>Ga0137385_10000125_pt1 | contig 58046 bp, 38 predicted proteins | sample SagtaG_FD_104921 | JGI IMG/M metagenome (GOLD analysis project Ga0137385, IMG submission 104921) | Vadose zone soil microbial communities from Sagehorn Ranch, Mendocino, California, USA - Sage2_R_80_16 metaG | ecosystem: Environmental > Terrestrial > Soil > Vadose zone | place: USA: California... | reverse complement strand
TCTGCTTCTGACCCTGCGCGGAGTCGTACTTCACTTCGAAAATGCCCGACTGCCCCGGTCGAATTGAGCCGGAATAAGAGATCGCAAGCGTGTGTCTTCCCACACTCAGCGTACGTGAAAAATGCAGGGTTGCGGTTCCGGCCTTTTCGTCGAGGCTGAAGCTTGCCTGCGATTTGTGATCCTCTTTTAGCCACGCGGTGTCGATGGCAAGATCGGTCGCATTCACCACCAGCGTATCGGTCGGCTGCTTCACCACGACATCGATCTCTTCCGTTCCGGCAAACCGCGACGTGGCTAGATCCGGAGCGACGGCTATTCGATAAGCAAGAGGCGCAATGTCCGTGGGAAGGGGAGGTGTAGCTGCATGTGCGCCCAGAAATGCGAATGCCACAACAAAAACAAAAACTCTCATGAGCCACCGGAACTCGAAACGAGTAACCGTCATAGGCATAAACAAACTCTCCGGTCGGCAAATGGGAATCTGGGCCCCTGCCACTACAGACGCTCAGGATGGCCTACAAGGCTATCAATTGATACGTTGTAAAGAGACGATTCGGATGCAGAAAAGTGGCCGAGTCGGAAGTAAGTTCGCTCCTCAATTGCCTAGAACAGGCCGTGGCGCGTTTCGAGCCCAATCCTGTGAAACGTCCCGATCGATGGCGGTGTCTGCGGAGTAGTTACGGAGCGTTATGAATTCGTATCCTCTAAGAGTGCTTGTCGCTGCGAGCTAACATAAGGAACGTCATCTCCCCAGCAACAGAGTCACGGCGTTGCTCTCAAGGCTGGATGTCGCGATGTCGAGCTTGCCATCTTCGTTCACGTCGCCCACAGCAAGACGGCTTGGGCGGTTTCGAAATCACTGACCCGGACGGCTATGTTTTGTTTGTCGGCCGCCCGAGATAGGTTAATTTGCAGGCACGTCAAAGAGAATGAGGTTGCCGTCGGGGTCTTTCACGATGAAGGTTTTGGCTTGCCACGGTTCGTTCCTCAGGGACTGAGCGATAGGCATATCTGCGGCCTGGCAGGTGAGGAAGAGCTGCTTGATCTCGCCCGCGCTGGCCAGCGTGATGGAGGCAGAGAGCAGGCCCGCCCGTTTGCGGATGTCTTCGGCAAAGAAAGACTCATCCACTCGCAGCGACGCCGGTTCCGAATGCGCCCGATCGAGAGCGGAGACAGTCTGTCCATTACAGGGTGTGATTGATCCAGGCAACATAGCCGCGATGGCGGCAGCCTTTGGGCAACCGGCGCGAGCGACAGGAGAACGGTAAGCCTGCTGCGAGAAGGAGGAGCTGTCGAGTAAGGCAAACGGCAGCTTCATTTTGTCGAATTGGCCACGACGCACAGCACGCCAAAGTGTGTGGGACTGGTGCCAAGATCGTCTGCAGGAACTCCCGCCCGACGCTCATTCGAGCGACGACCGTGAAGATAACATATTGTCGGTTTCGGACAAGGTATCTCACACGAGGCGTGGAGGCTCTTTTCCATATGTAGCCGATCTGATGCGTTCGGCTTGGCGTGACACCCGATACGCTTTTCCTATGTTCCGTCGAGATGGTGTCGGCGTCCGAGTAGCAAGAAACCTAGCGCTAGATGTTTGCGGGGCTATGATCACGGCAGGGCTATCTCTTCACCTAGCAATACCTCCGTGCAAGCGGACCTTTCGTGTGCTTCCGGTGGCTCCAACCGCCACGTTTCCGACTCCAGTCGGTGCGGTCAAAAGGGGCATCCCACTTTGCTAGTATAGAACCGCCGTATTTAAGGGAAGTTCGATTCCTAATTTCGCGGTAAGGCTTGTTGTCAAGAAGACTCAAAAGGTCAGTGGCGGCGTGTAACATAGCCTGCAATGTTTGAACGTTTTCTTGCTGAAGCCGAGATACGACACGTAGGGACTTGCCTTGCCACGCTCCGCCGGCACGGAGTAGCAGAGTGGGCTTTAACGGGCGGTGTGGCGATAGAGCTGCGCCTGATAGAACAAAGTGGCGAAGTCGAACCACGATCTCTGAACGATCTGGATTTCGCGACGGCATCGTTCGACACCGTTCCGAACACCCTGGGAACTGAATTTCTTGTTCGACACGTCCACCCTTCCGACCCGCCTGACAAGATCATCGCGCAGTTCGTTTCATCCGAACTCGTTCCGAGGATTGATGTGTTCAGGACAAATCTGGAGGTGATGGACCGTGCCAATCCGGTTCAGACTGAATTTGGCGCTGTTCACACCGTTTCGTTAGACGACCTAGTTGCTCGCGCCGCGCGATTGACATTACCGCCCGCCAATCGGCAACCTGTACTGTCGAAGCACGCGAGCGATTTCCTCCGCTTAGTGAGAGTAGCCAATCTCGAAGGTGCCGAGCAAGCGTGGCCGCAACATCGCCGAGTGGGTGATCCCGAAACGTTTCAGGAGGTAACCACGGTGCTCCGGGAAGTGATTCGGAACAGCACCGATTTGCTCAAGAGTCCCGCGAACTTGCGGAATGTTTCGGAACATTGTTCCCGATGCGCTAGTATCAAAGGGCTGGAACTAGCGGACCGGGAAGTGATCCTATCGCTCTTGGGTTATTGCTGATCATCGAAGGGCGAAAGAAATGCCTCAGCAATATCTTGCACGTTTATCTTGTAAACGATGAACAGAAGAACTTTCATTAACGGCGCTACCGCGGCGGCATCAGGACTGATTCTCAGAGCCTATCCGCAGAAAACCGTGGAAAATGCGTGGGTGCCACACACCAAAGATCTCGAATCGCAGATCCCGGAGTTGATGCGCACGACAAATGTACCGGGACTGCCGCTCGCCGTATTCATAAGAGGCAAGATCGTTTGGTTGCGGGGTTTCGGAGTAAGAGACCGGGCGTCCGGTATTCCTGTCAATACCCGGACGCTGTTTGAAGCCGCCTCTATGAGCAAGCCACTATTCGCGTACGTGGTCCTCAAGCTGTGTGAGAAACGTATCCTCGATCTGGATACTCCTTTGACCAGGTATACGCGGCGCCGTCTGCTCGACGGTGATTCCCGGCTCAACCTGATCACCGCGCGCCACATCCTCTCGCATTCGAGCGGTCTCGTTCCCGACTGGCGATCTGCAAGCGAACCGCTGCGAATTGTATCTGCTCCCGGGGCGAAATGGTCCTACTCGGGTGAGGGATATTACTACCTTCAGTCCGTTGTGACTGATCTTTCGGGACACACTGACCCGAATCATTGCGATTCGTTTGAAGCTGGCCTGAGGGTCTGTGCTACCGACTTCGGCGAATTCATGGAATCCAGACTCGTCGTCCCATTTGGGATGAGAGCGAGCGGATACGTATGGCGTGACCAATTTTCTAAGCACCGTTCTCGTCCGCACAATGTGAACGGCAATCCACTTCCGTTTCGACCGGCGCGCCCGGTCGACCTCGCCAGGTATGGGGCCGCCGGCGGTCTTCTGACTACTCCCGCCGATTACGCGAAGTTCTTGATGGAAGTCGTCGAACCCAAACCAGAGGACGAGTTTCATCTAAGCTCATCAAGTCTCAAGGAGATGCTGACTCCCCAGATCGAGGTGGCCAAGGGGAGTGATTACTCGGTTTCGTGGGGACTCGGTTGGCGAATCGGACGCACGCCGCGCGGATTGTACTTTGGGCACGGCGGCGAGAACCCTGGTTTTCAAAGTATGTCAGAGGTGTGTGTTGCGGATCGCTCTGGTTTCGTAGCAATGACGAACGCCGACAACGGCCCGAAACTATTAGAAAAACTCGTACCCGAGATATCGACCCGGCTTCACTCCTGAACATCACTGGCCGCATTGTGCCATTGAAATCCGCCCGCATGACTACGGCCACGCAGAGTCGTGCCCGCGATGGCTTATCTTTCGGCGTGGGGCGGACACGCCTATTTACCGATTCACTTGCGCCTTATGTGGAGTTCGCGACTGTGAAACTACGAACTTCGCAACAGGTGCACGTGCATTCTGTCGATTTGCGCATAATCGCGAATGCACTCACCGAGGTCAGATAGGTAACCAAAAGCCGGCCAGGGTTGCGGTATTGCCTGGCGGGTCGCGTGCACTGCTTTATTCGGCTGGACGAGAACCGGCGATGAGGATATCTCCTGATCTGGAAAGGTCGCAATCATCGTCAGGTGGCCACCCATCGCAGCGACGGTGCGCTGCATGGTGGAGAGCCGCGGGTCTGACGCGTCTGATGAACGCCTCGATCGCGAATTCTCGAATCGTTGGATGTTGATTATCGATGACGCCGCTATGATGCTTCAGGTCAGCAAGTGGTCGATCGAACCGCTTTACTCCAGTTCGATGAGCGGTGGCGGGTGGTGCTTTCCGAGGCAGTGTGGCGGATGGAGTAGAAGCTCGCCCCCTTCAAGGAGATCTCCAATAGCTGGAGATTGCGATGGATTCTCGATGAGAGAATCGCGTTGGTTCAGTCCCACAGGCGCGACGACCCGGAAATTCAGGCTCGAAATTGACCAGCAGTTCGAACAAATCTGATATCACCCTCGGATTTCCCAGAGTAGAGATGTCGCCCTGCTTCATTGCATCTGCAACAGTTCCGCAGGTTCACGGAAATTCGGGGTTGAAATCGACCCGCAGTGCGAACAAATCGGTTATCGAATTGGATAACTAATGGAGAGTCAGCAGAGGCCGGAGGAGGCGGGAGTCGGGGCGGTTCTGGGTTGGGGCTATGACGAGATCACTTGGTTCGCCCGTCAGAGTCGAGCCTATCGCGCATCCTGGCTCCGTTATGCGACGGATTGGGTGAGGGCACCGACCCGAACGGCTTCCTGGAAATGCCGGGAAGCAGAACTATGAGGTCTCCAACGGATCAGTTGGGACCGTAAACGCGATTATCGAAGCGCCCGATCGCTTGCCCCACTGGAGGTACTTGAGAATTCCGTCGCTCGTCCCCAGCGAGAAAGATCTGGTCATCTACCGTACATGCGCGAGTGCCAAAACCAGCAGCGCCCATTTTGCGTCGAGACTCTCGCGATGGGATTCTTACAAATAAAATTCCTCAAGGGCGGCCCAGCGGGCTGGAGGGCGAGAGGCTTTCCGGTCGAGACTTACGACAAGCGTTTCCATCTCGACTCGGACAAGAGCACTCGCTTCCCATAGCAAGCGAATGGATTTCTCCGTGAAATTGGTCAGAAACCCCGACCAGTTCCGCGAGGTCGCGCGGCTATTGATGATTCTTCCGCAAACCATAACTACGAACCAATCCCCAATTTATCACTGGCTGACGAAAATCCAGCATGTAACAACATGTTGCCACCGTTTCGGCCCTCAACTAACGTTGCAAGTTTTCGATTGGGTCTTTATCGTCATCACCGGTTTTGCATGCCCATGCGGTTTGCGGCCAAATCAGCAATCAAAGACTGGAAATCCACGCCGATGAAAGAAAATTCGAGGCCTACGAACGACAACTTCTTCGGAATCTTCAATATGCGGAAGATACGATCTGCGTTTAGCGGGTTGATTGCCATCTGTGTTCTGATGACGTGCAGCTTTGCCAAAGCACAGGTCACAGGGCAGGGCGCTATCTCAGGCATTGTTACAGATTCTTCCGGTGCTGTAGTCGTGGGTGCTCATCTGACGATTACGAACGTCGAGACCAACGTTGCGCATGAAACCGATACAAACCGAACCGGATACTACGAAGTGGACAACCTGAATCCGGGTGTCTACAGCATCTCGGCAAGTTCTTCCGGGTTTGAAGTCCTCAAGAGGCAGGGCATTACGCTTGATGCCACTGCCCACCTCAATATTCCAATGGCGCTCAAACCTGGCGCGATCAGCGCAACCGTCACCGTAACCGCTGACGCTTCATTGCTCAATTTGGAGAGTGGCTCCAGCGGGCAAGTACTGACCACAAAGCAAGTGGAGAGTCTGCCGGTAGCGGGAAACAACACTACATACCTTGCCTATCTGGCCCCTGGCGTACAGGCCAATACTTCTATTTCGCAGAACCAGACTGATACCGTGGGATCGAACGCCGTCACCAAGAACTTTGGTATTTTCGGCCAACTCGGCATCAACGACTTCAGCCTGGATGGTGCACCGAATATGCAGGGGCGAGGTGCGGCCATCAATGAGCCGCCGGATTCGCTGGGCGAAGAAAAATTTGATGTTAGCGGGTTTGACGCTACGGTCGGGCACACTATGGGAGCATCGGTTACCCAGACCACAAAACTCGGCACCAACCAACTTCATGGATCTTTCCGCGATACCTACACTGCAAAGCGTTGGGCTGCGATGGGGCACTTTCAGGGGCTGACCTATCGTAATCAGCAGTCGCTGAGTAACTGTGTCAATGGCGCAAAAACGAGTCCCGCCTGTTTAGCTCTCGATAACAAGTACGGTTGGCCCGGAGTCTTTATGAACAATGGGGGAGCCACCCTCGGTGGACCGGTCTACATTCCAAAGATCTATAACGGTCACAACAAACTATTCTTCTTCGTATCTGTCATGGATACGAATAACACCAGTGCAACCGCCCAAACGGTCAGTATCCCCACCGTGCAGGAGCAAACCGGAAACTTCAGCGATCTGACGCCGACAGCATACACTTTCGGCGATCCCAACACATCGCATGTTCCCGCGCTTATTACAGGCCTCTGCCCTTCGGGAACGCCCTACTATGGCCAGTACCAGATCTACGATCCGTTCTCAGTTGCGCTCGACTCGAAAGGCATTCCGCGCAGGAACCCGATCTGCGGTAATGTTCTGCCCCAAAACAGGCTGGCCAACAGCTCGATGGTTAAGTTGTATAACAGCCTGCTCCCTGTTCCCACATCGGGAGGCACCACCGGAAGCAACTATCTCTATTCACAGAAGGTTCCAGTTACCTATCGGGATTACACCACCCGTGAAGACTACAAACTGGGCAATAACGACAGCATCTTTGCGCGCTACACCCGTGCGAACTATACAAACATCACCATGGGATTCACGGTCGGCGATGCGGATCGAAATGCAGGTCCCAGGTGGACCGATGTCGCCGCAGTTGGCTGGACCCACATCTTCAGCAGTTCCACCAGCTTCAATGCCACAGCCGGTCTCGTGAACTATAAGAACGCGTGCTGTACTTACCCGGGATTCAAAGCCTATACACCAAGCTCGATCGGTCTGCCGAGCTACACCAACGCATTCGCGCAAAGCACCGGATCGATCGGCGTCGAGCTTCCAGTCTTCTCAGTGTCGAACTATAACAACATTGGAAACACTGATACCATCAGCGGGCGCACCCGCGCGTTCACATTTCGCGGCAACCTTATCCACGTTGCGGGCCACCACACGATGTCTGCCGGAGGCGAATATCGGCTGCAGAATTCATCGGCCGGGCAACAAGGCAACGTTTCAGGAACCTATACTTTCAACAATACCTACGATCAGGAAAACAACGGCAGCGATAGCAACTTCACTCAAAACAACACGGGCCTGAGCTACGCCGCATTCCTGATGGGAGTGCAGACTTCGGCATCTGTAGCCTACACCGCTCCCTACTCGATTCAATCCCCTTACTACGCGTTATATGCGGAAGATAGCTGGCGTCTGACCCCGAAATTGACCATTATTCCGGGCATCCGCTACGAATACGAATATGGCGTCGTCGAAAAGCACAATGCGCTATTGACCGGATGGAATCCGAATGCGGATATGTCGGCGATCTCAACACCGGCAAATGCTGCCTATGCAGCAACGTTGGCTTCAGCTCCAGCAGCCGCACAAGCGGTTCTGCCCACGTCGCTGGCTATCAAAGGCGGTGTGCAGTATGCCGGGGTGAATGGAGCCCCTAGAACCGCATGGAATAACAACTATCGCTTCTTGCCCCGGGTTGGCGCCACGTATCAACTCAATGCAAAGACCGTGATCCGTGGTGGCTATGGGCTGTTTTTCGACACGCTGAATGCGTTGACACCCAATATTAATCAATCCGGTTTCAGCACGAGCACAACCGCCAATTCGTCCACCACTTTTGGAACGAATTTTGCCCCTGGCAATTCACCGCTGGTGACCGATCCGTTCCCGGCAAACAGTTCAGGAACCCGCTTCAACGTACCAATCGGAGCTGCCGCAGGCCAATACTATTACGCAGGCAGCGGTGCAACACTTTACGATCACAATCTGACCCCGGCTCGGCAGGAACGCGCCACTGTGGGCATTCAACGCCAGCTTGGTGCTTCCACGATGGTCGAAGTCACGTACGGCATTGCCTACACGAGCCATATTCAGTTTGGTAACAACCTTGCCTACACTCCGGCATCGTTCTACGCCGGCGGCGAACAACCGAACACAGTACCGAATGCGACACTGAATACGCAGGTCACGAATCCCTTTGCGGTGGCTAATTATGCTTCCTTTGCCGGCGTCAATCCGGCGGAATATAACCTGATGTCGCTCAACAGTTTCTTCACGCAAGCCAAGACCTCGGTTGGCTCCCTCGTCAAAGCCTATCCGCAGATGACCGGCCTCACCATCAACCAGGCTCTTGCGCAATCGCATTTCCAGCAAGTTCTGGTCAGCGTGTCCCACCGTTACAGTAGTGGCGTTACATTGATGGGTTCCGCGCAGTACAATGTTCAGAACGACCGCGACTATCGCGCCAACGGGTTTGATCCTCAACTAAGCTGGGAGCAGTCAAACAGCAGTCTTCCCGTGCGTGTCACCTTCGAAGGGACCTGGAGTTTACCCTTCGGAAAGGGGCAGCATTGGGCCAATTCCGGGTGGCAGTCTGCCATATTCGGTGGGTTCAAACTGAACGGTGCCTATGAGGCGCAGAATGGTCTGCTGGTCAACTTTGGCAATCTCTTCTACGTTGGCGACATCAGCGCAAACGCGATCAAAATCAAGCACCCGGTTTATGTCAACACTCTGGCGACTGGCGGTTCCGTCTATGTGCAATGGCTTAACCCTGGCAATGTAACCGCAACGTCATCCGTCAACTCGTCGACCGGGGCGACAACCTGTACGTACACGGGAACCGGGTTTGTCACGAACTCGGCCTGCCAGCCCACTGGCTATAACCTCCGGGTCTTTCCGACGCGCGTTAGCGGAGTCCGCCAGATGGGTCTGAATAATGCGGATGCCAATGTGGCGCGCGATTTCCATATCGTGGAGCGTGTCAACTTTGAAGCGTCGTTTTCAGCTTTCAACCTGTTCAACCACATCGATCTTGGTGCTACGAATACGAGTGTGACCAACAGCCAGTTTGGTTGGGTGACAAGCGATGGCTCTCCTGGTTCGGTTGGACGCTGGGTTGTCATTCAAGGGCGGTTCAAGTTCTAAAAGATCGATTCTTATTCTTACTTTCGTGGAGATTGGACGAAAAGCTAAAGAGACGCCAAGAAGAAGAAGTGATTTAATGCGGCAAGCCGAATGGAGTCGGAATCCGATGACACGCCACAATTTCGGTATTCGTCGCAGACCCTGCAACGGATTGGGCGCGCAATAGCAATTCAAAATAGGGTGACGCGCCGCTGTTGCCAACCCCACAGTTGTGCAAGATTGTGGACATACGAGGAAGGTCCGTAATCAGCCTGCCCGAAGCTTGCGTACCTTGAACGTCGAGCCCGCTGAGAATAATGGCCGAGCCCTGCCCGCCGGGATTGGGAAGAAAGGCGATGATGCCATAAGACCAACCATTCTTCGACGGCACGATCTTCAGCAGCGTGCCTTCGTTGGCGAGTGGATGAACATTGTGAATGAATTCGTATGAATTCTGATCGAATTCGAACCGAAAATCCATTTCGTCGTCATAAAGCGATACCCACGGATTGGAGCGGGGGCTTCCCAGAAAAATGAAATTGCCTTCTTTGTATAGATCCTGCACCTGAATCTCTCTTGCCGGGTGAACACTAATCTTCTGAGAACCAGACCGGGCCAACTCGGTGATGGCCACCACGATGGGGACGTCGACTGCAGCAGCGGTATTGCTCGATAGAATCGCGTGACCTAATCGCAATACTTCTGGCGAAAGATGGTCTGGGATATAAACGTGATTGGCATACTGCGAAACTGTAATGTGTTTTTTGGCGAGCGTTTCAATCTCCACAAGGCCGCGGTCACTAGTGATTATTTGCAGCGGACGAGATGATCCCAACAACATAGACCACGGCAGAGCAAGATTGGACATCGCATCTTTCGTCGAAACTCCTGGACGCGCAAAGTGCATGCCAAGCACCCAAAGCAAAAGCGCCAAGATCGCCATAAGCGCGCAGTAGAAAACCAGCCGCCCGATCTCGACTCGAGGAGAGCGAGCATTTTGCTGAATACCAGTACCTACTGCAGGGACCCCGTTCAGTGCGCTGGCTCGGTTCGTTCCCGTGGTGTCAATTTCGGAAGCGGAATGTCCGGAGAGATGACCATCTTCGCCTCCGAGCGGCGACATTTCAGGCTGCTGGGATGTTATTTCAGGAATATAGGTTCTGGTTGGAAGGTTGATTTGGAATCTCGAACCTCTCCCATACCGCCCATAATGTTGCAGAAGCCGCCTGCGCACGTTGCTTGCAGTCACGCGGACGATCGCGTCCTCGCCGGTGCTGTATGACGGCGGACGCCCAAAGAGCTCGATTCCGATGAGGCGTTCCTTCAGGGAATCGAATTCCCCGGCGATCGCCTTCTCTATTATGAATTTGAGAAAGCTGATACTTCGCTCGCATCCTTTGAAAGCCTCACCGCTGACGATTTCATAGACATGCTGACGGAGCGCAACTTTATCGTCTTCTGATAGCAGAACGCTTGAAACGACCGTATTTTGATTCGAGAGGTAATCAGTCTGCATTTGGTCGCCAGCACGTCATTCTACCCATCGATCGGATTGCGAGGAAGTGTTGGTTTGTATGTTGTTGATTTGCCCTAGTTGAGCAACAGTGCTGGGTGATGCCTTTATCGGCTTTATCGGTTGGTGATTTCTAGCTATTGACATGTATCATCCGCGACGCGTAGATTTTGGCAAGCCCGTATGACATCGTTACCATAAAACGGTAAGACTAAGCAAGGAGACCGATCGGGAGAAGCCCATCGTTTTGACGATAAGTGTCGTCGAGAGCAGTTTCGGCTTCTCATCACGAAACCCACGCCACTGTGAATGCTCGATCCTTACCTGTACTTCGAAAGGGAAATACCAGAGATGCACGAGGTTGAAAGTCACCACAACCGCCGTTCGATCCCTGCCATCCGGCCCATTCAGCGGACGCTTCTAAATGTTTCGATTGCGGTGGCAATCCTTCTTTGTCCTGCAGCCGTACACGGCCAGGGGCGCGTGGATTCTTCCACTGCGTCTCTCTCGTCCCGCACGCGTGAGGTGGTCGATCAGCTTGGGCGGCTCCGCTCACTGGAAGCAAACGGCTGGAAATACCACGACGGCGATCTGCCCCACGGGGAGGAGCCGAATCTGGACGATAGCTCGTGGCAGACGACAAACAGGCTGAACAAAGCATCGAAGGGGGTGATCTGGCTCCGGCGGTGGTTTGAGATGCCGAAAGATCTTAATGGCTACGATCTTGCCGGAACACGCATCTGGCTGCAGTTTCGAGTCGACGGACACGGCCCTTTGACGGAGATCTTTTACTTCAACGGCAGGCGGGTCGCGCTCGGGGAGGGTCTTGAGCCGGTTGTGCTGTTCGATCGTGCCAAGCCAGGTGAACGTGTTCTGGTCTCCGTGAAGCTGCTGGAGACCGCGCAGTTGAAGGATTTCAGCGGGGCTAGCGCCATCGTGGAATATTCTTCCACGCGCCCTGATCCGACCATGCTTTATCAGGAGCTTCTCTCGCTCCATGTTCTTGCACCAACCCTCGGCGCGGACGCAGAGGCCGCAGCGAAGGCTGTGGACGCTGCCGCGGCGGCGGTCGACCGCGATGCTCTGACGAAGTCCGATTCGGCTGCCTTCGATGCCTCCCTGCGCAGGGGCGAATCGATCCTTGCGCCGCTTCGGCCGGCTCTTCGTCGCCTGACGGTTCAGTCTAACGGGCCAGTCTCATATCGATGCCGCGTGGCTCTGGCCGTGGACCGACACGGTGGATGTTGTGCGCCGCACGTTTGCGACCTCGCTCCAACTCATGAACGAATACCCGCAGTTCACGTTCAGCCAGTCCACATCGGCCTACAGCGAATGGATCGACGAGAAGTATCCCGCCATTCACGACGCCATTCAGAAGCGGGTTCAGGAGGGACGATGGGAGATGGTCGGCGGCATGTGGGTCGAACCGGACTTCAATGTTCCGGACGGCGAATCGCAGGTGCGCCAGCTACTCGTCGGCAAGCGATACATCCAGCAGCATTATGGGGTCGATGTGCGCATCGGATGGAACCCCGACTCGTTCGGTTTCGACTGGCAGCTTCCGCAGATCTACAAGAAGAGCGGCGTCGACTATTTCGTGACGACGAAGATGAACTGGAACGAGACCCACAAGCTCCCGCTCAAGCTGTTCTGGTGGCAGGCTCCCGACGGCAGCCGGGTTCTCGCCTACTTCCCCAACGGTCTCGGAGGCGACATCAACCCGGTAGGCATCGCAGGCGAAGTCAGCGCGGCCACGAAGCTCAATCCCGGTTCCGGCGAGATCATGCACATTTACGGTATCGGCGATCATGGCGGAGGTCCCACACGCGTCTCGCTGGATATGGCCCAACCTTGGGTCAAGCCTGATGTCAACTATCCGAGCACCAGCTTTGCACCGGCACAGAAATTCTTCACCGACGCGGAAACGAAGCTGGACACCGTGCACGCGCCGCTATGGAACTACGGCGTTCTTACCGCCGGCACGAATAAGCTGCCCGACCCGCCGGCTGGCAAGCTCAGTCTGCCCGTATGGAACGATGAGCTTTATCTTGAATTCCACCGCGGAACATATACAACGCAGGCTACTCTGAAACAAAATATACGCAAAAGCGAAGAAGAACTGCTCAATGCGGAAAAGTATTCTTCGCTTGCCTGGCTGCGGGGCAGCGCGTATCCGCAATCGCCGCTGAATGAAGCATGGAAGAAGCTGCTCTTCAATGAATTTCACGATCTTGCCGCCGGCTCCGGCATCGGCATAATCTACAAGGACGCGCAGCGCGATTTCGACATCGTGCATGCCACCGCCGGTGAGGCGCAGCGCACGGCGCTGCACACCTTGCTTGACGATGTGAATACGGTGCCCCCGGCGGGGCCGAAAAGCAGGGGAAATGAAGCCTCCGTCGTCGTGGTCAATTCGCTTGGCTGGCCGCAGAACGGCGACGTCGAAATGAACGTCGAGCTTCCTCACGCCGCTTCCTCCGTCAGCGTGGAGGATGCGGACGGGCATCCGCTGCATTCCCAGGTGCTCGAGCACGCGAGCGGAAGCAACCGATTTCGTATTCTGGTTGGCGCCGGTGATGTGCCTGCGGCTGGGTATGAGGTACTGCATGTCAGCGGCGCGCAGGCTGAGGGTCGCGCTGCCGGCGCCCCTGAGCCTGTTCATGTCACCGCAACTACTTTGGAAAATCATTCCCTTCGCGTCGTGCTGGACCCATCCACAGGCTGCATCACGAGTCTCTACGACAAGCTCTCGCACTTTGAAGCCATCGCTTCGAGAGGCTGCGGCAATCAGCTGCAGACGTTTGTGGATACGCCAAGAGCCTCAGACGCGTGGAATATCGACGCCGACTTCGACAAAGTCACTACGCCGGTCAGCTCCGTGGATTCCATGCAGGTTGTGGCGCAGGGACCGGAGCGGGGTGTGATTCGCATCGAACGTCACTGGCAGAGCTCCAAGTTCGTTCAGGAAGTCATTCTCGATGCGGATTCTCCGGAAGTTCAGGTTGTAAATGACATCGACTGGCACGAGACACACGTTTTGCTCAAAGTGGCATTTCCGCTGGCAGCGAGCAGCGACAAAGCGACGTTCGAGATTCCATACGGAGCCATCCAGCGTCCCACCACACGCAATAACACTTGGGACAGCGCCTTTTTTGAAGTGCCCGCGATCCGCTGGGCGGATCTGGGAGATGGCCAGCACGGCTTCAGCCTCATCAACGAATCTAAGTACGGCTACGACACGAAGGGCAACATGCTACGTCTCTCGCTGCTGCGCTCGCCCGTCTGGCCCGATCCTGATGCGGACCGTGGACACCACCATTTCAGCTACTGGCTCTATCCCCATGCCGGCGACTGGAAGACGGCGCATACCGTCAATCATGGGTACGAGGCAAACTATCGCCTGACAGCCATGCAGGTCGAGCCGCATGAAGGCTCGCTGCCCGCACGCCATTCCTTCATCTCTGTATCTCCAGCGAATGTAATTCTTACGGCTGTGAAGAAAGCGGAGGATTCGAACGCACTGCTCTTCCGCGTCTATGAATCTGCGGGGAAGCAGTCAGAGGTCACCCTCCACGTACCGCAGGGAGGCAGCTCCGCGATAGCCACCAACCTGATGGAGCACCCTGAAACGGATGACAGAGTGGCGCTGAAAGGGGATCAGGCCACCTTCACTGTCCACCCCTGGGAAATTCAGACGATCCGAGTGAACTACTCTCCGTCTGAATCGACAAAAACAGCGCAGATTCCTTAATCGGCAGCGCCAACCGTGGCAGGAGAGCGAAGAATGAAATCGTACTTGAAGAAAGAGGCGCGTCCGATAGGAGGATGCCTGCGGTCGAGAGGGTTCAGAGGATGGCCGGTTCTCCTGCTGGTATACGTTCCGGCCTTGTCCGGAAGCTGGGCGCAGGAAGTACCGGCAACGGCAGCCAGGGAGCGTGCGGAACGCATCGTTTCGCAGATGACGCTCAAGGAAAAGATCGACCAGATGCACGGATTCCATGATGGCGATCAAAACCGGATCGTCGCAGGTGTGCCTCGTCTGGGGATTCCGCCGATGCCCATCACCAATGGACCTGCCGGCGTGGGTCCGGGTGGCGGCGGTCCGCAACTGCGGGCGACGGCCTTGCCTGCGCCGATCGCCCTTGCGGCCACATGGGATCCGGAGGCTGCACGGCAATATGGCAAACTGGCCGGCGAAGAGACGTTGGCTCTGGGCTCCGTGCTTCTGGAAGCGCCGGATATCAACATCGTGCGCGTTCCTCAGGGCGGGCGGACGTTTGAAACGTTCGGCGAGGATCCCTGGCTAACGAGCCGCATGACGGTCGCCAGTATTGAGGGGATCCAGGGCGCAGGAGCTATGGCGAACGTGAAGCACTATCTCGCCAACAACCAGGAAACGGAGCGCGGTTCGATCAACGAGATCATCAGCCTGCGGACCCTTCACGAAATCTATATGCCAGGGTTCAGGGCAGCGGTGCAGGAGGCTCACGTCGACTCCCTGATGTGCGCGTATCCCCGTGTCAACGGAGCATTCAACTGCGAGAATGCGCCATTGATGGGGAACACGCTCAAGGACGAGTGGCACTTCAGCGGTTTTATCTTCTCGGATTTCGGCGCCGTGCACAGCACCGTTCCGAGCATCATGGCCGGTCTCGATCTTGAGATGCCGAACGGAAGATACTTCTCAGCCGCCCTCGAACAGGCTGTAAAGGATGGTAAGGTGCCGGAGGCGCGTATCGACGATGCCCTCGTGCGGCGGTATACGGTCATGATCGAGCGCGGACTGTTCGATCGCAAACAGGTCGAGCGGTCACCCAACGATACCATTCCAGAGCTGGAGCACGGCGCGGTGGCGCGCCGCATCGCCGAGCAGTCCATGGTGCTGCTGAAGAATGATGGCAATCTTCTGCCGCTCGCTTCCGGGGCTCTGCGATCGGTCGCGCTGATCGGCCCGTATGCGGTGCGGACGATGACCGGCGGCGGTGGCAGTTCGTATGTGAACCCGCCTTATACCATCCGTCCGGAAGACGGAATTTATTCTCACATGGAGTCGCAGAGAAAGCTGGTGGTGCTCGACGGATCGGATGTCGATGCAGCGGCAGCGGCTGCACAACAGGCGCAGGTCGCGATCGTTATGGTTGGCGACGATGAAGGAGAAGACCACGATCACTCCCTGGCGCTGCCTGAAAAGCAGAACCAGCTGATCGCTGCTGTCGCTGCTGCAAATCCAAAAACGATCGTCGTTCTTAAGAGCGGATCCGCCGTTCTGATGCCCTGGATCGGAGCCGTCCCATCCGTGCTGGAGGCGTGGTATCCCGGCGAAGAAGACGGCAACGCAGTGGCCGATGTGTTGTTCGGCGATGCAGATCCGGGAGGAAGACTGCCGATGACGTTCCCGGTAAGAGCGGAAGATACGCTTGCCAGCAATCCCGAACAGTATCCCGGACTGAACGGCGTGGTTCATTACAGCGAAGGGCTTTCGGTGGGATACAGAGGGTATCAGGAGAAAAATATCAAACCTCTATTTCCTTTTGGCTTCGGGTTGTCGTACACACAGTTCCGTTACTCCGGTCTAACGGTTTCTCAGACAGGATCGCGCTCTGCCCCGCAGGTTGAGGTGACTTTCCAAGTGACCAATTCCGGTTTGCGCACAGGCTCGGATGTGCCGCAGGTCTATATCGGTTTCCCCCATATCGAAGAAGGCGATGAGCCGCCGCTTCAACTCAGAGCATTCGAAAAGGTGGATCTGAGACAGGGCGAATCGAAAACGATCCGACTGCTGCTGGATAAGAGCGCATTCTCCTGGTGGTCCGAGCAGAGCGGACAATGGAAGATCCGGAGTGGCGCGTTCAAAATCGCGCTGGGGGCGTCATCGGCAGACATCCGCGACAGCCAGACAGTCGTGCTGCCGTGAGTGTCCTTGGTCCCCGGCTCGCCATGCGCAAAGCCATAGCCGCCAATCACGATTGCGATCAGACTGGCGACCTTGGCGACAGTTCCAGTGAAGAGGGTTTGCAGAGCGGTGAAGCCGGTATCGAAGGGAGACCCGCTGCTCTGGGCGCCAGCACGAAGGTGAACAAAGCGGTAAGCGGCGCTGACGCTGGAGATCCATTCGACTATTGGAGCGACACAAACAACAGACGCCGGAAGTCGGTTCTGGAAACGTGGTAAGGCCTGAAGTCGCCAATTCAAATCGAAATCCTCTTGTAGCCCGGTGACTCAATCGCGATCTTAAATTCACTGTTAGGGATGGTGGTCACGCCCGGAGGCTGCACGATCAGGCGTTATCGACGTCTCTTACAATTCGGATCGACCCGGGTCCCGTGGGTTCGAACTACATGTTGAAGGCGGGAACATCGCGGTATCCGTTCTGGCCTTCGACAAGCGTGTCCCTGGCGGCCTTCGCGCCGACGCAGGAGACAGACCACCGGGTCTGAAACCAGTGACCCCAATCAGGAGAGGCCGAGATGAAACCGGTCAGCAGTGGGTACGCAGCCGTAAACGGCATCATGATGTGTCACGAGTTCTGCGACGAGGGCGAACCGCTTGGGCTGATCAATGGCGGGCTGACGATCATTGGCAAGATACATGGATGGGTGCAGCCGCTCGGCGCAGAGGCGGCGCGTGATCGCGGTAGAGATGCAGGGCCACGGCCGCGCGGTGGACATGGACCGTCCGATGAGCTTTCCCACGATGGGCGACGACATCGCGGTGCTGTTTAACTATCTCAGGATTCCGAAAGCCGACTTGGTTGGCCAATCATTCGGTCGCCCCAGCGCGCCCCGCCCGCCGATTCAGCATCGGGATAGGGCACGGCGAATGGTGGTAATCTCGTCGCATTCTGCTAGGTCCGGCTGGAATCCGGATGCGCAGCGGGGCATCAGCCAGGTAAGCGCGGTGATGGCCGAAAGCCTGATGCAAACGGCGACGGGCCAGTTCTCTCAACAATGGCCAGAGCCGCGGCGACAACTCCAGGTTCCTCTATTCGCAATTGCAACAGCGGTGAGCGCGATCAAAATCCAGAGGGCAAAGATCTCCAGTGAGTAGATCTGTTCAAAGGCGCCAGTCAAGACCAGAATTGCAGCCAATGATCTGCGGAAAACGATGGCGCTGCTGTTTTACCCGTCTGGAAATCATTGGTTGCCTCCGCATCGGATGGTTAGCTTTACAGCATCCAATTGATTCCAAAGTGCAGCTGGACGCGGCTCCTTGGACATCGCAAAATACAGAAGAGAATGACCAGAATTAGGGCAGGCTGTAGCGGATATCTCGGAAGAGAGTCACGACTTGCCCGTGGGTGTCGTAGAGGGCGACCTTTCCTGACCAGAACGAAGCTGGCTGATTGCCGAGTGTTGTTTGACTGCACTGCTGGAAGGAAGCCGTAATCTTCGATGCGTCTGGTTTGAAGCCCAACCGCTCGCCACGTTGTTTAGACAATCCCTGAAAGTAGGCAATCATGTCAGCGTTCAATTGGGCACTGTTCGGAATGCCGCGTTCAACCCACCAAACGAATAGGTAGCTGTGGTATTCCGGGGAACTTATGTCATCGAAGCCCGGCGCAAAGGGCAAGGTCCTCGATCCCCTTATAGGAGAGGCCTGGAGCCCAGGGAAGAGGAAAAGGAAAGCGTGGATCAAGTCTCCAATTTCCCGGAACAGCGTAGTGGAATAGATCGGATGTGGGGTTGAGATGAGGTGGATATGGCCGCCGTGTCAAAGTCATATCCTTTGGCATTCCGTCTGCACCTACAACCGATAGGGAGACAGTTGTGCCTACTGGACCGGTCAGCACATTGCGAGCGAAGGAGCCGATATCGCTGCCTTCAGTCGACGAGCCATTGGCTTTGACGATGAGATCCCCTGGCCGGATGCCCGCATCGGAAGCAGCGGAGCCGACAGCCACCTTGCGCGCGATGTACACGCCGAGTTTGTCCGCGCGTTGGCTGTTGTATACCTGGACCACGTAGTTCCCGGAATCTGCTCTTGACTATGGCACAGAGTATATAGCGCCAGCAGAAACGGACTCATCCATTTGCGAACCTTGCTTACTCTTGACATTTGCACAGTCGCTTCCTCCTTGATAGACGCCGCACCTCAAAACTCCTCGTAGGCCGCGGCGGCGAGAGCGCCAAGATCATTCGACATCCGTTCGCCGATCTCCCGCGGATTGCCAAGTACACCGCCCGAGTACAGAGCAAAGGCAAGGTGGTGACCTTGGCGAGTTGTGATATATCCCGCCAGGCCTTTCGCTGTCACGATGCTGTTTTCCCCTAATGGGTTTTGGCTCATATCCGTTCCGGTCTTCGCGCGCACATGACCCACAGCCGATGTCGCGCGTTGAGTATCAGCGAGAGAACCGTCCACACCGAGAACAGGTAGCCCAGCTTCGATCGTCGGGAAAAAATCTTGTCGATACGTATACGCAAGGAACTTCACCATGAAGTCCGGGGTGAGAGCTCCGGTGTCCGCTCCGGTCTTGCCGGTAACGGCCTCAAGATCAAGGCCAGCCCCACTAAGCCATTTGCGTTGCAGAGCAAACGCTTTACTGTCCGCTGACCCGTTCCCAGAGCCGCGCAGTGCTCCGATGTCTTTCAGCAGGATGCAGGATTGCAGGTTCTGGCTGACCTTCAAGATGACCCGGACAGCTTCCCGGAGAGGAGGAGAGGAATACTCTGCTACCTTGTCACCTGCGGAGTAAACCGCGCCCACAGGGAAGGTGGTGGCTGCATATGGCCCTGCCGAATTTATCACTCCTTGTTGATTCAGCACATCAGCGAAGGCGATCGCAGCAAAGGTCGAGGGAGACGGCACACGGTACGCGAGGTGAACTTCAGCACCCTCCGGAATTGCCCCAGTGATCTTAAGAATTCGGCGCGTTGAGGAGGAGGCTGCATCTTCGTTGATGCGCACGGTTGCAACTCCGCCAGAAGGGATCACGCTCGTATCGTTGGCGACCTGAACGTAGCTTGTCGCGGGATAAGGCGTGATGCTGATGGGATCCCCATGTTTGCCGGCCTGGATCTCAATATCGACAAGATTGTCGTTAAGTGCCATCGGAGAGATAACGACGTTGGTGCCTGCCTCGCGCTCTCCCTCCGGAAACATCCGCACATCAACACGTATCTGCCCGTCAATGTGATGGATGCCTTTCTGCGCAACCTGAGACGCCAAAAGACGGAGCACCTGAAGCGGGTCACCTTCAACCGAACGGCCTCCGTAACTATGGTCTTCGTTCTCGAATGCGAGGGTGCCGTCCGGACGCAAACGCCCTGATAAATTCGGGTCTCCACTCGCGACCAGGATTAGGTCCCCATGAAGTACGCCATTCTGAACCGTTCCTGACTTGTAGACTTTTGTATGAAAGCGGTAGTCCGGTCCGAGAACCGCCAAGGTGGTCGCGACAGTCAACAACTTGGTGGTCGAAGCCGGGCCGAAGAACTCGTTCTCATTTCGCGCAGCGAGGACCACACCCGTGTCAAGGGAAAGAATCTCGTAGCCAAGTCGGCCATGCCGGTATTCAGGTCGGCTCATCATTTGGTCGGCCTTCTCTGAGAAGACGTGCAACCCCTCTGCGCAACAAGGTAAAGGCGCGCGAGCGCCACAGACAAGGCCAGTGATAACCATGGTCAGTTTCAAATGCGCTGCCGTCTTCATTTCACCTTCCTGAGTTCAGTCCACTGGGAGATGACGAACGCATCCCTCTCGACTTGCAGAGGCGGTGCCATTCCTGGCACTGCGGGCACGATCTCATAGGCTGGCATCGTGCCTTCACCATCTGCTCTGGCAGTCACTGCGCCGCTTAATACGTCACCATCTCGAACTCTCAAACTAAGACTCAGGATGTATGGCCTCCGGCTCGCGTCGGGAAGATGGATATTCCCGTTCATCACGCCGCCCAAAGTATCGTTGGCAAACGTCGAACCATTCACGAGTGTTTCCAACTGATCGCCGAGTTTCGCCTTGACCTCGCCAGATGGGAGGATGGTGAACTGGAGCGGAATCTTTTCGCGATAGGTCTCGACAGCGCCCTTCCAAACTCCGATCATCATTTTTGACGGAGGTGCAGGTGCGGGACGCGGTCCTGGATCCTGCGAAGCCCATCCCGGCAGCATGAACGCGGTGATGTCATCCGCCACTTCGTGAGCGAGGTGATCATTCTCATTGCACAAAACAACGATGACGAGCCTCTCTGACGGAACAAGCCGCAACCATGTCGCCACACCGGGCATTCCGCCGCTGTGCGTCACGATGCGGTATTTGGTCGTCGTGTCGATGTTCCAGCCGATGCCATAGCCGATTCCAGGCCTGTCAGTGATGGTTGACTGCTGCATCTGGTCCAAGGCTTGATCTGTGAGGATAGGAAACTGATCGGGGAGATGCTCTTTAAGGCTGAATATTCCGAAACGCACTAGATCATGCGCACTGGAGTACACCGCCGAAGCTCCGTTGTGGTCGAACTGGTAGGGAACGATGGGGGTAAGGTCTTCTCCGTCATAGCGCGTCGCCACGAAGTCTTTCAGCCCTGGATCAACACCAATTGAGGTACGTGTCATGCCCAATTTGAGGAAAACCTCGCTGCGCATGTACTCGGCCAAGGAGCGCCCGGACACTCTGGATATGACGTAATCCAGAACTCCGTAGTCCAAGTTGGAGTACTGGAAGCGTTCGCCCGGCTTCGAGTAAAGATCGCCGTAGCGAAGGATGGTTTCATCTGGGGAAGCAGGCCGCCACGGCTCATTCTCATAAAAGAACTGGAAATGCTCCGGCAGTCCGGCCGAATGGTTGGCAATTCGACGAACAGTGGCCTCATCCGCAATGCCAACGTGCGCACGAATCTTCGCCGCTCCCAGATAATCATTGATTGGCTTATCGAGATCAACCTTTCCAGCCGCAACAAGCGTCATCAGCCCTGTGGCAGTGATCGGCTTTGAGATCGAGGCCAACGAGTACATCGTGTTTTCGTCTGAGGCGATCCTGCGCTCGCGGTCAGCCCAACCAAATCCCTCTTCCCAGATGATCTTGCCGTCCTTCGCAACCGATACCGATATGGAGGGCACGTTCCGCTTCATCATCCCTGCACGGATCGACTTCCTTATCGGATCGAACTGCTGTTGCGCAAAACCTGCAGGAATGAAGGTCGTTGCGAGGACGAGAATTACGGCGAACCAGCGATTAGCGGCAGTCATAGAAATCTCCAACAAGTTCGTATACAATACACAATATACGAACTGGCGTCTGAACGGTTCCTCAAAAAATGAAAAGTCCACCAAATTTCGGAATGAAAGGTTCAGGGCAGACTACGGATACGCCGCAACATCCCCAGTCTCTGCCCGACTGGGTTTACAGCATCCTAAAAAATCGAATCCTCAGTTGTACTTTGATTCCCGGCCAACGATTGAGCGAGAGAACCGTTTCGGATGAATTGCGCGTGTCGCGAACTCCCCTTCGGGAGGCGCTCAATCGCCTCGCACAGGAACGACTGCTCTCACGCACGCCTTTCAGCGGATACTGCGTTTCGGTCCTTACGAAATCCGAGGTGCGGGACCTTTGCGAAGTAAGAATTCTGCTCGAAACAGAGACGGCGGGACTTGCAGCCGAATATGCGAACTTTGCCGATCTTCAGTGGTTACAGAACAGTGTTGAACTGCGTTATCAGCCGGGGGATCGGCAAACATACGCTGGCTATATTCAAAGCAATAACCTATTTCACACAGCGCTTGCGCGAGCGAGCCACAACGATCGTCTCGCAAGGATGACAACTGAGATACTCGCCGAACTGCAACGCCCCTTGTCGCTGGGGCTTGATGTAGGACTTGGTCCGACTGAGGCGACGCAAGAACATATCGAGATTCTCAGGGTTGTGCAGGCAAGGGATCCGAAGCGCGCTCGCGAAATACATCATAAACAGCTGACGGATGCGCGAGATCGGATGATTGATGCAATGTCCCGTATCGATTTCGAAGATCTAGTCAACAGGGGTGCCACAAAATAATGGATATATCGCTTCACCGCTTTTGGGCAGGATTTATGGAATCGTAGCGGTCTTTATGGATTCATCTAACCTCGGACTCCCCCGATTTCTGCGTCCTGATAGTCTCTCTACAACGTATGAATGAATAGCCTTGTCGGCCGCACGCAGTGTCTGTAGCGAGTGGCCCGGATTGCCATTTTTCCCGCCGGAGGGTTGTTCATGCCTGTGACTGTCGCTCGTGTCGAGTCCAGGTGGCTCACGAGAGTTTTTCTCTTCGTTGCCGGGTTCGTCTTTCTGGACGCACATCCAGCCGAACCCCTCCTTCCCACAGGCGTTGTGCCGGTAGCTTACAGAATTGCCGTGGCGCCAGACCTGGCGTCGTCGGGGTTTACCGGGACCGAAGAGATCGATGTCGTGGTGAAGCAGTCCACGGATACGGTGGTGGTGAATGCGGCGGCTCTCGCAATTGACGCCGCAAGGCTCAAGGAGGATCGCGAATCGAAGGCAAGTGTCAGCCTTGACGAAAAGGCGGGAACCGCAACGCTGCATTTTCCGCGCCCGCTGAGTTTGGGAAGACACACGCTTGCGATCACTTATTCCGGCTCGATTCAACTGGGACGGTCGGGCATGTTCTCGGCGAAGTACGATTCCGCGCAGGGCCAGAAGCAGATGCTGACAACGCAGTTCGAGTTCAGTGCAGCGCGGCGCATGTTTCCCTGCTGGGATGAACCTTCAGCCAAGGCGACTTTCACGCTTTCGGCAACGCTGCCAGCGAACTACGTAGCCATCTCCAACATGCCTATCGCTGAGGAGTCGGCTGCAGGGGCGGATGCGAGCGGTGTTCCGCTGAAGCGCGTGACATTTGGCACAACTCCAAGAATGTCCTCTTATCTGCTGGTGCTGGTTGCGGGCGAATTGCAGGCTGTTCATGGACAAGCGGGCAAGGTCGGTCTCTCGGTATGGACGACGGGCGATGCGCAACTGGGGCAGGCTGCATTGGAACGGGCACAGAAGCTGCTGCCTTTGTATGGCCAATACTTTGGCACTAATTACCCGCTACCCAAGTTGGACATGATTGCCGTACCGCATCTCGGCTTTGAGGCAATGGAGAACTGGGGCGGCATCACCTTCGACAGCGACCAACTTTTGTACGATCCGAAGTCATCCTCCAGCGCGACGTTTCAAGCGATGCGTCACCTGGTGGGCCATGAGGTCGCCCACCAGTGGTTCGGCGATCTTGTCACCAACGCTTCATGGAATGATGTCTGGCTGAACGAGAGCTTCGCCGAATGGATGAGCTACAAGGCTACGCAACAACTGAACCCCGATGACGAGCCGTGGCTGAATTTTCATGCTGCGAAGAAGAAGGCGATGGACATCGATGCGGGTCCTGCAAAGTCGGTCGCGGACAATGCTTTCGATGCGAATACGTCGTATCGGAAAGGCCCGGCGATCCTTCGGATGTTCGAGACATATCTTGGGGAAGACACCTTCCAGCGGGGAATTCGGGACTATATCCAATCCCATGCTTACGCCAACGCGACGACAGCCGACTTGTGGGTGAGCCTCGCGAAGGCGTCAGGAAAAGCCGTCGCTGCGATCGCGGGCACTTTTGCGGATCAGCCGGGAATTCCGTTGGTGGAGGTTGCGACGCAGTGCCAGTCGGGCGAAACCGTGGCCACGCTGACCCAGCGGCGATTCACGGTAGATTACCCGCATGCGGAGGCACTGACCTGGCAAATTCCCGTCACTCTGGGTGAGATCGGCGCAACGCCGAGCGAGGCAAAGACGGTGGTGCTGGGCAAATCTCCGGAGACTTTGCGCTTCCCGGGTTGTGGCAAAGCAATCAAGGCGAACCTCGGAGACAACGGTTACTACCATGTGCAGTATGACGAGGCGGACAGAAAGAGACTTGCCTCGAGCTATGCGGAACTGGCTCCGGCGGACCGGGTAAATTTGCTGACGGATCAATGGTCGCTGGCCCGATCGGGCGACTCGAACATCGGCACCTATCTTGATCTGACGCGGCAGCTATCCAATGAGACTGAGCTTGTTGTCTGGACCGACGTGCTGGACGTGCTTCGCCAGATTGATGCGCTCGAAAGAGGATCGCCAGGCCAGGACGCCTTCCGCACGTATGCGCGAACGCTGCTGCAACCGCTGATGCTCAGGATAGGTTGGGATGCTCGTACCGGCGAGGAGGCTGGGACCGCGACTCTGCGCGGACGGATTATCTCGGCACTGGGTGAGTTCGACGATCCCAATGTGACGGCTGAAGCCAGGCGGCGGTTTCTGGCGTTGCGGAAAAAGTCCGTACCTCTGTCTCCCCAACTGCGCGGGATCGTACTCGAGGTCGTCGGACGGCATGCGGATGCGGAAACATACGATCAACTGCACACGCTCGCAAAGACGGCCGCTACGCCGGAAGAGAGGAGAGACTTTTACTGGGCAATGGCATCTGCCCAGGCCCCGGCGCTGATTGATCGGACGGTGGAGATTGCTACGACAGATGAGGGAACCAATGGGCAGTTTCCGATGGTGCTGGTGACGGCGGCGCAGCGGAGTGATGTGGATCGTCTATGGCACGACGTGCAGCAGAATCGGGAGAAACTTTTAGGGGGCAAGATTTCGGGTGGCTTGCTGGAAGCGATCGCAGAGCACTCTTTCAACCCTGATGTGGCACGCAGCCTCGCTGCTGATCCTGCGCTCGCCGCGCGGACGAGCCCGCCGGGTGCGGTGAGACAGATTGAAGTCACCGCGAAATGGAGGCCAACTGTCTTGGCGGGCGTCGCTGAGTGGCTTGATAAGCAAAAAGGCACCTGAGAATAGGTGCCTGCGAAGAGACTGTGACCACGCTCGACGATGATCGGTCGCGTCGATTGATGCAAAATCGCCGAGTATCAATTTGAACAGGATTGGGCTCGAAACGCGCTACGGCCTGTTACCGACAGTTGAGATCCCGGCCTCCGGCTCATTACTGAACACTGGCCGACTTGAACGAAGCCGCTGGTGCGGCGGACGCTTGCGCGTGTGGCTGATCCGGCATTTGAGGCTGCCGGGATAGTTTGGGACGCAGAGGAGGAACTCTCTGTGAACCAACTACGTCAGCTCATGCTTGAGGAGTTGCATCGCCGCAACTTCGCCGACACAACATCCGCACCTACCTGCACGGCGTGACGCATTTCAGCCAGTACTTTCGCCGTTCGCCGGATCAGCTTGGCCCTGAACACATTCGCAAGTATCAGGCGATGCTGTTCACCAAGATGAAGTTCAGTCCCAACACCGTCATCCTACGGCTACCGGCTCTGCGGTTCTTCTACATTCACGTGTTGAAGCGGGGCTGGAGCGTCGCCGAAACGCCCTATCCGAAGAAGGTGCGTCACCTTCCCGGCGTACTCAGTCAGGAGGAAGTCACGCGACTGATCGACGCCGCGGATACACCCTTTCATCGCATCCTGCTGATGACGATGTATGCCACCGGCGCACGCCGCGCAGAAGCGGCTCATCTGAAGGTTAGCGACATCGACAGCCAACGGATGGTTGTCCATATCCGGGAGGGCAAGGGCGGCAGGGACCGCGATGTCATGCTCAGCCCGAAGCTGCTCGATGAACTTCGCATCTACTGGCGCGGGCTGCGGCGCAAGCCGAAGGAGTGGCTGTTCCCCGGCAACCGCTGGCACACATCCAGCCAGCCTGTGACTACGAAGGTTCTATGGAGTGCCTGCCAGATTGCTGCTGAACGAGCCGGCCTCGATAGCAAGCGGATTCATCCGCACACCTTGCGACATTGTTTCGCCACACACCTGCTCGAAGCCGGAGCCGACCTACGCACCATTCAGATACTGCTCGGCCATCGTGACCTCGAGGTCACGACCGTCTATCTGCATCTCTCGCAACGGCATCTCAGCGCAACCGCCAGCCCGCTCGATGCCCTCACGTTCTCTTTTACAAGGAGGAAACAAGCACAGCTCATGAGCCGGCCTCTCATAGAGATGGCCGACATCGTCCGCTGTGCTGGATAGTCTTTCCTTGAACATAGTCGCAGGTGGATCAACTGGCAGCACCAGAAGGTGCTGCTGGCTATCGCGCGCTGCCGCACCGCCGCGCTGGGCGGACATCGCGATCGCTGCACCGGCTGCGGACATACGACCACCATCTCCTACAACTCGTGCCGAAACAGGCACTGCCCGCGCTGCCAGGGCAACGCGCGCCGGCGCTGGCTCCAGGCGCGCGAGCGGGAACTGCTGCCCACCCGCTACGTCCATGCCGTGTTCACTCTGCCGCGGGAGTTAGCCCCGCTCGCATTGCAGAACAAACGGGTCATCTACAACCTGCTCTTTCACTCGAGCGCTGAGACTTTACTCGAAGTCGCCCGCGAGCCGCGACACCTCGGTGCCGAGATCGGCTTCTTCAGCGTGCTCCATAGCTGGATCCAGCGATTGCAGTTTCACCCTCATATCCACTGCGTAATTGCCGCCGGCGGTCTCGCTCCGGATCACGCAAGCTGGATCTCCGCCCGGCACTCCTTCTTCCTGCCCATCGGCGTGCTCAGCCGCGTCTTCCGCGGCAAGTTCGTCGCCGGGCTGCGCAACGCCTTCGAGCGAGGTGAACTCCAGTTCCACGGCAGCTTGCTGCCTCTGGCCCAGCCGCGCGCCTTCGCTGCATGGCTGCGAGTGCTGTTCCGCCACGGCGGGCAGCGGATCGGGTAGCATCGGCATCTGTCCTTCTATGGTCCTCGGCCCCTTTGGCAAAGATGGAACCCGCGACGCCGTAAGCGGCGAAACCTGGATCTCTATGGTGGAGTTCACCACTCCGCTGAAAGCTGAAGGTCTGATGTCCTACGGCAACTCCACTCAGCCGGGCACCAGGCATCGCTCCGATCAGGTGGCGCTCCTCGGTGAACGTAAGTCGCGAACCCTGTGGATGACGCGTCTGCAGGTCGAAAAGCACATCGAAGAGAAGACTCCATACTGAGCAGCAGTGACGTGTGGCTCCGGCAATGAAATGCTCCATCAACCGAACCTGCTTCGACCAGGACAACCGGCTCTTGCGAAATCCAGACGCCATACCAGCATCCTGTCTGATTATCTGGTACAGCCCCTTTAGTCCGCCCGGCATCGCAGTAACCTGTGCTAGACTGTGCCCACAACCGTTACATATTTCTTTGCCCGGGACCGCACTGCGTCGTTCCCGTGCGCCCTTCGAGGTGATCTGCCTGTGAAGACGCTGCACTGCTGTTCTCTGGCTCTTAGTGTCCTGGCAGGTTCGGTGATTGCGCCAGCGCAGTCCGGTGCCGGCGGTGTTGCGGCATCCACTTATGATCCGCGGGTGACGTTCGCACCGCTCGTGTTGCCAGATCCGGTGAATGCGTACCGGTCGGGGTCGGGTGCTCCGGGGCCGCAGTACTGGCAGAACGAGGCCGACTACGTGATGCGCGCGGGCCTGGATGCGGAGAAGAAGGTGCTGACGAACGACGAGGTCATCACCTATACGAACAACTCTCCGGATACTCTGACGAGCTTGTGGATTCACCTCGAGCAGAACGAGTACCGCAAGGACTCGCGTCAGCATACGTTGGGAACCGCGCCGGGAGGGTTCGGCGGGCGCGGAGGTGGTGGTGCTCCTGCGGGTTCTGCTGCCGTGGGCAACAATGCTGCGGGTGCAGCTGGCGGCGCTCGCAGGGGCCGTGGCGCGAGTGCTGGTGCAGGTACAGGCGCGAATGCTGCGAGCGGCGGCGCTCCGCGGTCGCGGACGGAGAACTACACCGAAGGGTTTGAGTTGGACTCGGTTACGATGCAGGCGGGAGCGGTTGGAGCGACGTCTGCGGTAAAGGCGGAGTACATCGTCAGCGATACGCGGATGCAGGTTCCGCTGACGACGCCGCTGAAGCCGCATACCACGATGCGGATTCACATCAAGTACCACTACACGATTCCGGGCACCTGGGGTGGTCGCACGTCGTGGGGCGCAACCGAGAGCGGCGCGGAGATCTACGATATCGCCCAGTGGTACCCGCGCATGTGCGTCTATGACGACCTGCGCGGCTGGGACACGCTGCCCTATATCGGCTCGGAGTTTTATCTCGAGTACGGCCACTTCGATTACTACGTGACGGTGCCCGCGGGCTTCATCGTCGCAGGCACTGGCGAGTTGGTGAATCCGAAAGAGGTGCTGACCCCGACGCAGATTTCGCGGATCGAGCAGGCGCGCGGTAGCGACAAGACAGTCTACATCCGCACGCTGACCGAGGCGCAGCAAGCGCCGGTACATCCGCCCGCTTCCGACACCAAAACCTGGCACTATCACATGGGCCACACGCGCGACGTCGTGTGGAGCGCTTCGCCAGCCTTCATCTGGGATGCGGCGCGGATCAACCTGCCCTCGGGCAAGAAAGCCCTGGCCGAGAGCGTTTATCCGCCAGAGAGCGTCGGGCCGGACCACTGGGACCGCTCGACCGAGATCACCAAATTCGCGATTGAATACTTCTCTAAGCGCTGGTACGAGTTCCCATGGCCAGTGGCCTTCAGCATCGGCGGCTTTTCGAGCGGCATGGAGTACCCGGGCGCGGTCTTCGACGGCGTCAATTCCAAGATGCCGGGCTTCTTCGGGTTGACGGTACATGAGTTCGGCCATAGTTGGTTCCCCATGCTGGTGGGTTCCAACGAACGCCGCAACGCCTTCATGGACGAGGGCTTCAACACTTTCATCGACATTGCCGTCTCGGATGTCTTCGAGAACGGCAAGTTCGGTCCGAAGCGCGACGGCGAGTATTCGGCCGGAGGCGAGCCCCCGGATACGATTCTGAAGGTGCTCGACAACCCGGAGGCTCCGGTGCCGCTGAGCCGCGCCGATGCGTATAGTGGCGCGTTGACACATCCGGTCAGCTACTTCAAGGGAGCTTACGGCAACACGCTGCTGCGCGACCAGATCCTCGGCCCTGAGCGCTTCGATGAGGCCTTCCGCAAATACACCCGCGAGTGGGCGTTCAAGCACCCAAGCCCTTCGGACTTCTTCCGCACGATGGAGAGCGAGGGCGGCGAAGATCTGAGCTACTTCTGGCGCGGCTGGTACATGAACAACTGGACGCTCGACTTGGCGGTGGAGGGGGCGAGCTATGTGGGCGGCGATGCGAAGAACGGGCTGACGGTTACGGTTGTAAACAAGAGACCGCTGGTGCTTCCGGCTACGCTCGAGGTGACGTACTCGGACGGGTCGAAGGAGCGAATGCGAATCCCGGCGGAGGCGTGGCTCTCCAAGGGGACGGCAAACTTCACCTTCCAGACGGGCAAGACGGCGGTAGCGGCGACGGTCGATCCGGACCATGTGCTGCCGGATGACGACCGCGCGAATAACACGTTCCGAATGCCGTAAGAGGCCCGGAGTGCGGCTGGTTCTATCCCGAGCGTGCTTTGGTCTTGAAGTATTTCGGTATTTGGGTTCTCTCAACTTGATTTCCTCCATGAAAGCGAGACTCTCCATGCATCTGCTCCGCTTCAAACAGGCTGCCACGATGGTCACGACTCTTCTGCTCCTAACGGCGGCATCCGCGCAAGAATTGGGTGGCGACAAGGTTGATCCGGACGTTCTGAACCAGATCAAGACGGAGGCTTATCATCACTCGCAAGTGATGGAAAACCTCTACTACATGTCCGAGGTGTATGGTCCACGCGTCACCAACAGCCTCAATCATCGCGCGGCTGCTGAGTGGGCCATGCAACAGATGAAGGCCTGGGGACTGAAGAACGTCCACCTGGAACAGTGGCCATTCGGGTATGGGTGGCAGATCAAGAAGTTCTACGCCGCGATGGAAACTCCGGCTTATGCTGCGCTGATCGGTTTTCCGCTGGCATGGACGCCGGGGACGGATGGTCAGATCTCGGCAGACGCGATGTGGGCGCCAATCCACTCGAAAGAAGATTTTGCCAAGTACAAAGGCAAGCTGAAGGGCAAGATTGTGTTGATGTTCGATCCGGCTCCGCTGACGCTGCATACGCGCGCGGACGCGGCGCCTTCCCCGACGGATGAGGAGATTCTGGCGCGCGCAAACGCACCGCGCGGTGAAGGCGGCCGTGGTCGCGGCGCTGGCGCGCCCGAATCCGCTGCTGCTGGATCCCCCGTGGCCAATCGCGACCCCAGCGGTCGCGGCAGGCCGGGAGAGGGAACATGGGAGTTCACCCCGACGTCGCTTGCCTTGTCGGGGAATCAGGCCCTGCGCAACGAGCTCAACGCCTTCCTGAAGGAAGAAGCTCCGGCCGTCGTTCTCACGCCTGGTTACAACGGCGACGGAGGCACTATCTTCTCGACGTACGGCGGGTCGCAGAATCCTAACGATCCGGTTCCGCCTCCGATGGTGGCCATCACGCCCGAGCAGTACAACCGCATCGTACGTTTGCTGCAGCACGGGACCATACCGAAACTGACCTTCGATGTTGCTGTGGACTACCAGAAGGACCCGATGGCGGTTAACGTGATCGGTGAGATTCCCGGGACGACCAAGCCGGATGAAGTGGTGATGCTGGGCGGCCACTTCGATAGCTGGCAGGGCGGCACCGGCGCAACCGACAATGGCACCGGCTCATCGGTCGCGATGGAGGCTCTGCGCATCCTGGCGACGCTGCACAAGCCAATGGCGCGCACCGTCCGTGTTGCCCTGTGGGGCGGCGAAGAGGAAGGTCTTTACGGTTCTATCGCCTATGTGCAGCGGCACTTTGCTCCGCGCGATACGATGAAGAAGACTCCGGAGTACGACAAGCTGGATGTGTACTTCAACGACGACGGTGGCTCGGGAAGATTCCGCGGAGTATCGGCAGGAGGCAATCCGCAGACGGCCGCGCTCTTCAAGTCCTGGATTGAGCCGATTAAAGACCAGCACATTGTTTCTGTTTCGGGCGCGGAGTTTCGACCCACGGCAGAACCCGGAGGCACGGACTCGACCAGCTTCTCGTGGATCGGCCTGAACGGCATCGGCTTCCAGCAGGACGGGCTGGAGTACGGTACGCGCACTCACCACTCCAATGCGGACTTGTACGATCGGGTGCAGAAGGACGATGTGATGCAGGGCGCGATGATCGAAGCATGGTTCGCCTACAACGCAGCGACCCGTCCGGAGATGCTGCCTCGCATCCCAACCCCGGAGCCGCTGAAAAAATAAACAAAGGAACGGGTACGGCCAAGGGTGGACCTAAAGAAGTCCCACCCTTGGTCATTGCACCTGCTGCCTGTGCATGATGGTAGAAAGAGCTTGCTGAGGCATTTGTAACGAGAAGGAAACTTTTTTGTTGTCATTTACTGCCAAACCTGTTTATCTATAAGTGTCCACGACCTATACATACCAGTTATTCAAGCCAGGTCCCTGCTTGCGGGGCCCGGCTGTACCCATAACGGTTGTTCGTTCTAGACCAAACTTGGAAAACCAGCTTTTCTCTAGTTGCAGCTCCCGCTGTAACTCAAGCATTCGCCTACATCAGGCGAGCGCATCGCCAGCTATCCCCAACCAAGGAGTAAATCGTATGCGTATAGCCCACCGGGTCAGAAGCATAGCAACATCTCTGTTTTTATTGGTTGCGCTGCCACTTGCTGCCCAGACGTATCTTGGCGGTATTGGCGGAACTGTAGTTGACTCACAAGGCGGAGCGATTCCCAATGCCAAAATAGTATTGACGAACACAAATACGGGTGCTGTTCGCGAAACGAATACAACTTCTGCCGGGGGCTATGTATTTCAGGACCTGCAGATCGGGAAGTACTCTCTAACGATTACTATGCCTGGCTTCGATAAAGCGGTACTGAACGAGATCGCTGCTAACCCCGGTGCGGTTACTCCGGTTAATGCCAAGTTGTCTGTCTCGGGAGTAGAACAGGTTATCAATGTATCAGCCGACACGAACTCCGAAATTCAGACCCAGTCTTCTGCAAACAATACTGTGATCGGCCACGTGTCCGAGATTCCCCTGAACGGGCGCAGCTTCACGCAGCTCCTCCAGCAGGCGCCAGGCATGAACGCCTCGGGCTCCCTCAATGGGGCCCGCAGCAACCAGATCAACTACCAGATCGATGGCGCGGACAATAACGACATCTGGCAGGGCTCGACCGCAGCCAACCAAGGCGGTGTTGGCCCTATCGCCGGCGTGACCCTTCCCATCGAGGCTATCGATCAGTTCTCTGTCCAGTCCTCGGGCAATGCGGAGGAGGGGCATAGCGCTGGCGGTCTCGTCTCGCTGGGCCTTAAGTCAGGTACGAACAGCTTTCACGGATCGGCCTACATGTATCTTCGCAGCGAGTTCTTCGCGGCGCGCGACTTCTTCGCTGTAAGTACCGCCCGTAAACAGAAGGTCCGCAACCAGCAATTCGGCGGATCGCTTGGCGGCCCCCTTCTCAAAGACAAGCTGTTCTTCTACTTCAACTACGAGCGCCAGGCATATGGCATCCAGCTCTCCAGTTCGGCAGACACAGAACCTGGGGCGGCCTACGTGACGCAGGCCACGCAGCTATTACAGCGTCACGGCATTACCTCGGTGAATCCACTCTCGACAACGCTGCTATCGGCGTTGTGGCCGGGCGGCAACCAGGCTGGCCTAGTCGCAAACACCAGCAACTATATCGAAACCCACCAACGGCATGGTTACAGCGACAACTTTGTAGGCAACCTCAACTACACAATCTCGCCCAAGCAGACCGTGCGCCTGCAGGCCTTCGTCGGGACTGGCCGCCAAGCGGAGCCCGGAGGTCCCACATACCCGTACTTCCAGGTTGCTCCGGACATCACGCAGAGCTTTGCGCTGACGCACAACTGGGCAGCTACCGACCACCTTTCCAACCAGTTGCTGGTGGCCGTCGGCGTCTTCAACCAGACATTCAATGACCTGAACCATAGCTTCAATATGCCTGCTCTGGGGCTGAACACCGGCGTCACCACCCCGGCGCTCTTCGGCGCTCCGACCATCAGCCTCACCGGCTTTGACGGCACAGGTGCGACTCAGCCGCTCGGCCGTAAGGACTACACCGGCCATATTACGGACTCCGCAACCTGGGTATACGGCAAGCACCAGATCCGCTTCGGTGGCGAGTTCCGCCGGAGCTACATCGACCTGCAGTACCAGGCCGGTGTTCGCGGAACCTTCGGCTTCACCGGATACACGTCTGGGCTTATCGCGTTGCCAGCCGGTGCAAGTCAGTGGTCGGAGTCGAATAGCAAAGCACAGGTTTGCGGAACGACATCTCCGCTGCCGGCGGTTTGTGGTGGAGTCAATGACGCTAGCTTTATAACCACCCATTCAGAAGTCCTTGCGCTTGCGGATCTTCTCGTCGGCGACTACAACTCTGCCTCGTTTGTTCAAGGCAATCTGCGCCGCGATCTTTACCGGACCGATACGGACTTCTTTATTCAGGACCAGTACCACGTACTGCCAAGGCTGGTGCTTAACTACGGCGTAAGGCATGACTTCTTCGGAGCCCTTTCCACGACTGGCGCTCTGTCTGAATTTCGTCCCGGCGCCGCAGGAGCGAATGCAAACGGCCTCGTTCTCGTCGGCACCCCTGGAGCGCCAAGGACTTACATTCCAGGAAAGCTGCACTTCTCTCCACGTGTAGGATTCAACTACAACCCTGTGGACAAACTTTCTATACGTGGCAGCTATGGTCTCTACTTCGATTCGGCGCCATTCAATGGCTTCGGCAATAACAGCAGCATTGGGGCCGGAACAACCGCAACCGGATTGCAGGCTAACCCGGTTGGCGGCGTCTCGAACGTGTCGCTTGGTGTAGGCCAGTGGCAGACGAACCAGTACGTCTGGTCGAACGCATCGACGCCCTCTACCTATGGATTGTTCTCCGTAGACCCAAGCTTGCACACTGCTTACTCTAATGAATACAACCTGGCTACCGAGTTTCAACTCACGAAAAAGACTGTGGTTACGTTGGAGTATGCCGGCTCCACGGGTGTCCACCTCTATATTCTGCGTGATATCAATCAGGCTGCCCCCTGGACCGCGTCAGCTCCTCAGAACCCGGCTATTCCTGCAACAAACTGTGCTGCGGTAGCGAATGCAACAAATGTTAACTGCCTCTTGGCCCGGCGGCCCTATTATGCTGCTTATCCAAAAGTCGGCGCGGTCGTCCAGGTATCGAGCAACGCCGCTTCTAACTACAACTCGCTGCAGGCCACGATAAAGACCAACGGGTACCACGGACTGAGCGGTCAGTTTTCCTGGACTTACGCGCACTCCCTCGATGATGGGTCGGGCTTCCGCAATACCGGACCTGCGGATTCCACCAATCTGAGGCTCGACTACGGAAACGCCACATTTGATATCCGTCATACGGTTAACGCATATGTTGTCTGGGAAGCGCCGCAATTCGGTCACGTATTGCCCACCCTAACCAAGGGCTGGCAAGTGTCTGTCGCTGGCGGGTTACATACCTCATCCCCCTTCTCCATCACGATCGGAGATAACACTGGTATCGGTATGAACAAGGACCGTGTCAACTGGTCTGGCGCTAAATACGCGACCGGCAGCAGGACCATACAAACAGATTCGACCGGTCGTAAGTTTATTCAATACTGGGTGGCTTCCCCTACAGGTGTCTTCAGCACTCCAGCCTTCGGATCGCATGGCAATACAGCACGTGATCAGTTTCGCGGACCTAAATTCTATGATGTGGATTCGTCCCTGGTGAAGAACACGAAGATCTATGAGAAGGTGACCTTCCAACTGCGTGCTGATATGTTCAACGTCTTCAACATTCTCAATCCTGGTAACCCAACCTCCAGCATCACCAGCTCTACCTTTGGTCAGCAGACCAGTGCACCGACTGGCATTTCGGGAGGGGCTCCATTCAACGTTCAGTTCGCTGGAAAGATCATCTTCTAAGCACTGCTCAAACAGCCCCCGCCGGACAGAGAAGACGCCTTCTCGGTCCAGTTGGGGCTGAGCAAGTGCCCCAGGTACACTCAATAAGGTCATACTTGCTTCGCGGCATCACTTTTACCTTCAATGGGTTCGATTTTCCTTATCCCATCACATCCTCTTGCTGAAGATTGTTCAGAAACTTCTGATGGCCCTCTCCATCAGTCCTCTGTTGTTCGCGGCGCAGGTCATTCAGACGCAATCCGATGATGCGGTTGAGAAAAGGCAACGCCCGCGCCAACCAAATCTCTCTTCGGAGGACTTCTGACATGCCTCGCAGCAGCCGCATCGCGCTCTTGCCATTCGCCGCCCTCACCTTGTCGTTTGTTTCTGTTTCGGCGCAGCAGAATCCGCTCGTCCCGCACTCAATGTATGAGCCGCCGATGGCGGCAGCTGCCGCTACGCTCACTGCGAGCTCCGCCAATGTGCCGGCCGACTTGCTCACCACCGGCGAGAAGACTCAATGGCAACAGACAGCGCGTTACGACGAGGCCATTCGCATTATGCGTCGTCTCGCCGCTCTCTCGTCTGAAGTCAAAGTGATCCAGTTTGGAACGACCTCGCAGGGCCGCGCTATGTATGCCATGATCGTTTCCTCCGACAAGGCGTTCACCCCCGCTGCGGTGGCCAAGACCCCCAAGGCCGTCATCCTGATCCAGTCCGGCATCCACTCGGGCGAGATCGAGGGCAAGGACACCGCGCTCATGCTGGTCCGCGATATGGTGATCACGAAAACCCGAGCGGCCTGGCTCAAGAATGCAATCTTCCTCGTCATCCCGGTCTTCAATATTGATGGTCACGAGAATCGCAGCCCTTTCAATCGCGCCAACCAGAACGGTCCGGACATAACCGGTACGCGCGCCCAGGCACAGGAACTCAATCTCAACCGTGACTACATCAAGGCAGCAACTCCAGAAATGCATAGCTTCCTCGCGCTCTACCACTCCTGGATGCCCGACTTCATGTTCGACAATCACGTCACCGACGGAGCTGACTACCAGTATGACGTCACCTGGGATATGGCCCGCCACGGAGACATCGGCGAGCCTACACGATCCTGGGTCAACGAGCGGTTCATTCCCGAGCTCAATAAGCGCATGGAAGCCTCAGGTCATCTCGTCTCGCCATATGGAGCGCTGCGCGGCGGTGGCAATGGCGAAGCCGGTCAGTTCCGGCTCGGCGGCGGCGCTGGTCAAGCTGGCGGTGCGGCCCAGAATGGCCAAGCCGGTGGTGGACGTCGTGGCAGCGGCGGGCAAGGTGGCCAGCCTGGCAATGCCGGAGCACCTGCCAGCGGCAAACGCGAGTTCTTCCCGGAAATCTTCTCCCCCCGCTACTCCCATCTGTACACAGCTGCGCTCAATCGGCCGTGCCTGCTGGTTGAAACCCATTCCCTGAAGAGTCCCAGGACCCGCGCATGGGCGGACTACGACATCATGGTTGACTCTATCGACATCGTTACCGGGGACCCCCAGGCATTGCGCACTTCCATACGGAATGCCGACGCAAAATACGCAGCCCAGGCCGGCGATCGCAATGCGCCCCCCATCTATCTCGCCGGCAAGAATAGTGCCGGCGGCCATCCGTTGCAGTATCACTCACTCAAGACGGCGACGTTTCAGTCTGAGATCACCGGAACGCCAGTCGTCCGTTACACCGCGGAAAAGGACGACTTCGAAACGATTGAGCATGATGGCGTCGACACAACCGCAGAGGCGCAGGAGCCGCTGGGCTTCATCGTCCCGCTTCAGTGGAAGGAGATCGCGGACGAGCTCAAGCTGCACGGTGTTGAGATGGAAGTCATCCCCAGGGATCTAAATCAGGAGTTCGAAACGTGGCGCTTCAGCGACGTGAAGTCCGTCAGCTCCGGAGAAGCCGGCCAGCTGATGGACTATACCCTCAACCCGGTCAAAGAGAAGATCGAAGTCCCTGCCGGCTCCTGGTGGGTCCCGCTGCATCAGCAGCGTGCGCGGCTCATCATGGCGCTGCTCCACCCGGCCGCTCCCGATGCTCTCATCCGTCTCGGGTTCGCCGCGCCCATCTTTCAATCGATGGGACGCATTGGCGCGAATCCCTACCTTAGCGTACCCATCGCTACTAAGGTCGCCGAAGAGCACCCGGAACTGCTGCAGGAGTTCGAAGCAAAGGTTAAATCCGATTCCGCCTTCGCCGCCGATCCGCAAGCCCGTATCAACTGGTGGACGTCGCGATCGAACTACCAGTCCTCGGCCGTCAACCGCTACCCCGTCCTCCAGGTTTGGGAAAAGAAATGGTAGACGCTGGAGCAGACATCGCTTAATTCAGCCCATTGAGACAGGAGTGTCCCGGCCGTAGGAGCCGCATCCGCATGTTCTCTCCAAGACCGTCCAAATGCCCAAGCAGGTAAGCGAGAGTTTGAGGAACTGACCAAACGTTGCTGCCATTTGATCGAGAATCCGTTGATGATTCGATCCAGCAGGTAGGCGCGCATGCGATCGGTGCGGGTGGACAGAGTATGTTCGACCGCCCCGGTGAATCCGGTCACGGCGGCTGCGGTCTCCGTTGGTGCAAAATCTCTAGCTCCCGTTTGTACTTTTTCAGGACGCCATCCTCAAGCCCCTGCGACCGCTTGCTGCTCACAAAGAGGTCTACAGCCCTGGAGATGTCGGGCCTCGCTTTGGGCGAAGCCTTTCCCGACAACGGCGGCTCAGATGATCGTTTGAGACCTTTAGAATCAATAAGATACCCCCCCAGCAATCCTTACCGTTCGTTATTGTTCAGTTGACTGAACTCTGTGCCTCTTCTTCTCCTGCCTCCAGATCCAGATAATGCAGCTAATTTGGCTTAGCCTGCTCAGGTACTGGCCGACTCGTTTGATTGTCATTCGCATTCTTCAGTTCAAGCAGATGATGCCACCGAACGTACTGGTTTTCTTTTCTAGGATCTGGATCTTCATAACCTTGCAGCCAAAACCGAAACCAATCGACATCCCCTTGCTGCGACTCCATTACATCCACTGGCATAGTCACGACGTGCGTGGCATATGGTAAGACGATCAAGTCAACTGGTTTGCCGAGAGATCGAAGACCCGCATATGACTCCCAGTCGGTCAACATAGTCGATGGATTGCGAGTCTCTACTCGGAGCGGTGCCGTTACCTTCCGCAAATTGAAAATAGAATTCTCTTTCAAATAGGCTGCTTGCCCATCCCCAAATGGGTTCCCTCCATAGTGAAGGGCCCATTGCTTCATCGCGTTGTTGTTAACTGACTCATCGACAATGTCGAAATAGCCCATCGGTCCATAGGTGAAGCCATTAGCAATCGTTGCTGCAGCAAACAAGCTTGGATTCTTCGTTATGGCGTACAGGACATTGTCACAGGTTCTGCTAAAACCAATGATGCCGACGTTATGAGGATCGATTAGGCCTTCGGTCGCCAATTTGGCAATCACAGCTTCATATCCCGCTAAAGCAGCGGATGTTTCTTGTCTGAAGGCATCCTCTCGTGGTACCGCCGGTTCGCCCGCTTGTAAAACCATTAGACCGCCTGCCGCCATGGCCTGAGCTGCAACAGCCGTAGGATAGGTGCCGTCTACAATAAATAGCTTTTGGGAGTATGCCCGCGGCTCGATCACCAGTGGGTATCGCTGTTTTGGGTCAAACTGCGGAGGTTTAACCAGCACTCCCTTTACATCACGCCCATACTGATCTTTCCAATTGTAGATTTCCGCTTTGCCGAAAGCGATCTCCCCAAATTGGGGATTCGGGTTCCATATTGGCTTGGCCTCAGTAGCACGAGGGACAGATGCAAACAAAGCGGGAGGCATTGTGAGACTCTCGTTCAGACTTACGATGAGCGGGAGAACCGCTGTAGCGCTTACGACCCTGCTTTGGTGTGCATCCTGCATCAGGTGCCAAGTACTATTCACGCGATGGAACGTTTCAGCAGCCGGTCCCAACTCTGTGTAAGTGATGACCACATCATCCGTGGAACCTCCCCATCTCACATCCTGTATGTTCCACTTTTTGGAGTCATGAAGACTGGATTGTCTATATTGCGCGACTTGGCTCCATGTTTGATTATGGAGATCGAAGCAAACAACTGCCGGCTGTTGCTCGCGCTCTGACTTCTCTAAATCAGATGTCCCGACTATCGGGAGAAACACGTTGGACAATAATATCGTACTCCCGTCGCCCGACCACAGCACCTGGGTCGCTCCAAACCAATTGACGTCCCTTCCTAGCGGTGCATCGAGAAGAAAGGAATTTCTTCCACTCTTGAGATCTACTAGCAAGAACCTCTCTGGAATATCAGTTCCAAATGCTTGTTTCAATCGTTCCGGAGACGTCAGCATGATCCTTCCGGTAAGATACCCAGGCTCATAGCTCGTCCATGCTTCGGGAATGGACGCAATAGCTGCTGCAACAACTGCATAGCGTCCATTCGGGGCTAATGAAAGAATTGTGTCTCCGTAATGCGTATTTAGGCGTACGATTTCGTGCGATGAGGGATCTACAACAGGACGGGCTTGTCGGTGAGAATATGTCCACAGTTCATTCTGGTTGGGATATGATGGGTGCTTTTCTGGGGACATGAGATTGTGCAGACTCTGTCCCGTTCCAACTACCACGCGAGGCAGTTGCGTAGCCAGCCACGGTATTGAAACAGCGTATACAACTAACTGCCCTCTTTCCTGGAAGGTAACCACATTTTGCTTGTTTGCGGAGAGCTGCTCAGGTCTCTTCGTTTTTATCTCTAAGCGATAGAGATGCCATGTTGAGTCGCCATTGCGACCTAGAAATAGAAGACTTCGGCCGTCAGCTGACCATTGCGGCGAAAGGATGGAGACTTGGAGCTCTTGCTGCTCGCTGTCGTTGTCTCCTGCGCAAGTGACTAATACTTCCGGCTTGGGAGCACTGGCATGTGCAGTGTCAGCGAGAAAAGCTTGCTCCGAGTTCACATTGAACAGCCAGATAGTGGATTGCAGCAGGTTCTTGTCCACCAGTCCCCGAGTTGTGACTACGAAGAATGACTTCCCATCCGGAGAGAACTTGGTGACATTTCGGGAATTGTCCGGATAAGGGTCCGTGAAACGCTGCATTTCAATTGAGTCTGCTACCGTGAATTTCCGGCCTTGAGCCGGCAGTGCTGCGTGAAGGCTTCCTAACACACAGACGGTAAGCACCACAAAATATCTACGTCGACGGTAAGTTGTGTACATACGCTCATTCCTATTGATGTTGTGACGCGTCATTCGCTTCGAGAACACGTTACTGGTGTGATCAAAACAACAGCTTGAGTGCAAACTGCATTGATCGCGGACCACCTTGTTGGTACTGCGAGGCGACGGTCCCGAGACTTGAGTTCAGCATCTTGGTGGCTTGGCCGAACGTTGCATCCGCGTACGTGGGGTCGACATAGCCGAAGCTCGGATGGTTAAGCAGATTGAACATCTCGGCCCGAAATTGGAGGACCACAGCATCGTGCAGAGGGAAGTTTCGCCTGGCGGCCAGATTGAATTGGGTCGCTCCGAAGCCTCGCACGAAGTTTCGTGGTGCGTTCCCGGAGGTCCCGGTGGATGGCAGACTGAAGGCCGCTTTGTTAAGCACTTTGCCGCCTGGATATTGGGCTCCATACAAGTAGACCGGTTGACCGGCCACAACATTCAGTCCGCCTGCATACTGGCTTCCCGTAGAGGGATCGGTGATGAGGCTACCGCCGAGAGTGACCGGAAATGCGGTCCGTGTGATCAGGCGTCCGTCCAGGCCCCAACCGTTCAGCAGGACGGCGGCTGGTCGAGGCCGAATCGTCGCAGGCAAATCCCAACTAGCACCTCCCTCGAAGTTGTTACGAACGTCGAAGTCTGCATTCCCTCGCTTAAGCGGCAGTGCATTGGAGTTTGAACCAAAGTCGAGGGAATGCGACCAGGTATATGACGCAAGTGCCTGAACCCCCTTCGCGACGGAGCGCTGAAACTTTAATTGCAGTGCCTGATAGTTGGAGGTAATCCCAGTCGCGAAATATTGGACCGCTCCGAAGTTGGGATTGAGTTTGGTCAAGGACTTCTGCTGTAGACCTGTAAGCCTGCGTCCCTCGGCGGCCACATATGCGATCGTCAGGGATTGGCTCTTTCCGAGTGACTGCTGCATGCTGACGTTCCACTGCAATGTGTAGGGCAGCTGCAGATGGGAAGGAAATGCGGTGATTGTGCCGCTGGTGTATGGGGCGGCAACCGATATCGGCACGACCAATTGACTGGCGGTAAACGGCAGAACTGCTCCACTCTGAACCTGAAAAGATCTAAATCCAAGGCCACTGAATCCCAGTGCCGCGACTTCATTTGCAGAATCGAAGAACACTCCTCCTCCTACGCGAACGACTGTCTCGGCTCCAGGTTGGTTGTGGGCCGTCCATGCCAGACCGAGCCGGGGGGCGAAGTTATACCAGGTTGTCTTCCACAAAGGAGTTCCGCGTGGGGCGAGGGTCAGCGAGGCCGGGTTACTAATGTTCCCTGAGAGCGTGTAGGCATCATTACCGTGTTCTTCGGTCGGCGGCGGGTTCAACTCCCAGCGGAGACCTAGAGATAGGTGAAGTCGCGGATGAACTCGCCATTCATCTTGCCCGAACAGAGCAGCCTGATTGAAAAGTGGTGTCGCCGATACAAAATTGAAGACATAGGGAGCGCTGGGCGCGCCGGTCAATATTTCATTTGGGCTCTGAAAAACGGTGTAGGGCTCCACGTCCGGTGGCGCGATAGGGGACGTGATATGCCGGTAATCAACACCAAACTTCAGCGTGTGCGTGCCTTTCAAGACGCTTATCGTATCAACGGCATTCAACTGTCGACTTGAATTGCGCCCGTTATAAGGAGTGATCAGCGGAGACCCAATTCCCGAAATGGAAAGAACTATCACGGGCTGAGCTCGCTGGTAGGAGCCGGCGCCCATGGCGGCTGCAAGGTCGATCGGAGTGGCGCCCCCAAAGTTGTCGAGCACCCCGATTTGGGTCGAGTCCGAGCGCGCATATCCCAATCGAAATTCATTGGTGATTTGGTTAGAAAACTGGATGGTTGCGCCAAGCGTATAGTTTTGTGCGTTGATGCTAGTGGTCGTCCGCGCGAAGTACGGTCTGGCTACGGTAGAACTGGGAGTGATCCCAGCTCTGAAGAAGAGCGCGAGTTTGGAGTGAAATGTATGGTCAAGCCTGAAGCTGGTCGAATCGATGGAACTGGGAAGAGAAAAAGGAGCGATAAACTGGGCAAGGTTCGGACTCGTAGAAGTGCCATAATCAAGGCCGTTTGGAAGGGGAAAAGCATTTAGCATCGGGCGCATTGCTGCGACCGCTTGCTGTCGCAGGAAAGGATCCGGCACATATTGAATTGTCGCGGCGGTTGGCTGCGTAAGGCGAAGTCCTTCATACGACAGGAAGAAGAAGCTGCGCTCCTTGCCGTTGTAGATACGCGGGATCCATATCGGACCACCAAGCGTGCCTCCGAAGTCGTTCTGTCGCAGGGCGGGCGTCGGCTTGCCGTAGTGATCGTTGAACCAATCATTCGCGTCAAAGAAATTGTTACGCAGATAGTCGAAGGTACTCCCATGAAAGCCGTTAGTGCCGGAACGAGTCACGAGAGAGAACTGACCGCCAGGCGATCTTCCATACTCGGCAGAGTAGGAGGAACTTTGGATGCGAAACTCCTGCAAAGCGTCGACGGAGATGAGGGCTTGCGTCGTGCCCAGGGCCGTGGCCCCGCTGAGCGCGCCGCCGCTGGCGGCCTCGCCAACGCCGCCACCGTTTCCTGACCCGGTATTGGCGGTTACTCCATCGACTGTGTAGTAGTTGGATTGCGTCCTCTGGCCATTCACACTGAAATCCCCACCCACGCCCACTACTTGCAAGGTGCTTTGAGGACTCTGCGTGACGACTCCTGGAGTCATCGAAATCAGGTCCTGAAAGCTTCTCCCGTTCAATGGCATATTTTCAACGAACTTGCGATCTACAGCGGTACTCACTGAGGCATCCGATGTATTGAGCATCTGTGAGCCACCTTCGACGGTCACGTCTTGCTGGGTGGAACCCACCTTCAGGCGCACATCAAAGACCAGGGCTTGACCTACGGTCACGGTAAGTGGCTCGCTCACGGCCGTACTGAAACCGTCGGCCTGTACGAATACCTGGTATGTGCCCGGGGACACAAACGGAACTGTATAACTTCCGTCTCCGTTGGTCTTGACACGCCTTTCGATGCCCGTGGCCTGATTGACGACTCGCACGTCGGCGTTGCGAACAAGTGCCTGCGATGGGTCGGTGACACGACCGGAGAGCTGGGCAGTCTGGGAAAATGCAGTAAGACTCAGCGAAAGAAGAATGAAGACACGAAGGGCGCGGCGCGTGAGACGGTGCATGGAGTGGAGCTCCTATCATTTTTCAGAAGTTGGTAGGGCGACCTGACCGGGAGTTGATCTGTTGCTAGTGATGCCGTGGAGCGAATTGCGTAATTCCTGTGTGGAGCGGTAGAGATCAGAGGCGATGAGCGTGGCGCCCCGTTGTGAGCCATCACTCCCACTGATGAGCTCTTTACAGAAAGTCATATTGCTCGCAGCGGCGGTTCCCAATGAAGATCGCGTATCGTCCAAGGCGGACCACGCTTCGAGAGTTGCGGGGCGGGCCATGACAGTCTCAGCAAGAATCCTGTCCTCTACATCCACTGATTGCTGCAGGCGCGAGGCATGGGCGTTCAATAGTTGCTGCAGGGTTGACCTTCCAACCTCGTCCAGGTGCGTATCGCTCCCAAATCGCTGATAAAGATCGGCAATGGAGCTGCTCTCTTGTTTCACGGAAAGCGCGACGTCAAGTAATTGCTGCGAGGTGGAGTTTAGTGCGTCTATCCCTTTCCCTTGGGTCCGGAAGAACTGCTCTAAGGGCGACGCTTGCGCTACAGTCGAATAAGCGCGGACACTGGAAACGGCGTTGTCGGCTGCGTTATGCGTGCGAAGGTCGTCTACGCTGAAGATAGCCGGCAGAACGTGCGGCACGGTCCTTAGCTGCGCGACCAGCTCCTGCTTACGCGCATTGCTTTCAACGCCCCCCTTCACTTCGATGGACGATTGAGAGCGCAGAAACTCCAGTTGCTCCGTTGAGTCAGCATGGAGCCGGTTCAACACGAGTCTGGCTTGCAACTCCGCCAAATCCAGTTGTTCAGGGCTCGGGAGACGTGGCAGCACTACGGCAACGTATGCAGCAGCAGTGCCTCCGTTTAGAGGCTCGAAGAGTGCTTCATTGACCGCATCCCAGCCGAGCACGTCGTAATGTACCTCGGCGATTTCGATAGTCTCTTCATCGCGCATCGAAACGGTCCGGCTTACGGCGTGGAAATCCCGCGCTCGGACCGTCAAAGACTCCGCCGCAATGGGTCCGGACGGGATGGAAGTTGTCAGCGTCAGAAGTTCATCGCCGGAAGGACGCACCTCATCCGTAACAGCAGTGTTTCTGTCGTGCCACTGCCGGTACGCTGCAGCTGAAAGCGGTTGTTGCCAGTCCACACCGGCGGACAACAGCTCTTTACGCACCTCCTCTTCCTCGGCCTTGGCTTGCTGGATTCGTGGCTTACGCTTATGCGAGACGTCCCGATACAGCGCCCGTTCAAGCGTCTTCGACTTCGTTTTGATTTCCACCTTTTGGTAAATCACTCCCGGAAGAGTGGGACTGGACTGTTTTGCTTCCGCCTGTACCGCATTTTCGAGAAAAACGCTGGCGGAGACCGGAGCTGCGTTGCGCTGCCAAATAAGAGCCAGCAGGACGGTGGCAGCCACTATGACGAAGGTGCTCGCATAAACGGGATTCATGTGGGGGATGGAAAGGGAGCGGAGTTGTGAAAATGTGCGCGACCACCACGATGCAGCCGCAGTCTGTTCCAGCACCTCATCCAAATGCACGAGGAACGCTTCTCGCCGCGTTGGATCGAGCGGCAGACGCCTCTCAAGCTGATGTTTGCGAAACTCCACTACCTGGAAAGCTGCCCTCTCCAACATTTCGCGGCGGGCCTTGCACTGCCAGCACTTTCCGAGATGAGCGTTCGCCCGGAACTCGCGTATCGAGGCCAACTCCCCGTCAATGAGTTTCGTAATGGTCTCGTCCGAGAGATGCCCAAAGCGTGTCAATGTGTGTTGAAACAATGTCTTCATACCTCGCCTGCCAGACGAGCGAGTGCCCGTTGCACCAGCTCTCCGATTCGTTGCGTGGGCATACCGAGAACGGCGGAGATTTCGCGGTAGCGTAACCCCTCCGCGCGCAAAAGCACGGCATACCGCTGTTGCTGTGTCAACCGTCCCATCGCGGCCCGTACTCTCCGTAGTTCTTCCCGCTTGATAACAATTTCTTCAGGGGTAAGCGACGTATCTGCGATCTCAAGAACGGTCGAATCGTCTTCGTCTGCGCTCTCCGCGATGTAGCGCTTTCCGGCCCGGAATAGATCCATCGTCAGGTTGTGTGCGACGCGAAATAGCCAGCCGCGAAGGTTCTCCTCGTCCCGCTTACTCGCCAGATGCCGTACGAGCCGGAGGAAACATTCCTGGATGATGTCCTCAGACTCATCGACAGAAAGTCCGAGGCCGCCCAAGTATGCCATCAAGGACGGCCTGATTTCGTCATAAAGCCTGGCGACCTGATTTCTGCGCTTGGATACGCCATTTTCGGAATGCACAAACAGACTCACGTAACCCGGCAGGGTCGCCCCAAGGGGAGGAGCCTCTGCTGCGAACCGGAGGATGGGTGAGATTAAGGACACTGATCCACCTGCGCCAAGCACGGGAGAACGAGGATTTGACTCCGTATGGTTGAACAACGGAGTTGGGGTCTATTTTTCCGGATTATTCCGCGAAATATTTTTGCCTGCCCGTAGACCTCTTTTCGGCGGCCGAATCCGGCGTAACCCTGGTAATCACGCAACGCAGTTTGCCCGGACGAAAACCTCCTGAAAAGACGCTCCAAAAGGTCTTGCGAAAAACTGCGGGAAATCGGGTGTTTTTCGGCTAACCGACTTCCTTATTGTTCAGTCGTTTTGCGGATTTAGTGAGACTTTGCGCGGAAAAACGCAATCCGGGGGCTCATTATCGTGTCCATCTCGAAAATTGCCTTCAACAATAATGTGATAAAACCTATGCTACCTTGTAAACAAGCAGAGGAATTATCACATGACAGCTACTCAAAGCACCCGCGCTCTCGATCTTCTCAAGGCCAGGGGAATGCTTCGTCTCAAGGATTTCATCGCCGAAGACATTGAGCCAGAGACGCTGGCCCGTCTGGTCAGAGACGAGCAGATCATTCGTCCTGCGCGCGGGCTCTATCAGCTTCCAGATGCTCAGATCGACACGGCCTACATGCTTGCCGAGGCTGCCGTACTCGTGCCCAAGGGAATCGTCTGCCTCATCTCAGCTCTCCAGTTTCATTCACTGACACTCCAGATGCCTTCCGCCGTGTGGATGGCAATCGAACGCACTGCATGGAAGCCCACTATCAGCTACCCTCCCATTCGGGTTGTTAGGTTCAGCGGATGGGGGCTGACCGAAGGCGTGGAGCGGTATCCCATTCAATCCCGCGAAGTCCCCATCACAAATCCCGCGCGCACCATCGTGGACTGCTTCCGATACCGCAATAAAATCGGTATCGACATCGCAATGGAAGGGCTGCGCGAAGGCATCCGACATCGTAAATGTACGCCGGATCAGCTCTGGCAATATGCAAAGAAGGGGCAAGTTTGGACGGTCATGCGTCCCTATGTCGAAACGGTGGTAGCGGATGCCGCGTGAAGTTCGCAACATCGGCGCGTCGGTACGAGCCAAGCTTCTTGCCCGCGCACGAGCCGGAAACACGGATTATCAGATTCTTCTCACGCGATATGCACTGGAGAGACTGCTCTATCGGCTCAGTGTCTCCGCACATCGTGACCGCTTCGTCCTCAAGGGCGCACTGCTCTTCGTGACGTGGATTGCCGATCCCTTCCGGCCGACGCGAGACCTGGATCTACTCGGTTACGGGGCCAACGACCCGAACGCGCTTGCCGACACCTTCAAAGCCATCTGCTCAACCACCGTTCCAGACGATGGAGTGACCTTCGATGTTAACGGCCTTACGGCAGCGCCCATCCGTGAAGACCCTGAGTACGGTGGAGTTCGAGTCCAGACCCATGCGGTCATTGACGGAGCGCGCATCCCCATTCAGGTAGACATCGGCTTTGGCGACATCATTACGCCGGCTCCGGTGGAGATTGCCTACCCGGTCCTCCTCGATTCCCCCATACCGCATCTTCGTGCCTATCCAGTCGAAACCGTCGTCGCGGAAAAGTTCAACGCTATGGCGACACTGGGGATTGCCAATAGTCGTCTCAAAGACTTTTATGACCTTTGGCTGATTTCTCGAACCTTTGAATTTGACCACGCCGCTCTGTCTGCCGCTATACACCGAACCTTCGAGCGCCGGGAAACTCCCATGCCAACTGATATACCCACAGGCTTGACGAATCAATATGCGGAACAGTGGGATATGCGATGGAAAGCCTTCCTCAAGCGGGAACACATGAGCGCCGCGCCAGACAATCTGAGTTCGTTGATTGGAGATTTGCGTGAGTTCATGGTTCCTTTGACGCTCCCATCCAGTACGGCTTCCTACTGGCCGTCCGGCGGACCTTGGTCAATCCGCAAAACTTAATCTCCGGCTAAACCGCCGCTGGTTCAATTTCCAGTTTCCAAATTGGAATTTCAGGCCCGTTTGACGCAAAATGGGCGCTTCCATATCGGTTCCGTAATTCGCGGTCTTGATGGCCGCGGGAGGTGCCGATGTCCGACCGCAGCAGTATCGTTATTCCCCGCAAGACAACCCACCTAGCCAAGCGATTGGCGCAACCCTTTTCCAAACGAAAACTCCTTCACGCAGCGCGAGTGATAGTGCCGACGCTTGTGGCGCTCACATTCGCCGCCGTTGCTAACGTTGCACACGCACAAGGCATGATGGACTTCTCCGGGGCGCAAACGCTCATGGGAAGTTTTAAAACCATCCTTCGCATTCTGGAGCGGGCCGGAGGCTATCGGCCCACCCTCTATCTCAACATCGAAAACCCGCCTTATATGGCGCTCGTAATCGAAGCCACACCGGAACCCGGACCGTTGGGACTCCCCGGCCTCTCCGTCGCGCATTACGGCATCCAGAACGGCGACGCGATGCGTGACCCGGAGATGTGCTTCGAGTTGTCGAAACCTGTGTTGTCGCGGCACGGCCATGCAAATGGTTATGGATCAGAGGCGAGGCAAGCAGATTTCGAAGGCAGAGATTGCTTGCTTGGTTCATTCCGGTGGTGTCTCGGGAGGTTTGGCAATCAAAATCACTTGCCCCGGCCAAAACCACGCCTCCATCCTTAGTTGGCATTTCAAATGCGATTGCCCTGCGCCACTGGTTCACCGGGGTGTGCCCCATGATACAAAAGGAACCGTGAATGTCTTGAACCTAGTCGAGGGCGAAGAAGCAATTGTTGAAAGTCCCGCCGTGCGTTTCGACCATTCGGTGTGCACTTTGCGGAGACCTTCATCATGCCTGCACAGGTTGGCTCCTACACGATCCGCCCTTATGGAAATGCGCGAGGAAGGCAGTGCGCACCGGTGAAAGCCCTTGTCCGGCAGGAAAAGCATTGCGCTACGGCGCTCGATTCCTGTTCGCAGTTCCGGCGCGAAACCTAAGCGAATTGAGAGATTTCTTGCCTTGTATGATGTTGGACACGCACAGGGGTCTCAGCTATCCCGTCGCCGGGGCAACCACCAGATGTAGCTTGTCCCCGCTTATGCAAGAGCTTCAACGATTTCATTGCTTGCGACTCCCGCGCCGAGTCTTTTGGAGGAGACTGCTCACCGTGTACAGTTCTGTCTCACGCGATCAAATTGCTGACGCATTGATCCATCTCCGCGGGCTGTTTCGCGAGATGCCATCGTCAAGCGACAGGGATGATCGAGCGCACGAGAGACGGGAGATTCTGACCAAGAACCTGCTTTCGAATCTCTTTCGCACCAAGGATCATCCCACACTCAATCTTGTCCTCGAAGTTGCAGATGCCTTCTCGCTGACACTCGATGGCGCGCATCGCCTCTTTGGGTACGAACTGGAACGCATTCGAGAGTATGACCTAGCACTCAACGCTGGGCGCACGCATATCATTGAGAGCTATCCCTTCGAGCGCGATCGTCCAGTCGATCTGCCGTTCCACTTCAGCGGCGAGGAAGCCTTCGCAACCAGCGCAACTGTCCAGAACCTTGTTTCGAGCTGGCATGCCGATACCCCAATTCGGACCCTTGAGTCCGGAGGGTGGCAGCAACCGAGCGCGTTCTACGTCCGTGTGGGAACGGAGGACAGCCTCGGTTCCAGTCTGCCAGCCGGTTCTACCGCGCTTGTGGTGCCTGTCGATGAGGCAGAGAGGCAGCGCCCGAACCCTAGAGCCATCTACCTGCTCCAATTTGGGAACGGTTATCGCTGTAGTCGATGTGTTGTGACACGAGGCAAGCTCATCTTATTGAGTTCGAGCCAAAGGTATGTCGGAGCTCAGGAGTTTGCTTATCCGGCAAACGTAAGAATTGCGGGACGGATACGAATGTTTGCATTGGGTCTTCCTTTGCCGGAATATCCCTTGCTGTATTCTTTGCCACCGTCGCAGCAGAGTGCGCCATTGGTTCTGCCCTGGGAACATGGGTCTCTGGACCACCTCTTTCGATCGAAGCACCGGAGGTTCCGAAGATCGAGGCAGGAATTGTCTCGCATTCGCGAGGCCATGGAGGGAGTATTCCACACAAGGATTAGCGGCAGGACAGAGCGACGGTATCGACGGCCTACGTCGTCTATGCCTCATATCGATGCCCTGATCCAACTAACGGTTAGATACGCAGCACGCTACAGCGATGTCTTGCGGGTGCAACGACCGAGGTCCTCTGACCGGGGGCGATATTCCCTCGACACGTTACTCAATACGCAGCATCTACGAGAATTGACTGTGACAGTACGCCGGTCACACCCCCCGATCCCTCGTGATCGCTGGATGAAGTTCCGAAACGAGTTCATTGAGTGGCCTGCGCTGCTGTCCTTGAGATTTCCGCAACTCAGCTCGGTGGATGAGAGGATCGTCCGGCTCGCCGAGGGAATAACCATTCAGAGCCTCGATCCCCCGGTTGTACCTGGCTCGATGATTCTGGTGCAAAAGCCTCTAGGGCTTCCTGACGTCCAGCGCGAGGCTCAGGCTACCGGATGGTGCCGACCGCTCTATGCAATTCGCAGGGGCACTGACCTCCTATGCGGCCACCTGGATAGAACCGGCAATCAGTACTTCCTTCTCGCAGGAGCGCACAAAAGCTCCTGCTGCTTGAACGTCTTGTCGAGATTCGACAACGGTGCCGAGCGCAAGCAGGCGTTCGCGCTACTCGCGCCATGCTCCGGTTCCTTGTCTCGCGCGCTTGGCATCGGAAGAGCCTCGGAATCGGCGGAGATGAGGAAGCTCCGCGCAGCTCGATACTCGATCAGAAAATCTACCGGCTGCGTCGTGCCCGGGGTATTCGCGCCATCGCTGACCAGCTCCAGCGTCACATGCTGACCTGATTTGGTCGCGATAAGGAGGTTCGACTGCGCAGCCTCTTTGACGATTGGCTTGACATAGACGTATTCCGGCTCCCCTTCGTTGTGCTCGGCCTTGAACTCACCCGGACTGCCAAGGATGACGGATGTGATTTTCTCCGGCATGCGAATGGTCGACTCAAACTCCGGCCGCAGATGGAGGACGGTGACGTCTCTCGGGTTGATAGTGATAGTTGCGACGCGTGCTCCAACTGGAGTGTCGGCCGCGCCGAGACGAAGTGGAATCAAGACTGCGACAGTGATGAGCCAGCGAAGTTTCATGGGTTTGACCTCCTTGACGGCCGAACGGCCGAATACCTGCGAAGCATGTACTGTCTTCGCACCGCTTGCACGTAGGCCACAACCGCCGGATTGCGATAATCCAATTGTTTCCGCGCAATGTTGCGGTCGCCGGCGTAGTAGGCTGCGGCGACCAGGCGCAGATCCCCGTGGAACCCCCACATCAACGCCGTCACGTAGCGGGTGCCCGCGGCGATATTCTGTTCCGCGTTGAAGGCGTCAAATGCGCCAAATCGCTTCGCTGTCGCCGGCATGAGTTGCATCAGGCCCATCGCGCCCTTGTTTGAAACTGCTCGCGGATTCCATCTCGATTCGACGTCGATCAATGCGGCAATCAACTCCGGTGGCACACGGTAGTGCACCGAGTACTGCCGCACCAAGCGTTCCGCATGCGCCGGATCAACTTCACTACACGCGAACCGAGGAAACACGAGCAACAAAAGGAAAAGCCATCGGTTCATGATGGTGACCCTCCGGGGAGCGCGAGGCTCTTCGCGAAGCGCGCGCCGTCGTCGAGGAGGCTCTTGAATCCCTCGCGCAACAGGAGGTGTCGGCGGTCCTTTTCGGTCTTCGCCAGGAACGGCAGCAGCACATCCCGATGCTCCGCCGTGACTTGGTCGGTCCCGAGCAGTTGCAGCGCATTGGCGAAGTCGATCATCTCGGAGACCGAGGGCGGCTTTTCGAGTGAGTAATTCCGGAAGGAGAGAGCAATCCCTGCCATTTCGCGATGAAACTCTTCATTGGCCTGCGGGGTGCGGTTGGCGATGATCTCCGCCTCACGCTCCGGTATCGGATGCTCGACGCGGATATAAAGACTGCGCCTCCGGATCGGGTCACCCAGTCTGCGTTCCTCATTGCTGGTTAGCACAACGAAGGGAATGCTCCTTGCTTGAACCGTGCCGAACTCAGGAATCGAGAGCTGCCAAGCAGACAGGATCTCTAACAACAACGCTTCAAATCCGTCGTCTACCTTGTCCAACTCGTCAATAAGCAATACACAAGGTCGCTCGCATTCGAGAGCGCGCATCAGAGGACCAGGACGAAAGAAGTCCCGCCCCTTGAGATTTGCCTGCACGGCCTGCCAATCCTCATGCTGGCCCTTTGAAAACTCCATATAGAGCCGCTGCAAGCCCTCGTCGAACCGGCCGATGGCCTTGTCCTCGGTCACGCCGCGGAAACACTGAAGCCGCTCGACGTGTGTCCTGGCTGCAGCAGCAACGGCAATGGCAAGCTGAGTCTTTCCGCTGCCGGCCGGTCCTTCGAGCAAGAGCGGCTTTTGCAGCCTCGCAGCGAGGAAGACGACCTGGGTCATCACCTGGTCAATGAAGTAGCCCGTGGACGTGAGCTTTGCGGAGAGATCGTCAAGGGAGTCAAACATAAGGACCCTCCAACGCACCGCCCGACACGTTTGGTTCGCTATGGGGGTCAGCGAGGACGTTGGTCGCAAATCGCTTTGACTGCCGAAACGCAGAAGCCCAGACATCGGAGAGCGTGAACGCTCCTACACCCGCAAGCAGGAGCAGACAAAACCTGATCCACGGGACACCTTCCCAGACTTGCCAGATCGCAGCGCCATTGTCCCGAAGAACCAGGATGTCAAGAGCTGTAAGCAGAAACGCAATGGTGAAATCTTTCGACTGTGCTCCCATGCGGACCTCCGTCAACTGCGGAGTCAGCATGGTGCATGCCTAGAACTCGGTCAAATCGGCGACTTGAATGAACCGGGGTCGGACCCTTCTCCTGCTCCGCAGGAATGCAAACGACTACAAGGGGCCCCCATAGCAAATTTGACCGAGTTTTCGACCTGTCCTACATCTTCCTTGCACGGCCGCAGCAGTACGTCAGCAGACGTCAGCTTCCGCCGAGGCTCATCGCCCCAGAGCGTCGGAGCTGCGTCAGCCGTATGGCCACACGCGGTAGAACCAGCGCCTCGACGGCAGAAGGGACTGACGTATGGCTGTTTCCGGAGGATCACTCAACGCAGTGCCAGAAAGACCGGCTGAAATAGTGTCAAATGGACCTATTGGAAGGCGGCTCCTGAAGCCTGAGGAAGCAGCCCAATACCTGGGACTCGAAGTGGACACAGTCTACAAGAAATCCAGGTTGCGGGAACTCCCCAGCGTCAAGGTCGGTGGTGCGTTGCGGTTCGATGTGTTTGCGCTGGAGCGCTACATCGAGCAACACACGATCAAAACCATTGACTAAAAGGAGAAGCAAATGTCGATACGCAAGAAAGAGAAAGGAATCTATGAAGTGCGCTGGCGCGAAGGAGGTCGCCACAAGAGCGCAGAGATCCACGGTTCCGACGAGCTCGCGAAGAAAGTGGAGCGCAAGAAGCTGTCCGTTCGCGACGAGAACAGACACCTCGACGTGAAGAAGGAGATCCACTACAAGATGTCCGATTTGATCGACCGCTACTGGGAGCACTACGGAAGCAAGAAAGCTTCCGCGGATCGCGAAAAAGCGATCGTGGAGGGTATCCGGGCTGAACTGGGCCGGATGTTTGTGCGAGAGGTGGACGGCATCGACGTCCAGCGCTGGTACGAAAACCTCACCGGCAAACGCGGGCTGGCGGAGAACACCGCAGTGCGGCACTTCAACGTCATGCACCACATGATGAAGAAGGCCTCCACGATCTGGTCCAAGGACACAGGTCTCGACCGGAATCCAGCGGACATGGTCGAGGTGAAGCGTCCCGACGATACACGGGAACGCTTCCTCTCGAAGCAGGAGCTCCACCGCCTGAAGGTCGCCTTGGACGAGAAGATGTTTCGGAAGGGGACCAAGGACATCAACCAGACCAATCTTCGGATGAGGCTCATCGTGTTGATCGCCGTATCAACCGGAATGCGCTCGGCCGAGGTACATCGCCTCCGTTGGTCGGATGTGATGTACGACCAGGAGTTAATCGCGGTCAGGGCTAGGTTGAAGAGGGGCAAAGTACGCTACGTGCCAATGGCGTCGGAGCTGGCCGAAGAGATTCGGCGGTATCCAACGACCATCGGCGAAGATCGAATCTTTCCGCCGACCAGGGGGGACAAGAGTGGAAGACAACGACTGGAAGGAAGTTTTGAAGATTTGCTCAAGCGAGCACACATTCGAGACTTCTGGTTCCACGATCTGCGTCACACCTTTGCCTCCTGGTACATGATGAACGGCGGCGATCTCTACGAGCTGGCAAAGCTTCTCGGTCACGCCAACATCAAGATGACCGAGCGTTATGCCAAGCTCGCACGGGCGCACATCACCAAGACCGGGATCACGGCCAAGGTGATCTGGACCATGTTGGACAAGAGAAGTTCACAGGGTGAGTCGTCGGACATGCAGCCTCCGCAGGGTGAGGCAGAGAAGCAAATAGCGCACCCCGCCTGACCGCGATGTGCGCTATTTGTACGTTGACCTAAACTAGCAACTCTTTGGTTACCGCTAAGTCGTTTAGAATGTGGTGGCCAGAGACGGGATCGAACCGCCGACGCCGGCCTTTTCAGGGCCGCGCTCTACCACTGAGCTATCTGGCCTTGGCATGAGAACGCAGGAATCAGGCAGCCAAGAGGAGCCCGTGCGCGAACGCGAGGAATGACCCGTTTGGCCCTTCGCGGCCTCGCCGGGAAAGTCAACGTCTGTCATGAAATGGCATCCGGGCAGACAAGTATATCCGGCATGCCGTCCAGCGATGAACCGCCGGCCAAGCGTCCAGACAAGTATAGCAACCCATCGCGCTACCGCAAAGCAGTAACCCGGCAGCGCCGTGGCCGATTCAACAACCGAAGGGTTTGCCGGAGCCGATAGCCGCACGGGGTCCTCGCGTTATGCTGGTTATGTCAATCACTTCCTAAGTTGCAAGAAAGCGAGCATAACTTTGATCGTTCGTCCTGCAGCACAGTTGACATCCTGCGCGGCCATCGTCCGGCTGGCGTTTTCGATCGTGCTCAGTGCTGGAGCAGTAGTTTCTGCCGTCGCGCAGAGCACCCACGCGGCCCAACTCCACGCCCAGACTCCGATGACGCCTGGCGAGGTGCGGGCGGTGCGAGCCTTTGAGGCGGCGAAGACAGCCAAGGCAAACGCGCTTGCCCTCGCCGCGTTCCTCGAAAAGATGCCCAAGGGGGGCGACCTGCACATGCACCTCTCTGGAGCGGTGTACGCGGAGACCTTTCTCAAAAATGCTGCGGCTGACAATCTGTGCGTCAATCCGAAGACACTGAGCTTCGTGAGGAACGCAGGGATGGCTCAGGGCACGTCCGCAGGGCCAGTTTGTCCGGATGGAGCGGTGTCAGCGGTGAGTGTTTTCCAAGATCAAAAGCTCTATGACGGGCTGGTAGATTCGTTCTCGATGCGGAGCTTCGTTCCGTCGGCGGGCGTCAGTGGACACGACCAGTTCTTCGCCACCTTCGACCGCTTCAGCGGCATCGACAAGGCGCACACAGGAGAGTGGCTCGACGAAGTAGCCACACGCGCGGCGCAGCAGAACGAGCAGTATCTCGAAATCATGATGACGCCGAGCTTCTTCGACCTCGCGCCACTTTGGAACTCGCTGGGCTGGCCTGTTGCACCCGCGGGTGTCACACATAATCAAGAAGGCGATACCACAGGCGCCACGCAGGCTGAACTCGACAAGCTACGAACGCAACTACTCGCCGGGGGCCTGCGCAAGGAAGTCGATGTGGACGCGAAGGAAGTGGACGATGCGTTGGCCGCGCGGGATCGCATCGAACGTTGCGGCCAGCCGAATGCAGCGCCTGCCTGCTCGGTCAAGATTCGCGTGCTCTACCAGGTGCTGCGCGCCTTCCCGCCGCAGCAAGTCTTTGCCCAGACGCTGCTGGCGTTTGAAGTGGCCAGCGCAGATCCCAACGTGGTGGGTCTAAACTTCGTCCAGCCGGAAGACACTTACATGTCTATGAGTGAGTACAACCGGCAGATGCACATGCTGGACTATCTCCACAGCGTCTATCCGAAAGTACATATTTCGCTCCATGCAGGCGAGCTTGCGCCGGGGCTGGTCCCGCCCGACGGCCTGCGATTCCACATCCGCGAAGCCATCGATCTTGGCCACGCAGAGCGCATTGGACACGGCGTCGATGTGATGCACGAGGCCGATCCTCATGCTCTCCTCCGCGAGATGGCGGAACGACATGTGATGGTGGAGATCAACCTCACGTCGAATGACGGGATCCTGGGTATCGTGCCGCCGCACCATCCCTTGCCGGAGTACCGCGGAGCACATGTTCCAGTGGCGCTCTCAACCGACGATGAAGGTGTCTCCCGCATCACCTTGACGCACGAGTACGTGCGCGCGGCATTGGAGTACGGGCTCGGCTATCTTGACTTAAAGGACATGGCGCGCACTTCGCTCGAACACAGCTTCATTGCCGGCGAAAGCCTGTGGGAGAAGCCTGACGTATTCACGAATTTCAAAGCGCCGTGCTCAGGACAGGCGCGGGGCACGGCAACGCCCACCGCAAGCTGCGCAGCGCTGCTGAAGTCCAGCGAAAAGGCCGCGCAGCAGTGGGAACTGGAGCGCCGGTTCTCTGCATTCGAATCCAGCCTGCCATAACCGCACTACTTCGCCAGTGGCTTGAGAATATCGTCCAGCAAGTCCGGAGCGCCGGCCACTCGTTCCAGCACTGGGTAGCGTTCGCCGCCGTGGTAGTCCACCTTCAATAGTTTGTAGAATCCGGAATTCTCGACAATCAGCTCGATCCCGGGTCCGCTGCCTTCCGCGTCGTAAACCGCAGTCCGCAGCAGTGCAGGCGTATAGCTGCGTCCATTCACCGCGACCAGCCGCATGTCCGGCCCCAGACCAGCTTTATCGGCGGGACCGCCCTTCAACACGTCTGTCAGAACGCCCGCCGTATTCACGTGCAACCCCAGCGAGAACCAGAAATCGACTGTCGTGTTGAGCGTATTTTCCTTCTCGCTCCACGCGCTCGGTTGTGGCGCATAGCTTACCTTGTAACCGCCGCCTTCGATCCCGCCCAGCGGAGCGTGCGCCTGATTCGTATCCAGCCGCTGTCGCAGGAAGCTCGCCCAATCGTTGGGAACCACCGCGCTCAGCCCGGCCACAACGTCTTCGAACGTGTACGGGACGACCTTCGGAGACGTGTTCCCGCCCAGTCCCTCAAATTTCCCGAGAAAATCATCCAGACTCTTTTTCCCGCCGGACATCTTGCGAATGGTGATGTCGACATCGAGCCACACCAACTCGCCCTCCGGATAGAAGTCGACACCGCGCCGCCAGTTGTCCCAGCCACCGCCTGCTCCGTAGAGGACCTGCGCCATGGTCGCGGTATCCTGCAGGTTGCGCCACTGACGCCCAGGCCAGTTGTCGAGCGTTGCGGCTTTCTCAGCCAGCATCGCGCGGTAGTCATCCTGCGTCCAGATTCCCGAGCGCGCCGCTAGTACATCGCCCAGGTACTGCGTCAGCCCCTCGTAGACCCAAAGCAGATCATCCTCCATCGGCTTCTGATAGTTGCTGGTCGCAAGGTCCGCGGGCCGGC
>Ga0137385_10000120_pt1 | contig 59555 bp, 72 predicted proteins | sample SagtaG_FD_104921 | JGI IMG/M metagenome (GOLD analysis project Ga0137385, IMG submission 104921) | Vadose zone soil microbial communities from Sagehorn Ranch, Mendocino, California, USA - Sage2_R_80_16 metaG | ecosystem: Environmental > Terrestrial > Soil > Vadose zone | place: USA: California... | reverse complement strand
GTTGGGGGAGTCCAGGATGCGCAAAGAGGTGTGCCCGAGACCGTTGTGAAGATAGGTAAGGAATAGGAGTCCCCCAGGGTGTTTTTGGAAAAGTTAGCAAACATCGTGGAAAGGGGGGGGGGGGGAAACAAAGCTCACCGATGTAGAGGTCTGGGACAAACTTCGACATGGCCTCCCACGCAAGGTACATGGAGCCTAGGCTCTGCCCAAGGAGAGTGAACCGCGGCCACGCACGGTCCTCTACAAGCTGCCTCGATTCGAGGAAGACGAAGTGCAGGGAGTCCGGCGCGAGAGTGATGTCGAACCGGGCCTTCGCGAGGGGCGTGTGAGAGTGAGTGGCACAGAGCGTATCGCGAGTCCGCACGTACCTTGACTTCCGCGATGATATCCTCTTTGGTCGCGTCGGTATCACCACTGTACACGACGCTGACGACGTCGGGCTCCGTACGCTGCATAAGAGCGACCGCGGTCCAAAGCACACGCTCCCCACCGCCGCCCGCGTTGCTGTGCACCTCTGAGCACGCGTCGACAACCAGAACGTGATGGATGGGCGCGCAACTCACCAATACGGATGAAAGAAGCCTATAAACTTCTTCTTTCCCCTGTGCGCATGGTTTTCGAGCTTTAGAGACGAAAATGCGGCCAAGCGTTGTGAAACAGCGGTTCTACGAAAATTGCGGACGTATACACTCAGTAATAATAATGTAAAGAAAGGGGGTGCGAGGAACAGTGCGCTGGTCAGCATAGCTGTAGTAGACTAGCCTGGGCGTATGCAGCGCAGCACTACTGTAGCGCAGCGGCGATTACAAAATGTCTTCACGGCGGCCCGAGGGGACCGTGATTGATCACGCGAGGCGGTCCGGTTCACAAGCCCACTTTCGGCCGACCCTGGCAAGCCTCGGTCGTCGAATCGTTTCGCAACAACAACACTCCCAATTGACCGAATCTTTTCCACCAGACTGATGTCCCTAACGCCCAGAGCGTACATTAATTTCAAGGGAAGCCACTGCGCACGCTGCCCGGCATGACCGAGCTCCCGTAGCTCCAACATGGAGGGCGTCAATGAAGCTTCCTCTGAGGGTTCGAAGCCGTAAGCAATGGTTGCGTCTTTCCGACAAATCTATTCGCGGCAGGGCGACCTTTGTTCTTGTCTAGGACTTGGGGGAGATGGCATCTGTGAGCGCTCAAGAGAAGCTGAGTTGGTCACGTTGAAACCCTGTGGGAACTGATCTTGCAACAGGCGCTCATGATGCGCTTTCCTTGGGCGAAGTGCTTACGATAAGAAAACAATTACCTCTGAGGGGAAGGATGGGTTAGATGGTTCCTTCAAGCCGACACGAGAAGATCCGAGTCGGTCAGCCAACGTACAGGAGAGCTGGTGCATGATACGTAAAACTTTTTGATTCTGTGTCACGGCCAACGCCATTGATATTTTTGCTGATGGCCCAGAATGACAAGAGGAACGCTCGCGCAGCTGTACATCATCCCGTAGGAAGCACGTCAGTTTCCCTCGTCGTTCGTCTCATCTAAAAATAAACAAAGAGAACGAAAATTATTCACGCACTTGTCTTCGAGATACGCGATACAGCCACTACTATGGGCCGCCCCAGCTCCGTTCACTGTGCCCGCTGCAATGAGTCAGAAACACAACAGCTGACATCACCTAATACATTCTCCGCACTACAAGCTCGCAGACGACGTACTTCTGGTCTATCGATTGATCTGCCGTGGGTTTGGTCGGGCCTCCATTTCCGTAATCTCCAGGGCCTCTCCAACGCCGAGGGCATCGTCGTGTCCCGATGCCGTACGGGGGCGGGCGTGGTACCAGCGAGGCGCTTTACGTCCTGGGGAACGTTGCCGGTAATGTCGGCCACTTTATGCTTGCTGTTTGACAGCGTCTTCGGATCGACCCATTTAATACCTCGTGTTGGGAACCCATGGGGCCGGCGTGTAGCCCTTCCGCAGTTGCTGTCCTGGGATCAGCTAACAATCGAGAGCTGTGCTGCCGATACTGTATGCTGAAGACTTCCACCTGGGAAGGACTGTCGATTTCCGGAAAGGGCCATCACAAGGATATGCCCGCGATGAGATCGGGATAACCGTGTAAAGCTGCTGTGAAAGGTCAGGAAGAGGTCCTTGTCCGTAAGAGAAGCTCAGTCCATGACAAGTTCTTGTAAGAAGCAGCGGCCGACCTGACCGCCTTGCGACCGAGAAGAGAGGCGGTGGCAGTTCCGGGGGTCATAGTGTTGCTCCAGGGAGCCAGCACTGAGGCACACTCAGCATGGATTCGAGCACTCTGATAATATCTGAGAATGAACCTATCATTCTATGCCAGTGATTCTATAGATATGAAACAATGTGTAGCGCTTCTGACCACAAGAACTAGACTAGAGGTCCCCATGATAGTGTCAAGTTCCGGGTCATGCCGTGAATGTTGACATTGCAATGCGAGCGCGGTCTTGAGAAGATTACTGAGAAAACATCAACGGACATGCATGAGCGGTAGCTTCTCCATGGTCGTTCACCGCAAGGACAGAATTCCAGATCCTGTCAAGCTCCTTCCCTCTTTACTCTCCTTCCTTTTCTTCACCGGAGGTATCTCCCATATCCGCCAGAACTTGAGGTTCTCATCACCCGCGCCTGTGCATACCATGTCACCCGCTGGGCTGACACAGCTAAACAACACGCGCGAATCATGAGCATCACGAATCTCTGCCACGCGGTCGAGTGATGAGTATGCGTGCACCATAATTGCGTTAGACGGGTATCCGTGAGTCGTCAGGAATTCTTTCTTGTGTGGTGACCATTGCACGGAGGTCACTTGCGCTGGCATTTTCAATGAGTGTAACCTTCCGCCCGTTGTGCTGTTCCACACGTGGACGGTGGCATCGTTTGTGCCGCCGCCACTTGCCAGAAGGGATGGCTGCCACGGGCACCAGGCAAGGGCCTAGAAAAATAGGCTATGAGCACGCAAAAGATATCCGCCACAGAGTGTCGATTACCTTGACTGCAGCCGTATGGTTTCGTTTCGTCCATCGAGCGACACCTCTTGAACCCTCATTGACATCCCCTACGCGACCGTCCCAGATATTGACGACATTATCGTTACCCCCGCTTGCGAGGAGTTCTCCATCCGCTCTCCACTTGAGCCCGCATACTTCGCCACTGTGCCCCAGAAGCTCCATCACCTTATGCCTTGCGACGCGCACGTCGTGATGCCAGATACTCCCGTCGCCGCACGCCGAACTCAGAATATGTGCGTGCCAGCTGAGAGCGGCTATCTGTGCCTGGTGGCCGCTCATAGAGCGCAGCTTCTGTCCCGTCTCAACATCCCACAGCTCAGCGTCTCCAGTGCCAACGCCTACTCCAAGGAACGCGCCGTCATTTGAGAAATCCACCGATGAGACGTAGCTCCCTTCGGGTGCCTCGCCTACCAGCACCACTGAGCCTGTGTCCGCCTTCCAGATATAGGTGTTCTCCGAAAGCGCGACAGCAACGACGTTCAGCACGGACCATGACAACAAGTTGAGGTAAAAGTCGTCGACCATTCCTGGTGCGTCGAGCACACGCTCAGGTTGCGTCGCGATCTTTCGTGACCTGTTTGTAACTGCGCCCGACGACGATGGCAGGGTGCCAGGTCGAGCATACAGTGGACGAGCGAGTTCGCGCTGTTGGCTGAGAGTCGTGTCTGATGCGGCTGGCGGCGCCTCGTGGTACGCAAGCACTCGCTTATTTATTGGCACGCCGGTCGCTGCCACGAGGCGGGCCGTGTGTCCTGGTGAAGTCGTCGTCGGGTTCAATGACACAAGGTCGAGGGTTGCAGCAACCTCTGTGACTTCTCGATTGGTGATAAATCGGTCACGGGAATCCCGCTTCAAGTGGACGACGTTCAAACATTGATAGCGTGTGAAAAATGAGTGGAACGTACCATGGCTGGGGTAGAGCGCGAACGTTTCGCCTCCGATCTTGGTGGTGGTACATAGTCTCTCGATACGACGTCCAACTTTGATTCTACGCCGCCTTTGCGAATAACTCCTGAGCTAGCCTGCCGCTGTAAGGATTCTGTGACGTGGATGCTGCCGGAAGTTGCACGCTTCACAGGAGATGCAGGACGTGACCTCGAGATGAAAGGGTTGGTGATATCAGCGACAGAGTACTTGGAAGACTTGTTACCACCTGTTTTGGTGGGAGAAGAGATGGTGACATGGTTGAGACCGGAGATAAGAAGAGAGGGTGTAAGTGGTGTTTTTGCAACATCCGAACGAGATCGGTGACGAGAGGGTGTTTTAGGATTATAAGCCATAGTGCAAGTGCTGCAAGTGCAAGTACAAGTCAACCTCTCGCGGCGTGCCCAGTCGACCCCGTGATCGTGATCGTCGCACGTGTCGTATTTCCAACATCACGTGAATCGAATATTAATCGTACTCGCCGGTAATAATACAATACAATTCTCAGTCAAAAGTCCAGGCACCTCTTCTTTGTCCTCTAATGCTACCACATAACGCTCATCGCGACGCTTCTTCCCCTCGACGATCTGCAGGCCACGCGACCCGCGCTCTCCGATCCGCATACGTTAATTGACTCCCAATAGCCCTCCGAACCACTTACTCCGGACGTGAATTTTCCCGTCGCCGCGCTGCTACGTGCACTCCATACAACAGACCCGGGTGCACTACGCATACGACGGTGGGATAACTGTCTCCCCACGACCTCGCCATCCGAATCTGACGGTCTCTCGGAGATATCTGTCGTGGTTGTAGACATCGACATTATCTCCGATGTTTCAGAAGTCCTGTCCTGCATGAGATTCTGCTGCGCGAGATTGGCCGTTGGGGACAAGAGCTTCACATATGGCATTGTCAATGGACTTGTGGGCACAGGAGGTGGCGCGAATGTCGGCATTGGGAGCGGTGGCGGACTGGGATTCACTACACGACGGTGCGGTCGCAGCGATGGCGAACTACTGCGACTGGATGAAAGTGGCGATATCTCCGAGCCGTCTGGACGGGTGATGATAACGTCATGGCTCTCAAAGTGTCCTTTGTCGCTCATCTCCGGAATCAGTCCTTTGCTACTGAGATGGTCCTCGTATTTTCCAAGTCCTGCTGGGTGTTTACGTTTGCGCATGGCGTTGCTCGTAAGTTTGACAATGGTGATGAACACAATCAAGCCGATGACGATGCTGAGGACCCAAGCAATAGCAGTGACCTTGTCCGTGTGAAGCGCAGGCCCACCAGCGTCGAGGACAGTATTGTGGCTACCCTCTAACTGAGATGATCCCGGTGGGGTTGGTGCCTCTACGCTCGGCATAGTTGACTCTGGGTTACTATAGAAACTCAGTGCGTCTTGGGAGGTGTCAATCTTGATTCCAGGGGCAAGGGGCGGCGGGCTAGCAGGCAATGCATTGGCAGTAGTTGTCGCAAGTGCACCGCTCGTACTTGTCGCGTGGCCTGCACCGGGGATCATATTTACAGTCACGGGTGCAACAGTATGCTGTCCGGGCTGTTGCCTCTTCTTCAGGAAAGGAAAGCGACGAGTACGCCCTTGCCTCGGGAGAGCGCGCTTTGCATTTCTGCTGATTTTTGTGCGGGCAACTCGTGGGGCATTGCGACGGTCGACACTATTTGGCAGTGGCGATGGCTTCCCGTGGTTCCGGGTTGGGGGAGTTGGCTCCTCGTATGTGTCCTCTGGGGCCTCTGGAACGTCCTTGTGGGTGTCTTCGGGGGTGTCCTTGTGGGAGTCCTTGTGGGAGTCCTCGGGAGCGTCCTTGTGGGCGTCTTCTGGAGTGTCCTTGTAGGAGTCCTCGGGAGTGTCCTTGTGGGCGTCTTCTGGAGTGTCCTTGTGGGCGTCCTCGGGGGTGTCCTTGTGGGCGTCTTCAGGAGTTTCCTTTTGGGCGTCCTCGGGAGTGTCTTCCGGGACGTCCTTGTGGGCATCCTTGTGGGCGTCCTCGGGAGTATCCTCAGGGTTAGGCGCTGGAGTGTACACAGATGGAGTGTGGGATGTACGTGTGAAAGTTGAAGATGCGGCTGGTGAATTGTATGCGGAAGTGTAGGCTGCTGGCGGATTGTATGGCTGGTCTGTGGTCACTGGAGGGGGATGCATGGTCGGCGGGGTGGTCGTGGTCGGTGAGTTGTAAGGAGGTTGCGTGTATACCACCGGAGGTGCATATACAGGAGGTGCATATACAGGAGGTGCATATACGGGCGGTGCATATATAGCAGGTGGATCGTACATAGGCCGAGCATGTACAGTAGGTGTATCGTATACAGGCCGAGCGTAAGCGGGCGGTGCTTGGGTCGGTGTGTCCACGAGTGGGCGCTTGTAATCAAATACGTGGAGTTGAGCACCTCCTAGGACGTTGCTTCTGTCCGGCGGGTTGCCCTGCCTGTGAGGATTATGAGGCGAATAGTGGGAAGGGCGGTAGTAAAAACCCGCATCGCCCAGGGTGAGGGCGGGTGTAGAAATGGCGACGATGATAAGGGAGGTACGACCAAAGATATACATGATAGTGTGATCGTTGAAAGGAACGTGAATGCAGTTTGTGCGTATTCTGTAGATGTCGCGGTGTGTGCTACGTTGAGCGTTTAGGTAGTTGAGAATCAACTCTGAAGTTATGCAAAAGAGCAACTAGCCAGCGTGACCAGCCCGCAGACAAACAGTGTCCAAATACTGACGCGTCAGTCACGTGCTTGTAGGCAGTTCTATCACGTGACTGAACGAATGCATGTATGATGGTGCAGGGCATCCGCAGGCTGACTCAACGATTGGGACAACTGACCGGAACAGGTTACAGGTTTCAAGAAATGAAAATTAACGAACGGGTACTGATACCGACTGCCCCTCCACTAGCAATACCCTGTTCATGACATCCACGTTCTACCGAGACAACCGATATCGACAAATAAAAAGTCCAGGACATTTACATCCAAGTACACCACTGCATTTCCGTGCGACAAATGCTTAGCAGCAACAGCAACATGGGATGATCCAACATACACTTCCGTCCTGGAAGCACAAACCCGTCGGGTCAGCCGCACATAGGCAAACGATACACATTGACGTCATACCGGACACGGAATACATCCTCCCCGCAGTCGTTCAGCCTTTCCACTTCGGGTTGCATTGTCGTCGGACCCCACAACCATTTCCGCTCCTGTGCGTGGCTGAACATTTGTTGTTGCTGGTGTTTGCGATAACTCGTCATGGTATGTATGTGCGGTGGGAGGATATGCAATGGTGGCGGGAGGCATTGTTCAGAACAAGGAAATGGAGGTAAGATTGTGTGTGAGTGAGTGGGGCAAGTTGAGGTTGAGAATGACAGCGCTGTACGTGGAATGTTTATATAAGTTGGAACGAGGCTGTGGGGCCTCCATTGCGTTTCTTATCATGGCTCCTAACCTGACGATGTGATGGCACCGACGTTCGGGAAGTCCGCAGTTTCGTTGCGTAAACGAAATACGCGGTCACAGCCACCGACTCGGACTCCATTACAGCAATGATTTATACTATGGCGAATGGTGAATACATTCTACGGAGGATCCAAGTCGAGAGGAAAGGTCTGCCACATTATATTATCCACACGTGCATGCACGCCTTGCGCCTCGGGCGACAAGTTCCTGGTCGCCGCATCAGCTGCCATGTCGCAGTGCAGAAACCTTTCACGCGTATCTCTGCACCGATTTCCGCGGACTCGCATCGCCTTCTTGTCGCTTACTTCGACTCCCCGCCGACCGCTGGCCAGCGTCCTGCTCCAACTCTTTGTGGTATCAGGCCATGTGTCTGGGTGACACATGCTACCCATGTGGAAAATTTGAACTGCGGAGCCCTCTAGACTTTCGGTCTGTGCACACTGGTCATGACTTTGGGCATGGTCTATGATGGCTGGCCCTCACAGCATTGGCACTGGTGATTATCCGGACGCGGACCCAGTGAACTCAACCCAGCCAATGTGGCAGAGTTCATTGACGAGCCCTCTATAGGCTCTATCCCATTACTTCTTGTGACCTACATCGCAGTACGGAAAGATACGATGGTTTTCCAATAAGGTCGAGCCAGCGAGCCAGGTACTCAAGTTTTGAAACAAAATCGGTACGGACGAAGAATTTCTTCAGGAAATATGAAACCTGCTCACAAGGCCATTGTCATCCAGAGCTTTGATCTCATGTCGCGTACGAGTGTCTGTGGCATAATTGGCTCAAGTCAGGGAGCAGCGTGCGGGGCCTGGCTACCGCTCGATGAATCTGCCTTGCCAGACGTAAGGTAAAGACTTGTGCACGCAGTAGAGAAAGGATATCAATCCCAGAAGGGCATGACTCTTGCTTGGTCCATACTATCGATGATATCTCGATATAGTGTTATGCTGCAGTCTACATAACGTCTCCCAGACGCGAGAACACTACTCTTGCGTAACCACCCACCCCTCCTCACCTATCGCCACGCACCGGCCCGCTCAAACGCAATCGAGAAGTGCACTGCTATTGGCAAGCCGAAGACAAGCGTACTTGTGTAGAAGAAATTTGCGTTTCCCGTGCCCGTTCCAATCCATAAATGGTGGAAAAGTGAGAGTAATACGCCATCTCTCATTGTATACTGACGAGGAGTCTAGAGCGCTATAAACTATGAGCTGTTTTCGAACCCTCCCCATGTCACTTCGAAGTCATCAGGACCGGATTCAAACCTACTGAGGCCTGAGGCCTGAGGTCCCAGCCAATCCCGCTAACGACAACTGTCCCAAGCACAATCACATCGTATTTTTCGACAACATACACTCGGACCTGCGTTGTTACATCGTTTGTTTTTATGAGGGACACAGTCTCAATAGAACCAACACTCGAGGTACCGCTGACGTCACCTTGGCCGGAATCTATCTCGTATGAAAGTACCACGAAAGTATTTGTTAGTGGTGCTCGAATGCAGGCCACACCTTAGGTAAGTCCAGGTCGGTCAGCGCCAGGTGTTATCGATGTTATCGGCTACATGAGTATCACTCTGTATCACTCTCATCGTTGTCGCTATCGTCGTGTATAATCTTTTCTTTGGCGTCACGTCCCTTGAGAATTGTTACGATAAGAACTAATCGCTAACAGCCGATGCCTACATACCCTCTTTTTGCTCATTCCAACTAAGCGCCCGTGAATTGAGCCCAACCAATTAACGTCGCAAACCGCGGAGCGGATGATAATGTCGCCCGGAAGATCCTTTCTCTTCTGGCTTCGTAACTTTTCTGCCTTACTCTCATCATTTGTGACGAAGACGTGGTACCACTTGGGGTTTTCTAGGAACGAGGACGGAACTTCACTGCGGATGTTTTCGAAGTCGCCTGGGTTCGTAGTGTGCCTTGAAGAGCCAGGGTCTTCGCTGCAGACAATGGCACCAAGCGCGACGAAATCCGGAGAGGTGGAGCTAAACAGAAGGGGCTCTGTGATCATTTACTTCCCTCAGCGATGCCGCGCTTGTATTAGTGAACGACCGCTTTCGAGGGGACACGGGTATTTCGAGTGTAGAGGGGCCAGAATCAGCGGCTATTCAAGAAAGAGGTTTCGAGGCGGAATGGGCAGACAACCACGCGAGAACTTCTCCCTTCCATACGCAAGCTCCTTGGTCGGACGGAAACAATTTCGTGGGACTCCGTGATCGGGTCGATAAATGTTGGAGTATGTTGGAATTTCCAGACAAACTCTCGCACAGCAGTTTTGACTTCGTCCCCGTAACGCCTCTCTTGATTGGGAGAGTGCGCTAACCGCACACGGGTGCGCGCAGAAGGGCCCCAGGTATTGTAAAGGCGTTGGAGCACGTCACGTTTGAGATCAGGTAGCTTTCTGTTGGGAAACGCTTAGCAAAAAAGGAGACACCTGCAAAACTCAGACGAACCTGAGAGTGTTTATCTCCTCTGACGAAAAGTAGTCCATTACATACATATTCGCTTTAAGATCCTTTACCCACGCCTTCCAATTCTCCGGTGCTGGTGACGTCGCTTGAATGATCCGAGCAACTTGTGCCTTCGCTGCGATTAGAAAGGCTTGACATAGCACCTTATTGTTTGGAGTAGAATCGGCGAGGGCCAAGGTTCCATCTGGAATACCCGAGAATTCCCGGGGCCCGCCCTCATCGAAGAGTATAACGCGGTCACTGGAAATAGTTAAAATGCGGTGGGACTCTTGCCGCTTAACCGGCGAAGCAGGACACAATAAAAGAAAAGGCTCTTTCTTGGATCAGTATTTGGAAGACGGTAGTTAGCTAGAGTTAGAGGAGGCCGTAATTAGCGGAAAGCTCACCAATGCCCGAGTGGCCAGTTACGATTACACTATCTCGTCGCTTTGGCGACTCCAAACCTAGTGAGTCAAAAGTGGTGATGTATTCTTGGCGGAATAGAAGAACCTTTTCATCTAAACCGAGCCACGATATGTTCAGCTCTTTGAGTTGCGCGACGGGCACATATTCCAACTCGTCTTGCTGGCCACGGGCCTTCTGCACTACGTCTTGGAGAGGTTTGCCCCACATAACACCGTATAGGTCCCATGCGGCTTGCAGCACATCCGACGCAATGCCTGTGGGAAGGAGTCAGGAATTACGACCCTGTGCTGACAACTCGGACCCATCACTAAGACCAGAGGTTCGGAACCGTTCAGTAAGAGAAGAACAAACAAATTACTGAACCTTGCGGCACTTGTGCTAGCAAGTCAGACTCACCACTGGGTAGCCTCACGCATACATGAAGGCGATCTTTAGTTGGTTCATCCGGCCATAATTGTTGTATCCGTTCCAGCGGAACCATCACTCTGGCACCGTCCGGCGCCCGCAACTCACGAATATTACCCCAATGTGGTATGGGGTCTATGTCAACCTGACAGAAGACAGAAAAGTCTGAGTGCTGGTTGGAACAGTAATGAAGAACCCTGAGGAGACAGACCTGCAGAAAGACTAATTCCATGGCTTTGACACCATTCCAATAGCTGCCGCTGCCCTCTTTGTGAATCTCCTTTTTCAAATCGGCAACGTCCTTGCCGTTTGGAAGAGAGAAGGGAGAAAAGGATGACGTCGAGGACCCCCCTTATGTCCCCTGAATTATCACGTGACATCATTACTCGTCAAGTCAGGGAGCAGCATGCGAGACCTGGCTGCCGCTCAACGAACCTGCTTTGCCAGACGTAAGATAAATACTTGTGCATGCAGTAGAGATTCCAGAACGGGCATGATTCTTGAGTTCAGTGTCGCATGTGCAAGGGTGTAGGGTAAACAGGGTAACTTGAGGATGTTGGTCATGGCTACTGGGCTAGTCTTTGGAGCATAGTCTACGAATAGAAAATATTTTTGACCGGACATCGCTTGCACCCACATGGCGAATCTGGGCAGTAGCGAAAGACGTAGCTCCTCACCGAGACCTCATCTTCTGAAGGTCTGAAGGTGCGAAATGACGAAACTTATTGTACAGATGGGGAAAGTAGGCTGGAATATGACAGTTAGCATTTAGCGTCCTCCAAATGCGTCATTTGGAGGCTGAACAATTTCATAGACCACACGGAAGAAAACTGACCTGACGTCACCAATTGCCCTATATGGGCATTTATCGGACATGGTCTCCCTGTGTTCACGGTGATAACTCACCGGAACGTGTGCTTCGGGAACTCTCTGTAGGCTCCCCGCCCTGACCGAATCTAAGAGAGTCAAATCGTAGGTAACTACTCGGAGTGCAATTATTACTTCCGATCGCGCACAATGCTCACAGTTTCCTTCCAGACCCTGCGGGGTGCACCAGAAATGAAGACAGCCTTCTTTTGGCATGCCCCAGGATAAGTGTACTTGAGATCGACTGTGAGATACACATCCATGCCTGTGATTGGGAGCAAATCTCTAACTAGGATACGCACTCGCGAGGAAATCCAGGGAAGCGTCTCGTTGGAGCCAACTGCAATTGAAGTCGTCGTGGTCAGGGCAGAGACCAATTTTTATCCAAAATGAAAAGGACCGTGTCCCGGGGGTCGGTATTTCGCCAGAAGTCGAGCGATGCTGTGGGTGACACAAGATTGGCAGATCGCAAGCAACAGCCAAATCACCTTAGTCCGACTGAATGAGCAGGTCTGGTGACTCGGACTAACTCGAACAAGTTGCGGACGTACATTCTCCTAGGTCAGAGGGATTCCTCAATATAGCTGACGTGGTGTAGTCACTGCCTTTCGTTTTGCTGGGTGCCCGCCAATGGTCGCAGTGGCGCTGTGGTTTTCACCTACAGACCCGTGGCCCCGGCGTGACAGCTTAAGGGCATGATTTCAGTCGAGCCACATTCTCCGCTGCTCCTGCAAGTGGTACGAGAACGGGAAAACAGTCGCCTTGCGTACTTACTAGTAGTTGAAGACTAGGACTCCGGTGAACTTTCGCATCGACGCAACGCCCCTCGCTCCGACAGTTTGAAATGTCGGTGGCATGAACTGATTGGTCAGATTCCATTCAAAAAAAAGAAAGAACCCCTTGTACTCACATGTTCCTTACCTTCTGTCCTCTGTCGGTTTGTGACCACGTAGTATCACAGGCTGTATCCGCGGCTCGTTTCTCTCCCAAGTGTGATATTCCTCTGCACTTTTGAACTGCCGTGAATGCCGCTCGACACGCAAGCGCTCTACATGCTAGTGTAACCTGCTCACCACCTTCTGCTCCCCCCCTTCTTTGCAATGCATCGCATCCTCAGAAGACCGATCCTCCGGCGCGAATATTCTTCAACCATCCCACTGGATCGGCGAGCATCCATATCCGATACCTTTCTCCGAAGAGCGGGATATGCTACATTGCTGTGTGTAGGGGGGTACGTCGTAGATCGAGAATTCAATGCGAGTACCATAACGCGGAATCTGCGTACCTTCTGGACAGTACGTCGCGTTTTAGAAACACATTACATCTCGCTAATGGACTCCAACAGTGTGCCCTCATCGCCGCAGACTATAAATTAAATTTCACTCCGAACAAGAGTGACTCTATTTCGGCCTTACATGAACGCGTCGGTGACCGCCTTTTGAACCTCTTTATCTCCAATGGCGGACTTTATATAAAGTTTGGTGCGCAGCATGTTACTGGTAATTCGTGGCGACCAACTAACACACAGCCAGGCCAAGCAATCGGCGCGACTGCTGCGTTCTTACCTAGACCCATGCAGGTCAAGTTTTCTCGGTTATTTGATGATGCGCCCCAAGTCCCTTTTGCAGACGTCGCTCGTGTATTCCAAGAAGACTTCGGTCGTCCTCCGAGTGGCCCGGATGGTCTTTTCGCTGAGTTCGAGGAGACAGCCGTTGCCAGCGCCAGCATTGCCCAAGTACATCGGGCTCGACTGAAAGGCGAAGACGGAAATGCTGGAGACTGGGTGGCCGTCAAGATCCAAAAGCCAGCTGTAGCAAAACAAATGGAGCCAGACCTCGCCGCCTTTCGCGTGGTCATGTGGATATATGAACACTGGGTCTTTGATATGCCGGCATATTTTGTTGTTGGTATGTGTCCCTGGAAGAATGAAGATATACCCACCGACACTTACGTTGACCAGACTTCGTCAGTGACCATCTCCGTCAAGAATTGGACTTCGTGAAGGAGTCTCAGAACGCTAGTCGCACGGCAGAGCTTATCACGCAAGATTCTTTTTTGTCCGAGCGCGTGCATATACCCAAGGTTTATCCCGAATACACGACGAAACGCGTGCTCACCGCCGAGTGGATTCACGGCGTACGCCTCAGTGACCGACAGGGTATTCTCAAACTCATGGGGGGTTCGAGCACGGACCTTCCTTCGAAACTTATCACACCTCTCGAACCTCCTGTCCGTACTACGCCCGACGACGTTTCCGAGCCTCTAGAAGGCGGGACGAAATGGGTCATGCAAACGATGGTCGAGCTCTTCAGTGCACAAATATTCCGCTGGGGCTGGCTCCATTGCGACCCTCACCCAGGGAACATATTTATACGCCCACACCCGCGACACCCTGGCCACCCACAGCTCGTCCTGATTGACCATGGGCTGTACGTAGACCTCTCTCCCACATTTCGCAGAGAGTACGCAGAGCTATGGAAAGGCCTACTCGCGATGGATCTTGGCACTCTGCAGAGGGTCGCCACACAGTGGGGTATCGGGGCGCCCGACCTCTTCGCTAGCTCCGTCCTTCTGAAGCCCATCAGCCTCGTCAAAAGGGGCGGGAAAACAAAAGCGGATGGCGATGTGAGCCCCAAGCTTTCGCAGTACGAAGCTAGCGTGCAACTCAAGGAGAAGCTCCGGAATTTCCTCGTCGACACCGATAAAATGCCCAAAGAGCTTATCTTTGTCGGTCGAAACATGCGGTAAGTCGTCTCGCGACACACACCTCGCGCGTTAACACTGGCAACTAATACATCGAACCCACTCCAGCATCGTGCAAGGCAACAACCAGATGTTAGGCTCGCCAGTCAATCGCATCAAGATGATAGGCCTGGCTGCTGCCGATGCCATCCCACGCTCCTCAGACCTGAGCTTCGGCGGTCGTATAAAAGAGCGCTTCCACGAGGGAGTATTCCACACCGTATTAGCTTCAACCGACCTTGCTTTTTGGTTGAGTCACACGTGGAAGTGGATCATCGGCAGCGAAGAAGATTTATACTTTGAGGATGAGCTAGATCGCCAAATGCGGGAGGTGGCCAAGACGCAGTATGGCATAGACATTGACCCGGCGGCTTACGATGCTTGACAACGATCAGAGGTTCCCTAAATCAGACATCTCCAACACACATGGTTGATACACAATGCGTAATACCTGCTCATGGTCTACCTTATTATAAGTATATAGTTTCCTTGGGGCTAGGTGTGGAAGTTTATATGACATAGCGGTGCCGCGAGAGTAGATAATCTCCCAAAGGGGAAACGTAGACAAAACAGAGACAGAACAGAGTCGAGATTGATAAGATCGGCGAGATGTGAGAGGCGGCAGGAGACGGTGAAAGACGTCCTAGGAGACAAACGCGAGAGATGCAAGGAGTATGCCGGGAGAAGACCAAGTAGGCGGTGGTGGCAGACGCAGTGGCGTCGGTGTTATATCTGTGGTCTTGAGGTGGTGTTGGGTGATCAAGGCATCATTCAAGTTGCCGTCATGCGTATGCAATTGTGGTACTAGCCACAGTCATGTCGTCGGCGTTGAACGTTGAGCCCATGGTATTGAGGTAGTGGACAATGCGCTGATATCGTACACGCGCGCAATGCTCAGCGTGCTGATCGCCGCAGGCATCCATGACATCCATGTATGGAAGAACACACTGAGTCGGACGCCCTCGTCCATAGCCTGAGGTTGGCGTGGCGTGGCATATGCGCGCATATCATAATCCAAAGCACCCCACTGGCAGATCTGTCTGATGTGAATCATTCTGCAAATCCCCTAATCCTTTGTCTTGATCTTTAACCAGTCAAACTTGAATTTCAATATGAACAACATGGCACCGCTAGGCACCACCATCAACCGCTTCGTGACGTCTACGCAAGGAGATGGCTACTGGTGTGTGGGAAATGGTCAGATGTACACGCGAAGGGATGCTCGGGTATAATCGGCTTCAAGTTGGCGTGTAGTGACATGCGCTTATCTTATAGTACTACCTACAGCAACAGAACGACTCGGACGCGTAGGGGTGTGTGAAGAAAGTAATGGATGCGACAAGTTATTAGGAATATGGCCAAGCCTCCTTGAGTCGGGTCTTCTGTACAGTAACGCACTGGCAAGGACGAAAAAAATAACGAAGGAACTGTAAAGGGTTGAAAACGGAGACTGTCGACTACACGGCAAAGTCTACGGTCCTTGCTGGCCTACACTCCGCGGAAATTTCACCGCACGCAGTGTCTACCCCTCGAGCGTCCCGCGTGACTGTATTCATGGCCTCTGCTGGTACAGTGAGCGTCGATATGAACATTGTAGATCGCTCATCCTGTTGTAGAGGTTTAGTGCTAGGGTTGCTAGACACGACATCAGAAATGGTGTGAACCACCGAGATCATGAGGCAGGTGAGATCGAAGCGACGCACATAAAGTAAAACAGCGAAAGAACGTAGAGCTTCCCGATCATCGCTTGGATAACCGTCAGCCAGAACTGCGTTTTTTGCTGAGAACGGGAAGCCAGTCATCAGCGTCCGTCGCTCCGGTGAGTTCCCACGAACAAGACGCTCAAAGAATCCTGAGCAGGGGCAGAAATGGGGGGCACCTACTGGACGCGTGCCGGTCACGAATTTGACATAGAATACAGACAAGCAGATGGCACAGAGAGTCGGTGGCAGTGCAGATTGCCACACGATGTTCACGAAGCGAGAGATCTGCTATAGTTCCCAACAGGAGCTGAGCACACACAACGGGTATCCTCCATAAACACAAGACACACCTTGCGTTTTTGGGTGTCATACACATGCTTCATCGCTCGAATGAGGTAGTGAAGCACTTCGCGTGGTAAATTCAACAATGAGGACATGAAGACAATGTCACGAGAAGCAAAGACGACGCACAGATGCCAGTAAGAATGAGGTCGAGAACTGAGAGGAGTTGGGTGTGTACAGCATATTATGAGCGATGACGGACTTACACGAGGGGAGTAGGACAGACATCAAGTCTGTTAAACGTCTCAGAGAGGGATTTCTCTAGGAATGGGTTGAGTGCTTACAAGGCCAAGCTATGCCAATCCTTTCGAGCGAAAGAACATCCGCTGGGACAACGGTCAAACATCTAACGATTAAACCTAGTGACCATAGTGACATGACTATCGAGGCCACTAGAAGTAACACGAGCGGAGTCTGAGTAAGGAATGGTTCAGCGTACTCTCTATGACGTGCGGAGCTACTGACGACGATGAACATGTTCTTGCTCGAAAGCTGGTTGTTCTAGTCAAATGGGAGGGACTCCACGATGTGGTTGATGACGAACCTTATAACAGCATTGAATCATCAAAGCTTGAACGGGAGCCGATATGACCAGGGTCTACAAACTGCGTTAGGATACAAACGGGGTTAGGAGCTGAGACAAGAGATTCTCCACGCACTAGGATTGGGTGGACGTATTCGCCCCAGACCGGGGACAGCTGAGGCACAACTTAAGCGTTAGAGGTAGGTCGTTGACGTAGAAAGCGGAGAAAGGTGACACGTACGAAAATCCCAAACTGCTGTACGTACTTAGTCCAAGCAGATGCAAAGCATATCCCAGACTGGGCACTTCATAAACGACAATAGTTAATGCGGTCATGCAGTTCAGAGTCTGGAAGAAACGTACAGCCCAATTACGGTCACAAATATGACGACGGTGGATACAGTAGAGTTCTCGCTGCGCTCACGCGCGTAGAACCACTGAGAGAACTTGGCGAAGACGAGACCGGATTCTATCCCCTGGATGAATAAGCTTGCGATGCCTGGACCGAGCACCGAGGCTTGACTCAGCGTCAAACCCGGCAGTGGTGGTGGTGATGGTGATGGTGAGACCGAACCAGACATAATGCTGTCCCCGCAAACTAGCGAATCCGACGCAGAGACGGTAAGAGGGAGGGAACGCTTGGGGTAGAGGTTCAAATGTTGCGATGCGATATGGTAACATGCGACCACTTATTTATGTAGGGTCGGTCAAAGACGCGAAACCATTCGCGTCGGTCAGGCATGCTACATGTAAGTAGTAGTCCCGGAGGATTTGAGCACGGGTCCTATTTTGGCACTGGCAATGGCTGACTCACAAACTTTTTTCCGACACGAGGGCACCGCCCTCACGCATACTCAATAGAGGGCACCCTATTACACATACCTAGAGGGCACTGGCACTGGTACTGGCACCGGCACTGGCACCGGACTGGCACCGGACTGGCACCCCCCTTACGCATACTAATATAGGGCACCCCATTACATACCTAATAGAGGGCACCCCATCACACGTACCTAGTGGGCACGCCGTAACGTCATTAGAAACAGTGGACATGCACTCAGGCGGCACTCTTGCTGGCACAAGAGGGCACCCCCTCGCGGATACTAAGAGGGCGAGCCCCTTGTGGATAAAAAAACAACAGTTAAATCAAGAATTAAATGTAAACTAACCTATCAAAACATTGCGGACTTCCAGATGACTAAACACATAGAAGAAAGGTTTTTTAGTGGGTAGGAAGACACAGGAACACGACACTTGAAGCTTGAAGCTTGAAGCTTGAATCCCACACTACTGTGACCCACCGTCGGGTGTGCCTTCACTTCGAGCCTCACGCACCTCACGGCCCGCACCAGCGTATTCTGTTAGGTAACCTAGTTACTATCTTCTGCTATCTGATAGATCGTAACCAAAAGAAAAAAGAAAAAAAGCCCCTTTTTCCCCATCTCATATCACAGTTGCCTCCCGCTCTAGGATGTCATAACCGGAGCCTTGAGTAACTTACCTGAGTGCCAGTCCCGGCGTGATAAATGTAGAAATAAAAAGATCCACTAGCGAAGCCTTTTATTGAAAATTGAAACGGAGTGCAGGTCGACTCAGGAGGTAGAATCAAGGTTCCGAAGACCAACTTGGCGTGGACCAGGCAAAGGGTCCATGGAGTCGCCCGGCTTGAAATTTTTGAAATGTTTCAGAACAAATTTTGTGGATTTTCAAGTTGACGACGACTTACCCAATCGTAGTCTAGAGCAAAGCGCCGATAACCCACCTTTTATTTGAGAAAGATGAAGTCGCATGTGTCTTCAACGCATCGAAGCGTCTATCACTGAGTTTGGATAGTCACTGGTCACTGGTCCCGGCCTTTTGTCAAGATGTCACCTCAAATGAATAACTAATCCAGCGCTGCAAGTCAGTATACATTCTCCGGGTGCTGGCTCCCGGTTATTTCGAAGTATGCCTCAGGCGGGCATGGTGGCAGCCGTCCCCTTTTCAAGGACAGACAGCTGTTTTCTCCTCGAACCTTACTAAGTGCCTCTTCCTATCTGCGCTTGAATATTGGTGTCAGTGCACACCGATTGAGAGACCAAGACGGGGGATCCTGAGTTGTTATGCGCACGCCGATAATTTCCTTTCAACCCTCACCGATAGATTAGCGTGTATGTATTACGGTTTTTACTTTGTAGGACATTATTGTAAGCGCCGCGTTACGCCTGCTATCAGGCGTCGGTGTTTTCTAGATTTCCGGATGAGTTTGATGCTTCCGTGTCAAGTTGGAAGGGTTCCTGCACACGATGTAAAACCCACGATCCCAGGAAGGTGAGAAGATACGTACCTTATCCCGTGCCTTCGATACTCTACGGAGCCATTGGTTACGGAGAGCCTCTCCCTCCGTAGCATACAAATTTGAGCAGGAAGAGCACTGGGTTGCGGAGATATGAGCGCGGAGAGCCTCGGTGAATTCTTTGCGAAGGGATGAAGATTTAGGTAATGAGCAGGTATATGTCTCTTGCAGATTTTTGATATGTTGGGAAACTAAATCACGAAACCACCCAGCGATGATGCCTTTGTCGCTTTGGAGGGTGGAGAATGGGCGTTTAGTCCTACGACAGCTATTCCAGGCTTTTGATAGGCTGTCGTTACCATCAACAAAGCCAACGAAGAATGAGAGGAGATTGTCACGGCAACGCTTGCGGAAGTGGATGAGGTCATGCAGCGCTGAGCCCTCAAACAAGGGTAGGGCATCCGCGATAATTTCAAACGTCAGGGGGTGATCAAGAGTGAGGCGGGCTGCAGTTTCTATCTCTGGGATGAGTTGTTTGCTATTTGCAATTGCATATGCATGGAAGGCCGCCTCCGTGGTTGGCAGAACTATGTTGCAACGGACAGTAGACGAAACTGTGTCCATATTATACTTTTGTGAAGCAGTGAGAAGAGCCAAAGATTGCTCGTAGGAGTCGGGTATCACAGAGGGGATAGGGTAAAGTAGTGTGAAGAGGCTGTGCAGAACTTCCGCGTCTTCGGATAATTGTACAACGGGAAGACCATCGATGACTTCACCATCATGGGGTTGAGGGAGCGAAAATAAATCATTAAAGAAAGGTGACGATATGGCCATGGTTGACTTGTGGACACGGAAGGAAATGTGGTCAGACGATCGAAGTATGACATCTGCCGCTTGCATGTTTAGGCCTTCCGGCAGAGGCGAGGCTCCCGTTGTTGCCTCGGTAGGACTTTGAGAGCGCATTTCCCATTGTGTGAGTGAGAACTCTGATCCAGCCTGTGGATGAGGTGAGATCCGTCATGTATTGCATTCAGGGTAGTGGAGCTTACTTTTCTTATACTTCCGTGGAAAATAGCTGTCAATGTAGTCCAAAGTTCGCGAATGGTCTCACTGGGAATGGATTTGCAATATTCACAGTTCTCAGATGAAGTTCCCGGGGGCGAAATATGAGAGGATAGGGTGAGGTGAAAGGTGGTGATATCAAAACAAGCAGTATCTTTTGCGACGGAGACGAGATAGCGGAAGATCCACAGTGGAATGTCATACTCGCAAATTTCAACGCAGTCTAGAACAGTCAAGGTTGGGAATATTTCTGATCTGGAAAATTCCGCTGCAACGCCTTCTTTGAAGTTGTCAAGAACCCGTTGACGATATTTCCAAAGTTCGCCAAGAGCGGCACCAGGTATAATGTCGAGTTTGTCCTCGAAGTCATGGATAGTCATGGGCCTTTTGAGTGTTTCTTTCGCCGCCAGAAGCGCCTCATCAAGGAGCCCATACTTCCATGCAAGAGAGTACACATGCAATGCGGTTTCGGGGCAGATAAATTTTGGGTCATGCCTGGAAGCGCAGTCTCGGATCCGAGTCAGCGCGGTGCTCACTTGGTATTTTTGAGCCACAGAAAGGAGCTCTAAGGTCTGCTCGATAGTTGGAGGAAGAACAGGAGGTACAGGGAACAAGAAACTTAGGAGACTGGAAATAATTGTGTGGCTCTCGGGAAGCTGAATGACCGGAAGTAAAGCTTCGCCGTTGGTGTCACCACCCACAGTGACTTCGGAAGTAGCTGTTATTCGTTTTTATCTCTTTTTGGAAGGCAGTTCATGGAATGAGGCTTACCTTCCGGCCTTACATCGTGGCATGTGGTAGCCATTATTCGCTCTGCAAGAACAGGAGAGCTGTCGATCACATAAAGCTTCTGGACTCGAAAATCATGAGAGTCACAAGAACGAATAATTAAGTCTGCATGAAGAGGAAGTGAGAATTTCCCTAGCAAGTCTGGTGAAGTCGTGCTGTGAGAAGATATAGAAGTTGTAGACATGACTCGGAGGTTGAGGAAGTTCGCCGCTTCCGAAGCCAGACCTTTCTTTCCAATCCATTTCGGGACACGTAACTATGGCCGGACGCCTACGAACCACTACGAATTAAAGACAGTATAGTAAGCATAATTCAGCCCCGAATTCCACGTGAGCCAAACTAGGGGAATTCATATATACCGGAACCAAAAGTCAGAGCTTGGCGAACACCCGGTGGGCCCACACAGCCGCATCAGTGAATGTAATAGTGACACTTGACTAGCTTGACTCAACGCCACCCGAGAGTACAGAGGATGCCACACAGGAGAGGGGGGTGCAATACGTTCATAACACAGTGCAAAGGTCGTCAACAGTCATAATAGTTATACAATCATCAGCGTAGCGCACGAACGAGGTTTATCTACGCAGCGCAACGTTCGCACTTACTTTCTCCCACTGGCGGCCCTCGTTCTCGGCGCTCTCGCTCTCGCCTTGACTGTATCCGCGTCCTTTTCCGTCTCGCTATGTGCCCTTTGCGCCGCTGTCGTCGCCTTGCGCGTCCGCACGCCCTTGACGGCAACCGCCGCTGGCTGCTGCTGCTGCATCTCGTCTTCCTCCTTCACATGGGTTCGCTCTGGCGTGTTCTCCTTCTCCTTCTCCATGGCCCCACGCGCGCTCTTCGCGGAAGATGCAGTGGCACGCGCCTTGGCAGCGGCAGCGGCAGTGGGTGTCCGCCTGCCTTGGGTAGTGCGCTGCGCACCTGCCGCGCCTACGCTCCCATCTTCCAGTTCCGCAGACTTGCCTTTCCCGCGCCGCGTCCGAGACGTAAGAGGAGGCTCGGCGCGATCGATGGAGTCTAGTGGATCGTCCGCGTCGCCCGCCTTTGGCTTGGCCGCGCGCCGCTTGATCGTGGCGGTAGCTGGTGCCACGTCCACATCCACCGGTTGGCCGCGTCTCGCTCCCCGGCGTATACTCTTCGCGGGCTCTGGTTCTCGTTCTGGCTCTGGATCGGGTGCAGTCGTGGCTGGGACTTTCGTGCCTCGCGCCGTCTTGCGCGTTGGCTTGCTCGACTCGGCGGGCTCCTGGTCTGTAGACTCGGAAGACTTCGTGGTCGTACGCGAACGTCGTCCAGGTTCGAGTCTGGATGCAGCCGGCTTTGGTTGTGCAGGAGGTTCGCTGACAAGTCTCCTCGCCTTGCTCACCGACTTGGCTGGCGCAGGCGCCACATCCTAGAATCGCGCCGCGTTAGTATTTAGACTCGATCACAGTTAACAATCAAACTATCACCTCCTTCACTTCGGCCTCGGCTCTTCGAGTCGTTCGCCTCACGATCGATGCTTTTGGCGCGTTTGCACTGTGCTTTGAAGGTTTGGCCGGTGGTGCGTCAGGCGTTAGTTCGCTGTCGGCGAGCTGCGACAAGTCAGTGGGAGTTTCCCGGCCCTCGTGCACGCGAATGGCCGATGTCTTCGCTGGGGCTCCAGAAGCTGGCTTCGGTAGACGCGTTGGAGCTGGAGCGACCACCTCTGGCGTACTTGTTGCGCCAACTTCGTCGCTTGGCCCGGCAGTCTCTTGAGAGGGATATTCAGGCGGCGTTACAAGCATCTCGCCAACTCCTTCGAAGATCGGGGTGCTTGGTTCTCGCTGTCTTGCACGGGAGAACATCTCGCGTACTCCATCTAGGCGAGGGGTCTCGGGACTCCGGGCATGCTCCGCCTGGAAGAGCTTACGGACGCCAGCATAAGGCGTCGGCATACCTGCTGCGCGCTTCTCAGAAAAGACATGCCTAAGATCTGACATTTGTGGTGTGGCAGGGAACGAGTTGACAACGGGGCAAGAATCCGTTTGTGAGGGATGTTGATATTCGACAGGCGCTTCACCATCCTCGGGCATCTCCTCTTCAAGTGCCATGTCTTCGTCACATATTTCCGTCTTGTTGGGAATAGGAGCATTAGAAGTCACCTCGAGCTGCATGCTTCGTCGGCGCTGCATTCCTTCGACCACCTCCTTCATCTTTTCGAGTAGCATAGTAGTCTCGACTTCCTCTTCGTCTTCCTTGATAGCGGGCCAGATCTTGGATGGGGAAGCCACGCCGAGAATCGCTTTTGAAGTAGGTGTGTCAGGACCCAACGAATTACGCCGTGACCCTGGAATGTTCTCTCCAAAGAACTCGTCGGGTTGAGTGAGTGCAGAGCGTCTTCGTTCCTGAATGGTCTGCAAAGAAAGAAGCGTATACATAAGGCCAGAAGTTTGGGAGCAATGGAACTGATCATACCCGTCTTTCCAATTGACTAACTCTCCGTTCCCTCGATTCCGCGTTCGCACGAGAAGCACTCTTGTCTACGGCAGGGGCCGGGTCTTCAGCGACCGTCCATGGTTTGGCCAAGCTGGCCCAGGCAGCGCCGCCTGTCGATTGGCGCCCTCTGACACGATCCGCGAGACTGGGAGCCCCATTAGGCCTGTGGGTCTGTGGTGTCATAAAATAGAAACGCTGTTCCGGGCGTTGGGGGGTGAGTTGATAAGGAGTCGATGCATCCTGGTTAGCAAGCTCGCTTTCAGGTCCGGCTTCGTCTCCATGAGATGCATCACCCAAGCCCTCTTCATTCTCGGGCTCTTGCAATTCATCATCTCGGTCCAAGGGTTCATCTCCATCACGAGCAGTATACTCCTCGGCATCTTCGTGAGCCTTTCGAACAAAACGAGCCAGTCAGATACTAGAAAACACCCTAAACGAGCTCCATTTACCTCAGCAATGTCTTGCTCCATGTATTCGTCCCTCTCCGGGGACCTTGAAGGAGAGCGGAGAGCTTGTAGGCTGCTCTTAAAAGCATCGAGACTCTTGCGCCAGCCAAATATTGGCTTAGAGTCCGGTTCTGTGTCCTCGCCGGCCTCCTCATTGAATTCTTCTATGACCGCGTCTTGATCACCTTCGTATTCCTCATCCACCTCCATTTGTTCTTCGATTGGTGTAACGTGTTCTTCCACTTCACGCTCCTCCTCCTCCTCCATCTCGAAACGCATTGCCGCGCGCTGTGCGGAACGGATCAGGACCGCACGGTGCAATGACGGTCGGGCTAGCCGCCGACGTGGTGTCTGAAACTGCTGTGACTGGTGGGACGGGGCAAGAGGGAAGCCAGGAGCGGCTCCTGCTTGGGGGGCATGCACAGGGCTTTGGACGTGCTGGGTCGCTTGTGGTTGAGCAGATGTCTCGGGAGCGTCGACTTCCTCCAGAATCACGAGATCCTGCTCTTCCTCCACGACCTGCGGGCGATTTCCTTCGACGAGACGAATGGGTGTGCCGTCCTCTCCGTCCTGTTGGTCATCCTGCTCCTGCTTGAAGGTGTGATGGGCGTGTTTCAGTGGCGAACTGTTCAACCGGATCGGGGTCTGCAGCACACGCAGGTTGACGCGGGGATCGGGATCGGGGCGTGGGGTGAAGACTTGGGCACTCTGAATCATGGACAGCCTGAGAACGCGTTTCCGAGCAGATTTCGAAGTCGATCCTGATGGGGTGAAAGCGAGGACGGGACGGAGCGCCTTGGGCGGATACTCGAAGCGAAAACGCTTCTTGTTGAGTTCCAGCTCCGAGTTGTTTGACAATGGAACTATTGTAGTGGACGGCTTGGATTTTGGGAATACTCGACATTTGTCGACGATGAGACCATGTATTCCCAGCACCTCTATAAATGCCTGAAAACCACGATTATTAGCTACCAGTAAGAGGAGGGGACACCAGGTGATGAACAACTAACTTTGCGCTCCTGGAAGATGATTTTGGCGTGGAGGGGGCTGACGGTGGGATAGTAGAGACGAACGCTGCAGGACGGGTCACAACCGAAGGTGAGCTCATCGTCATCTATTGGGTAAGAAGCTATGACAGTGTCTTCATGGCGTCTCATGAAGCGTAGGACACCGTAACGACCGAATTCAGTGCCGTCCATCGTTGCTGGGACGAGTTGAAGCGACGGTGTCAACCCGACGCGGACACGGTTTCATAGAGTCATGTGATCGTGTCGACTAATACTAAAACTAAAAGTACACTGTAGTTATTTAACGAGACATGGTAGATGTGATGGACAATCCAGGCCCAGAAACATTGCTTCTCTGCGATTGTAGGCGGTGGCTACCACAACACCATCAGTTATCGTCTACGGTAACCGCATCAAGAAGTGGATTCATACTCATCGAAATGTATCCCGCGCTTCGGATCAGCGCGACGCTTGTCGAGCGTCTTTCGGACCTTGCTCTCCGGGCGCACTACAATGACGGGCACGGGGGAGTGACTAAGGCAGTACTTCGAGACGCCTCCCACGCTTTGCGCTCCAAAGGCAGCTCCGAACGCCTGTTTCATCTTCCGCGAACCCCGTGAACCAACAACAACGGAATCAGGGCGGTAAAGCGCAATGAGACGGTCGATCGTCGTTGTAACCTTTCCTGCGATGTACTCGACGATGATGGATAGCTGAGACAAAGACAAATAATATAAATGTCAACCGGCGCAGCAGTGAACGGATGGATACCTTTCGATCCTGATCGACTTCGACGCACTTCTCTTGTATTCGATGCATAAGATCTCTAGCCTCCTCACGGACCACGTCGTGATCTCTCTCTGCAGACGCTGATTTAGAGGGACAGTAAGCGAATCGACAAGACGAATCGACAAACCTAAGTCGTCTTGGTCTATTCCACGAAAAACGATAAGCTCGTCTCCATCCTGGGCTAAGCCCTCGATTGCCCAGTCTAGCGCATGACGACCACTATCATCCGGACTAGAAGCGCACAAAAATACGCGGGTGCTTGGGCTGCGCTCGTATCCACCTGACTTGACTTGCAAGGTGAATGAGAACATAGAGGCTACAGGGTTCTCAAACGTATCAAAGGATACTTTCGACGTATACCCTGCATTCGGACCAGCTATGGTAGAAGTCGGGGACTGTACAGCTAAGGATGGGGGAGGCAGTGAACCAGATGCTGAGGGGCTACCGGATGCCGAGGGGCTAGCTGTGGGAAGTGGAGAATTCAGTGTACTAACGGAGCTCTGGACGGGAGATGCTGTAGGAAGGATGGGGACCTGTGGCACTGGAGGGATTGGTGAGGGTTGAAAGAACGGGGAAATAGGCGGAGAATTCGCAGAGGGTGTGGACGGGCGAGAAGAATGCTTCATGGCAGAGCGGAGGGGCTGTTGAGACGGCAAGGCTATCGGGCCAGGTGGATCACCCATTCTTACTCGGACTTGGAGGAGATCGAGCTCAACGACGTCCTCACCCTCTTGGCGCGCCGAATCACCGACCCCGGCGAGTGCCGATATCGACCTTCAGCCTCCACCAACGATGTCCAACCCGCCAAGCAAGAGCCCTAGCCCATCCCCCGCGTCAAAAGAACAATCTCCTTCATCCGATAAGGATGAAGTGCAGGAGGTAAAAGAAGAGGAGCCTCTGCCGTCCAATGCTGAGCCCCAAGCTCCCTCATCTTCAACGAGCGCATCGCCACCTTCGTCCGGAAATTGGCAGGCAATCTGGTCATCCGCGCACAGCGCATACTACTTTTACAACACGGCCACTCAGGAAACTACCTGGGTCAATCCCTTGCAGCCGAGCGCGGACGAGCCCTCCTCATCCTCTTCTTCCCCACCCGCCTCTGCCTCTGCTTCTGCTACTCCTCCCAACGCTCAAGAAGGGGCGCCCTCCGGGTCTTCCTCCGGTGCGACACATGTACCGCCCTCTGTCGCGCAGATTTACGCGTTGCAGGAGGCCGCCGCTGCGCAGGGCATCGACCCTTCCCTCGCGCACCTCGATCCAACCCTCGCCGGGCCGTCCGCTCCAGGCAGCGCATACAGCTTCTCTGCGAAGTTCAATGCGCATACGGGCGCATTTACGAAACCTGACGGGCGCGACCCTACCCATCTGTCAGAGTACGAACGCATGAAACGCATGAGCTCTGTGTACTTCAACATGGAACAGTGGGAACACGAGGTTGCGCAGAGAAACAAACAGGAAGAGGAAGACGAAGCAAACGGGAAGAAGCGCAAAAGGCCGACTAAAAAGGATTTGGTGCGCAATGCTTTCGCAAAGGGCACACGCGGTACACTCACCAAACACTTGCAGGAGCGCTTTAAGGAGCAGAAGAGATTGAAGAAGATAGCAAAGACAGCTTGGCTACGCACCTAGATTCCGGCGCGTCTTCAGTTTTTACGTTCGAGGATAGTTTATGATGCCAGTTTTGTTACAATCAATATATTCATGGTCGAACAACCGCCTCCATTCTAGTCATCTCATATTTTCAAGTGAGAAATAGCACATTTTTTGGAATGGACTGATTGTATACAACACCCCGAAGACTTAGCGGGGATTCAAAATGCATCTCGACTTTGTAACGGTGCGTGTGTGGAAACAAATGTGCGATACAGAAAGCATGAACGGTACAGGAGTGTGACTTCACAGTGAAATTTTCTACTGCTCCGCGGACTCGGAGGCCCCAGCACCGGAGGCTGGTGCACCTGAGGTCGGTGCCGGCTGCGGCTTGCGAACGACCAAATCGGCTTGTTGGCTATTGTGCCGATATGAAACAGGTCAGGTGTGGGGCATTCAGTGAGCGAGTAGACTCACAGCCGGAGGCGGAGCAACAACTTGTCTGTGGCTTTCTGCATTTCGGCACCGGACTTGAGCGCGTGGGCGTACAGCTGCGCCCGGGGGTTCGTCGAGCGTGCCCTAAGTATTTTGTTCTGACTGTCGACCCGGCCGAGGATATCCCCTCGCTGAATGAGCGCGACGACCTCCCTTTCCGTATCTTCGACGGTCCATCCGAATGCCGCACTCATGCGCTCGAGCCGAATCGTCGCGAATGGCTGGAAATACAGCACGACCGCGCGGGCACGGATAAGCGCAGTGAGGTTCACGACGTGCGGACCGAGCAGGGGGTCGAGCAAATGACGAGTCTAGATTCGAGGGAGCTCATCATCCAGCTGCTATGAGGAAACGTAGAGCACTTACGGAGGACCTTTCCAGCAGCTCGAGCACAACACGGAAGTTGCTTGCCATCCAAGCGTCCAGAAGCTCTTTCATACCCTCTCCCTCACCCGCCAGCCCCTCGCCCCCCTCCAAGACCCTCGACTTGAGTTCGTTGCGTCCCAAAGTCGCGAGCGCACAAAGTGTCGCATACACCCCGATATCTCCCACCGAGACGATAGAACCGGTCCAAGGCGCGAGCGCCGCAGCGGACATTGGCTGGAGGAAGTCCTGCGCCGCTTTTGCGTAGTTCATATTAAACAGGTGCGAAAGCGCGGTGCAAAGTGCGAGCTTTGCCTCGACTGCGTGGTGCTGGTCGACTCGCTTCTGCCCCGAGGAACCTAGCCCGTGACCGAAACTGGTACCCGACAGCCCAGATGACGCGATGCTGTCCAACGCAGACTCTGCCTTGAAAACATACGTCGGGATGTGTGAAAAGCTGCGCTGCTCCAGGAGAAGCTATAGCTGAAGTGTCGGCGGGGCCGAACAAAAGGTAAGATAGAGAGGGGGCCTACCTCCAGTACGGAGAGACACATGTCGAGCATGTTTTGCGTTGTCGTGCAGAATTCACGCGACTTGGTGTGATGGCGCAGAGCGCTGTCGAAACCGCCCGTAGCACGGTAAAATGCACCGAGGTCTCGATGGGCCATTCTGATGCTCTCCTTGATCATGTTCCCGGTATAGGTCTTGAGCTCAACCTCGAGCTTCCGCCGGTCTGCAGAATTGCGTTCATTGGTTTCCTCAATCCAAGTGAGGTATGGTGTGTGATCGGGGATAAGCTCCTCGAGAGACGGGAGCTCGACGCCGGGTTGAGATGCTGTAGTTTTGTAAGCAGACAAGATAACTTCGTATAGCCCTGTGTCACGTTGCGTCGATGTGAGGAGCCGAAGAGAGCGATTGAGGGCCTGTGGGGCAAGAGCAGCGGAGTGCGTGATGATGTAGATCAAGCGATCCAACGCAGTTCGACCTGCGTCGCGTCGACAACCCAACAAACAGGGTGGAATAGCAGGATACATGCGTACCAGAGTAACCCGATATGTACGCATCGAGGTCGAACGGATGCGCCTCGTCGACAACGATGGACCACGATGCGGCGGCCCTGCTAGAAGAAGCTTCTGTTTGAGTAGCGCCGTAGTATTCCATCTCCACCTCTTCAATCGCGTCTACATCCATGTTTGACATCTGGATCCTCCAAATCTAATACACTAGGAGACAGGCGCGTAAATGTCCTGCGTATGAGGCTGCAGTGTGCGGGGTAGGCACTCACCAGTGAAAGGGGCAGGTACGAGTCCCAACTGGACCGCGCGTATATGATCGATGTCTATAGATTGGCGGCCCGCAAACCGCAGCGACTCTCTCAAATTGCCGCCATGGCAATCCATAGCAAACGCGCTTCGACCTCTACCCTCAAGCCGAAAAAGAAATCGACAGCTGCATCCACCGTGGGTGCACCTGCGCAGCACAATCAGTCGAGCAGGAAAGGGAAAAAGGCGTGGAGGAAGAATGTCGACATCGAAGATCTTGAGGAAAAAATCGAGGCTCTTCGCGACGAAGAGCGCACACTTGGGTGCGCGTTTTGTTTTTCCCCCATCATTATTGGTCTTAAGTTATGATCTGTTCATAGGTCGACATTACAACAAAAGACAGATAACGAGCTGTTCGTCGTCGATATCAAAGGCGACGACAAAGGCACGGGTCTCTTCACTTTTCTCACGCTCCCACCTCATAATCCTTTTCCCCCTCTACCTCTCAGTTCGCAAGTCTCTCCCGCGCTTCTCCCGCGCTTCCCTGAAGTCACATCAAATAATCACCCTCCGTTCTGCGGTCCCGGCAGTCCATGCGAGACCTCGAAAGTCTCTCGTGAGTTCCCGCGATAAAGAGCGGTTGCTCAGGATCGCGCGAAAGGATCGCAGGGGCCCACTGAATAGCATCGTGGACCCTTCGCAACCTGGTGCAGGAAGCGCACTGCTCGAAGTCTCAGAAGCCGTGAAAAAAAGCGGGCAATACGACGTGTGGTCTGCAGAGGCAGCGCAGAACGTCGAGGCTAAAGTCAAGGTGTGCGCCGCTCCTTCCCAGGATCCTAGCCCTTATGCTGATGCCGTGAGTCTCTCGTACGCAGGCACCAGATGTCCCCCACCCACGCACCGCAATCACTCTGCCCGCAGTTCCCGCCCCACATGCCGGAACGTCGTATAATCCACCGGAAGCCGCCCACACTACGCTCCTCCTTGCCGCTCACGAAGCCGAACTGCGCCGCGTACAGGAAGCAGAGGCGCTCGAGGCCACAAAGGCGCGCATTCTCAGCGCGCGGAACGCAGGTGGTGAGGGGAGTACGCAGGGCATGCTGATAGACAAGCCGGGAGACGACCCCGCCGACGCTGAAGGTCGGGATGGGTTGGAGCGGGGGCGTGAAAGCGTTAATACTGTAAAAAATAACACGGCGGTGCCGCAGCGCAAGACGAAACAGCAGAGACGAAAGGCAGAGAAGTTGCGCACCGAGGTATGCCGACAGCCTTCTTTCATTCCGTGCGCCTCGCTTATCACTTACAATTTTGCTAGAAACACGCCCTTGTGGAGCGTACGCTGCGTAAACGGCTGCATGCATCCGTAGACTCTGCCAAGTCCCTCCGCAAAGCCGCAGACAGGAGTCGAGCAACGCGTGCCCGGGTCGCAGAAGAACGGCGTGTAAAACGGGAGGCGCTCCTCGCGCAAAGTGGTCTCGCTGGACAAAAGCTTGGCAAACATATAGTGCGCGAGGGAGAAGTGGACGTGCAGCTCGGCGAGGAGCTCAGCGAGAGCCTGCGTGGCCTTCAGGTGTGTGGTGCATATTATGTACCGCTGAGTCTGTCGTGCAACGGCTGACGTTGTGTTGTCTTGCTGTCACGGAAGCCCACAGGCAACTTGTTCCGAGACCGATATTTGAGCATGCAGCACCGAGCGCTAGTCGAACCGCGCGGTCCTGTATTGTGCGTGACCCCTATATTTCTTCTTTATTGCCAACGCATGCTTACCGGAATATCCGACACAGACCGAAAAAGCGCAAGCAGATGGTGGAATACGAAAAGCACGCTTGGAAGCGGTTTACCTGAGCTTTTTACACCTCTCTCCGTACCACCAGCGGCAACGCACTTATCTTGCTCGTTGCTCTCACACTTGTCTAATAAATAAAACCCACTATATACTACGGAACGTCTGCGCGTGGGGCTATTGCACCACTGATCTTACACTGCCTAGAACCGGATGCAGCCTCGATTAATCGTAGCGTGAGGTTCATTAGAGCGTTCGAGCGCGCCGTTAGTATATCCATCTGATCTGAGGTCCATCCCCAAGCCCGAGATCCCGAATGCTCCCCATATCCAACTAGTGACTCTTGAAGCCCCTATCATGCTTAACCTCGACAGCGTGCGCTGATTTTGACTTTTCTGGCACCTCTACCCAGATGGGATCGACATCAGGACCATCGAGGTCACCGGCGCCGTCCCAGCCCCAACACCACACTACGGGGCAGCACGCGGGATCAGCGACGAAACTAATGGGGGGGAGGGGAGAAATTGTGCGCACCTTGGGGGGGACCAGGCACAAAGTCGATGGGTTCACCTTCCTCTTCTGTGAAGAGGCGGTCGTGAGGACCAAACCATGAACGATCTTGGGGATCTGTGCGTGGGTTGTCAGGGAGCCCGCCGAGGCGGACGTAGCCGCGAATCGTAGTCAAGTTGCGCCGCGGAGGGTGAATGATGTCGAAAACTTTCTGCAATGTATCCGTTAGTGCGACAGACGACAAAACTTACACGCGCGGACAACGGAGATAAAAATAAAACACATACCCGGTCGTATGCAAGCTTTACGCGAGGCACCATAAGGATGCGTCCGTAACCGGCCTCCCAGTAGTCGTTGCAAATTAGAGAACACTCGCTGGCGGAGCACTCGCCTTCGGCGATGCGTGCCATCCGGAAGCGAACGTGTTTAGGCTGGTAGAAGGGAGCAGGGTCGAGGATGGCGACACCGTTCCAGCAGGACTGGACTTGAATAGGCATATGCTGCTGGAAGCGCACGGACGAGGCGCCGTGGTGGAAAATATCTTCGAAAGGAGCGTTTTCGAGAGCAGTACCGTTGATGTCACGCGCAACCCAATTATCATAGAAGACCGGAGCACCCTAAGCACTTGAATCAGCTGTGAAGAGTGGATAGAGGAAGACGGACGTACGAGCTCATCATGGTACATGTAATCTGCGGCGCAGGTAATGCCGGCATTATTCAGGCGGCTCTGCCAGATGAGTTCGAGGAGATCATCGATGCATGGAAGGATATCGTTCATGAACACTATGGTATCAAAATACTCGTTCTGATCATCTCGCAGCTCGTGGAGGGGCACAAAGGCGGCGTTTCGAACTTCGGCGAGATATTCAATGCGGTGATTGAACGCCCCGCGTGTGCGCTGAGAAGTGCGGATGGTAACCCGGAGACCAACGGAGCGGGCGAGTGCGTCAAAAATGCGGAGAACAGCCTTTGTCTGGTCGCTGGAGCCGTTCTCGTAGATGGACACAAAAACGTTGTGGTAACCAAGGACGGCGGCGACGCGGAAGAGGGTGGCAAAGATGTCTGGAATGACATCGAAGGAATTGTAAAGGTTGATGGCAAAGAAGTACTTGTGCTCTCCGCCGGAGAGGTCGCGCCTATGACTGTAGTAAGATGCCTCTTCCTGGCTCGGGCGGGGGATTGGGTCAAGACTGCCGAGGCCGAGATCAAAGAGCCAGGATTTGGACGGAGGCGGGTTGTGGCCGATGAGGGGGGCGTATCGTTCGCGCGCTTGCTGCACGTACAGGGGATTGAGATTTCGTGTGCACTCGCGCGTGTAGTGGGGCGAAAGAGTACTGAGGATGTCTAGAACGCGTCGTCGCTGGGCGAGGGTAGGAGGTGCCTGGCGAGAGGAGGTTGGACGGGGTGAGTTGTGTATAGGCGCGTGTCCGCTACCGCGCCATGAGGTGGAATAACCAGAGTGATACGAGAAGGAGATGAGCCTTGTAAGGAGTGCGCCGACGATGACACCGAAGAGGATGGCGGCCGGTGTGGGTACACGTCGGTATAGCCTAGCTGGCTGCATGGCCGTGGTCGTTGGAGACTAAGAGAGATAAAAGCCGGCGCCTCGCTGGCACGCGGAATTCGGGCACATCCCGAGGAGTTGCTCTTCCTTTCCTCGAACTGGCGACCGCCGTCATGTCCTCTTCCCCCTCCCCGAGCCCGCCCCCTCCACTGTTGTTCCCTCCGTCAAAGTCTGACTCTTCGCCGCTCATGCAACGGCGAACCGCAAAAAGTTCAGCCTTCATCGCACCGCCGACACCAGGTCTGCCCCCGTCTGCCATCCTCTCCTCGGCAGACAAACCGCCGTCTCGGCTGAACCAACGTACACTTGGCCTGCCAAATCGTATCTGGCTCATCCTTGCTCTCTTTCTTTCCGTGATCTTTTTCACCCGCCTCATTCTGCCCTCGCACTCTTCGGACGCCGCCTACTACCTGCGCAACCACCCTTCACAGTACTCTGCCGGGTTGCACCCGATAAATTATCTCAATCTCTCGGACGCTGACAACGAAGCTGCCCAGAACCCGTTTCCCTTCTGTCCCACCTTTGGCAAAGGCGATGTTCTCGCCGAAAAATACGGCGCCCTTGCAGTTTCAAAGAGCTGGCTCCACTTGGGCAGCGGCGCCCGAGTGCAGCAGGTGATCCACAAGGCCCTTCTCGGCCAGCCTGTCACCATCAGCGTGATTGGCGGTTCTAGTGAGCCCCTCGCCTCCTGTTGAGTATCGTCCTCGTCCTGACAGATATTTAGTCTCTTCGTGCCACGGTGCGGGCGATGACCCAATCTCTCCAGACTGCTATCCTTCTCGTTTCTTCTCCTGGTGGAACTCCGTCTTTCCACACCCTGCCTCAGAGCTCACCAACGGCGCAATTCGACGCACCAACTCCGAGTACTTCTCTTTCTGCAGCGCACACCATCTACCAGACTATACCGATCTCGTGATTCTCGAACTAGATACCGATGACAAGGCGTACGTCACGTTCGCCATCTGGTCGGGGAGATTACTCGCTGATAACTCGTTATAGTGACCGTCAGACGCTCGAGAACTTTGAGTTGCTCGTACGATCCATCCTTTTGCGGCCAGACTCGCCCGCCGTCGTCGTCCTTGGCCACTTCTCACCCCAAGTGCATGAGCAAAACGGTTTTGCTGGGCCTGACCACTGGCACAGCGTCGTCTCCCAGTTCTACGACGTACCCCACATCAGGTACGCTCTATCTCCCTGACGTCACGCCGCACTGTATGCTCACACACACTGTCACTGTTAGCTCCAAAGCCGCGCTATACCCATCCTACATCACTTCGCCCGTCTCCATCTCCCGATATTATGCCGACCCTATCCTGGCCAATACCGCCGGCCACGGCCTTCTCTCTGACATCCTCATCGCGTACATTCAATCTCAGGTTTGCGTCGCATGGAGTGCTGCCCGAGGTTCCGGTGCAGCCCTGCCCATATATTACACTCTCGGTGTGCAGGCTGGCACCCCGCCCAAAGATGCAACAGGATTGTTCGGTGGCAAAGGTCCACGCAAAGGTGCAGCCGCAGCTGGGGCTGGGGCTGCACCCGCCGCCGCCGCCGCCGGCCCTGCCGACCCGGATGCTCCACGACCACGAGCTGCAGCGGGCCATACCGTCGTCGGCCTACAGGTACCCGCCTCGCGGATTGGGTCACGGCCGTCAGACATGTCTCCGCGCGTGTACGAGGAGATCGCGCCGGCATGCGTGTCCGCCAACGACCTGGTGAACCCGCTTCCGCCGTCGCTCTTCTATGGCTCGGGCTGGAACGCGCACCACCCGCCGCAGACGAGCGTCCCCATGACCAGCAGCGCGTCGCACTATTGGTACAGCACGCTCCCGACGAGCCGCCTGCGCGTGCCGCTCGCGGTCGGCGCGGGCGACGTTGGCATTTATTATGTGCGTGAGCCCCGCACGGTGCTCGGCGCCGAGGGTAGTAGCTCGGTCGACTGCTGGGTAGACGACAACTACATCGGAAGGGTCACCATTGACAACGAAGGTGATACCGACGACGAGGAAGCTACGTGAGTGCTTTCTTTCTTTTTACCCTGCGCGCTGATTGGACGCAAAAAAAAAACAGGTTGCAGTTGATTGACCGCAACGTGGCAAGGGGTTCACACTATATCGAGTGCATACTGCTTGGCTCGGAAGGTTCCAGCGTCCCGCCGTTCAAGATCATTGGCATATTTGCGACGTGACTGCTTTGAGACAGAATTCTCCATCTAGACATTGTACATTCTCTCTGGGGTTACCTGCACAGTGGTGTAAATGGTCCTTATACTTTACCCTGGTTTAGCCTGTACATAGTTATGGTTATTAGGGTAGATCAGATCGGAGTTCGGCTATTGATCTGTTCACCAAGTTACACCCGTAAAGAACAAGTGGTAGATCAGAAACATATGCAGTGGATTCTTGGTGTGCAGGCTTGGTTCTAAACAAGGCAGGCAAGCGAGAGTGCGAGGGGATGCAACTTTTTTTGGACGAGAGACATACGTAGGTCGTACACAATGGACAACATGAGGGAATAACCAGCCACCGGGCATTCACTCCGCGTCTACGTTCACTGTCCCAAGATTCTGCAAATCGTTGTATTACTAATGGTATTCCGAAGAATAGGGATGCTAGAAGCCCCACCTTGAATGATGCCGTCGGGACGTGTGATGCGTAGGTGTAGAGCTTCTCCTTGGCGTTCTCCTCGTCATTACGTTTCCCTGTGTAGCGTGGCGTCAGTGGAATGGGACAAGGCTTTGGCAGTGAAGACGGAAGTCGAGTACGAGAGAAGAGGGACTCACGTTCGAGTTTAACACGAATTCTGTGGGGAACGCTCTTGATTCCCCGCGCCCAAAGGGCTTGGTTGAGCTTTGGGTCGATCCGTACATCACTAGTGCCCATCTCCCTTTGGGCAAAGGCGACGACGGATTTCACTGCGGTGGGAGCACGCTTCTTGAACGAACGGCCGTGCACATACTTGTGGAGGTGTACGGTGTATTCGCGTGTCACCACGTCTTGGAGTGCGGACCGTGTTTTTCCCTATGTGATGATGGGTGAGTGGTGTCGCGCTGAGTGTAATGATAGACAAAAGCTGAGTACCTTGGTGTTTTTCTTGATGCCCCAGTGTCAAAACAGAAATATGAGCACGAGAATACTTGAACACTTACGACCATAGTTGCTTAGATGACTTTGACACTTATCAGAACGGAGTCGCACTGCACGAGTGTCTGTTTCCAATTAGGTTCGAGTGGCTGAGTCAGAACTTTACAGTTCACCGCGGCGAATACCGAATGGAAGGGGAACTACCAAATACGAAACTCTTATTGTTCTGCCTTTTTGTTTTGTTTCCGATAAAGGCAGTCCCTTTGTATCCTCGATCGTGCATTCCTTTCATCACTAAGCCTGATTGGTGACCTGCGCTCGCAGACTGGTGTCAGCTAATATCAATTTACTTGCTTTTACGGCGAGGACAGGGTCGGGTCCCCTGATCTTTGAAGCGTCAATGTTCTAGACGCTCTCCACCCCACTCAGGCGACTGCCCTGGCGGGCCCACAAGCACACGGTCCTCGTACCTTTCCTGTTTATTTCGTGATTTGATGGAAACTTCTTTTCCCCATGCGCTCTTCGTCATTCACGTATAAAATCACCGTTCGTTCCGAGCTTTCCCCCCAGCCGCCTCGAGCCTCGAGCCTTTGCCTCTCATCAAAAGTTTTCTTACCCCGCCCCAATACCACACCACAGCCCACCATGCGCGCCTTCCTTGGCCTCTTCATTGCTGCTGCCGTGTCTACAGTTTCTGGATCCTACCTACTTTCTCCTCGTCAGAATGCCTACCCTGGTACGTACTACGCCCGCTTCCACTTTCCTCCCCCATGACACGCCTTCGTAGACTGTGCACAGCAGTGTTTAGTTGCTGCTGACCTCGGCAATTGCCTGCCTGGAGAGGTCCAGTGCTTATGCTCAAATAGCGCCTTCATCGTCTCTACGACCCAGTGCTTTCAGTCCAAATGCAGCAGCAGTGACCTCGCAAAGGCTGAGAGCGTTGCCCAGCAGTCATGTGCTGCAGTAGTATGTCCTCCCTTAAATCCCATGGACGGATGAAAGAGTTGCTGACACGACTGATTTAGGGCATCACTCTAACCTCCTCTGTCCCCTCCCCTACATCAACATCTCCAGCTGCCTCCTCTTCCTCCACCTCCTCTTCCTCCAGCTCCAGTCCCTCTGCTAGCACCTCGGCAAACTCCAACAGTGCTGCTTCAAATGCGGTCAATATTATCGGTGGCGCCGCTGCTCTGGGCTTGACAGCATTCATGCTTTAATTGGCGTGATTTCGTTCTCGATCACTTCGATATTCTCTTTGGGGTCACCGTCGCCGTTTGTCCGTTTGTTTATCTGTATTTTTTTTCTTTATTCGTGCCTTTCCACGTACCTGGGCTGTACCCCTCCTGAGATGAAAACGGAACAAGACTCCGCTGCTACACTGGATGTGCTCCGAGTTTCAGACCATCGACTTACACTCACTCACTATATACCAATATCGCGCACTTTCGTTCCTTCTAGACACTTCACTTGCAACTCGAATATAGCATAGTTTTTGCGTTGGTCTCATTTCGTGTCTGTCGTCCGGTTCACTCCTAACCCGTGGTTAGCGTGGTTCCTGATGTCACCGCGCATCAAATACATTTCAACTAACGTCAACACAACTGCGAATGGCTGGCACAAAACACGGCATTTGTATAGACGAAGGCGTTATCAATCACTGTAGAAGGCACGGTTGCATTGCAGGGTCGAACGGAATCAAATCCAAGGGTAAAGAACCAAGACCAGTCACTGAACACTATTTTTCAGCCACCGGGACCAGCAGCTGGGGCCAGAATCGCTGCACGCTTTGGGAACGGGGATATCTATTCACCATAGCGATAGCCTGACAGTGTAGGCGAATATGACGTCTGACATACAGAGTGAGCAGCGCCCGTCATTCTTTCACGGCTCGGAGAAAGCACCGAGATCAAGCAGGAAAGAGGATCACCGGTCCTCGGTCCCCCTACAGTAAGACTACAGTAAGTTCTGTGATGATCAAATGAACTTTTCGGGAATTTCGGCTTGAATGTTGTCCTCGTCGTTACGTCAGGTTGATTGGGTTAATTTTAGAGCGCTTCGGAGGCGTGCATGGCACTGGATACTTCTCTGTTCCCGGGAGGTGTTCTAATGTGAAGTGGTATATTATTGGGAAGTAGAAGGAAAACGGTACAGGGAGTAAACGTATTGTTAAAGTGCCACATAGGGTCATGTACCCCAAGGAACACTCAAATGGATTCGAAAATGACTTCGTGATGAGGACGGTCAATCTGAAGAGATAGTGCTGGCACCCTGTGAACAAGTCCAGGACGTTGTCTACCAAATTTGGTTGGTTGTGAGCCGAAGCTGTATTTGCCAGATGACGATGACCCAGACACAAGGCGCTGAGACATCATTGGGCCGTGTTGGCTGATACTATAGTGAAACTGATGGTAACACCGTGTTAGGAGTGAGGCTGATGTCAGACCATCGATGGGCGCCTCACAGACCCCCACTCCCACTATCCACGACCACCGACAATAACCTGTGCACTGACCCTTTCATCGCTTCATCACCGGAAGGGCCCTAGAGTGTGCCAGTGCCACCGTCGTCATTTATATAACACCACGTCCAACGATCACAGTGGCACTACTCTTGACTCTTTGAAACATAATTCTTCCCATCCCCACCATGAACAACGCGGCAGGTGAGCCAACCCCTCCACCAAACTTCGTGAGTGTTCCAAGACACTCTCGTAGACCATCCGGCCCCATATGCCTATGTGAACCGAGTGACGAAACAAAGTCTAAGATCGGCTGTTCTTCCACGTACGTTCACCCGCTGCACCTATATTGCTTGACTCTCAGCTGAACCCCTGTGGCATATAGTCGCGGCCCTTGGAGCCATCTGGACCCTCGTCTCGTAAGAATTCAGCCGTAATTTATATCTCATGAGAAAAGCTCACTAGACTTGCGTATTTCTGCGACCGAAGTGCGGTGAGTGGGCGCCTTGGCATTCCGGTGAAGAGCGTGCGATTGACGGGCACCTTGATCAGATCGAGCTCTTCCAAGAGCTCAATACAGATCGGGCGCGTAAGTCCCTGTTCGCTTCCTTTCGATGCGGCGCCTTTGAGCTTTTGCCTGCCAGAGCATGAGAAGAGGCTCGCCACGTTCTCAATCGTACTCGGCTCCTTGTATATAGGAACTTGCGCCATATTCGTCTTCGGCATTGTCGCAGCTGTTACCGTATGTCCATCTATTGAAAGAGTGGTTGTCTGCTCCCGTCATAAATGTTCACTCCGTTGAGCAGAAACGCCTCGCCCTAATTCGCATCTTCTCTTTCCTGGCCATCGCGGCCACCGTCATTGTGATTGCATCGGGCCTCTTACGAACGATTGTCCACTTTATGCTGAAGGTCTGTACTTGGTGTTACTACTGTTTCTTTCGCTGATAGTTATCACACAGAATGACCTGATTGCCGAATGTACTACCCTCGCTCAAGGCACTGACGTAGTTTTCCGATGGGGTATCTGGACCGCAGACCCCAGGGACAACCTCACAGCAGATGAGGCTGCTAAATGTTCGTCACTTTGATGTACGTGATGGTCAAAACTCTAGCTCACTCCGTTTCACAGTCTGCAAGAAAGCCTGGAATCATGACTCTTTCTCGGAGATAGTTTGGCTCATTGGCGAGATCTGTGCGCAGCTTCTGCCAACATCTCCACTTTCCAAAGTATCTAACCAGTTTTCACAGTCCTCATGTCCTTATTCGCCGTTATCGCCTTTTCTTATGCTCAGCAAGAGTCGGCTCTCGTCTCTGGCGCTAAACGCGACCGCCTTCCCACGACGTACGCACCCGCGTATGGCGCAGGCCCTGGATATGCTGCGGGTGATGAGAGCACTTTCAATCTACCCGAGGTGGATTACAATCAACCCTACGCCGCGCCTCCCGGTCCCCCGCCTCCTTTCGACAGGAGTCTGCCAGCGTATGGTGGCGACGAGCATGACAAAAAGGATCTCGACCCGGTAAAGACTGTAGATGATGACCCATTTGCCGACTTCGAGGATCACCCACGTCGCTGAGATCGTCGGGCAATTTGCGAGCGATACGAGCCGTTGGTGACTCTGAACTGAGTGACTTGTGGTATATGTACACATTTTGTCTGCTACTCACGTATATCCATCGAAATGAATCTCTTTGTAACTTATTAGTTGTGTGAGTGGGAGACCATTGGTCCTGCAGTCCATCACCTATGGCGACAAGCCAGCGTATGTACATGACCCGTGTAAATCAAGGGAGTGTACTAAATACAATCAAGTCAACCAGCAGCCTGTGTTCTCTCAAGTCTCTTGTTCACGGCCACTGGTTGGCCGCTCGCAGGATGCGCGAGGTCCGCGAGCCGTGCCTCGCGCATGCGCAGCAACAACTGGGTCAAGAAAGCTGGCGTGACGACGTCGTCCCCGCTGCATTCCCCCGCGCCGCTCCCACCAAGCCCAGACTCGGGCGGGGTATCGGAGTAGCGTCCCCAGAGCGTGTACAGCGACAGGATCTCCTGCGCGATCATCGCGACCGTGGGCAAGGACACGCGCAGGCCCGCCATGAAGCCGACAAAGTCCTGCTGCGGCGCAGGCGCAGACTTGCGGTGCGCGCTGCCGGAGGTCGTGCGCGAGGAGCGCCGCGGAGGGGGCACGGGCGCCCCCTGCGCCTGGATCGCCTCGCGCGTCTTGTCGTTCAGCACGAGCGTGAGGTAGATCGCCGCGATGGCGATCATGTGCGGCGGGTAGAGGAGACAGATCTCCGAGCGGTACGTGTCGTTGATGATGAACCTGCGTGGGCCCCTCGCGTTCGGTCTCTTGCGTAAAAGAGGTCGAGGGTGCGGCGTACCATGCAGTCTGCAGCGGCCCTTCCTCGAGCTCGAGTCTCCCCTCGCCGGTGCCCCAGTATCGCGGACCGTTGTCGATTCCGACGCCGACTTCCCCTGCTTCAGTGTCGAGCACGCTGGCCGTCTCTCTCCCGCACAGGGTAAGGAGGGTGCGGTACGGGTGGAACACGACCAGGTCACACTCGAGGTCGCTCACGAGATAGAACTCCATCTCCGCGAGTTTCGAGTTGTCCGAGGGAAAATTCTTGACGCCGTAACCCTCCTCTGCTCGCGCGCAGTTGAGCTACAATATGTGGAGATAAGAAGCCGGCACACGTACGGCTGAACATGATGCGCGATTCGGAGACGACGTTCTTGATGTGGACCGGGGATTCCTCTGCCTTCGCAGCGACGTAGCAGCACGCGGCTATCACGATAAAAGGGTCCGTCTCGCAATACAGGTTTTTGACGTAGAATCGCCTGAAAAAGACCGTCGCGGTCGCAATGACCCTCTGGCGTAGGGACAAGCGTTTACCCAACATCCCAATGACTGCCACCGTTCGTCAGCATTCGTTCGTACGGTGAGTTGGGTGAGTGTGTGGGCGCACGATTCGCGAAATAAATGTTCAGCAAGTCGATGTGGTCCGGAGAGTGGACATATTGGAGATCTTCGGCGCGAGCCTGCTTCAGTGTAGCACGATCTACAATCCAGCGTTTGCTACGGAGAGTGTTATCCGAAGTTCGAGTAAAAGGTACAGGAACCTACTTGTGCGAGCTTGCCCAGAAGTCGGTCGCCATCGAAGCATGACGACGCGGAAAGCGGACAATAGGTGGACTGCTTGTTTGGTGTTTGACGCCCTCTGACCGCCACCACACAAGATGCCTGCGACTAAACCAACGGCACCACGAAAGCGTAATCGAAAGCGCAAGCGGCGTTTGGCCTCGTCCTCATCATCATCGTCCTCAGATTCCTCATCGGATGAAACACCCGACAAAAGCACGGTCAAAAAGGCGCCTCTGAAAAAACAAGCTACGCCTCCTTCAGCCGAGGAGCCGTCCTCGTCCTCGTCCTCATCGTCACCTTCGCCTTCATCATCAGATTCGGAAGACAATGCACCTCACGAATCTAATGCACTACCAGCTGTATCTCAGGCTCCCTTCGTGAAAATGCAGGGTTCCGAGCGCGTTAGGGCCCGATCGCCTTCACCCTCACCACCGCCTGTCGACCTGCCACCGTTCTTACCTCCAGAGGGGTCCAGCAGTCGGGCACAAGAAGAGCAGGCTCTGCGGAACCGATTCCGACAATTTTGGATGGCGTCCGTGGCGGACGCGTTCAGTGACGATCTTGAGCAAATTCGCAAGGTGCGACATCTTTTTCGCGCACCCTTCTACGCTTTCCCTGTTGCCCATTACGCCCAACCTGAAGGAACCGAATATGACCAAATCGCGCCTTGCTCTGCTGATAGACTCTCTCGCTTCTGGCAGCGAGGTCTTCTCGTCGCACGCGGGCGAGAGAGGGGAAACGAATGAGATGGAGGTTTTATTAAGTAGCAACCATGACGACTAGATGGTAAGCGGGTCTGTCTAGTGATACCGTTTCACTAGGCCATCATATCACATCAACAATGTGATGATAACTCGGAGATGGCATACTATCGCTTCTATTCGGTACAATGTTTCTTATACAGTGCAGACGGATGCGCATTCAACGTGTGAATATATGAAAATAAAAGCGTTATGCCGGCGCTATAGTGTAGTGGCTATCACAACGGATTCTGACTTGCCTTGCTGCTTTCCGTTAACCCAGGTTCGAACCCTGGTAGCGCCTAACTTTTTCCCATTCCAATGATGTCGTGGATATTCACACGATGTTTGACCGTGACTGAGAAAAGTCCAATATCGACGAAAATGGTACGAAGCGTGGTGGCACAAAAGACGCCCCCGAAAGAGGTGACTCGGACTGTCCAGTTCATGCAGCGAACTTGGCACTTCCTTCATAACCACCACCACCTTCTAATAAGCTTAATACAATAACGTCAACTCTATTTCGGGGCACCATTGACGCTACCATTCCGGGCTTAGCCATACGAATTCTCTCCCGTAGATCATTACTACTACGAACACCACTTCCACGCTGTTGGGTGCGTCAAGCGACTATTTTTCCAATTGAAAGCATATTCGCAAAACAAGTTCAAGCGATGTCTGAGGTAGTTGTATCGGCGGTGTCCGGTTCAGTACCGCCAAGCCTGCCCGAATTCCTTCGGGTACAAAAATCCGGATATCTCCAGGCTGTAGGACAGGGCGGTGCGCGGAACAATCGATGGACGATTTCTTTAGGCAATGAGGCCGGCGGTATGCCTTCGATGGGTCATTATTCCTGACGTGACGAGCTAATCTACTTGCAGATCTTGACTCGCTTGCAAGTGCGGTCGCCTACGCATGGTACGCTACCCACCATCTCGGGCAGTCAACGGTGCCGCTTCTGCAGACGCCTCGTGCCGACATCCCTCTCCGCGCGGAAAACCTGTACGCCCTTGACTTCAGTGGCGTGGATCCCTCGCATCTACTTACGGGCGACGAACTTCCGACCGATGCGGCCCCCGCGGAGGAATATGCATTACTGGATCACAACACACTCGTGGGACGATTCGCAGCTTATGAGCGTGTACGCGTCGTCGCGATCATAGACCATCACGAGGACGAGAAGCATCACCTTGATGCATCGCCACGCATCATCGAAGTGCCCACAGGCTCGTGTTCATCACTTGTCGCTCGGCTGATAAAGAAGGAGTGGCCCGAGGGTATGAGCCGTGCGGTCGCCCGGCTACTGCTGAGTGCTATCCTGATTGACACTGGCGGACTGAAGGCTGGTGGGAAGGCCGAGGTCGCGGATCGGGAAGTCGCGCCATTTTTGCTCGAGAGAGCGGAGCTTACGGGCGCAAGTGTGGGCACCGTCATAGGCACCCAAGGAGTGAGAGGGGTAAAGGAACTTACGAAAATACTGGAGGCCAAGAAGGACGGCGTAGACCATCTTGGACCGCGCGACCTTCTGCGGAGGGACTACAAAGAATACCGGTTCGTGCCGTCTTGGAATGCCGAGGGTACTCTCGTCGTCGGATTGGCGAGCGTGCCGAGAGGTATCAAGGCGATCACCGGGGGAGACGAAAAGGGCGGAAGGTTGCTAGGTGCGGCATGCGTCGCGTGGCTACAAGAGAGGGGTTTGGATATGCTCGGAGTATTAACGAGTTGGAAGGACAAGGGAAAGCATCGGAGAGAGATGGTGTGGGTTGTTCGGGACGACAAGGAGGTCAAAAAGCGGCTGTGGATAGGATTAGAGGGCAGTGAGGAGCTAAGGCTCGAACGCAAGGAGGGGAAAAAGTATGTGGATGGTATGGAAGAGGGAGTCGGGAAAGGACTAAAGATTCGGATGTATGAACAGGGGAACGGGCATGCGACGAGAAAGGTAACGGCGCCGCTAATTAGGGGAATTATTGAAGACTAGAGTAGACTAGACTAGTGCAAGGCTAGTCAGTTGGCCGGTCTACCTGTTAAGTAGTTACGTGCACGTAATGAAATACGTAATAGCCTCAGAATTGCCTCCTTTAATCTTAGTCTCCCATTCTCTCCTTTCCACCACCATCTCCCACCTCCTCTTTCCTCTCCTTTCATTCTTCTCACGTACGGTGCAAAGTCCCGCTCATCAATAATGGACGCACCGTCCCCCGCGATGGAGGATCCCGCTCCCACTGCAACGACACCCTCGGCTACTGCTCCCCCCTCTTCCAATCAACAATCTTCGACGCCCAAATTCTCAAACGGATTGTCAGCCCCATCCCCCCTCCGTCCTTCCTTTTTGCTTTGTCTAATGCTACGCGTTTCTAGGCATATACGCTCGCGTATAACGGTCGTGTGCGCAGAGGTCTGTCGGCACGGTCTCTACTTGTTCCCGTCTTTTCGCGTTCTAATCATAGTTTAGTGCAAGCGGCTCAAGCTAAGGTGTGACAGACGGAATCCTTGTGGTTCCTGCGTAAAGCGCGACACCGTTCAACGCTGCCAATACACCGCTGCGGCTGCGGAGAAGATGTTTGTCCTTTATTACTGCAATCTTCCCAACTCACTCTGACCCCCCACCACCAGCGACGTCCAGTCGCTGCACAATCGACTTCAAATAGTCGAGTCTCAGCTCGCACAGATTTTTGCAGGAGGGCTTCGTGTCCCAACCACAGTTACCAGCGCCTCCTCAGACAACTTCCCGTTCCCCCATAACGACCGCACCATGCTTGCCGTTGGTAGCTCTGGGTCTTCTGTCACCGTCTCTCTTGACGACGTCGCCGCGCTTTGGCTAGAGCACCTAGAGTTCCCTCGTTCATATCCCGTCGAGACAAATTCCTCATTTACTCCCAGCTCCTCTTCGCCTTCCGCCCCTGTCAAACTAGAGCCCTTTTCAACGGAGCTAGCCATTCATGATGAGCCGGCTTTCCCAGCTATGATCCCAGCATTCAGTATTTATTATCCTACATCCACTTCTCAAGCAGTCGTCACACCCTCTCTAGTTGCGTTGTTGCCCTCCGCTCCCACTATACGGTCCCGTATTGCCACAGCTGTCGAAGAGGCCATGAAGATGCGGCCATGCTTTAATGTGAAGCATTTTCGTACTCGGACAGAGAGCATGTTTGCCTGGGCTAAAGAGGAGGACGGGCGAGGCACCACTGGGACAAGTGCAAGTAATGCAAACGCGAAGGCTGATCTAGCGAGGTCTATCTTCTTCCCGAATTCTTGCGCGCAGACTCCCGTTACCCCGGTACCACGACCCGCGCCTACGTTGTCTTTCTTTGCTTCTGTCTCGGTCGCATATGCTCTGGGTGTTTTAGTCTGCAAGGAAAATGAAACAACTAGCGATATTGATACTCAAAAGACGGGCGCAGCGTCGAAAAATCCTCGTCTAGAGGATAACCGGGTTGCTTCTTCCCAGAAAGCGGCTACATGGAACAAGTACTCTGCTTCGGGACTATTTGCGTTGTCAAGACAAGCTATGGCCGCTTTTGAGATGGTGCATACATATGATCTGGACGCAGTGGTCACGTACCTTCTGCAGATTGTCTACTTGCTCCATGATAGCCGGCCCCGTGTCGCACATTTTCTTTATCCGCTTTTGGGGAAAGTGATCCATACTGGTCAAATGATGGGCCTTTCTACGGATCCTGACGAGTTCCCTGGCAAGTACAACCTCTTCGAGGCTGAGCAACGGAGACGTATTTGGTGGGATATTTATTATTACGATGTGTAGGTTGCCTCACGTCCTGCTTGTTCATGAACTCATATCCCTAATTTGTAGCTTTGTCTCCGACGCCATTGGTCAGGCACCTTCCATACAAGATGGAACATTCACCACGAAGCTACCCGCTGATGTGGATGAGGAGCAGTTCGGACTGTCCTCTACCTCTCTACCCCTACCCCTACCCCGTCGAGCCGGTGGTGATCCTACGGAAGTCGGCTTTGCTTACTTTATTCAGAAGTGTCGGTTCGTCCTTGTGCTCTCTACACCCTATTATGATCTCTCACGTATCCCCCAGTCTTGCGCAGCTTGTGAAAAGCGTAAAGAGACGATATGCTCGTGACACTCCCAACGATTCAGAGTCTTCGGTTGAGCGTGCGGAGCAATTCGAGTCTGAAGTTAAGAATTGGCTATCAGAGCTCCCGAAAGTGTTCCGCTTTGACACCAGCAATACCGACACTCCTTCGCCACCCTCTTCCAAAGCTTCCGTCTCATCAAATCTCCAAGCCCAGCGCTGCGAGCTCGCGATCATCGCCAATCAGCTTATCTTGAAGGTCTTCCTTCCATACCTCAAGAATTGCAGTGTGCCGTCCGCAGACGGCCTTCCTCGCCGTGTTGTGTCTAGCGTCGTTGATGCAGGGCATGCCATTCTTCAAGCCATGCGTATCCTCCATTCGACTTGGCGGCAAACGCAGCCGGCTGCTTTCTTATTCTATTCTTTCGGCCGTACGTTGTTCGACACGGCTGTGATGATGGCGTGCGCGGTCATTGCCCACCCATCAGGCGCGTCCTCCGGCGTGGCAATAGCAGATGTCGCTGCAGCAATTGATATTATGCAGGATACGCGAACGGGTTCTGGGAGGAGGTCTAAACAAGATGATAGTAAAGAACTGTCCGAAGCCGTGAAAATCGTCACATTACTGAAGACGAAAGCCGAGGCGAAGCGTGCCGGGGAAGATATCATGGCCAACCCCCTTTTGGCTATTGGTGCGAAGAGGAAGCGCGATGATTCTCCCGACCCCAACAGCTTCGCGGATGGTTTCGAACTACCTTACGTCGGTGTAGGGGTCAAGGCGTCTCATCAATCGACGGAGCCAAGGGTCGAGACCACGCCCAAGGCGCCAATCTCGATGCCAAAAGTCAAAATCAAGCAACGTCCGGGTTCGACGATGATAGACTTGTCCAGTGCATCGGAAGGCTCCCCTCATGCTGAGAGAGACACAGGCCAGGTTCCTATCCGTGGCCGTCCACGCACGGATTCTACCCTCCACCCCAGCTCTTCGTCGAAGAAGTACAATGCCCCCACTTCCACACATTCTCAATCCAGCACTCCCGCCCCAGACCAACCTGGTTTTCATCCCATGCCTGAGCTCACCCGACCCGATTCGCGTCCCCAGATTTGCACATCAGATTATGAGACCTCGATTTACACACCCACGTCGTCCTATGAACCATCACCGCATTTTTCCATACCACCTTCCATGCCACCACCTCAAGCGCCACCTATGCACGCTAGTCCGAGCTACGCGAGCCTTAGCGGGAGCGGGAGCTCATCCCAATCGAGTCCGGCGTATTCACAGGCGCCAATACCGTCACCACATCCGTATCGGCAGCCGGGACCAGAGCTCTACAGCGTACAGGGCCCCACTACGCCGTCATATGACTCTCCAATGGCCAATCTTGGCATCGGTGTAAGCGGTTCACAATCTCATCATCATGGTTCGGTGCCACCAGAAGAACCCCCATACATGATGGCCCCGACTGACCACTGCGCGCGCCGCTTGACCTTCCCTCATCATCAACAGAATGGGACCATTGCGTTACAAAATCTCCCACACACCTTCGGCCCAAGTTCTCATGGTTTATTACCAACCTCGGCATGGCAGCCTGACGATGGTCTACCCCCACGGCCAAGCGCAGGCGAGACATGGCAGGATTTTGGCAAATATAATTAATACCTTATACTGCATCCACACTTCCCCACTCAACTCATTGTTCTTTGAGATCTGCACCAGCCTTCCTTCGCACCAGATTCTTTCTCATCCCTTCGCCTGCCTGTGCTGCTTGATGCATCTATATATATATTTCGTCTCTTGGGCGGTCACTCATCAAACACTACTAGTCATCTCTACTGTTCCACCTGTTCTATATTTAACGTATTTTAGTGCCGGACATTGTATTCCCTACCCAGCCTCGTGCCTCCCACGACCTTACGAGATGCCTGCCCACTTGTAGCCATGCTTCATGACATATAGATTCGCCCTCATAACGATTTTCCCAGTGCGATCTAGTGAGTGGTAACACAAAGAGACATACGAGACAACAAACAACACGCAAGGGTAAGTGTGTACGTAGTTGTACAACAGAAAAAAAATATCACAACGCATATCGTCATCATGAAGTATCCACACGCCTGATCATTCGCCTCTCCCGCTCCCCAACAACCCTCACCAGCCCCTCCGCCTCCATAGCGCTGATGACCTCCTTGAACTCGCCCGCGTCCAAGCGGATGCTGCTCTGATTCGCGAGCTGCTGTATCGCGTCTGCCCAGCGGATACCGCGCGACGCGGCAGGGGCGGACGCGCCGAGGAGGCTGAGGACCTCCTTGCGCATGTCCTCGCGCAACTTGCGCTGCTGCTGGCCTGTACCGGTATTGAGGAGGCCCATGTCGATCTTACCCGTGGTGGGGTCGAGCGCAGACGCGCGGATCGCGTCGCGCATGAGGCGGTAGGCCTCTTGCACGTCGCGCAGCTCCACGTGGGCGGAGAGGCGCATGCGTGCGTGTGCCTCGGCGAGGCGGATCATCGACTCGAGCTGTCGCGTCGTCGCGGTGATGCGCTTCTCTGGCGACGACGCGCGCGGGTCGTCGCCGACGCTGCGCAGCTTCACGTATGACTGTACGAGCTCGTGTGAGGCCTCCTCGGTGATCACGGGGTGCACGCGCGAGCGGCCGTAGTTGATGTACGCAGACACCTGATCCAGAGGCTAGAAAAACAAAGTCAGCGGGACATGCGGAACACACGCGTATTCGTTGCGTACCAGAATGTCCTCTCCGCCGGTTTCCGGGTTGTCTTCGATGTAGAGCGCGACGAGGTGCTGTGCGAGCTTGCGGTCGATGGTCTCGTTCACCTCGTCGAGGACGAGGTAGAGTAGGTCGAAGCGGGAGATGAGAGTCGGCGGAAGGTCGATGTTGCGGGTGATCGGCAGGTTGACGTCGTACTTGGAGCCTACGGGATTGGCGGCGGCAAGGACAGACGTGCGAGCGTTGAGGGTGGTTATAATCCCGGCCTTCGCTATTGAGACAGTTTGTTGTTCCTTGGGGCAACAGTTAGCGGTGGTCCGGGTCGCAGCTGTTCCGAAACCGAAAGACGCGTCTTACCATAACTTCATGCAATACACTACGCGTGGCTTCAGACATCTTATCAAACTCGTCAATACAACAAACACCTCCGTCGCTCAAGACGAGTGCGCCACTGTAATGGGATAAAGACAAGCTCAGAAATGATACGTCAATGCGAGGGAAATATCATACCTTTCGAGCACAAGCTGTTTTGTATCGGGATCACGCGTAACATAAGCCGTCAGACCAACAGCAGACGACCCCTTTCCTGAGGTGTAAACGCCTCTGGGCGCCAGCTTGTGGACATACTATTGGGTAATGGCTCAGGAGGGAAAGTGGGGACCAGAGAGGGAAGGAGGAACACTCGCCTGCAGTATTTGGGACTTGCTCGTTCCCGGATCTCCCACTAGTAATACGTTGATATCACCACGATAGCGCGGGCCCCCACCTCCCCCACCTCTTGTGATGTTCTTGTTCGTGCCACCAAAGAGCTGAAGCAGAATGCCCTTCTTGACGTCGTCCATAGACCACACGCTCGGCGCCAGCGAGCGCGCCAAGATTTCGTAGATGTCCGGTCTCTCGCCGAGCTCCTTCACCTTCTGCTCCATCTCGGCCTTGCGCACGATCTGGCCTTCTTCTTCGTCCTGCTCCTCCTCGCCGACGCCACCGCCGACACCAGGCAGGCGGTCTCCGCCCGCTGGCCGGGTCGACTTGTCGAACCCGAGCCGGTCCTGCCCCAGCTTGACGTGCACGATGTCCAAGAAGGTCTTGAAGAGGCTCTTGATCGTCCGCCGACGCGGGTTCACGCGCACGGGCACGCTGCGGAATATGCCCGTGACGACGAGCCGGTCGCCCGGCTTGCTCACGTCCACGAGCTCGTCGTACGCGCTGAGGGAGACCGTGTGCGGCGTCTGTCCGTCCGGAACGGCGTCGGGCGTCTCCTGCAGCCGGATGACCTGTCGATCCGCGAACTCGCAGCGGTTGTGCACCAGCGACATGGTGCCGACGGACGCGCAGACGTCGCGCGGGCACGCAGCGGGCTCGTCGATCTTGCCGCGGTCGATCTCGACCTGCACGGTGTGGTTGCAGGTGAGGCAGCGGAAGAAGGCGACCTTCATGTCGGGAATGACTGGGGTTGCCCGGATAACGAGCCCCTTGACGCAAACCAACTTGTCCGTGTCTAGCGCAGCTGCGTTAGCCTTGTCGCACCCTATTGAAAGTTGAGAGAGCGCATACCCTGCGGATTGAGGCTGCGCATGTTGACCGCAGGTAAGCCGAACGGCCGAACTTTGTACACCTTGCTCATGATCTCCGCGATCTCCTCTTCGCCTTCTTGGCCCGCCATTCCCTCCGCGCCCTCCGCCTGGTCTTCCTCGGCGAGCTCGAGCATGATGTCCTTCAGCACCTGGTCCATCGCCGGAATGACCTCCTGTGGGTATTTGACGAGTTGACCGTACAACTTGCGACTAGTAGGGAAAGCGCGTAGATTCTCGCAGTCCAAATTCAGGTTCGCTTCGCCAGTCAAGCGCATCCTCCTAAGATAGCTCTCGTACAGCAACACCTCGACGGCCGCAGGAGATGCCGCGGCCTTAGTGGGCAGGCCAAGCGAGCGGTCGTGTGCGATGCGATACTTAGGTTTGAAGCCCTTGACGAACTCCCTGAATGCTTTCATCGTATCGGCCAGATTGACCGTTGTCCCCCAGATCGCGCGGATCTCATCGGGCTCGTCCTCAGTAGCCTGTGCAGGCGCGGACAAAGGAGGCATAGAAGACGCGGGGAGTAGGATCCTGTCTGCCTCCGAAGAGAGATTACCGTTCGTAGAACGCGCTCGGGCAGTACGGGAACGTGTCGGTGTGAGGCTCAGAGTCGAGTGGATGTCCCCTCGTCTATTTTTGGGGGTCGCTAGTCCAGTAGGGCTCCTTGGAATGGGAATCTATGAAGCTACATAGTTGACCGGATGGTGGGGATGCACTCACGAGGGGAAGTCAAGAGGTTCAGAATCCTGATTTGAGCCTCCTGCACTAGAGCCCCTTCGTACGGGCGTTCTACGCGCATTCTGCGCAGGCGATGACGACGATGGGAAGTGTGCGGGGCTGGATGAACCCGCTGAGGAAAGTGGTGGTCAAACGCAATGGTCCAGGGATCCGGCCAAGATGCATATACTCACGAGCAAACAAAGGAGTTCTGTTTCTCCTTGGGGTACTATACATACCGACGGCACGCCGAGCAACTACGCCTCGAAGAGGTGTGCCTGCTTGCGTTGATGGTGTCCCCGCAAGAAATAGCGGTTCCGCAGGAGGCGCCTGGCTCATCGACTGGCCTCCATCTTGCGTAGGTGTCTGCGGGAGCTCGTCATCGATGGCCATTGCGGCATCGTCTGAAGATGGGATCGGGAGCGGTGAGGAGGACATGGTTGTCAATGGGAGGAGAACAATTAGCGCGTCAAAACGCGTGTGTCACGTTGTGACAGAGCGTGTCTAGTCCGCGCACGAAGAATAAATAGCCCGGGCCCGGCCATACTACCTCACGCCAAATATTCGAGAGCGACGTTGTCGTCTTTCACAATGACGCGCTACACAAGCTTGGCGATGACAGTGCATTTTCTCAGAGGTCGTTTCTCATGAATGCTGCTCATGAACTCTATCATGATACCCGTACTTATTTTCTTAGGCTGGGAACTCATAGAATCTCTGTGACTGCCGCTGGCTGCGGTTGATGTCGGCTGCATAGATGTTGCCGAGGTAAGCCATCTACCCCGTGTCTTAGTATATGGTCTGTAGTTCATCAGTCAACGGACATAGGCGTGCTTGAAACACCTATCCGCCAAATTTCCGGAGTCAGTGGCAGTCACCACGGGTACAGTACCTCGAGCGCAAGGGATGGCGCAGAGGCTGTGCACATTTTCTATCAAAAGATGCTGGAGGCGGACCCATCTAGTCTGGTGTATATTTTTGACCTTGTGAGCGTAGCTTGGTCGCTGAGTTGCACCACGAAGCCTGTGTGGAAACGGCAAATCTCTGTCCTGAAGAGACTCGGAAGGACCAAATCACAGTGGATGAGCTTTCCAAGCTTGTCGACACCTTCGACACCTTCTACACTGGCGTGGAGGCTTGGTTAGAGCTCGCCGGTCTGTACATTTCGCTCTACCAATACGCATCTTCACCAACACTGGACCAGGTCTGCTGTATGTTGACGGCAATGCAGATATGCTTCTGCTTTACTGGCTCTGTCTCACGTCCTCTTGTTGGCTCCACAAAACCCGTTCTATGTTCTCCAGGCCGCAGAAACCGCATACACGGCCAAGGACATCCCCCTGGCCCCATCCGATTTTTCCTCATGACCATCGACATGGTCGGCGATGATGAAGAACCTCCGCTGCCGACAGGTATCATCGTCCACGCTTGGTATGGGGTCGAGCTGGTCGGTTCTCGGTTCATGTGAAAGTCCTTCGTAACCAATTGACCAACACTTCCTCTTTCAAGTCGGCCGCGCGACTCGAGGCTGATCCGAAGTTAGCCACTTCATCGCTGTCAAATACACGTCTGCCAGAACACTTGTCACAACTACGACAGCTGGCGTGTGAGGTGATAGAGACGGCCCAAGCGAGTCAACAAGGGGCAGAGTCCCAGACGTCGTCAACTTGGCTAAGGCGATGAGAATGGACTGCACACCCGGGGGTCCCGGGATTTATCAACGTTCCGGTAGGTAGAGGGATTATTGACAAAAGTATTTCGTTTGTATAAAAGACGGTCGTGAAAAAGGTCACCAAAGAGGTCACAAATCTCAAAGGTGAGGGCGGGTACCTGGATAATTTGGAGACAGTCGGATAATGATGAGCACGGGTTGGGATTCCGCACCAGTGGGATTAATCGGGACTTTCTGGGCATCGTATATGAGCTTGGAGTTGGAGTAGATACTGCTGTAAAGACCAAATATAGGGATTTTGCGGTCGCAACCATCGTAAGCCGATTGGAAACAGGATAATGTTGGAGTCAATCTAATATTCTCCTGTATCCAATCAGGCTAACGAACCTACAATAATGCGATGGTCGATTGGTAGGATAGCATAGAACGTGATATCACAACCACAACCTAGACATGTCTGATCGTCAAATACCCTTGAAATACAAAAGTGTCCAGTTCACCAACAATTGTCAGACCCAAGCAAGGCACCCTTCACTAATCCTGCATTCAGACGCGCAACGTAACCCACGACCTCTAGAAAAGTGCAGAGATCCCTTTTTGAACTCGACAACTCTTGAATTTGTGCCACTCCCGCGATATTGGGCCATCTGTGCCATCTGACCTAACGGAACCGATGGCACTCACCGAGATCAGTGCCCTGACGTGCAGCAAATAGACTGGTGATTCATATACAGGCTGGTCACGGACCTGTGAGGCAAAGACGTGTCCAAGGTAACGCAGAACTGTGTTCATCCGTTCTGCTTCATTTACAATGAATTCAGTCATCTTCGTTGCAAACACATCTACTGCATGGCTACTTCGACATCAGCGAGCCTATGAACGTCGTCACAACCGTCCCAGTATAGAAGAGGAATAGGTGGAATGTTGCGGTCTGGTTCAGGATGATCGTCCAAGATCCTCTCGTGGGGATCTCGCTGAAGTTTCTTGTAATTCCTTAAACTCATGAGGGATGACGGCACTTCGGTGGCAAATTTAGTACGCTTGAGTACGTTGCGGGTGTGGGACGTGTGCATGTTAGTCAAAGAATGAGTGGACCATCCAGTAGACTTACCAGTAGAATACCCTCGATACCGCCTCACACATATGTTGAGGCGACGTTGGTTTGGTTGACGCGGCCATATTTCGTTGATTCGTTTCATCGGATGCATCTCTATGGCACCATTCGGCGCCAGTAACCCCGAAGTAGCAGTCCTTTGTATGGGGTCTATGTCGACCTAAAAGAAGTCAGAAAAGTTATTCCGAGCGCTGGTTGGAACAGCAGCAAAGAATCCCAAGGTGACACACTTTCAGAAGGACCAATTCCATAGCTTCCACACCATTCCAATAGCTGTGGCTGCACTTTTTGTGAATCTCCTCTTTCAAATCGGCAACATCCTTGCCATCGGAAATGATAATCTTGTTAATGGCATCTTTGCCTTCAACGCAGTACCACAGTGTGTAATCGACCATCAAAACGTAGAAGATAGAAGAATGGGAGCTGGTTCCCGGCGACTTCCCGCTTGCTCGACAGTCGCGTCCAGATGACTTAAGACTCACACGCTATACGCGGGATTAAAATCATATTAAATGTTTATCTTTTTCCAGTTGGTTTCATTGAAATACAAAAAAATGCCACAATGATACTACTTGCAGTAAGTCATTGAGTTCCCAGTGCACTGTAACGTGCCCAGGACGCGGTAGTGCAAAAGAAGCGCTTTTCAATTTCTGTTGCCAGACGGACCTTGCGAAGAATGGCCAAGAGACGGCCGAGGGATCCTTGGGCCGGGATTGCTGGCAGCAAAACGAGATTACGTACTGATTGCGTAAGGTGTGAGCGAAGTTTTTCTCATTTCACCATGTTCTCAGGCTCTTTTGCGACACTGGGCCCAGGAAGGACGTACTGAAGAGAATCGAGCCGGACAGTCCAGAGGTTATATGACCCAGGTGGCTGTATGTACACGCCGGAACCATAATGAATCACATGGATAAACACCACCTTCAACATATTTATGAATGGATAATGTGATCGGTTTTTTTTAGGGCCCATCGTCAGAAACACAGTGTCAGAGACAGTGGAAGATGGTGAATAGGGGTTCTTTTCAAGATGAACGTGCATAGTATTGTAAGTCAGATGGCGAGAGGGGCTAAATCACGAGCAACAGTACAAGCACGGTTGACACGTATTCGATTGGTATAGGACGGTCCAGGAGGCACGGTGACTGACAGTGTGGGCGGGAGTGTGAGCGGGCATGCGCGATTGCCAGCCCGGGTTCACGTGACATTGCCACGTTTGTTGTCAAGGTCTCAGTCTGGCGATGTCGACCAGACCAGGTCTCAAGGCAAGTCGCTCTAACAGCGCACATGACTCTAAATAGGCGACGCGAAGGTGAAGCGTCAAGTATTCAAGGCTGGACAGTTGACGTCTTTCGGTTGACCGAAATGAATGGATCGGCGGGCCTCGGGTGAGTCTGGACCAGAGTGATTATTGTGCTAATGGCGCGCTCTGTTGCCCACACGTGCGTGACTGGCCAATGATGATGCGCCATTTTGGTCGTCTGCTCAACGATTGAATAACGCACGTTTTTGATGGCACGCGAGCACAATATGCTCATCACATCATTGACGCCCGACTCGTTATCTTCTCGTCCTGCCACATTCTTCTTGTCACTCGTCTGACCTCTTTACTCTACTCTTTTCTCTCTTCCCCTCTCCCACTTTCTCTCTTCTGCTCCCCCCCTCTTCCCCGTGTCTACCCTTCAAATGGACACCTCTCGGAAGGATATCCTCCCATATGCTGCCAGCTGCAACCCCTCACGTCGGGCCAAACGACCAAGTACAGGCGGTAACCCTCCAGCAGTCGAAGAAAGAGCTAGTCCACCCCTCCCTACACTAGCTCCAGCCGTCGTTCCTCTCTCCGCAGATATCATAACACCAGCGGATGATGATGACTTCACCACAGCTGATGTCCCTCAGCCAAAACGTCGTGGGCGCAAACCCAGCAGTTTGTCACGTGCTGCCCGAGAATCTATGCGCCGTCAAAATCATTCCCGCATAGAGAAGGCCAGACGTACGAAGATAAACGAGGCTCTAGCAATGCTGCGAGATCTTGTACCTGCAGATGCAGGACGGAAGCCCTCTGTTGCCGATGACGACAGTGTGGACGAGGACGAGGATGACGACGAGTTCGGATCTGTATCTGGGAAGAAACCTTCTGCAAACAGGGGAAAGCAGAGGCAAGAAAAAGAGTTCAAACTCGAGATCCTCGAGAAGGCAGTGTCGTACGTTCAGGAGTTGCAGGAAAAGGTCCACATGCTCGAGGTCCGAGGTTGTGTCCGATGTTCCAACACGGACATGGTTGGCGCCCCAACTCATCACCCGAAGCGCAAACGCGACGAAATCTCGTCGAATGATGACCACGACTCCCACTCCTCCGTGGATGTCCCCGTGGAGAGGCCAAATAAGCGTCCCACAGCTGCGCAACCCGTTCCCCCTCTTATTTTACCCACTTCCAACACTCGTCTTCCTTCCATTTCATCCTGGCTCCCCAAATCTGTCGCCGATTCTGTTCTCCCCGAGTCCCGTACCCCACCCATCAACCCTATCCAACTTCCGACTCCGCCTGCGTCCGCAGTGATTGGGCCCATGACGAGCCCACAAGTCCCACCGGCCCTCCGCCTTGAGCTCCCGATGGCGAGTCTAGCAACTCGGAACCTTTCTACCCCCACAAAATCCGCTTCGTCTTCTCCCTCGTGGACACCGGAGGATGAGTCCATTGCGTCACTACTGCTTCGGATCAAATCGTCTAGCTCTCCCAAAGCTAGTAGACACGGTGCAAGTGTCAGCGACCTGCTCGCTCCTATCCCTGAAGCACCTAATATGGGTGACCATACTCGATTCGCGGTCGACGAGATGCGTGTGCAAACCCCTGGATCCTTGCTAGGTCTCACCAGTGGATCAAAGTAACGATTTTTCGAGTGTTTTTCCCCATAATTTATTACGGTGATGGTGCGGAAAGTTTGGTTTGCTCGAGTTGTTGTATACGTTACCAGTAGTGGGCAGAATGTTCGATTTACGTGTAGTCTATAGATGTTCTATAAAGCTATGAAGAGTCGCGTCTGTGGGAACTGAAGGTAGCAGCTCCATCATATTGCTATGGAACCGGATAGGTGCTCTGCCTCTCATGTCCCAAACCCTGCGCGTAAACAACTACCGACTCTTTCTTCTTTCCCGACATTCCCCGACCTTTCGGACCATGACCACCACGCCGAACTCTTCCACCGCAGCACCAAAGGTACCTACTACAACTAGCGCGTTCTCTTCGTCCGGGATACGCTTCGAGTTGTCTCCTCTTCCGTCAAATCCATTGGGTGAAGGGCGGTGGATCAAAACAGCGGGGGCACTCATAATCGGGTGCGTTTCCTTTGAGGAGGGGGAGCATTTTGAGTGACTAGCTGAACATCCTCCTCGCCCTACCCCTGCCTTCTCGGGTATATTCCGGACTTGTAAAAGTGACGAGGTTCTGAATGGGAAAACGCTGGACCGTAACTCAAACTACTTTGCACGCTATTGCTTCGAGAATGGTATCGAATTGTACGTGATATCGTTATGCCCTTTCTATTCCGTTAGTTCTGGAGGGCACGGGCAGGAAGCGAGTTGAGGTGATACCGGACGAGGAGGACGAAATGTACGTCTGCACTCCCCAGCGCTCCCGCTTCGAAAGTAACAGCTGGGTTGCGTTATAGAATCGAGGCGAGCAGACGCATGGTACAAAAGTATGATTTTGTGATTACCAGCGGTGGGATTGGCCCCACACACGACGGTATGCTAGCCGCTACCATAATGTGTCCTCACTTCTGGATCTTAAACCGACCGCACTATTCTGTGTATTCGTATTCTCGGCAGACATCACCTATGCGTCCCTGGCCAAAGCCTTCAACCAACCCCTTGTGCACCACGCGGAGACCCTTCGCCGCATGGCCGAGATGAGTAAACACAGGTCATGGGTCCACGCCCAAGATGAGGAACAACGGTGTGCGCGGGAGAAGATGGCACTCTTCCCTGCTAACGCAGAAACTCTTTTCGTCGCGGGTGACATTTGGGTGGTAAGTAACTACACGTTCTTTCGTCTTCGCCTACACCAAAATGTTTGACGAGGCCCGCGCCCTTAATTAGCCAGTTGTACGATTAGACCGGAAGCTCTGCGTCTTTCCGGGCATCCCAAGTTTATTCCAGAAGATGCTGGACGGGCTGAAGGCATTTCTACCGCTGCCTCCTTCCTCAGAACGGCCTTTCCGACATCAGGTCTTCACGCCGTGAGCTTTCGACCTTTGTCGTCATTTTGTGGTATTTATACTGACGACCGCACGCGCGATGCAGATTGCCCGAGTCCTCGATCGCGCCGTACCTTACAAGACTACAAAAACGCGTAAAGGAAGAGGGCGTCAGTGTGGGATCGTACCCGCTTCTCAAGAAGGGCGTGTGCGTTTCGCTGATCGGCCAGAACGAAAATCGCATCCGAGAACTGGGAAAGGAGGTAGAAGAGAATATCCAAGGCAAGGTGGTGACTGAGCAGGAAATAAGAGAGGCGAAGGGCACGTCGTCGAACTTGTAAGGTGGGATTGTCTGGGTCAGAAGGTGTCCGCGTTGTTGTCTCTGAACGTTGTACGACATGTCACGTCCTCCTTGTCTACTATAGTAAACTTTTTCTATGATACTACTGTAAAACACACTATCCCTACCAGGGGATGTGCGTAAATGCATTTTCCCTCACAACTAGGCTCCAGCCCAGCTATATGCGCTAAACAGGGCTGATAGTAAATCTCCTGCTATTTAGCACTTATTTATCAGTATTTAGACATCTAAAGAAGCTAAGCACTTTCCAAAAGAAGTTGTGTAATTATGGCATTTTTTGCAAAATAATTGTTTCAAAACTGGAAAAAGGTATCGCCACCTTACAGTAGCGTGTCTTATGTCATCCACTGTGAACGGGATTTTGGATGATTTTCACCCAAAATTTTATCCTATTTTTGGATAAATGTGCTGCTTTCATAGGATGAGTATCAGTATGACTTGTATGATTGTCAGTATAAGGTCGGATGG
>Ga0137385_10000108_pt1 | contig 62590 bp, 77 predicted proteins | sample SagtaG_FD_104921 | JGI IMG/M metagenome (GOLD analysis project Ga0137385, IMG submission 104921) | Vadose zone soil microbial communities from Sagehorn Ranch, Mendocino, California, USA - Sage2_R_80_16 metaG | ecosystem: Environmental > Terrestrial > Soil > Vadose zone | place: USA: California... | reverse complement strand
GCCTCCAGGCACCTCGAATTGACAGATCCGTGCGTTCTCCAATTGGTTTTCACTCAAGCGCCGAGCCGCGGCTTGCATCTTCAACTGCTTAAGGTTAAGTGTATCGTCCATCTCCTGCGGACCAAGTGAGCGTCCACTGAGAAACGGATAGTAAGATAGCACAGAGTTATAAGCAGTGAACGATGACCCCGTCTTTACTTGCGAGCCATTCGGGACCTGCTAAAAAAAATAGAGTGTCGTTTGACATCTTCATCAGCACCGACACGGTCGCAGAAGGAATCGCTGCTCCCGCATGGCAACAGAACCTGTGACGCATAAAGAAAGGGAGACGCACCTGGGCCGACGCAGGGACATCGACAGTTTCTCGTTCCGGTCCATCTTCTGAGTGATGCCAATGAGGGGTTGGCTCTTTAATGTGCCTGGGTGTCGAAGTCTTTGAGGAAGCCTAAAAAAGACACAAATGGACAGACAGAAGTAAAAAGGCAATGAAGGTCGACGTGAGATCAAGAGGCGCGTGTAGAGCGGAGAGAACAAAATGTTGGAAAACATATGAAGGGGAAAAAAAAGGATATTAGAAAAGGTTGGTTGTTGTCGGTGCAAAAGGGGAGAGGAAAATCCTTGCCGCTGATACTGATTCTTGCCGGGACTCGGCAGCGAGAGCTGTAAAAGCATCTTAATCCGATCCGCAAGTGACGTTTAAGGAAGCGAGAGACGGGAGCATGCAATGAAGCAAACATGCCAGCGTGTAGAAGCCACGGATCGGAAGTACGAATCGAGGGTTGTGAGTGAGTATAGGATATGGTGCGGTTGAAGAGGGGACGAGGGTAAGAGACTTCCGTGCAATCACACAGATGATAACGGACACTTGCCTGGTCCGCCGATGGTTTGGTTGCCTGCTGCAGGCGTGGCGGATTGATCTGCAATTCGATTCGATTGGGACGGTCGAAAACGAAACGGGAAAGAGGGTGGAAGAAAGCATGTGATGATGGGTTGAGGAAGGAAATGGCATGAACAAAACCAGTCAGTGAGAGCGCTCGATTGGAAGACAAGGAAGAAGAGTGACCGGTCGATGTAAGCATGGCTACGGCAACTTGGCCTTTACTACCGTCTTCGAATGATAGGGGCGGAAAGCCAGGAGGCGGAGGGGTGCTTGCTATCGGACCCGGACTCTGACTCGGGTCGTTCACATTGAAGTGAAGCGACGATAGTGCACTTGCGCTTGCCAGCACTGCTTCCAAACAGGGTTTTAAAGTTAAGTTAGCAAAAACGAACGGCGAAATGACGTGCGGAAGTAAAAATTGTGGGCAAAAAGAGTCAAGTCAGCAGCTCCGCGCCAAGGTACCGTGATAGATAGGGGTTTCCGCAGTAGGCGACTCATCCCATTCGGCACGCTCACGCACACACGTGATTAGCGCCTGATCGCAAGACCAATGCTTCCGATCCGAGAAGCGTGGCGCCACAGACGCTGACACAGATACCGAACCAGACCCCCAATCCGGACTAAAAAAAGAACGCACCATTTTCGGAAGATTGGTTGTCATCAGTCTCGGATCTCGGCACCCCGTCTGTTGTCCCAGTCGCTGATGCCGATGCCGATGCCACCGTCTCGGAAGTCTCCTCAGATGCTCGGGACTCCCCAGGCGGTTCCCTGGAAACGGGCGTCGAGCGATTTGAGGCCACCTAAAGTAACTGAATTTCCTCTGTCAACTGAGCGGCCTCGCAACTTACCGCTTGCTTTCGTAGCTTCAACTCCTCCCGCTCCCGAATCATCTTACGCATACGCTCAATTTCCATCTCCAAGGCCAACGCACTATCACGTGGAGTCTGTGTCCCACCCTGTGGCCGGCGGGACACACTTGTCATTGGCGACAGCTCTTCCTCGCTTGCCTCGTCCTCGCTATCGCTGACGTCGATGACGCATCGTCTTGTACTGTTCAGGCTTGCAAACCCCCCGGCCACCACACCATTCATCCTATGTCGAACGTGCGGATTCGGATAGTATCCACCTCCATAGTTGAGCCCGGCTCCAGACCCGGTACGCGACAGTACAGGCGGTGTGTACCCCTTCGGTGCGGAATCCGAGTCAAAATCAGCCGCAACAGGACGCTTCGTGCCCCGCCGAGGAATAGGTGCCATTGGTTGGGGGGTGGAGGACGATCGACGAGAATCGTACCCGTCATCCCTTGATGGTGGCGCGAGTATCCCGTCGCTCCTTGATCGAGCAGGGAGATTCTCCAAGATTTGCGGGGTCTTATTTGTCAACACGGGGGTTTTGCCTTTCTCCCATTCAAATGAGAAGTTTGCTTCCGAGGCACTGGCAGATACCGGAAGGGACGCGTCTTCTGAGGATGGAGGCACAGATGTCCTATCCACTAAAGGCATGGACTGATCGTCATCTGGAAGGGAATTTCTTTCAAAAGTATCCGCGGATTCTGGCGAATATGCTTCCATGTCCTCGGGTTCATTCTCGGGTATGAGGTCTTGCCTGGGATCAGCACCATCATAGAGAGGGGGTCCGATGCTGTTCAAAAAGTCCTCCACGCTCACAGCAGAAGTAGGGGCTCTAGCAGAAACATCAGCTCCTGTGGATATAGCAGTAGTTGGCGATGTAGGGGGTTCAGCGGCAGCGAGAGGCTCAGGTTCTTTGCGTTTCCTCGATGCTTGGACAGCTTTTCGGGCGAGAAGTTCTTGCTTTCGCTGACGCTCCATAGCGGCTAAGGTAGATTCGCTAAGAGCGAGGAGCGAAGCGGAAGTTGAACCCTCATGAGACGCTGGCGCCTGCGCCTGTGGGGAACGGTCTGAGTCTGTGTACAAAGAACAATTAGCGAGGGCGGGGGAGGGAGATGATATGTACATACCATGGGGGGCAAGTGGTCGTGGGGAGAACGCGTGTTCAGACGATCCACGCATCGCGGCGTCATCAATAACGCTAGAAGTTTCTAGGGACGCCGAAGGAAGCGAATAGCTAGACTGAGATAGGAGAATAGATGCGATCACGTCTGGGGGCGGCGGGTATGGAGGAATGCCCACTAGGTCAAGGTTATTTGGCAGACGAAGATTAAGTTCCGTAAAAACGTAGTAGATGATCTCTCTAGAGAGCCCACAGTCGATCAAGTACTCAGGTGGTACACCATATCCAAGAATGTCAAGAATAACTTCTTTAGAGGTGTCATATTGCCTCTGTGTTACTGTAAATCAAATCGGTTTAGACCTTGGGAAGGACATGCAAATTTGAAATCCACCTACAAGAGAGACCAGGGCGCACGTGATGAGTGTCGAGCACATAGAGAGGAGTCTCAAGCCTGAAAGATTCCAAAGGGGCCTGCATCTTTAGCGTGACAGGTGATGCCTCACTGAGTCGCCGTGATGCAGAAGGAGGAGGGGTAACATGCTGATAAGTGTCCTCGGCTTTTACAGAGGGCGATCGAGACCCAAAAGGAGACCGAACAAAGCCAGGAGACTCAGCCCTGGCGTGATATACGACACCAGAGATGGTGGTGGACTTGGGTGGTGGTCGAAAAGGCGGATCTTCGCTCTCGCTGATCTCACCCTCTTCTCTAGTAGAAAGGTCGTCACTCAAAGAGATTTGTGGAGCAGCCCCGCTAGAAGCATCATGTAGGGGTGGAGAGGTATGTGCCCGAGACCGAGTCGGAGTTGATGGTTGGACAGGAACAAGTGCAGTTAAGGGAGGTCGCTCCTCTGTGGAAGTGGTTGACGAGGGTTCCTCTGGGCCATAATCAAGAGCAATAGAAGGTATGGTAACAATAGATCGCGGTAAAGGTCTGGGAAGTGAGGTAATGGGTGTGTTGGAATCAAGCTTTCGACGCTTGAGTTTGCGGCTAGACAGAGCGGCTTGTCTGAGCAACTGGGCAGGATCAGAGGTCGATGACTCCGGATTTGAGGCCGCAGAGGTGTGGTTGAGATATGATGAGGAAGGGAGAGCGGAAACCTCGGACATGACGGGCAGGAAAAAAGGGTTGACAGAAGCCTGGACTGGGTCAAAGGGCAGTGGCAGTGGCAATCCACTTACCCTCGGTAGATGCCGAGTCAGCGTCTTCACTTTGCTTGCCTCAATGCCCCTCGATGGTCACGCATTTCTCGTCAACCAGGGCTGGTCTGGTACAGGAACTGGCCTTCGCAATGGCTCTATTTCAAGGCCGATTTCAGTTCCACAGAAACGAAACCTTGCCGGCATAGGCAAGGACAGAGACGAGGCATTCCCCTTTTGGGACCAGTGAACACCCAATTCTTTTTTTTTTCTTGACAATTACTGACAAGAAAAAAAGTTTGTTCACGGTAGCTGCATCTGCGATTCGGATCGAGTGTTTCTCCAGCGACGACGAGGATGGCGACGCATCTGTGAGCAACCGCACCCCCAACTTATCTACCTCTAACGGCGCATACAGACTAAAGGCGTACGCTCTTCTACGCTAGACCTAAGGCAGACCTCCACCGGAATACTGTCGAATCTGCCTCCAGTCGTGGGCACGCCCATTTCCTCAGACGATATCACACCACCGCCTTGTTCTGATGCCGCATCTGGCTCTTCCACCCCTCGCTTATCCCTCGTTGCTCTAGCGAAACGTGAGGCTGCCCGTCGCGGTCTTTACTCAAGATTTTTCCGTGGCCCTGTCTTAGGTCCCGACGTTCAGTCCGAAACGGTCGAGGCAGAGGCTACCCCCGTATCTCAATCCCTTGTTGGTGACAACGCACGGGTTGGGATGGAAAAGAGGTCAAAGAAAAAATCCAAGATCGACCCTTCTGGGGACCCATCGACGGAGGATCCGAACGAGCAGGCGAAGAGGCAGAAAAAGCTACGCAAAAAGGCAGAAAGGGCTGCTAAGAAGCTTCATCGCCGCAATGGCAAGGAGAGAGGCGAAAACGGACAAGATGCGGACGAGACAATCCCGCTGTCGGCTCCGCAGGAGCAGGTGTCAGCACTGTTGGCTTTTGAGACACCCCATGAAGTGCTGTACAAGAGGAAAAAGAAAAATAGGCGGAGGGAAGTGTCATCTACTGGCGAGTTAGACACACCACCTTTTGAGCGGACATTAGTAGTAGAAGATTGTGAAGACTCGAAGAAGAACGACTCTTCAAAAGCTTCAAGAAAGAGGCGTAGACGGAACGAGTCATTGTAACGACGCTTGTTTACTATTCCCTGGTATACAGTAGCATCATACCCTCTCGGTGTCCCTGACGCACAAGTACATTGAATGCTATCACCATGGAATGTAATGATTCACAAGATAATTATACAATCCAAGAACTACGATGGTTCACTGAAGGGGCATGCTATGGTTTGCAAGAGTTGGAGTTAATGCCTATAAGCAGATTTTCTTAGCGAACAAAGTGTGCACGGAACTGAACAAGGGACGCACAATCGGGTGATGAAAGTAATCGACGGCTTTCCAACTGAGGTATGACATTAGCCTCGGGTACCGCGCCATGCGCTCTGCATGGTAATCCGACGGGCCTGCGCGTCCCCGAGAGTGTGAGTGGTCGTATCATTGAAGCGAGCGAAGGAAATAAAGGACCTGTTCTAGAGTGATAGGGTCTTCTCTCAAGAGCACCTTTTGTTTCCCACCGCTTTCCTCCTCATCCTCGTCGTCGTCGTCTATAGTGGCCCGGTTGGTCGTCCGCATGCTGCCAAAGGCCGCCTGGTTGCCAGCTAGGGAGAACGGGGTGGACTGGACGGCCGTGCCATACACGCTGGAGGTCTTTGGTGCGCCAAATGCCGCAAAATCCGTGACGACCTTGCGCGGCGGTGACCCGAAGGGCACCGTCGTCACCGACCTGGAATCCGACGCACGTGGCGGAAGAGACGGCGAATAGCCATAGCCGTATGAGCTACGCGCGCTGTGCATCCGCACTTGCATATACTTTTCCGTGAAGCGGGACCCGACGATCTACACAAAAAAAAAAGCCGCCGGGTGCTGAGAATGGAGGTGCTTGCGTTCAGGGTTTCACGGTCTGCGATCGAACATACCTTTCGCAGGTGCGGCCGCGCTTCCGCGAGGTTGGTCGCTCGCGAGAAGACGTCAACGTTGTGCCTCGACTCGTCGGAGTCTTTGTAAATGCTCTCGATGACGACCTTTTTCGTACTTTCGTTCCGTAAGAGCAGCTTCTCGTGCAGCTCTCGCGCGACTTCGTCCACGCTTTCGTTGTTACCCAAGATCCGTTGCGCGACGGCCTGTCCGACTTCCCGCACGAGACGCTCCATATCGAGATTCTCAAGCACGAGGCCGACAATGGCATGTGCGAGCAGGTCCGCTGTGGTCAGCGGAAGCATGATTCCAGACGTGGTGTTGACGAGTGCCTTGTAAAAGTCCGTCGCATACTGAAAGAAAGGAGGAAGGCGGGGAATAGGTGTTCAGGCAACTGCGGGGAAGCCTGCGCGGGTGAAAGGAGGACATACCGAATAACTACTTAGTGCTGGCTCGCATGCCACGAAGAACTGCGGACGAAGGTGTCAGAAAATCATAGGGGGGCTACTTGCGATCGCAACATGAGTACCAGAGTGATGCCACGAGCGGCCATCTGCCGAGCCAGCTCGAGGGGGTCATTGCCGTCAGGGGACCCATCGTCGAATCCTGAGTGGGAGGGGCGATGGATAGGATAAATGGGGGGGCATACGGCAACGACACGAGAGCATAAAACACACACCATCCCCGTATTCTCCAATGCCATGCGGAGGCGCGTCGGCTATGAGCACGATCATCTTGCTTGCTCGTTCGTTCCAGTCCATTTTGAGCGCCTCCGCTAGGGCAGCGGTAACCGCCTCGGGTCCGTCACCGCCACCCGAGGCATACAGGCTCGAGAGGTCTCGGTGGACCTTGTCAATATCGGACGAAAAACCAAAATTGCGTGTTACGTAGGTGTGATCCTGCGGTGGGTGATCGCGATAGGCGACGAGGCCGACGCGCAGGTCCTCGCGGGATTGCAACTTGCCCGATTGAAAGATGTTCTCGCAGATGAGCTGGATGTTTTTTGTCGCGGAGGAAATGTAGGATCCCTGGCTGCCAGTGCAGTCTTGGACAAAGACGAGATCGCTGCGAGAATGACGGCCGATCGAAAACGTTGGGATTGAGAGGGATCAGTGGAACGAGGGGGGGCAAAAGATGCACGTACAGCATCTTGCGGTCATGATTGATGGTTGGTGGGGGACGCTGCTGGTCATTGAAGGCCTCTTGGAAGATGGCGAGAGCGTCAGCAGAACCTCCTTGTTCGAAATCCATATCAGCATCCATGATTAACTGAAGACCGAGTGCGAGGGGACGGGTTGTGGGTTCTTGATCGCGGTGTAGTTGACCAACAAGAGCTTTAGGGACCTCAAAGGCGAAGGTTAACTAATGCTCTCTCGTATTCTCGACCTCGCCTCGTTGCATGAGACCTCAAGGCAGTCGCTTAGTGCAGTCGGGCCATGCGCGTTACCGAATCGGATCAGACAACTGAAAGGAATGGTTGTATCGACTTTACACACACACCCTCTCACTCGCCTCTAGATCTACTGCGAACGTCCACCTAGAATCCACCCTCCCCACTGCCCTGCAAATGTCCCAGGTCGCAAAAATGTCCGATACGCCACAAGCAGCCCCGCGGATAAACCCCCCACAAGTGCCGAAAACACAATGTACGTGCGTAATCGCGCCGCCGGTGACAGACTTCGGTCGGCGCCTCCCGGAATCGAAGAATTCCTGAACAAGCACGTGGAACGTCAGCTGAAGGATCCGGGCAGCGAGCAGGTCAGTTGACAATTCTTTCACGTACGGATGCATCGCAACGCTGCAGATGGCATGAAACACATCCGCAATTTGACCAGTTTTCACACTGACAGCAACAGGCACTTGCAGGTTTAGTCTTCTGCAGTACACATCTGGCTGCACTTCGTGTCTCTGGTATGGAGGGGAAAAAAGTCACCCAGGCACTTTGTGATGCATAAATAATCACACACCTGTTGCGCGAGGTCCAGATCTGATTTTGTCGCAACGAAGAGGGTTGGGATGTGGTCAAGGCTGTATTGTTGCTTACCCAAAGTCAGATCAGAAGTTAAGATACACCGAAAATCACTCACTCTTAGATTACTGATGTACGAGAACGAATTCGTGTCACTCGAATCGTGCACGTAGACAATGACATCAGCCAGATCCGTCTTCTTCGAGTTTCGGAGCACCTCCGGCTCGTATTTAGAACCAAACTCTTGTAACTGGAGGTGACGTAGACAACGTTCAAGATCAAGTACATCCCAACACAGATGCGACCTACCACTAGATACTTTTCGGACCCGTGGATGTCTACCGAGTTGACCACGCTGAGGACCTTCCCAGTCGGCTCATACGTGTCACTGAAGTGCTTGCCAGCGAAGGATCGTAACAAAGATGTTTTCCCGGAGCCAGCTGCTCCACAAACGTAGCACAAGAATACGTTGCGTGTAGACTTGCCTCTTCGGCGGTCGTGTTTTCTAGGACGGGTGACAAGGAGGGCACCAGTGCGAGGTTCTTCGGGATAGCCCAAGTAGGCAAGGTAGGCGAGAGTAAACTTGTGATCCAGCAAAGTGATCATACTTGGGGGTGGCTCAGCGGGTACTCGAGCAAGCAACATTACAAAGCATCAAACGTACCTCCATCGCGCCAACCATGCCTGCAAAGTAACGGCTCCGCCATCATCCAAGCCCGGGAAACTCTGGTTTCGCCACGGAACATTCGGTGGCGCGGTGCTGAACAAATCTTCAAGCTCATCCTTATTCAAAGCACCATCCCTGTCCTGAAAGCCAGTTGTAAGTTCTACCCCAGGCAACATTGAGGAATAACAATACTTTATCGAAGACCTCAAAGACATCGGTAAAAAACTGATAGCCTAAGGGACTCAGTTCGACTGAGCAATCCGAGGGAACATCGAATCTGCGGGTCTCGTCGGATCAGCGGGATTAATACGAATCACCGTCGGGCTTACTTGGGATAGAGGAATGCTTCCGTTAATAGAAGGTCCTCCGCGTAGCCAAACTTTCTGAGGACTGTCCATGTGGTCTCTAGCCGACCTCTTTGAATGAAGATGGTGTGAAGCAGAAGAAACCCCGCTTCGGTCAGGCCATCTCCACGCACGCCGTCTGGATTACATTCCCGAACCATATCTTTGATACCCTCAAGCTCTTGCAATTGCAATGGTGCATCGAAGCACTTCCGCTGTAAGGTCTGAGCAACAATGCATGGATCACGGGGGTAGACCAAACCTGGAACTCGTTAAGTTCTGCATTCTCGAGCACTCCATCTTTATTGGCATCACAAAGCTTGAATATTCGGCTCAGTGCATCTATGCATGCAGACTTTAGGGCCTAGCAAGCGAATTCAGATCGAGCTTGACAGCGCAAAGGGGGGTGGAAGGCCTGCGCACCTGCTTCTTCGAGTCATAGAGGGGAGCCGTTGGATGGAGGACGGCCTTCTGGGCGAAGTAGAACACCTCTGAGACGTTCAGAGGTATTTTTGCAGAGCATTCCACGCACGTCTCTACTTCCTGTGGGCCATTCCGCAGGGGTAAGTGCGAAAGCAGTGAGATGAAACGCGTCCCGCACCTTGAACTCGGCCATAATTGGCCTAATTTCATCCTCTAATGACTTATTTGTCACCTCACCGCCCCGTAGATCTATTTTATTCCCGACCAGGATGACGGGTACCTAATAATGTATCAAAATGCGGAGATGGATACGCAAGGTGATACTCGGAACGTACATTAATGCCAAGTTGGCGGAAATATGGTAGCCAGTAAACGGGGATCCGATTAAAAGAGTTTGAGTCGTCGATAGCATACACAACGCAGATGACGTGGGCTTTGCGGACTTCGAGCTCCAGGTGGTGCTTGTCGCTTGGACCGGCTACAGAGATGTTATGAACACGGAAAGAGAGGTGTTTTCTTCGGAAGACTTGCCTCCGGAGTCTACGATGTAGGTCGTTACGTTTTCGGAGGTGACCTCGGGAGATATGGTGACCTCCGGGACGACGTGTTGCACCTGTGGAAGTGACGGAGAGTGGGTCAAAAAAAAAGGATAAATACGGTATCAAAACATACATGGGACACGAAAGACTCCTTGATGAGCGAAGTGACGATGGTGCTCTTACCAACACCCTCTGAGACATGGAGTTTGTCGCTGTGGTGACACGAAAAGAAGAGAAAGAAACGAACCATCTCCGACTAGTAATATGCGCACATCTCTGCGCATACTTTCAATGACGGTATAATAAGGATGCGTGTATGCGTGTATGCGCGTGTGAAAGGCGGAAGTCCAGGGGAAGCACAGACTCGGACAACCGGACCGGGTAATTCATTGTTGAATAGGCGCTTTGTGATAAAAGCAAACCCCAAGATTTGACAATGTCAATCAGACAGCATGTCCCTGCTCTCCTTACCGTCTGACATCCTCATACTTATCACATCACATCTTTCCCTCGCCGACCTTCTCCTCCTGACTCGAGTCTCTCGAAAATTCCATAGACTTGTGAGTTTCCACCCGCTCACCACGCTTATGCTTCATATTGTTTCGTAGGTACACGACTTTGGCTGGAAGTCTTTCCTCCGTACTCTCCACAGACCGTCGAACAGCTTGGTGAAAAGCCTCCCGCTTTGGAGTCCACTCGCACAGGTCAAATATCACACCCTGTCAGACAGGTCTTGGGAAAAGCAGCGCTTCGTAGCTCGTCCTCTCTCTCGTCCATGGAGGGGCAAGCTCCAGCCTCTTCTTGCGATAAACGAATCTCGCTTGTTCGTCGCCGCCGGCCATGCGTTGTATTCGTACGTGTTCATATCTTCCCACCATGACGGCACCTCTCCCGGCATCTCCTTTGAGGCTTCATTCGACTTCGGCCAACAGGACGCCCCGAGGAGTGATATCACCAGCCTAGCATGCGCCCCGGACGGTGGCTCAGACAGCACTCTCTTCGTCGGTTTTGAGGACGGCGAAATCCAACGTGTCCACATACCACCTTGTAATCCCGGTCAACTCGGCGTCCCGGTCGACTCCTCGTTCCGCACACCTTTCCATTATCACGACGGCGAATTGATCGAGGCATTGGCTGTGTCCGGCGACACCCTCCTGTCCATGTCGACCAACGGCAAAGCCGGTCTTCTCAATTTCTCCTACGGGTCCTCCTCTGCCCCACACATGATCGATTTGGACACCCGTGCCTGGTCGGCGCTTCTTCGCACTTCCTCGTCTACACCCTTTGCCGCGTTTGGCACTTCGTCCGACACCCCCCTCACCGTCTATTCCATCACGCAGGACTCCATCTCACCAACGCCGGCCGCCGTTTTGCGCGCGTCCCAGCACCAGTGCGACTCCGACTTTGAGCGGCCCTCCGCGGTGTATGGCATTGCTTCTGCACCGCCCGCATCCCCTTGGGGAGCATCGGATCGGGTCCTTGTCTCGGGCTGGTTCGACGGTCTCGTACGCGTGCACGATATGCGCTCATCCCACGCGCCCACCCTCACCTTCGCCGACCCATGGTCATTTGAACCCGTTTACGCCGTTGCCTGCGGGGGCGGCGGGGGTGCACACATTGCCGCGGGCTCTGCAAGGCACAGCGTAGTGGCGTTCTGGGACGTGCGCGTTGCCAGCCGGGGTTGGAGCGTGCATGCACCTGGGAACGACGTGTCACCGGTATATTCGATCATACTCGAGAGCTCCCGTCTCTTCGGTGCAACACAGAGTCGGCCGTTTGTCTATGACTTTGGTCCCGCAGTAAAACCGGAAACCTACCCTTCACTGCCGGGCACTCAAGGGAACGACGGACTAAAGTACAAGAAGGGGTGGGATCGTATCGGATATTATGTTACCAAGTACGACCACCCTGTTGTTCATGCGGGGGACCATTAGTCGCCTTATCTTCGAGAGAAAACCAGAGTATCATTCAACATTGCAGATATCTCCGACCGGTCACAGGTACAGATTGGCGTGGTAGTGGTTGTAATGCATGGTTAATGAGGCCAAATGACGATGCAGATGTAGTTACGGATGATAAAGATGCAGCTAAGATAGAAAGATGTCGATCTACAATGGTTCCAGGAAGATGCATGACAAAAAATGATCCAAGGTTCAGATGGGAAATGCAAAGCGGAGAGTGGAGTGAAAAATAAATAAATGGGGAAGTGAATAGTAATGGGGAGAGGGGTAAGATGTACTCATGTGATCAAGGTGATGTTGAATCCGATCAAGAGACTTGCACTGGCTGTTGACTAACTTGGGAACGGCTTGTCCAAGAGAAGAGCTGACGCACGTCTCCCGAGGGCGGGGCGTCGGCTGCCTGCCTAGGTTCAACAAGCAAGCTAAAAAGCGCCGGTTAGTGACAACCTTAAAGTAAAGCAGGACATCCATATGGACCATACCTGCGACGGTACAGGTCTTGAAGGTCTCCATGATGCTTGGATCTCTCAAAGGCATCGTTCAAGAAGTCTTGGACTTCCGGTATCTCCTTCAGTACATAATGAACTTGGAAGCGTTGTATATCTGCAACGATTCAGACCTGCGCTTCTTCTCAAAATGGAACGCAAACCGTACCTTGAACAATTCGAGCCATTTTGTGATATTTGCTGAAGTTGATCAGCTTTTTATCGGCGGCCAATGGGGACGTCCTGTGTGACGTGTTTCCTTCTCGGCAGAATGTTACATCGGTTAGGTACAAGCCTAAATATAGAGTCAAAACGGCGACGACATCGTAGAGCTGAGCACCCACCCAAAAATGGGACAGCGGGAGGTACGGTCGCACGTAGGCGTGAGCGGTACTCGTGATAATTCCGTGCATAGTCAGCGAGTTTGCGCACGCCATCAAGCTGCAACTTCTGCTTCTGAGGCACGCCCTACAGAAAAAAGTAGAAAGACATAAGTGAGATGAAGACAAGCACAAAAAGAAAAACATACCATCCAGGTCTGCTGCAGGCGGGAAATAGTCGACGAGTCCAACGCCGCAAGAATGGAGCGTGATGTAGCGAAGTTGCTCAACGTCATGCAGCGCTGTACCACGCAGAGTCAACACAGACTTTACCTCGAAGGGACGAATGAGAGTGACTTACGTCAGCTAGCTTGATGAAGAACTTGACAAGCGTTGTACGCTTCTTGATGTCGGTCTCGTTTAGGATGCATTCCGCAACCCAGCCAGTGATGACAGTGCTGAGACCCGTAACTGCCCGTACATTGAGTGGAGGTTTAGATCCCTCTTGCCCGCTCTCCAAGATCTCCTCTGGCTGGATCGCGCAGAAGAGGTTGGACTCCATAATAGTAAATTGACGCGCTAGCTCGAGGGCGTCGAAATCGGTGATCGAGATGGCAGCGAAATTCCGACTCCGCAACTGAGAAAAGAGCGTCTTGGTCATGATAGGTCGTGGTATCTCAGACGGTGAGTTAACAATGAATGCCATCGAGGGATCTCGAACGAGGTCGGGTCGAGGAGTTGGGGGGATAGCCTGCTCTCCTTCGCGCTCGCGCGTCGTAATGGTTTCGTGAATGCGTTGGGATGGGCCTGGGAACATGTGCGCCAACGCGTCGCGGTTGAAGTCGAGTAGTAATTTCAACACGACATTATCAGACGCAGGTCGCCAGTACAACTCTAGCCACGACTTGATGAGGTTGGAAACGCGCAACCGGACAGGGATCCCTTTTCGTTGTTGCCATACGTAGACACGTTCTTCAGAAAGTCCTGGAGGGGGAACAAGATTGTAGCGATCGATGATGGTTTGCACCAATTGAGTTGGCGACGAAAACAGCCTGAAGGTAAGGAAAAATATTGACGAAAAAGCGGAGTCCACAATCGAAGCATGGGGTGTCATCTTCTCGACTATAGCCTGAAGAGTGGCGCCGACAAGGTGACCATCCTTATCAAAGGCGATGTCTTCGGGTAAATAATCGTGAGATTGCAACCACGAATCAGGGTCCAACAGACTTTGATCGGGTACGTCTGTTGTGGGGATGGACGGTAGGACCCCATGGAGGATCTTCTCTTCTAGAAGGTTTCCTTCGTCGTGGTTGTCCCCCCGCCCCATGCGGGTACCTGTGATTTGAGACACATGGGAAGTCGAACCGGCTTCGACGGGTGAGCTCTAAAATAGTCGTGTCAAAGAATGACGCAACATCCAAAACATTGGGGTACCCACCAGGAATGCCTGAGTCGCAGGTTCTTCCGGCGTAGTTGCTGGACCTTGTAAAGAGGTGGCAGCACTGGTGCCGCCCCGCGATAGAATGGCGCCATCACCTCCCTTGATAGAGGAGTCCCCCGCAACTTGATGTACCCCGTTCCAACTGACGGCTCGTTGGAGGCGCGAACGAACAACTTGGTCGGCAGAACGCGAAGGTGTAGAATACTCGTCGAGGGCCCCCGGCCGCTCAATGACGAAGGGTTGTTCGCCGGTTGAACGATTTAGACACATCTTCACGGCCGCCACGCAATCCGCGCCAGCCCTAAGCGCATTAGTCGCAGAGCGAATCAAAGCCATCTTTTCTTGCTCTTCGGTCATGTTGGGAGGAAGGCTACCTGTCAAAAGGCGCACGGACTCCGCGAGGCTACTAGTCACGTTGTATAGACCATCCTTGGCGGCCTTGAGATTGGCGGCCTTGTGAACAGGGACTGTTGGATGATGCAGGACAGCCTCCACCACAACCAAGAGCCTGCATACGATCTCCACAATTTCCCGTACGAGCTCATACATATGACCGGTACTTGCCGCGTGTGACGACCGCGAGTGTGCATGCGCGTGTCCGATGAACGCTGCGATCGTAGATAAGTACTGATTGTGCGTGCGTCGCAGAGCTTCCATCAGCTCTTCATACGTGGAAGGACCAGATGGAAAGGGCGGAGACATGGGACTAGAGGCGGAACCCGCGGAAGTGAATGAAGAGGAGGAGGACACGCTGCTGATTGAAGGGCCATGCTTGTGGCTGTTCAGGCGTGAGTCCGCGGGGCCGAGCGCGCGCACGTGAACGGGTTGCCTGAGATCGGGACTAGGCCGTAGCTCTGTTTCTAGAGAGGCTTTGCGTCCGAGACGCAAATCCCCCATACTCCTTGCCTTAGTGGTGGTCTTGGGCGCAAGCGGACGGTCCAGGGCTTTGGACAACGAAAGGGACATGGGGCTCTTGGTTTGCCATGGCGTTACCCTCAGAGTCTCATCCTCGTTCTCGGCCGTTGAGCTACTGGCTAGAGAACCACTGGATGACAACCCGTCTGGTGCCTGTGTTGATAACGATTCTAGAAGCGTTGATGGGTATTCAGTGGAAACCCGCTCGTCAGGGACTTTGACGCCACATCGGGTGGCAACTGCCAAGAGGCGCCGTACACGAGAGAAGACCTGTCCTGCGAGCCTCACCATTTTCTCTACTTGCATCTCCCGCTCGTCCTCGTCGACATCATCACCGGAAGCCGATTTCGCCTGGTTGACAATAGCAGCAAGGTCAGACAAGACGCGTTTACGCTCCTGAGCAAGAGGGGAAAACTGCCGTAGTAAATGGGCATCACGCGATAAGCACCCGACGGCAGCCAGAATAGAGCGGACGCATGATATGATGCATGCTACAGAAGGCTGAAAGTGAGCTATTCGATTCGACCGAACAGCGTTGTGCAGCAACGACAAAGCATGGAGTAATGGAACCATCGGGGGAGGGCAATAATCATCTCGAGAGAAATGGCTCTGCCCAGATGAATGCAAACTGGTGGTAGGAGATGAGATAGTAGAATGAGCTGGAGAGTGTCGTATTCGCTTCCGCTGAAATATATGCGTAAGTTTGATACACACCGGAAGAGTGAATGGAAAGCATCAGCGAACCGATATAGACTGAGGAAGATGATCGTCCGCCAAGAGAGCAAGATCACCGTTGACGTAGTTGCTGGGAAACCATCCACGGCTGCCATCTAATTCACCATCCCACCATCCACTCGGATCGCGATTGAGGACTCGAATCACTTGGCCTGCGCGGAAAGCGAGACAAGTGGCGTTACGCTGCTCAGGAACATAGTCGTGCATAGCAAGGACGTATTCTGGCTGGGGCCGCTCGGGAGGGCTCAAGTCTGCATTTGTGTCGACAGTAGTTGCTGAGTATACGGAGGGTGCTTGCGGTAGAAGAAGAGACGACGTGGATGCATTGGCGGACGAATCGGCGGGAGACACTAAGGAAAGAGCAGAGGTTGTAGGAGAAGATGAAGGATCTCGAAGAGGTCTGTCGGTGATGTGGCGGACAGAACTTGGAGTACGGCCACTGCTGTTGGAATCAGCAGGGTAAGGGTGAGAAGGCGAGACAAGTGTGACAGAGGTATCGATTTTGAGACGAAGGGACGTCATAACGGCCATATGACATAGAGAGATAGAGCAGTACGAGTGATGATAAGCGCCGGTTAAGGGTATGAAGGAGGCGGCGTGGTGGTAAACGGCAGGAGCTGGAGGGAGAGAAGTGGTGTTGAATGTTCAGTTGGACTCAAAGCGTAATCCTGGGATACGGTATATCTTACCCGGTGATGGTGGTGTCACGAACCCTGCTTTGGAAGGGCTAAAGAGAACAAATCGAGAGAATGAGGTACGCAGAGACCAGACGGACGAAAGTTCGAAACTTGAGAGTTCTCAAATTAGACAAGTATACAAAAGCAAGGAATGTCGAACCACGTCGAATAGAGCGTCAGAGGAGGGGGCAGTCCCGAGGGGAGGTGCGCACAATCTGAGGGTGGGAAAGGGTGGGGAAGAGTTGGCGATCAAAGGTACAGGACGCGGGGAAGGGTAAAATTGGACGCGACTCGACGTCCTAAAACTGAAGGGGTAGGGTAGCGGCAGAAGAACAGATTGTACAACGCGTTGAACCGCGGACGATGGAAGTGAAAAGAGGAAGGGAGGAGGGAGGAGGAGGGAAGGGGCAGGGGAAGGGGAAGGGGAAGGGACGAGTAAATGCTGTTATCTAACTGCTGTAACGGGGGGAACTCAATCGGCGATGGAACTGACGTGACCGACCGCGAAATATCCCAAAATATGTCCAAACATGCTCCATTAATTTCACTGACTTCCGGGCTTCCGAAACGCCCCCTCCCTCTTGAGCCTAGCAACTAAATAAATGTCTCCTTTCTCTCAAAGTCGTCTTGTCTCTCTGACAGTTGGGACATGGTTGAAAAACGGAACAATCTGCTTGGAGGTGGGCCTACTGATCCATTCCGCTGACGGGGAAGTTTTGAGACTCCGAATGTAACAACTAGATTTGCGTGCACGGTATAACTGAAGTCCGGCGGACCTCTGCAACAAGCACACCCCTGAGGGTAACAACCGGTCTTTAAGTTACGCTATACAACTTCGCCTGTGAGAAGTCGCATTCGAAGACGCCAGTCCACTTCATCCACAGCAACCGTGGCGCCTTTCATCTCATCGCGTAGAAACTATTTACCTTCTTTCTTCGCTTTGCTCGCTCGCACAGACCAGCAGCCAATCCTTGTTAGTAGACCGGATTGCTCAAGTGCTCTAGACCCCACACAAGATCAAGATTCACTCACAAATGGTTCTTCCATTCCAAACTATCCATCTTTGGGCAGTTATGCACGCGACCACTTTCAGGCGGACACCTGTCTGGACTCGTGAAGACGAGGTGCTCAGCATGGTGCTCAGCGCTAAATCAGTTCAGGGTCGTGTCCGCTTCGGGTCCCATACGAGCTAAGCCATCACATGATGTGATTAGTGCAGTCTTTTTTCATTTTATTTCACTCGTCCTGTCAAAGTCTCGAGTTCCTTGATGGACGGGAGAGAAAAGGCAGAGTGCCGCGGCTACCGTAAGACGGCGCCGCGCATTCGCATGGAAGGGAAGCTCACGGCCTAGTCCCCGAAGAGGAAGTGCCAACTTCCAAACCTGGTAATCGAGCTTGACGAATCACAGGCCTTCAGTACTGTAAGCCCCTATCGGACGATGATCTACTAGCCCAATTTATTCAAACCCTGCCAGCACTCACACAGAATCTCTTCCAGAGATGGACCGCACACGCACTGCGCGTTTGCGGGCCCTTTGCTTTCATCGCCGTCGCCATCGCCTGACGCTCTTCGGACGTTCGGTGGTGCTTATTGGGTGTGAGTTGCTCGCCAACGCGATCTGTTGGATTGTCGCCGGCATTCTTTTTGGCGGCCGAAGGGAGACGCAACCAATCCTCAGTCTCTCGCTACTTGCATGGGTAGGTGCTGTTCCCCTTCGTGTCAGAGAACGCATGCCATAATCTCGTTTCTGTTGTGAGACGATCGGCCTGAGACACGGTGAGTGGAAATACCGCTATCAAGTAATGCGTGAAAGAAGTTTCAACCTGAGAACTTCTCTTCCTAGCCCTCGACGCGGACCACATTAGGTGAAGGATGTACGCTATCTCCGCCTTTATTCCGTAATACCCTGTGTTCACCGTTGCATAGCGCTCAGTCGTCAAGGTTGCATCTGCCTCCTTCCTCGAGCGCTAAGCCACACGCAGTGCCATCGACAATGCCACCAGAGGACTCATCAGCCTTGGGCAGCTCCCAGTCACCTGCGGCCTTTTCTTTTCACTCGGCCATAGCACCATCGTAATAGTTGTAGTGAGTTGCGGCCCCCTCCCCCCCTTTTTTTTTCTTTGCTTCATGCGTATGCGCTGTTACTACGTCGACAAACACTCGCATAGAATGTCGCCATCGCTATCAGCACCGATGTCGCGGACAAGATCGGTGGCGTTGGACAAGTTGGCGGAGTTGTTGGTGCGTGTCACGTCATGGTTCCATACGAGAGTGACAATGTATTGCGGACGCAGGGTCGTCCGTCAGCGCCGCCTTCCTGTTCATCGTAGGACTCGCGAATTCCGTTATCCTTCATAGGGTCCTCCGAAAGCGTCGACAGGTAAGAATAGTGGAAAGGTTAGGTGGTGATGGCCACTCGCTAAGCGGCGGTTAAGAACAACAAGCGCAGGGAACAGCAATTAGCTCGAGGTGAACAACCGGACGAATCCGAGGACGTGCCCGAAGACGACGGTCAGTACAACAACACGATAATGATGAGGATTCTTGGCCCGGTGGTTCGTTTCGTGGACCGACCTTGGAAGGTGCTTCTAATGTGACCTCTCGCCTATCTCTTCTGACATCCGTCAGATGTACCCGGTTGGAGTGTTGTTTGGATTCGGTGAAGAGGACCAGCATCCAAACCACTCATAACCACTAACCTATCGAAAGGGTTCGACACTGCGTCATCCATCGCGCTTCTCGCAGCGTCCATCGTCGCGAAGAAGGGAACGGACACAAAGGGCGTTCCTCCTAGGGATGTTGTCATCCTTCCTGTGAGTTTCTTTGTCCATTCAAACTGGGATCAGACTGAGTTGCATAACCAGATGCTATTCACAGCCGGAATGACGCTTCTTGATTCAATAGACTCCATTCTCATGCTTTACTCTTACACCGGATTCCCCGAGCGCCGCTTTCGCATTTTTGAATCTGCAGAGGTAGACGGTGCGTCAGAGGAGCGAGGTAGCGCCTATCAGGAAGCGGCAGCCACTACTCAAACGTCTCGTTCGGACAACGGCGATTCAAACCAGCGCGGTCTCCTTGCAGGCGTGGATCCCGCACCGAGACCGCAGTCCTTGCCGCAGTCTGAACAGAATTGCGTTCCCGAACAAGACAAGAAGACGCAGGTCGAGGTCGTTGTGGAAGATGCAGGTGAAAATATAAGGATCATAAGAAAAAAGGCGCGAAGAGACATGGCAGTGAAGCGGAACATGATGTCGGGGCTGAGCATCGTGCTTACTTTGATGAGCATCATTGTCGCATTCAGGTGAGAGTCTACCACTGAGACGAGGGAAATCTCACTAACTCCCGTCTCTGCAGTATATCACTAATCACAATTATGGGACTGATTGGAGATGAGTGCGCGAAATGTCGCGCGGCTGCAGAGAGCGATAGGGGCTTAGCAGGAAAGTGGTGGAGATTGTGGGCCAAGGTGGACATCTATTATGCAGAACGCTGACACATGCTGACCAAGCGTGGACATTCAAACCCATAAGGCGAATGACAACTCGGGCTATATTGGTGCTGGCATTGTCGGGAGCTTCGTGTTTGTAGTCGGTGGATGGTATGGAGGCCAATGGGCAATCAACAAGTGGAAGAAGAGGACAGGATAAGGTATCAAAGGTGTAAATTTTTAACTAGCACACTGGCGAGTGAAGGAAACAATCACAGTACAACCCAAGGCCGGAAACCAAGGGTCGGGCAACCCGGGAGTGGTACCGGAAGGGACGTGATGTCATCCTGTTTTGAGTCCGACTGCCGATCGATAGGCGGGTGATGACGGAACAGAACGTTCACGTCAGCCCGATTACTATCCGGCGATAAGCATGGCCGGCACATTTATAGCGACTTGCAAGGACCAAGTACTCAACATCGCATCTTTCATTAACACGACTCGGACATGTCAGCCAACAACGCTAGTGTACCCTTGTACCAAGAGTGCGTCCTCTGCTTTCATTTGGCTTATTTACCTTCCTTATCATTTCTTTCACTGGACAGGCTGGTCTGGGGGTCAGCGAAAGCCTTTCGGGCGTTTGTACCACCACACCAATACCGCATTCCAAGGACATGGGATACAGCCCCATATACACTCCTCCCATTCATCCCTTACTCATTCATGTCATACCTCGTCCGAAGACCCGACACACATCTCATTCGCCTTCTAGTCCTCCCTACTCTGATCACTACATCCCTCCACTCATCGTACGGCTACGTTTGGCTCGACCCAATGTATAATGTGTTCAACTGGGCAGTAGCGCTTTTCGCCTTTGTTCTCGTCGGTAAGGGCATCGATCTGGCATTGGCCAGGACCGGCCGTCATAAACAAGGTGAGGATGTCCCGGGCATGATGTCAATCCCGGCCATCGCCACCAAAGAAGGCTCAGATACTCCGGGGGACGCGTCCGTCAAGGAACGCCAGTGTTCGACTCTCCTCCCGTTGTGGCTCCAGGATGCCATCGAGCTCATGTTCTCCATGCGCGGTCTTGGGTGGGACTTTGGCAAGGGTGTCTACACGCCGCCGGCCACGCGCCCACAAGAGCGCCTGCCCTTCCTTCGCGCCACCATCAACTCTTTCCTTATCAACTTCTTGATCCTGGATATTGTCGAAGCAACCATCAAGCACATCCCCGGCGTCGGAGACCCCTTCGGCGGAAGCATTTTCTTCGCAGACCTACCTCTCCCCACCCGCTACGTCGTCTCGACCACCATCCACGTCCTCACTGGTATCGCCTTCGTTGCCGGATTCGAAATGGTTTACGACCTGATCACTCTGTTTGCCGTTGCTCTCCTTTCCCACTCGCCTAGTTCCTGGCCACCGATCATGGATAACCCATGGGCTGCACAGTCACTACATGAGTTCTGGGCAAAGCGCTGGCACCAGCTCCTCCGCCAGACTTTCCTCGTTTTTGGCGGCATCCCCGGCCGCAAGATCGGGGGCAATGTCGGCCTCGTGATTGGCACGTTTCTTGCCTCCGGCTTTTTCCACGAGTGCACTATCCTCGCGATGGGCCACGAGTGGGACTCGCGCGTCCCTCTCTTTTTCCTCATGCAGGGTGGCTCAGTCATTGGCGAGCGCATCTGGAGGAAGACAACGGGGAGACGTGTGGGTGGGTTCCTCGGTCGGATGTGGGTATACTTTGACATCATTATCCTTGGCCAACCTCTCGGTAAGTGTTTCATGTGTCCTTGGGCGGTAGCCGGCGGTCTTGAATAATCTTTCTCTCGCAGTTGATGCCTGGCACAGGAGAGGCCTTGGCGGGGGAATGGTCATCCCGCCCAAGCTAAGCCCAGTTCGGGTTGTCCTTATCCCCGTTATTCGGAGGCTTATGGCATAGCAATCGTGGACGTCCCCTTGGTTCTACCAGTTAGAAAGATACCATGATTATAACCTTTAATTGTTGGTTGCTTATTTGTAGACGTAGCTACTAATTGCTTCGGTCGCCTGTATCAACATCATATTTCCCTCCACAATCCAGGAATAAACATACCTTGTACCAGTAGTACATCCTAAGCCCCACCGTGAGGCCCGAATAAAAACCTAACCGTGCCCTCATTCCGTCCAATAGCATCTGCTCCGTCCGGAAGATCGTGATATCCGTCGCCCAAAATCGGCGTCCGACTCCGAGGTGGGTGCTCAGTCTCGCGCATGGCTATTTTGAGCCGCATGAGCTGGTCAGAAGTGTACGAAGGCGGTGCGGCGACGTGGTGTGCGCCACGGGAAACGTGCGGTGACGGGGAAGAAGGCGTGTTCGGAGTCGTGTTGGCAGAGGGGTTCTGTGTCTGCGATATCAGGAGATCAAGAAGCGCGTGGGATATGGCTTGATTGCCGGCAAAAGACAAAGACCGTCCAGGAATCAGAAGAACGTCATTGAATAAGGATTGGCAGTAGAGAGATGTATGAAGCTTCACCTTCAAGATCGTCAATTTGCGCTTGAAACCTCTTTTCCCAAGGCCCATGGTCTCCCAGAATGGCCACAATCTCACGATTGCTGCGACATCCGGGGAGAACTTGTGTCTCGCTCTGCTCGAATGTGGACAAAAGGGCTGCGAGGTAAAGACAGGCAACCGCGACTACGTGTGGCGGATATTGCAGCGCCACCAGCGTCCTCTGGCTACGCGGGAGTTTACCTGGGGATGAATAAGGTGAAGGAAGGAGAACCTACCTGTCGATAGTCAGACGCCACGCAAGTTTCGTCAGCTTTTTCGAAGCTAGGATAGTCAATTGCTGTGAACAGAATTCGCGTTTGCAGAGATCGGTGGAAGGTCATACCGTTAAGCTTCCTTCCGACCTTGATCACGTATGGGAATGGCATACGGGAGGTAAAATTGAAACAGATGAGTTCTACAATCAGCCGTTCTACGGCCAACAACCTTTGTCTGTCTTGTTCGAGGACCTGTCATGACCGAATTTAGTGGTCTGTGCTTCTAAGAGTGTCTAGGCGCACAGCTGGGTCCATGTCGATCTCTCCAACAATCGACTTGGACTTCGCCGCTTGTTCCGGGAAGCGCACGGAATAGGAGGCCATAAGAATTTCCCGAGGTTTCTTCAGGGTGTCATGCATCTTCGAGGACACGTAAAGGGCCGCGAGTGTCACATCCTGCGAAGTGTCGCGATAAATGGCGGTTCAAAATACACAGGGATAATGTGCACCTGATACCCAAAGTCCTTCTTAGGAAAGAAAAGGTGGAATCTGTGGTACAAGTTCTGCGCGGTTGCAATTGTCTTCCGGGGACTATTATGAAAGTAGCTATATGCGCACTCTTTTCACAACAGAGAGCCGATATGAATACTCACAAGCCAATTTTGACGCCAACGGATTCGGTAAAACCACAAGCTTGTTGTCTTGCCTTCTCCTCTTGAGACGTGGAGAGCTTTCCACGCTGCTTTTCTGAGAGCCTCACGACATCAAAAGGTGGGAAATATGGACGGTGGTGTTGAGTATACGTCGAAGGTTGATTTACCGGACCAGGGTCACGATAGAATGTGTCCATGGCCATCGTCGAAAAAGAGTGAGTTCAAGACGTCACAGTGACCATAATTGTTTTGGCACGATAAGATAAGATTAGATGAACGCGGTACACGTGATGTTGTGGAGATGGTCGCGTTATTATATTAGCTTGACTGAGTTCGTGATGGAGACAGAACCTAACCGCTACAGATCTCATGGACGCAGCTGGTCCCACCCATCCCTCCACAACCGTCTTTCTCCAAGATGCCTGTTTACACCACAGGTATATCAGAACACGAGACTCATCTCACATATTTGAGCGTCCAGAGCGGCTCCGAGCCGTGAAGATCGGGCTCTGCGCTGCTATATCTCGTCTAGAAGAGACACATCCCGTCTCGACCAGCACCTCCGAAGGCGCGATTAGTTCCGACCCTGATTCGCTTATTGCTGCTATTGAGAATCTGAAGCTCGAGCAAACCCCGACGGAATCTCCTCTACCCAAGGGACATCCTGTTCAAGTGGTTCGGAGCTCCGCCAAAATTGACATTCTCGGCGACCCTGCTGTAAAGTACATCCATGGCGATGTTGATGGAGATACCTATCTCGAGAAGCTCACTGAATGGACTCGCCAAAGTATCGAAAAGATCTCGACAGGGCAGTCGGAGATTCCAAGCGAGCTTCCTCAGGGCGATCTGTACTGTAATTTCAATTCTCCTCTGACACGAAATTGCAGGGGCTTATCCCGCTGACAGTGTGTCCGACTTCATTGGATGCCATTCAAGCAGCACTAGGCACGGTATGCGAGGCGGTTGACACAGTTATGAAACTACCTACCGAAGGGTCCCTCGATACCCCTCGAAGTGCTTTCGTTGCCGTTCGGCCTCCAGGTCATCACTGTGGGGAAGACACTCCCTGTGGCTTCTGTTTCGTCAATAACGTTGCCGTTGGGGCCGCACATGGTAGGCGGTGGGATTCAATGAATACGTTATCGCCAGACAGTAACTTCCTTCCCCTACAGCCCATTTAAAACACGGAGTCAACCGCGTCGTGATTTTGGATATCGACCTTCATCATGGTGTGTCTGACTGATATCGGCCCATCCGGGTTAAGGAACTATCAACAGGCAATGGAACACAGTCTATTGTCTGGCAGATCAATGAGGAAGCATACCGAGCCAAATTCGAAGCTGGTGCAGGAACCCCAGTCAAGCCTAGTCTTCAAGTCTATTACGGCTCTGTGCATGACGTCCTGTCGTTCCCATGTGAGGTAACAAACTCAAAACGTAGGATTTTTCAGGGGAGTTGCTGACAGGCACGCAGGATGGCAAGCCGGACATGGTTCAAGCGGCATCTGTTTCAATCCATGGTTCCCATGGCCAGTACATAGAAAATGTCCACCTTGAGCCATTCGAGTCCGAGGAACAGTTCTGGGATGTACATTATCGCGAAGCGTATAGCAAGTTGCTCAGCAAAGCGGAAGATTTTGTCAAGAACACAGGTGGTACATCATCGGATGATACACTCGTTTTCATTAGGCGAGTCGTTTCGCCGTTCGTTCATCTCAGTGTCTGACATTGGGGCGGGCTCAGTGCCGGATTCGACGCTTCCGAATACGAAACACCGTCGATGTCACGGCACAATCGGAGGGTCCCAACATCTTTTTTCTATCGCTTCACGCGGGATGTCTGTGCGTTTGCCAATAAGTGGGCCAAAGGCCGAATTGTGAGCGTGCTCGAGGGTGGATACAGTGACAAGGCGTTGCTCAGCGGAGCTATGGCCCACCTCACCGGTCTTGTAGATGGAGAGAGCGCTTCTGGGAAAGACGACTCGAGGGAGACCTGGTGGTCCTCTGAAAACGTTCAGATGGTGAGAGCCTCGCGACATATGTATTTAAGCTAAGGACTGATGCGCGATGTGTACAGCTAGAGAAGCTAGCCAAGAAACGTCGTGGCCCGATATCTGCCCTCGGTACCAAAGATGATATACCCCCACCGTGGTTTGATCGTACCTCAAGCCTACTTGCCCTCCTCGATCCACGAAGTGCCGAATCACCGTCAAGTCGCAGCGCGTTCGTCCCTCCTAGCTCCATGACACTGAGGACACGCAAGTCGAACAACCAGGGAACCTCAACTAGCCCTACCACGTCTCCAGGTCGGAAGAAAGCAGATAAGAACCGCCCCACAGACGACGTCGCTGATGCGTTGCTGTCGTCCGAGTCAACCGCCGAAGTTAAACCACCCAGCGTCACGAAAAAGCTTCCGCGTGTCATTCTGAAAGTTGGCTCACCCCCGGAGGCCTGAAAACGCCTGTACGTTCCATCCAATGGCATAGTACACCTTGTGGTAAACGTGAATTAGTGTAGTGTAACCGTCGTCTGTAGACTAGAAATACTGATCAAATGCGTTTTGTCTCCGTGAGCTCTCGATATCCTTCGCTCGTAATTTATCAAGTAGTTTTAGTTTTGATATACTCTCTAGAGCACTGGTGCACAGCTACGAATAACCCGCCTTGTGCTCATTCGAGTCCGTGGTTGCATATGACGGATTTTGTGCTGCCGGAGGCGAACGCGAGCGCGCTTGCGCGCCGCTCGGCCTCGGAGTGCGCTAGCAGCGCCTCATTTGATTTTCGATTGTACATCTGGTGTACAGTCGAAAACTAAATGAGTCCAAAATTGAATATTGAATACGCGTACGTTCCGATTTGTCTTGTATGTCTTCGCGATATGTTTCCGTTTCAGTTTTTTCCGTTTCGTTTCTGTACGCGCGCCAGTTTGTCCGACCTACTGATTTCAAGCGCAACAAGCCTTGGATCTTCTTACTGTAGCGAAATGACGCAGTTCTTGAACCTGCCTAACTTCCACTAGGCTCTGGGATCTCGTTCCATGGTCTATCTTCCTCGCGCTGAGTGGGCCACCAAGTGCAACAAGGCCACTGTTTTCCAGGTAGCTTTCCATGGGTCATCAAGGTCCGGGGAGTGTTAAACCGGCAGTAGTCGCGACACTATCAATGCGCAGGTTAGTCTGAGACAGCGAAGAGTGTCCGCAGGACTCCCTCCTGTCCTGCGACGATGGCCAGTCTAGGTAGGCCCCCTGTGACAACCGATAGCCTCCAGGCTGACGAGACTGCCCGTAGCCCGAAATGGGGATTTGAGCACTGACAAAGACTGAACTCCGATCTGAAAGGGTCGGGTGCCAGGCAATGCAGGCAATGAACGCATGCTGCCACGCCCAGACACCGTACGTAACAAGGATGACGTTCCTTGGAATTGTCGATCAGAAGGATGAGTTCACTTTTTGCTCCGCTTACGACCCCATCTTACTGTAAGGGCTTACTGTACGCCAATCTTTCTGAAACACAAAAGGCGCCACTTGGCAGCGGAGATCTTCCCAGAAATGGACAACGCTAGAATTACGAGGCGAGTTTGTTCGCTTCCATGGCGCCAAACTGGACGTACACGATATGTATGAGCTAGGAACGGAATAATTGAATAGATAGCTCGGTTCCGCCAGTCCACAATATCAAAGGGACGCTAGCACCTGAACTTTGTGAAACTTTCCATGGCATCATCCGATTCCCACGCGGTACTTTGGTTTTGGGGGACTTGGTGCGTTTGTAAAGAAAAGAACAGAAAACAAACTATGCAGAACCACGGCATGAAGGCACCCACAGAGAGGAAAAGCATGTCCTGTCTCTCGTAGACCACAAGTTGGGAGAGAGGGCTGGTCAGACAGAAACGAGAGCCACAGTACCGTAAATGAGACCACAGACAGCGCTATAAGCTTTTCTCTTTCGTCACAGATTGGGGAAAAAGGAACGACCAGTGACTAATTGGTTTTACACAATCAAAGGGACGCGAATGGGATTTGTGCCCTTATAGGATATCTTCCACGCCTGTCGTCTGTTGCCATAACAGCTCAATTGGTAACTGCTGAAGCGCTGAATGATCGCGGCATGGCCATGCCGCATCACTTACTACTTGACAGTCAATTATTCATAAGGACCGCACAAAGACTCTCCCGCAAAAACAGACGGTTCCGAGTCAAGGTCATCTCCGACTAGAACCGCTCTAGACGCCCAGGCGCCACAAGTCCTCTCTATGGCAGCATCTATTTCCTCGTCCGCCGCACTCCCTGACAGCGGCCATTACTCATTTCACTGGAACCCGGGCCGGGAATTGATCATTCAGTGAAAAATATTGGGAAGCCAGCCTCTTTGAGCGCATGCAAGGTTTCTAACGACTTGAGATATACAGCATCACGCCGCTGACGGAGGTGCTGGGAAAAATTATGGCCGAAGTGACATCGATTCTACTAGTGACCATATGCATGTTTCTCTCAGATGTTTCGCTCCAAAATATATATATGCAAAACATTGTACTATGTGTAGTCTGCCCATGTTACAGTGCAAGATCGAGAGCACCTGCCAGTGATCGTATGACTGCTTGCAACCTGAGATGAAAACAGGAATCCAGCAATACGCGCATGGTCGCATCCACGATGGAAGTGTCTCCTCTAGTGAGCTCGTACTGAGCTGTGGGCCTAGAAGAAATTACTTGGTTGGCCGCAGTACGATAATTGGGTCCCATATCAGATCTTCTGTATGTTTATCCGCCTCAAACGCACGATTCAAACGCACTGGGAATGAATCACGCATGGATAAATACTGACAGCAGGTTACAACGGCGTCCGAGCCCTATTGTACGCCCGTTAAAGAGTATAAGTTACAATAGGTGCCCTCAATAAAAACGAGTGAGGGTCGATGTCTTGCCTTAGATCCTGCCCGGTTTGATATCCTCACTTTTCCGAACAGTCGTACACAAGCGTTCCAGTCGACCCGCCCTCGTGTGGTGCCACGTCGCAGCCGCTCTCCAAGAAACCCCCTACGTCCCCGATAGGTGGCGAATCCAGTGATGTGAATCTTATAGATATTGGGGGTTCAAAGGCGTCGAGGTCAGACATAGACAGAACGTCGGCAGTGTTTAGTCGCGTCATGACGAGGAGCACGATAGTCATGGGGTAGATCCCCTGATGGGTGGAGCTGACACTTAGCCTGTCATGACATGATAGAAGGAGGCCTTACGACAACTTGGACGATAGCTGCATCCAAGAAAAGAACCCCATCCCAGTGAACAACTGATGATATCATATACACCACCTGCCGCGGAGGGCCTTAGGTCAGTTAACGTACAACATAACCAGAAGTAAATCAAAACATACCCAAATGCATAGATAAAGTGCCCCAGACTCGACCATGAAAATGAGAACTTTTTCTGCTGTAGATGTAGCAGTTTCCTTGCCAAGCAAAGATCGTACATACTGCCTGTGCTGCCTGCAGGACGCGGCGTGTCGTCACAGACGGCGTCAAGTAGCTAGGGTTAAGAGAAAACGTACCATGTTCGAATACAGATTAAGCCTGTGGCCCAGAGATTTGTGCCAACTGAGAGGCCCCAGAAGGCCCATCCGAGGTAACGGCTCACGCTTCCATATCGCTCGAACTTATATTCAGTCCCGACGTGCGCGCACGCAGCGCCAGCGGCCGAAAATACTGACAACGGATACGTCAACCGAGAGAATCACCCCGCAGTCTGCTTATGCTCACCGAGTGTGCACCCAAGGGAGAAGAGCGGGGGAATGAATACGGTGAATCTGCGACTCGGACCCCACAACACCCAAGCTCGCCACACAACAATCCCATCACATAGGATGTACTTCGCGGCAATAAGCATTCGTCGCAAGTGATGTCTCAAGGGGGACATACATTAATCGTGGGTATGTATATGATTACAAGCATTTCGAGGGGTGACATGAGAGCTTCGTCAACCCTCAAAATTTTCGCGGCAATAGCCATATTCATGGCCCAGTGTACCGCAGAGACCGCGTACATGACTGCGGACACGGCTAGCATAGAATTTCTGACTGGGGTGGACGGGCGTTTGGACCTTGCAGTCGGGATAAGAATCGAGAATCGCAAATGGAACGCAGACGTACAGCATAAAAACGCTTGAGAAAAGAAAGACAGCGGTATATATCCCTGTTCTCTGGCTCAGCTATGCGGAATGGATCAAGAACATAGTCGCACCGAAAAAGAAAGTCTCGCATAGGAAGGCCCCGATTAGGATGATGAGTTTACCATACATTTCTGCTCGAGCATTGTCACCCATGGTACAGGGCTAAGAAGATCAGTGACAGTGAGGTGAGGAACGTGGTTGACCAGGAGAACTCTTGCGCTCCGAAATGTCAACGAGACACGAGATGAAATGGGTGAGGGACAGACAGCCAACGACCTCTAATACGTCCCGATTGGGTGGTGCTGTCGACTAAGGGGCGTCTGACCTAGGTCGAGTGCCTGGTTTGACCAGACGCGCAATCAGTGTAATGGACGTTGCTATCGGGGGTACAAGATCGCGCCAATTGTCAGGGCCCGTGTTTTTCAGTGAAGATCAGAGATCGATTGACAGTGTATTTTGCGGACGTATGAGATAAGATATGGCAATTAACGCACTTACATGTAAGGACGGACCTGTCAACCATACAGCGAGCACCTGGACATAGCAACTCGGACTTTGATGGGTAACGAGGGCAACGGAGGAAATTTGGGCTGAACTTCACAACTTGTCATTCCATGAACCGTACTTCATGGTATTGGATTACCGGGCGACTGGAAAATGAAAAGAACTCGATTGAATACAGCCGGACAATGCGATGTCGGCGATTCGGGAGGATCTACCGAGTCCAGGGTGCACCGGACATATCGGGGTACAGCAGGTGTCGACTTAAAACGAAACGGTCTCTCCTAGTGCAGGAAATAAGAAATCACCTGGTCTAAGACCTGCTTTTCCACACTCTTTTTTGAGAAGTTCGGGAGGCTCGAGTACGGGCTCCAAGGTCAGGGCCTAAGTCCTAGACTGGAGGCTAAGCAGAAGAAGAATAAATAAGGGGAGAGTGGATAGTTACCCCAAATGCATTGCGAGGGTTTTCTCAGCTTTAACATCCGCACAGCGTCCGCAGGGGAGCCATGCAGATTCGACCACATGGCGCGCGGGCTATATGCGCTATGGCGTAAACCGATGTGAAATTTTGGGGTTCGATCGGAAGTTGTGACGCGTACCCAATAGGCAACAACGCGACGTCAACATCGCCGAAGCGCTCCCCAACCTGGGCAAATGCGGGACAAACGGGAACCTTATCTTCATCTTCCCCGTCGTGTACGGTACGGTATCCGGTATCACCGGTGAAATACACCCTCTTGTGCGAGTGGAGGTCATCCACGACCCATGCTACCCAGAGCGCATGCCATCGATCGAGTGCCGTGCGTCCGGAGATATGTTGCGACGGTGTGCAGGATAGCCGCACTTCCGCACTTACGGCGGGGCCGCCGGCGTTTGAGGGGACAGCAACGCGCAAGAGATGTTCGTCCCACCAGCCGAGTTCGTGGATGCGAGAGGAGGGTGCACCGAGGGCGCCAGAAAGGTAGGTTGCATTGTTCAGTCGGACGAATATGTGAGCCGAGGACGAAGGGTTAACGAAGAGCGCACGAAGTGTCGGAGCGTCAGTGCTAGGCAAATGAAGGAGTCAGAGGGCCGTTGAAGCGTCGAATTGGAGGGAATGTATGCACTGATCATAATGATTGTGCTGATCAAACATCAGAATTTGTATGGCCAAAGTAGGATAGTAGCATACCGAAAGCACGATGGCGTCGACGGCAGGGACGTCTTCAACTTTGCAAGGCGCATCTAAAGGGGGTGTAAGGATAGATCGGAACTGGTGTCGTTACGTCCATAGCGCCATACCGGTGAAGCGTGCAGGTCCGAACCACTGAGATGTGGAACAGGGCTGTGAAAATACAGGATCAAAGGTGATGCGGACCCACGCACGGCACCAGGGGGTGTGCAACTCTACGAAATAGCACGCATGACTGTCATGACATAATTCTCAGGTCACGCTCGGCGACTTCGGGGGTGTAAACCACCTAACTTACCCAAACCAGGTAGCTTTCGCGCCACCCTCGTTCCCACGTTGGGTACCCCATGTAGGAATTTGGTTTGGTATCAACGACTTGATGTGATTTGGGATGCGAGGGCTCCGAGCCGAGACCGCGAGAACTGGATGACGTACACGACCCGTAAGAATGTTGCCATAACTTAACTCGAGGGGAAGGTACGCACGGAGCCCCACTGGAGGACGATCGGAATCTGGGTGGGAACGGTCGTGGTAGACAGGAGGGACAGGGACCTCACTATACCTGAATGAGGGCCAGGGATTCCCAAACATTGTCTTGCTATCATTTAATGGTGACTACTAGTAGGGCGGACTACGTTATCGTCGGGCGGAAACCTTTTCGGAGGTTCCGTGACTTCGATGTGTGGTGCGAGTGTCATGATTGCCAATAGACGGAGAGGTCGATACCCAAGACCGCTCGTCAGGCTGGTCAGTTATTATCATGTTTCGGGTCAACACGAGCGCAGATTCGTCAGTGTTGGATGTTGGCCGCCCACACACACATGGCGCCGGCTTGAAAGCGTTCAGGGTTGAGTACGTTGAGCACTTGAGCACTTGAGTCAGCCCGGCCGCCGCTCGATTCAGCTCCTCTGAGTCGCGGCGCGAAATTGTTTTTGGACGTTTGCCTCCGCATTGTATACTACAGTCCTGTCCCTTACCCTATGCACCCCATCGTTGGACAGTCACCCATTGTCACGCCCCCCATTGAAACTCCACTCGACCCCAAGCTCGGCCTGCCACTCGCGCGATTGCCAGTGTGGGACATGGCATGTACGGCATCAATGCGCAACGGATTACTGGATTATATGACCCTATCTAAATGTTAGGTACTCTTGTAGATACTGTTGGAATGTATTGTAGTAATAATATTGTTGATAGGTAGTACTGGGGTGAGTACCCAAACAACCCAGGTCTGTCTCGGGATCAGGGAGGTGCGAAGTGTCGCAACCGGTCGCACAGGCCTCCGCGCGGCGCGAAACTTCGTACGGACGTTCGCCTTGTTCGGGAATACGTTGTCCTTGGATCGCTAAGGCCGCGCGCGAGTGCGGCGTACTTCTTAACGCGAACGATGGGCCACTCCACTGTACGGTGATCAGCGGCGCAAGGGATCGCGCACGCCTCCGCGTAGAGTAAAACTTCGAAGACTTGACCGCAGCGATCGGGAACACGTCGCGCTTCAGTTGCTAAAGGCGCGCGCAAGTGCAGAACGCTGTTTGAACGCAAGGAACGGGCTGCACTGAGCCTTACTGAGATCTGGAGCCATGGGAATTCTTCTCCGTTGTTGATGCCGTAAATACAGTATTTATATACATGAGGAAAGGGAGATCTGTGGACCTAGTAGAAAATGCCAACACTGGGCTAGATACCAGGAGACAACCGAGCAAAGGTCGAAAACCACGGAAATGCATCGCAGGAAAGTCCCAAGTTAGCCGGAAGCAGAACCAGAGCGCGGGAAAGTGCAAACCGCCAGAGCGATGCGGAAAAGTGACAAGTAACGAATAGCGCAAAGGACGTTTTACCTGGCTGGCCGCGCGCTGGTCTACTGGCACACTGATGGGCTATGTTTTCTTTGTTTTTTTACGAGCCTGAGGGGGGAAGACGTCTCCGAGTAAAGCACACTAGAATCTGCGAAAGTGATGCGCTCTGGTCTACAGAAGAGCCAGTGCCTTCTCCGATTGTGATAAAAGACGTCGTAGGTGTTCGGTGTGACGACGGTGTCTGATGAATTTGAATGGCTGCGAAGCGCAAAATACACTGTTAATGACTCACATCTTTCACCTCCTTAAGACTCCAAGCAAAGTTGTCAAACCCGTCAAGAGCATCACTCTGGAGCATCATACCATTTGATGGATCGCCATGGTCGCATCCACGATGGAAGTGTCTCCTTTATTGAGATCGTACTGAGCCGTGGGCCTAGAAGAAATTACTTGGTTGGCCGCAGTACGATAATCAGGTCCCATATCAGATCTTCTATATGTTTATCCACTTCAAACGCACGAGTCAGTCGCACTGGAAACGAATCACGCATGGATATATACTGACAGCAAGCTACAACGGCGCCCATTGCACGGCCCGTTTTAGAAAGAGTATAAGTTACGATGGGTGCCCTCAATGAAAACGAATGAGGGTCGATGTCGTGCCTCGGATCCTGCCCGGTTCGATCGACCTCATCCTCACTTTTCAGAACAGTCGTACACAAGCGTTCCAGTCGACCCGCCCTCGTGTGGTACCACGTCGCAGCCGCTCTCCAAATAACCCCCTACGTCCTCGATAGGTGGCGAATCTGGCGATGTGAATCTTATAGATATTGGGGGTTCAAAGGTCTCGGGGTCAGACATAGACAGAGCGTCGGCGGTGCTCAGTCGCATTGTGACGAGGAGCACGATAGTCATGGGGTAGATTCCCTGATAGGTGGAGCTGACACTTAGCCCGTCATGACATGATAGAAGGAGGCCTTACGACAACTTGGACGATAGCTGCATCCAAGAAAAGAACATCACCCCACTGAGTAAACGACGATATCATATACACCACCTGCCGCGGAGGGCCTTAGGTCAGCTAACGAACAACGTAACCAGAAGTAAATCAAAACATACCCAAATGCACAGATACAGTGCCCCAGACTCGACCATGAAAATAAGGACTTTCTCTGCTGTAGATGTAGCAGTTCCCTTGCCAAGCAAGGATCGTACAGACTGCCTGTGCTGCCTACAGGACGCAGCATGTCATCACGGACGGTGTCAAGTAACTAGGGTGAAAAGAAACGTACCATGTTCGAATACAGATTAAGCCTGTGGCCCAAAGATTTGTGCCAACTGAGAGGCCCCAGACGGTCCATCCGAGGTAACGGCTCACGCTTCCATATCGCTCGGACTCATATTCAGTCCCGAGGTACACGTATGCAGCGCCAGCGGCCGACAATACTGAAAAATGGATACATCAACCGAGAGATTCACCCCGCAGTCTGCTTATGCTCACCGAGTGTGCACCCGAGGGAGAAGAGCGGGGGAATGAATATGGTGAATCTGCGACTCGGACCCCACAACACCCAAGCTCGCCACACAACAATCCCATCGCTTAGGATGTACTTCACTGCAATAAGCATTCGTCGTAAGTGAAGTTCCAAGGGGTGACGTACATTAATCGTGGGTATGTATATGACTACAAGCATTTCGAAGGGTGACATGAGAGCTTTGTCAACCCTCAAAATTCTCGCAGCGATAGCCATACCCATGGCCCAGTGTATCGCAGAGACCGCGTACATGACCGCGGACACGGCTAGCATATAATTTCTGACTGGGGTGGACGGGCGTTTGGACCTTGCAGTCGGGATAAGAATCGGGAATCGCAATTGGAACGCAGACGTACAGCATAAAAACGCTCGAGAAAAGAAAGACAGCGGTATATATTCCTGTTCTCTGGCTCAGCTATGCGGAATGGATCAAGGACATGGTCGCACCGAAAAAGAAAGTCTCGCATAGGAAGGCCCCGATTAGGATGATGAGTTTACCGTACATTTCTGCTCGAGCATTGGTACCCATGGTGCGACAGGGCTAAGAAGATCAGTGACAGTGAGATGAGGAACGTGGTTGACCAGGAGAGCTCTTGCGCTCCAAAGTGTCAACGAGACATTATATACATTATATGACACGAGATGAAATGGGTGAGGGTCAGCCAACGAGCTCCCATACGTCCCAATTGGGTGGTGCTGTCGACTAAGGGACGTCTGACCTAGGTCGAGTGCCTGGTTCGACCAGATGCGTAGTCAGTGTAATGGACGTTGCTATCGGGGGTACAAGATCGGACCAATTTCTAGGGCCCGTGTTTCTCAGTGAAGATCAGAAATCGATAGACAGTGTATTTTGCGTTGCGGACGTTACGTATGAGATAAGATATTGCAATTAACGCACTCACATGTAAGGACGGACCTGTCAACCCTACAGCGGGCACCTGGGTATAGCAACTTGGACTTCGATGGGTAACGAGGGCAACGAAGGAAATTTGAGCTGAACTTCACAACTTGTCATTCCATGAACCGTACTTCGTGGTCATGAATTACCAAATGACTGGAAAATGAAAAGAAAGAATTCGATTGAATACCACCGGACAATGCGACATCGGTGGTTCGGGATCTACTGTATCCATGGCGCACCGGACATATTACAGCAGGTGCCGACTTAAAACGAAACGGTCTCTCCTAGTGCAGGAACCAGGAAATCACCTGATCCAAGACCTGCTTTTTCACACACTTTTTTGAGAAGTTCGGGAGGCTCAAGTACGGGCTCCAAGGTCAGGGCCCATGTTCTAGACGGGATGCTAAGAAGAAGAAGTATAAATAAGGAGAGAGGGGATAGTTACCCCCAATGCATTGCGAGGGCTTTCTTAGCTTTAACATCTTTGAACATTCGCACAGCGTCCGCAGGGGAGCCATGCAGATTCGACCACATGGCGCGCGGGCTATATGCGCTATGGCGTAAACCGATGTGAAATTTTGGGGTTCGATCGAAGGGAAGTTGTGACGCGTACCCAATAGGCAACAGCGCGACGTCAACACCGCCGAAGCGCTCCCCAATCTGGGCAAATGCGGGGCAAACGGGAACCTTATCTTCATCTTCCCCGTCGTGCACAGTACGGTATCCGGTATCACCAGCGAAATACACTTTCTTGTGCGAGTGGAGGTCGTCTACGACCCAAGCTGCCCAGAGCGCATGCCATCGATCGAACGCCGTGCGGCCAGAGACATGTTGCGACGGTGTGCAGGACAGCCGCACTTCGGCAGTTACGGCGGGGCCGTTAGCGTTGGAGGGGAGAGCAACGCACAAAAGACGTTCGTCCCACCAGTCGAGCTCGTGGATGCGAGAGGAGGGTGCACCGAGGGCGTCAGAAAGGTAGGCTGCATTGTTCAGCCCGACGAATATGTGAGCCGAGGATGAAGGATTGGCGAGGAGCGCACGAAGTGTCGGAACGTCGGTGCTAGGCAAACGAAGGAGTCAGAGAGTCGTTGCGAATTGGAGGGAATATATGCACTGGTCATAATGATTATGCTGATCCAACATCAGAATTTGTATGGCCAAGTAAGACTAGTAGCATACCGAAAGCACGATGGCGTCAACGGCGGGGACGTCTTCAACTTTGCAAGGCGCATCTAAGGGGGGCGTGAGGATGAATTGGATCTGGTGTCGTTACGTCCATAGCGCCATACCGGTGAAGCGCGCAGGTCCGAACCATTGAGATGGAGAACAGCGCTTTGAAAATACAGGGTCAAAGACGATGCGGACCCCGCGCACGGCACCAGGGGGTGTGGGCAACTCTACGAAATAGCACGCATGACTGTCATGACATAACTCTCAGGCTACGCTCGGCGACTTCGGGGGTGTAGACCACCTACCCTAACCAGGTAGCTTTTGCGCTACCCTCGTTCCCACGTTGGGTACCCCATGTAGGAATTTGGTTTGGTATCAACGACCTGATGTGATTTGGGATGCGAGGGCTCCGAGCCGAGGCCGCGAGAAAGAACTGGATGACGTACACCATCCGTAAGCCTGTTGCCATAACTTAACCCGAGAGGAAGGTACGCACAGAGCCCCACTGGAGGGGCGATTGAAATCTGGGTGGGAACGGTCATGGTAGACAGGAGGGACAGGGACCTCACTATACCTGAATGAGGGCCAGGGATTCCCAAACATTGTCTTGCTATTATTTAAATGGTGACTAGGGCGGACACCATCTACGTTATCGTCGGGCAGAAACCTTTTCGGAGGTTCTATGACTTCGATGTGTGGTGCGAGTGTCATGATTGCCAAGGGATGGAGAGGTCGATACCCAAGGCCGCTTGTCAGACCGGTCAGTGTTTACCGTGTTTCAGGTCAACACGAGCGCGGATTTGTCAATGTTGGCCGCCCACACACACAGCCCGGCGCTCGATCTAGCTCCTCTTCGTGGCGGCGCGAAATCGTTTCCGGACCACATTGTATACAGCAGCAGCGCTGGGGCAGCGGGCAGAAACGCGTCCCCCTGTCACGGTGTCACTTGCCGCGAATTCAAAAACACGTGTGTAAAAGTTCTCAATGGAGACCGTGACCGTTCCCGCCGAATCACCCTCACCTCGGTCCCACCTAAATCCAGATACACCACCCGAGCTCGTACTTCCCGATGACCCCGATGCGGACATCATCCTTCGCTCGTGCGACATCCAAGAATTTCGAGTACTGAAAATTTATCTTATTAAGAACTCTCCTGTGCTCAGCGAGTTAATGGAATCACCCACCTCCCTCCACGCTGGAGCGCTTCCCTACATCCAACTATCTGAGAACGGCACAATCCTTTCCAGCCTTCTTAGTTTCATTCTTCCCGTGCCCTCCATCCTTCCTCCAACCACCGAGCAAATCATAGAGCTGGTATCGGTAGCTCAAAAGTACGAGATGACCCCTACTCTGGCTCACATCCGGGAAACTATCACCTCGCTGGATCCACCGTTTATACTTCCAGAGACCGCCTTCCATATTTACACCCTGGCTCAGAGGTATGGACTTGGTCAGGAGGTTGTTAGGGCGGCGCGCATGGCATTGACCTTCCCAATAACCCTTGAAGTCCTGGAAGACAAGCTTGACATTATGTCTAGCGCTTATCTTCACATACTCTGGAGGTATTACCAGAGAGTTCGAATCAACCTCAGATCAGACCTTACGGCGTTCAGAACGAATGGAGCACACAGTACGCTGGCGGGTCTAACTTGTTCGACTGTCACTAGTTCCGGTATCCCAAACTGGTTGGATGATTATATCGCGTCCATAGGGGAAGATCCGTCCCTTTTTGACCTCACTGAATTTCACATGTGCTTGACGCGCCACGTCACAACGTCCCAGTCCAGTGGGTGAGACGTGTGCAACCATGCCTACCAAGACGATACGTGCTTTTTGGAAGGCATTCACAGCTGTTGTTAATGTAGTATGACAAAGGTAAGTGCTACTCAAGTACTCGATAATACTGGGAAACGGTTGGAATATGGCTCTACAGGACGAAAAAGTTTTAGTGGAGAAAGCGAAGTTGCAAAGTTGTTCAAGTTCGGCTAGAGACGCTTCGCCCCTGCCCGGGAAAGGTTACATTGACCCACCCAACGCAGATATAATACTCCGGTCGTCCGACCTCGTCAACTTCCGCACCAACAAAGCGATACTATCCATGTCATCGCCATTCTTCATTGACATGCTCTCTCTTCCCCAACCCTCTGATGATGAAGTTGTCGATGGGCTTCCGGTGGTGTGTTTATCTGAGGATGCAGAAACCTTGAAGAGTCTCCTCATGACGCTATATCCTATTCCTTTTGTGTGGCTCGACAACTACCATAAAGCATTAGCGATTCTTGCCGCTTCTCAGAAGTACGACATGGTTGGCGCCCAATTCTCTATCCGTACCAAAATCGAAAGCTGGGGACCTATCATACTATCGGGGACTGAGGCCTTTCGTGCATACGCTATCTCGAGCAGTGCGAAGCTTCTTCCTGAGATGAAGACCTCCGCCCGTCTCACTTTGCACTTCCCTTTGACACTGGAATATCTAGGTGATGAATTACCGTTATTTGAAGGTTGGGCATTGCGTGATCTTGTCCGTTATCGCAAGCGCTGTCGAGATAGTCTTGTCTTAGCCCTTCGATCGTTCCTTGACTCCAGTTTTATGCCGTCAGGTATTTGGGTTGTTTGCAAGATCGCCGGTCCCGACTTAGTTTACGCATATCCCGAATTTCCCGATTGGTTAGAAGACCTTTTATTGCAACATATAACTAAGATGGAAGAGACATATACGAACTCCCTCCTGAACCCCTCAAGCATCCGCGGGGAGTACTTGGCTGCACTCCACGCGCACGTCAGCCAATGGGACTGTTTCCCCTGCGCGAAGGTGCACGCCTTGAACGGGGAGACATACTGTGGGGAGTTGAAGAGCAAACTTGCGCGGGCGCTGGACAAGGTGAGCACTTCATTGTGATGGATTCTCAGGAATCTGAGTCACTCACACGATCAATGCAGATACGCTTAATTCCAGACTCACAGACAAAGGGTTCACTCACTGAACCCACGTCTAGAAATCCGTGACGTCAACATAGGGACAAAGGATACGAGTGGGAGATATGGGTTTCGTAGGGCCATCACGTCGTGACAAGAGATCCATGTATAGTGGGTGTATGGACGGTTTTTCTGTGGACATGTTCAGAAGGGTACGATCGATACAGCACTGTCAGTGGTGAGCGCCACTGGCACGGACAGTACTCAGGACGGACATCCATTCAACATGTCATCACCTTAGCCGTCTCAGGCTCGTGTCGCCCGTCACCCCTTCGCCCTCCGGCTCCGGCTCCTCCTGAGATAGTAAGGCCGCAATTCTAATTGCTGAGTCAAGTGTCCCCATCTATACTCTATACAATACCTTAATACGCATCGGTTTGTGTCCAGAGTTGGCGGGCTTTGAACGCTGCTTGCAGCAACAATTTGCACACCGTGTGCCGTTTTTTTCTCGATGACTGTCAAGGCAACTAGGCCCATTTATCCTTCATCATGGCAGTCCTGTTGCTTGGGCTAGAGCTTTGTTAGACCCCTTACTGTAACCAGGAGGAATTGAGCTAAGCGGCTATCCAACTGCAACGAGACTTGCGTTTCACCCATTGAATCCCGAACGAATTGGACATGGCTTCAGCCACACAGCGGTAAAATCGAAGCTAAGTTACAATAGGCGGATATGCCGGGAGCGTTCGCTTATGGCCTAGAAGAGAAATGTCTCTCCAAGTGCAGGAATGAGGAATTCATCTAGACCAACACCCGCTTTCTCACAATCTTTCCTAAGAAGTGTGGGGGGTTCAAGGACGGGTTAAGACCCAAGTTCTGAAATCGCGCTTAGCCGAGGCATAGACGGAAAGGTGACTCGGTGACCCACCCCCAATGCATGGAAAGAGCCTTCTGGGCCTCCAGGTCCTTAAATATCCGCACTGCGTCCGCGGGGGAGGCATACTCATTCGACATGATGGCGCGCAGCTCGTATGCGCTACGACAGCAAGTGGGACAGGCTGTCAACATACGCAGTGTACGGGATAAAAGCGATCCTGGTGCGCACCCAATGAGCAACAATGCCAAGCAAAAGCCACCAAAGCGTTCGCAGGGCAAACGGGAACCTTATTTTCGTCTTCCCCGTCGCGCACGGTACGGTGTTATCACCGGCGAAATACACTTTCTTGTGTAAGCGAAGGTTATCCACTGTCCAGAGGGCATGCCACCGATCAGACGTCGCACGGGCCGAGACGTGTTGCGACGGTGTGCAGGACAGTCTCACTTCTGCGTCTACGGCAGCGCCGTTGACGCGCTTTGAAGGAAGAGCAACGCGCAAGAGAAGTCCGTCCCACCAATCAAGCTCGTGGATGCGAGAGAGCGGAGTGCAAAAGAGTTCGCATTATTTCAGAGCTACAAAATATGCGCAGAGGACGAAGGATTTGCGAGTAAAGCACGAAGTCTCGGTATGTCTGTGCTAAGTCGTGAGTGTTTCGTTGGAACGACAAATAAGAAGAGTGTAAGTTACTGTAATCAGGTGGAGCCACCTTGGTGGCCCGAGTCTGTGAAGCATGGCGGCACCATCCTCGTATTCCCGGACCGCCACTCCGCTCACGGACGTCCGTTGCTCGCCATCAGTGCGAATTGCGAAAGACATGGACGACACCTTAGAACAACCAAATCCCTCTTTTGTCAACCCAGGAGATGAGGACCATGAGCAGGACTCCTCTGGAGATGAAGACGGTGGTCTCGATTGGACAAAACTTCCGTATGTTCTCATTACGACTCATCGCTGGAAAGTAAGTTTATCTGCCACTTAGCCTCGGGAACAACGCCGCACGTCCGGTGATCCCAAAACGCGGTGAAAAGGATTTCGAACCAAGCGGTTCAGGTCTTCAACGCCATAATCTAGAGAGAGCCCGTTTAGCAATGTTTGATGCGCTAAGATCCACCCGCGCAATTTCAAGGTACGGTCTATGACCACATTTTTATCTCATGGCACTTTTACCCGCTTTCTTTGCACAGCAAGTCTGTCAGCTACGCGGTATGGCATCCAGATCTTGCCCGCGCTCATGTGACCGTCGCTCGAGGCGTTCATTTCACCTCGATGGGTCACTCGGTGCAGCGCCCGTCCGGGGTCTCCACGAAGACTCAAAAAAGGCTGGAGCTTTTGCCGGAGGAAGCGCTATATCTCGTAGAAAAGGGCGCCCTTTTCTGCTGGAAAGCATCTCACGATAGCCCCGATGAAGATGCGGGTTGGGATTCTGCGTCCCAGGGTGCACCTATGAGCGTGCAACAGGCGTACGCAGAGATGATCGGGGCGCAAGATTTGACTCTGGACCGATATCACGTAAAGTGTATGCCCCTCGTCTTTCCCTTTTCGATATTCAAAGATACGCCTTCTACAAGACGTTCTCTTACCTTCGGCGGCTGGGTTACATAGTAGCTCGAGCGAGGCCTCCTTCCCCCGCCTATCCTGTCCCTGCAGCGCAAGCGCTTTCACAACAACCCACCACGGCTTCAATCTTTCGCCGAGTGTTCGCCGCTCTGTGTTCACCAATACGTAGGCTGTGGAGCTGGTTTATTCAGCCCTCGAAGACTTGGTGGCGTCCTCTTGTGCACCGGCGATGGCTCCACCATAATATGGATTACCGTGAGCATTTTTTTCCCAGATAACTGATAATCGAAAGCTAAATACTTTCTGTTAGCGTCAATATTCAAGACCTTCCGATTCCTCTCTTCAGGACACACCGTCCCTCTCCCATCTCACGCTCGATGTTTTACTGGCGACCCGCCTTCCCCTTATGAGATATTTTATCACCTTTACAAGCCAAATACGCCTTACCGCAAGACGGCGCCTCCCCAACCGGACTTTTCGGTCGTGGTTGTCAAGTGAGCTCTTTTTTTCTAATCCACGCTCGGTCGAGAGTAACATCTCTGTTTTCTATCCAGTGCACGTATGACACCGATGCCCACGCTCGCGGAGCTTGCGCACATGTATGAGGGCCTGCCCACCATTCCACCACCCGTTCCTCGTAACCGCAGAGCGCCGCCCGCGACAAACACCCCCGTGTCCAAGCCGTCGCCTCCCACGGGAACTGTCGTGAGGCCCCATTCATCCTTCTTGGCCAAGTTGCTGTCGTACATTCTGTTCCGTCCTATACATTCACCGCCAGAGCCAGCACCAGTTAAGCCTAACCCCTTCATGGCACTTCGTCAGGGCAAAAAAATCGTCATCGTCGCAGCTGCGGACGCAGGCATCGTGAGTTTCTTCAGGTTTGGTGAAGGTGCATTTGAGGAATGGCCGATGGCCTGATGAGGACATCGTGATGCGTGCAGAAATTCTAACGCATCGATACGTTTTTCCTCTGTCAAGAGTTTCCACAGACACCACATGTAGCTAGACAGAGTGTGGCTCATTACCAAGTCCTTAATGATGATGAGGGAAAAGTACAACATAGCAACTGCGGAGAGAGAGATGTAGGTGATGCAAGTAATGACGATGTGAGAACCAGCAATGGGAATGGACTAGGCCACAGAGACGGAGGTATAGAACATAATGGTGAATAAGATGACAAAACGCGCACGGGGGCGGGCGTAACTTTTTTTGCGTTAAAGGCTCAATCGTCCCTGAAACCTACAATTGTACTCTTTGGTCGCAAGCTGATCACTGGCGGGCCGTGCTGTGGTACTGGTGGAGGCTCATCCTCTTCGTCGCTCTCCGAACCATGCGCCCGCGGGGCGGCGAAAAGCACGCTCACCACGCGGCCGTTCGGTTGCGATGGTGCCGGCTCCGAAGCTGGAAGAACGAGTGTTTTCGCTGACTCCCCGAGTTGGCGCAGCACATCCTCGTCTAGGTCAATGTCGAAGAGATCAAACACGTAGCGCCGCACAGGCAGGCGATAGCGAGACGTCGAGATCGTGTGCAGCGCACGGTAAAATGCAGGCACAGAGGAGAAAACCTTTTGGTACTCGGGTCGAGACTTTAGCCTGCAAGGTGGGTCAGGAAGGAGTGTTCACAAAACAGAGTTAGCATACGGACTTGGCCAGTGAGCGGGACGCCGTGTTGGCAATGACAGTATTAGAGAGATTCGAGATAGCAGTGGTTACCTCAATCTCTGCCTGTGACTCTGGAGGAACGAGACGCAAGTCACTATCGCCACTGGGTGGAGTAGAATCCCATGGTGGTACCTGGAGAACGTGAGAGGAGGGTTAAGAGCTAAAAAAAAAATGATGCTGAGTCCTTACTGATAAGAACTTATCCAGATCTAGTGGTATACATAGGCCAGTTGGAAACCCAAGTGGAGACAGCGTGGCCTCCCAGCCATAGTCACTCAGTATCTCTGCTCCTTGGGGTGTTGCCGATATTAAGCCTAATACAAAGAAGCATGTTCTGGAAGGTGTGGTGAGCCGAATTCAAGTCTATCTGCGTCGATCCTACCCTCGTACGGATAGCACTAACGATTGCTCCGCGATTTCGAGAATCACAGGGATGATGTCTTCCTCTTCTAAGAACGGAAGTCCACCAGTGGAAGAACCGATGTTGCCCTACACGGGCTCAATGTGGAGAAGAGTTACGTGATAAACATAGCGTACCACTGTCCACAGGATGCTCTTTAGCTTGAGAATGAGTTCCGGGTCTTCCTTCTCGCGGCCGTGCTGACGGATGAAGAGGGCGAACTCAGAAAAATGGCCTTTTTCATGGAGAACTTGACACCCAAGCTCTGTCTTCGCCATCTCCCCATAAAAATGAGGTGGGACCACACCGTCAAACGACCTAAAACAAATTTGTGAGAAGTTAGGTACTTATGGCTCGAGTTACCCACTGTATGTCGTCTTCGTCGTCAACCGGGATGAACTCCATTGTCTTCGCCAGCCAGACCTCAATTTCGACGACATAGTGAATGTTGCGTTCCTTTATGGAGAGAGCGGTAAGTGCAAGTAATCTTCAGTGTATTTCAACCTTACGTGAAACCAGATATCCATCTCACGGTCGATATAGCCCGAGTCGAACAGATACCGGAACCCAACGGGAGTTGACATGAACCTTGTAAGAAAAGGGTCAGAGAAAAGCACGAGAGGATAATTCAAATGGGTCCCACTTTAGGAGCAGCCCGTGTCCAACATCGCCAAGATGGTCTAGAGTCGGCTGCATTGCCACCACAAGTCGTAGAATATCCACCGCCTCGCAAGCCTCTTCCAAGAACTGGGTCGCCAGTTGGCACACTTCCATCGCTGGATCATAGAGTTGTGTAAGCAATAGTCGGAGAGTCCACGTGTTTGCGGTTGGACTGTGCAGGATCATCTCGCTAAGGTGTTTCGTGGCGTATAGGCGTATGTGCTGAACAGAGGGCATGTGAACAACGATAACACTGGAAACGAATGCCGATACCTTGTAACTGGATGTAAGCGCCTTGGATAGAACGATTCGCGGGTGGCCATCACTATGTCTCCATCAGTAAATTCCTTCCAGGAATGAGGAGATGCGAACATGGAGTAGTCAATGTTTTCAATAATGCCTTTGATGAGATCTTCTCGGCTGCGTAGCTCGCTCAAGTGATAGAAGGCGGTGAATAGCTTCGCCTTTTCCATCAACCTGGACTAGCCCGTGAAAATTCGAAGGAACAGACAGCACATGAATGCATACTCGATGCCTTCTTTGTGCTTGCTGAGCGTGCCTAGCATCTCGAGGTAGCCGTAGGTCAGCGTTTCAGAAACCCGCTTCTTTGAGAAAATTGGGTCGGACTCTGGGGCGCCATTGAACTACGGACCAGTTAAGCGGGGTGTGCCTCCTATGAAAAGAAGGCCGTACAGGGTCTAGCTGTGCAAAGCTCCTTGTGAGCTGCTTTAATAGATCGTCCTCCGAGGATAAAAAACGCTGCCCGTCTGAGCTCGCCAGTAGCGTCGTCAGCAATGTGCACCCCAACTTCACCCAGCGCATGTTTGCCTGTCATGGATAGTCTAGACAAATGACGTGTGCAGTCTCCAAGGTGCTTACTTTGTTTCGCTCAATGTCAGAGAAGCGATGAGTGAACGGGTGAAAGAAAGTCATAAGCCTTCTCAGAAACCGTGAAAGTTTGATGGCCTCTTCCATGCGCTTCGGGTTGAGCAAAGGTCCTTCGACGAGTTCTTGTAGTGTCTCAAAGTTCCACTTGGTGTGGTCCTTCGTTAGCGTAACCTATCGCCTACGCTAAGCACCTGAGCAAGTCCTCTTTGAGGAGAGAAAATACTTGTGTCTCGAGCAGTGCCGCCTGAAACGTTCTATCATCCATTTGAAGGCCCATCTTGATTCGGACCTGTTCCACCTGGCGTTGACCGCGGCGAATGGCGTCCTCAACAGAGTTTGCTCTGTCATCAATCAGCCGTGCCCCATATGGGCGTAGTGGCAATGAACCAACCTCGGTCGGTTACCCGCAGCAGCAACGGCAGTTTCTAACCGCGTTCTGTTGCGATTGAAGCTGTCAATTGAAGACAACGCGGATGTACCAATGATCCTGTGTTCCCCTTGTTTGTAGTCTGACGCAAGACTGAAGACATCCGGGACGAGCTTGTTTTTTTTTGGCATGTGTGGGTCAGCGGTTGTCAGCAGCTCGAACTGTAGGTGCGAACCTGGATCTTTGCAGCCAAAGAAAGTGGAAGGACCTTATTCGCGAGCTGCAAGACCTCTGCCATGAGCAGAGTTCCCTTCCTCGATAAATTGGAACCAGTTGTTGTCTCTTGAAACATGCTAGTCAAAGCCTGTGAAAGCGTGGGTGAGTACTTGGAGCTGGCTTCATCAGTTACCAACCTCCAACAGTCCTGCTTTGGTGAAAATCAATAGGAGCAAGGCGATATATTGATCTGTTAATCTGAGTGGCTCAGGCTGTCGTTGTTGAACTGCTGTGTCACTGCCATTTGGCTGTGAAACTTGGCGAGACTTCCGATAAACTGTTAATATCATCTGTTAGAATATATTTTATCGTTTTCTTGTGTGATTATAGCATACCAGTCAGGCGCCTGCCGCTGATGAAAGCATTGTACCAAGCTGGCGTCTTGATGTTCAGAAGGTCGAAAAACATGTCTAAAACGATTTCCTAAGAAGAGAAGTTTGTGTCGAGAACTCGTGTTAGTAAAAAATTCTTTACCCTAGGTTCGAGAGACGGTATTCGAAGAGTGTCAATGAGAGACCTGATTGCGCGCATGTCACCCATACAAAAATACATGAGACCTGTGTGGTCGGTTATGGTAGAAACAAATCTGTTGAACGAACACACATACCACTCCAAGTCCGCAACATGCATACAATGGACCGGCAAATGTCTTTGAGGCGATGTTGATGCTCTGAGTCTTTACCATATGCGTCCGTGACTCCAGACAATGCAATCTAGAGACAGTGTTTGTACCTTAGATTTCAGAAGTAATCAAATCGAGCGCACCTCCAGGTCCTGTCCAGGGCGAAGGTATTTTCTCGTCGATGGCGAGTCGATGATGTAAAGGAAGGCGGGACTAAGAAGAGAAGCAAGCGCAGGAGGACCTTCGGAGAGTGTTTGAAGTAACACTCGCATACCACCGGCATTGGAAACACACTGTACATCAATGAGCACTAGTTCTACATCAGCCCCTGGAATTGGTCTAGAGACCACTGCTCACTGATTTCGGCCAGTGTCTGGATAGCAACGGATCGGAAAGGATCATCTGGCTGTTCCGCAACGGCTATAAATGCGCGCACGACGCGTTCTGATAATGGCACTGTGCCAGTACAGGAGGCATGATTTGAGTCTTTTCGCTGAGACCCTATGGTGACAATCGTGCGTATGAGTTTGATGGCTTGTTCCTTTTCCACTGTGTGCTTGTTGTCTAGAGCAAGCGATCTGAGAGCAAATGAATAAAGGCATTTTCGTGTGGTCGCATGGCGCACCTGACAATAAACCAGTCTAGGGGTTGCTCATGAAGGCGCTTAACCGACTCTGTATCCACAAGCATGTGACGGAGGAGACGGTAGGCAGTCGCTCTGCTTAACTGGGTGGAGTACTTGGAGAGGGCGGGGGTAACACTAGAGCATTGTTGGACGTGCTACGGGGCCTATACGGGTTTGACTTACGCACGAACAACCTGCACGACGTCCAACTCGTATTGCACTCGTAGGTTTCGCTGTAGCAATCCTATGAGCTTGGTCATGGCCTCGATTCGCGCTCGATTCGTCTCAGGGTCATGAAGGGATATAGCTTGGGTTGGAGTCGAGGCGCCCGGTGAGGCGGACGGAGACGTGGCAGCCCGGGAAAGAGATAGCAACGTCCTGACGTGTCCCCAAGCCTGCTGGAGAATGGTACGGAAGTCGTCTTCGAAACCATCAGTGATTTTAGATGACTTAGGCGACTCGATAACAAATAGATTTACCTCTGTCATCCGCTGCTCGCCGGTCTTCCGTGAATTTGAGTCAATTCAAACCAGGGTAAACGTGAAAAATTCGGACACACGCTGCTCTAACCGATGAGAAATCGTCTCTATCCTTCCTTCGGCCGTGTTGAGCTCAGACTGGACTTGGTTCCGTAATGCCTCCTGTATGCCGAATCGTCAGCATTTAACGCACCAGGTCGGAATGATAATACCGTGAGCTGAGCAGAATTTCCATGTAACACTGCCTCTGCTCCTTCTTTAATGCTGACAGCTTTGCCCATCATATGGTTGAGGATGGCGAACTAACATAATATTCATTCATGGAGCTCATCTTTGGGTCACTTTAGTAGTCGCGCTGACACACCTGCTGCCCAGAATCCTTCCCTTGCAACTGGGTAAAGTCAAAGACGCTGTTAGGCTCATTCGAGGTAGAGTTGCCGCTGCTAAGGTTGGGGTGAGCATGGCCCCCTGCGTCCTGAAAGGCCTCGTAAGACCAATCTGTGGTCATCTAGAGTACGAGAACCCAGATGCCACAATAAAAGACGAGGGTCCGAGGGATTGAGGGGGAGACGGAGTTGAAGAGTGAAGAGCGGGCGCTAACGTAGATAATAATAGCAGGTACGCCGTGCACTCACTTTCGGGACGAGATTAAGGTAATCGTCCCTTATCTTATCTTATCCGGTTTCGGCAAAAGCCGAAGAAACTGTAACATCACTTAATTAAAGTTCAAGCCACCCTGGCCAATTACACCGAAGACCGACGTCGACCAACGACAACAATTCCAGACGTTAACACAACATGGGTCAGTGCTCTTTCTCCACGCTGGCTTCTCTCGGATGCTGACTCGTACATTTCAGTTCGTTATGCCGCTGCCGCTCTTGCCCCGGACCCTGAAAAGAGTGCGTCTAAGTCACATCATCTCTTATGCCCGCGTCTTGAACGAGTTACTGCCATTGTCTAGCCTCTCGTGCGCGGGGGGAGTACCTGCGTACCCACTTCAAAAACATGCGGGAGGTTGGTGCCGCGCTGACGGGTGAGTCTCGCTTGCTGTGGCCTTCAAGTCCTCATACATACTTACCAATACTCACAGGTCTTAAGCTCACCAAGGCATATGCATATCTCAGTAACGTCAAAGAGCATAAACAGGTCATTCCTTTCCGGAGATTCAACGGTGGCGTTGGCCGTGCCAGCCAAGCGAAACAATTCAAGGCAACACAAGGTACGTACTACCCTCCGAACGTTCGATCACGGTTAACTTACACTACATCACTACGTCACAGGTCGTTGGCCCGAGAAATCTGTCCTATTCATTACCCGTCTCTTAAAAAATGCCGAGTCAAATGCCGACGCGAAGAATTTAGACCTGGAGGACTTGATCATCAAGAACATTGTAGTACAGCAAGCGCCGGTATGCTTGCCATTCGGCTCTAGCTAGCCCTAATATTCACTTGTCTCAACAACAGAAAACACGCCGCCGTACATACCGCGCTCATGGTCGCATCAACCCCTACCAAGGTCACCCTTGCCATGTTGAAATTATCCTCGCGGTGTCTGAGGAGGAGGTGGAACGAAGCAAGGATAAAGAGGTCGCAACTTCTTCACTTGCTGGCCTTAATCGGCGACAGGTCGCAAGGCGGCGCATTGAAGCTGCACGCGCGTGACGACGGGGATCTCATGTGCGCATGTACCAATGGCGAGCCTTTCATGTCCGCTTTTATGTATGCGTATGCCATGCAGTGAGACACTCATCTTAGGCCGAGCTTCATGTCCCACCTTCACGGACTGTGCAGGCTTGACTTCTCCCTCTTGTCTTTTGTTGAACCCCCGGCAGTTGGGCGCCCATCTGGAAATATGAAGACTGTATTTCATTTCACTCTACTCGAAAACTAGTACATCAAGAAGACTACTTGTCAAGGACATAACATTTTAACCTACATACACGGGCAGATCATCAATCGGCAAAGGGAGAAAGTCGAAATTGGCGTTTAATGTTAAAGAGTGTGAGTGTGTCATGAGCGCCTAACACCGATAGAAAAGAGAGTGGTCAGTGGTGAAGATGTAGGGCGTGGAGATATAGAGGCAAGTGGGTAGTTGTGGGGCGAGGGCACATTTATTCAAGCCAATGGCAAAGGAGGTAGAGGTTTTGAAAATCGTGACAACATTGCCGCGGAATCAGAGGAAGGCTGGGTGTCAGGTTCGAGTTCCGGGACGAGATCCCATATAGTAGCCACCTTCCGCTCGGGCTTGTTCTTTTTCCCAAAGGGATTGGATAGTCGTGGTAATTTCTGTTTGGTCGATTCTGGGCGACCGGTTTGTTCGATGGTCAAACTGCACTGGAACGTGAGCGATTCTGCTTTAGTCCCAGCCACGGGTTCGGCAACGCACCTTTGTTTGAACATCCAGTCACACTGTTTGTCAGAGTCACGGGCAATAGTACCCTCCAAACTCTTCAGAAGCCAAGCTTGGACGTTGTCGCCGCGTGGGTGATTGTAAGGGACATGCCAGTGTTCCATTTCTACAGGTAGCGCCGTCAGCTCTAATCGGTCTGGGAAAGACGCGGACCAGATGTATATTACCATGAATGATGCGCACGACGTTGTAGCACCTATCCATGTTCGCAATGGGCCCATGCGAGTTGGGAGACACCACGAGTGACTTCGCGTTGATCGCGTTGCCGAACTCGTTGAAATACCAATCTAGAGACGTACATTTGAATATGGTGTCCGTCCGGACGATGCGCATCGACGTACCCATCGCCGGCACAGCCGGTTGAGGGAATAGGGCGACTCCCCTGCCATCGAGGGCAATCACATCCATATTTTCCTTGAGCCCGCCCAATCTGTCCAGTGCCCAACACGCAGGGACACTCAGGGGCTAGCCGCCGTGTATGAGTCTCATATTTCCCCATCCAAACGAGAAAAAAAGACTTACTAAACGCAGGTCAGAGAGTGACCCCAACGACGGGTGCGTCAATCCAGCATATATGCTGCGCATCCCACTGTAATTGTGATACTCGTGGCTTCTCTGAAACGAGCGTCAGCCTGAGAAGATTTACCATCTGATTTGGGAAACATACCAGTGCAAGTGCAATGAAGAAGGTCATGACTGCAGCCCTTGTCTCCGCTTCGACCTGGCCCAAGATGGACCCCGCAACCCACGAAGCCAATGCGCTCTCGTATATTTGCTGAGTGGAACGTGCCGTGTCGACATCGCACTTGTGACCCATGCTAAAGCGGTACCATAGATCCTCAGGAATCACTCTAAGATAACCCTCGGACATGAAAATTGCAAGCTGTCGCGCTAACTCTTGGCAGAGTTCGCGAGAGTTCATATCGAGGATGTGAATAGGATTGTCGCTGTTGCGCACGAGATCGTCCAGTGCCTTGGCGCATTGAAGCTCGTCGTCTGTGGGTGCGGGTTGAGAGACTCTTCGGATAAGTATCTCTGCTCTTGCCTGGAGCCTCCCCTTGTATTGAATAGGCTTTTGGCGACACGCAGCGCGGCTAGAACTCCCGGAAGTTTCGTCGGGCTGGAACCCCTCCATAGAGTTGCCAGAGGGTGCCAGGGCTATGGCCTCTTCGCGTCGATCGTTCAGCTTCCGGATGATTTCCGCTCTTTCAATTGGCAAAAACTCTTCGTCCATCAACGAAACAAGTTCTTTGATGTGAAGGCCAGCTACGCGATCCCTCTCGTGGATCCAATACTGGTCGATCCAAGTACTGATGAGGCGCAGGACGCGGGCCTTGACCGAGGATTGATAGGCAGGCCAGGCTTCGCGCTGGGAGCGATTGAGAGCTCTGGGCTGTTCCTCGTAGCGTGAGATGAGTGCCTTTGCCAGTTCAATCGGGTCACAGAAAGAGCGGAAGCAGAGCAGGACCGTGTCAAGAAGGTCGGGATCACTGGCGGGAGTGCGCGGCTGAGGATCGGTAAGGATATAAACCAATGCCGCTAGACTCGCGCCTTGCATGAAGCCGCTCTCGTCAGAAAAGAAAAAATCCGCAGCGTCGCCAACAGGGGCTGGCATCCTGACACCCCAGTACTCCTCCGCCTCCTCCAGCGAAACGACGTCGGCGGCCATGGTAGCATAGAAGCTGTACTCGTCTTCTTCTTCGTCCCTGTCCTCGGGCTCAGGCTGGCTCGGACTGGAGACAGGTGGTGCGTCGCGAGGCTTTGAGCGCTGCGTAGTGTTGGACTGCCGGCGAGAAAGCGTGGGGCGTCTGAATCTGATCCTCCTTTTGGGAGAGGGTGTAGGGTTACTACTCTCTGATGCAAACAATTCGTTAGTATTTAGCTGTCATCGCAGCAGAGTAAGTAGTTGAGGACGGACCTTTGATCGACACTTTAGCTTGCAGCCTCGACTCGAAATCGACGATATCAAGAAACACGCGGATCGCCCTTAGCAGCATATCACGTTCATGATGGCAGCGCTTCATGATTTGTTTCGAACTCTTGCCATGCGCTCGCTGAATCAGTCGACTTCCGACACCCAGGAGTGCAGACTTCGCCTCCAAAATATCCGAGGTGCTAGAGATGAGGCTTTGGGTGTTACGAATGTCGAAAGGTAGCGAGTCCAAACTATCGAGGAACTCTTCGACACCTCGGTCCAGCCCTTGTAAAATGTGAGTTAGACCCTCGTGACTGGACTCCTCCAAGGCGAAATCGAGCATGGTGGCATGCGTGAGCAACTGCTGAAAGGATCCATCCAATTGCAAGCCGGAATTAACCTGGAAACCCTTGAGCGTGGCACAATAAGAGACGGTGTTGTCCATGGTGAGACTGCGATTTGTGAGCTTGTTCTCATCAAGACATGTCTGCAAATGAGAGCGAAGTTTCCCGCAGACAATAGCATTGCCATTTGCTCTTTCTTCTTGCGGGGATTCAACAAGCGTGGAGGAAGAAGAGTCGGGTGAGTCGGGTGAAGACACCCAGTGAACGACCGGCGGCGTCAGGGGGGCGGGGCGGTTGAATATGGCTAAAGAACGAGAGGAGGGCTTCCTGGAAGACACGCGGTGGGTGGATGACGTCGTTACGGGCGATGTCCCAGACAAGCACGGAACATCAGACACTGAGGAATGTGGAGACGGCTGTACAGAAGATAATTCTTTGTCCTCCACCGACGTAGCACTGCTAGCATCGAAATCGTCGAGGGGAATAACGATAGATAGAGACATTGTTTCGGGAGATGTGAGTAGTCGAATATTTTCTGCGAGGTGGTGTAGGTGGATTTATGTGAAATCATGTCCCAGTCAACGAGACGCAATGTGGCAAATCAGAGCAAGCCACAACTTGAAAGTCTGTAGAGAAAAGCGCCATGCGTGGCAACTCGAAAATAAGCTCCGGTAGCACGATATTAATGTTACAAAAGCAACTAATCGGCAGTTTGTGGAGCTGACATTGACACCTGTTGTGGTGCTGCGGATTGATATTGGAGCCTTTTCGGACGACGAGAAAGCGGTAGTGGAAGAAGCGTGTACGCCGTCCACGCTCATACCCATCGAAAAGGCTGAGCAAGCCAAATTACGAAAAGCGAACGGGCCATTGCAGAACCCCGGCCAGAAGTCCACATGACTCATGAAGTCGCAAGGGCCTACTAAATCCACGAGATAAGTTGTTTGGGTTAATTCTGAACCCGAAGCTTGAAGAGGGATAGACCTAAACGATAATTTTGTTCGCAGACGACCCTCATGAAGACAAGTACAGGCACAATTGGACTCGCTAAGTTGCTACCTCCCTGAACACGTGACCGGACGGGTTCTACGTGGACAATGTTCACCACAAATTGAACTGAGGATATCATTCCCTTAGGAAAACAAATTGTGGATATCTAAACCGCTACGTACCCGAAAACATCTTCATAAAACTTTGCACCCGTCCTTCGGCGGGGAAGAACGTGGATGACCACCATCACTAGGCAGCAGCTCTGGAATGAGGTCTGATGGCGGTGCGTATCCACACAAAAGTTGTTCCTTTCCTCATAAACGGCTTCGAAAGACTCTAGAGGAACTTTATCGGTTCAGGAGGTCTTTTCTACTCAATTGCGTCTCTGGGAGAACGTTAGACATGGTTAGAAAGAGGGTTGCGTGAAGCTGAACCATCCCGAATCGATCCATATGGATATGTGCTCAATGACATGATGGGCCAGAAGCTAGGATGGCGGGGGAAACCGTCTCGCATCTGAAGAGGAGTCTGAATTGGGTCACGTTTCTGTCACTCCTCTGTTGGTCCTTTTCGATCGCATATCTAACACATCACAGTAAGGCAAGGCCCAGTAGGAATGTCAGAATCGCCGGGATATGGGGGTGTGCCGGACCACTCCATCACCTTTTTCGAGTTTTCATGCCCCTCCGATCCTCTGTGATCTTATACTGTCGTTCGTCCACTGTGGCCTCGACTGTTGCAACACTTTTTTAGATGCACGTCTAGCTCTACACCAATACATCTGATTTCGACGACCACTTTACCAATAAAAAGCCTGCCTTCTCCGCTACAAAATGGTGCTCTGGGTCATACAAAAACGTGGTGGTTAACACCCACTGGAAAGAGGGTTATTTCCGGAGGTGGTGGTGCAACAACTGTCACACTTGGTCACAACGGAAAGTTGAAGCCGTGTATTTCGGACATCCTTTTTTGGCAGACGCCCGGACACTCCGAAGCATGCGGTCTGCTTATGCTGACTGTGCTCATTCGACGGAGCTTGAAGTGCACCTGCTCTGATGCCTAATTGTCATGCTCGACGCCTACCATTTGTATCTTTGTCAAAGCATATATATTGAAGGTGTATTGCCCTATGAGAGTCAGAGTTTAAGGGTCAGTGGTTTTTTGTTCTTGATCCCACTTTCTGAGAATGAAAAGTCACACTTTTTTCTTGACTTTTTTGAACACTTTTCGAGCTACGGAATAAGTACTCAACTTAGAATATACAGATCCAGTACTACAGTATGTTCAACGGTACACATGAATTCCTGATCTTGACATTCCAAGGCCTCAATATGGTGTGTGGTGCTGGATGAGGCTAATCACTTGGTGTCGTATCTCTCAGGTTGGTTTTGTTTGGCTGTAGCATCAGTGGACGAACGACTATCTATCTATACATACATGCTAGAGAACATACTGTGTTTTTTGGGGGGGAGAAAAGATGCAGAGAAAGTACTGATCTACTAAGATTTTCCGGAACTGCACATGTGTGAACATTTGCAAAGGTGTAAGGATGATAGCAATCGATCAAGTTCCAAGGCAGTAATCAAACGATATAAATGAAAAGGCGTTGATATCTCGAGGCTCCGTATGGCGCACTCTAGGCTGAGGCGGTTTTCCCGGCAAGATGGCCCGCACTGTCTGGTAAAGGCGAGATCAACGACTGTCATTTCTCCGCATCCTGCCACGAGCTGAAAAAGGCAAGTGAGATCAACATGCATTCCTGCTTGCATTCAAGTTCCTGCACAGGGCCCGGGGGCCTACATGTGACAGAAAATAATCCCGAGAGGGCACGCCGCGGCGCGCAGGTAAATTTAGAACGGCGGTGGCCCTCACACGATTTCAGTGTCTCCAATAACTTATCTCCAGAATAGCGTAACTAATTGCAGACATTTAAAAAATGTAACGATTCAGTTGCATTATTGGCATCCAACTTCCCGCAGAAACGTGAACGGCACCGATAATTATAATGTCGCCGCGCTGGATGCCACCTGGCCCGATCCGCCATGGTTTGCGTGGGTCATCGGCACACCCAGAGTCTAATTCGCAAACCTAGAAAGTAAAGCTCAGTACACAGTGTTCTTTTTACGTGATGGTGTCGGAAGACGGACCCGAATAAAAGCGTTCACAGTTCGCCCGACCTGACGAACGAACCTAGCCATGGTGATAGGTTTGCGCGCGCTCGACTCGTCACGAATTGGGATTTGCCGCTTGAACTTCTTATAACCAGGCCACTGATGTTAGTGGTGAACGAGTTCGAAATCAGCAAGTGTCCACAAGCCAACCGAGGCCATACTTACGACAATACGGATATGTGTGGTCGTCTTTTGACCCAGTGGGGCGGGATAATTCGCGTCTCGAAGAACATGGCATTGGCCATCAATCGATGCCCCAAGGGAAAGGCCGAGTCCCCCGTCCTTGTCTTCGAAAAAGACGGGCATCTGCAACTTCGCCCTTGCGACGTGCTGTCGTATATCGCCAGCAGAACGCGGGGACCACATCGTCTGAGGGACCACCGTACCCTTATCCACAATGCCGCGGTCAAGTAACCAACGAACTGGCGGGTTGGGAAACCGGGCGGAAATATGGGGAGGGACAGAATGGACGAAGAAAAAATAGTCCCCCTTCCCAGTGTAAGACAAGGTTGCATACGGGGGAATGGAGGCGCTCTTCAGTAGATTCTGAAAGTACTGCTCGGCTGCTTGACTTAGGAAGGTCTGGGATATGTACCCGTCGACGAGAAGGGTCTGTAAGACGAAGGAAGCAAGAAAAAAATAGGTCAGGTCGGAAGAGCATACACACAAGGGCTGGCCCCTCATTACCTGGATGCTAGACATCGCTTGCTATGGGGAAAGCGGATAGGAGAGGATGCATGACTTGACTTTATGGGCCTTATGATGAGTTAATGGATGGCGTGGAGAGCATGCGCATTCCGAAATTGGTCACAAGCCAACGAGCGCGAAAACCCCCCAAATCCCTTTACAACATTAGATACGCCTCAAGTGGCGAGTCACGGAGAAAGACCAAAGACGTGATCATTGATGATATTATGCTCACCCCGCCGAGGAGTAGCGCAGGCATGATATGGACACGAGACCAGTGTGGAGACCCATAGTCTACCATTGCAGAGATCGTGTTGGTCCTGCAGAACGGCGGGTGATATGACATGACCTACATTCCATTAGCCGACACGATAATACGCACCGAGGAGGTGCGGATATACTTGAACGAGAAGCGGAAGATGTCAAACGAAGCAATTACCCGTCTTGTGCTCAACCGGAGAATATTTGAGGAGCACAGGCAGTTTCAGGATATTGACAAGCGTGTCGACCTTGCTCAGGTGCCATATTAAACTCCCTGTATGATTCCAATTTTTCATGTGCATCCCCGGAAGTGGCGTCCGCCGGCAGGAAGATGGAACTCCAACCTCCAGGTGTATTGTGTGATATCAAACAGCTAGATAAGACCCGGAGCGCCGAACGGTTTGCAGCTATCACAGGAGAAGGAAGAGACTGTGCAATAACGTAGTGTAGCGAGGCACACTGTCTAATGGTACCGAACGTGCGAGGTGTGAAGCTATACCTGTGTGGCTGTGCGTCGGGGGGTTTGCAAGGACATTGGTGAAGGGTCGCCAGGGGTATGGCACGCTGACTCAAATAATGCGGAGCGGAAATGGGCAAGGAACAGGGCAGGTAAAGGACGTGGAGGGAGGAAAGTTTGGATTTTGCCACGATGCATGATGGACTGTAGGTACCGTTCACCGGCGATCACGAGTTATCCATAAAAGTCAATCTCTTGGGATGTCCGGTGTGTGCATGGCTGAGCAGCATCAACGGGTTCCTTGACTTGATGGTATCTGAGTGACTTCTGGAGACTATTAAGGATGATCTCTTCCCTAAAAGAGAGAGAGAGCGCTTCAGAGCCGCGTGTCGACATGGCTGCCCGGGAAATGACTTAATGACGGCGCGGGTGATGGATTACGCTCAGAATGAAATGGAGGCTCAGCGCTCAGAGCCCGTGGGCGAAAGGGGGTGCGGGGGGTGCGACCTCCTTCGCCAAGGCGGGAGAAATGGGGCACGCGCGGCTGCGAAATGAAATCCGTCGTGGTCCCGATTGTACTCTGGTCGCACAGATTTTTGTGTACTCGTCACGCCATGACTAAGCGTGAATTAGCAGGGCAGGCGTTTCGGCCAGCATTCAAACTATATTCAAGGCTGGACGGAGCGCGACCACTTCTTCATGTAGGCTATGTGAGGCGTTGTAAGGCCAACCCTAAACAGTGAGCGACACGCGTTCTCCGGGTCATCCTCCCGGTCGTTCCTCGTATGATAGTTATGCTGGCTGAGGCCTTGGCACAAGTCGCCATGACCATGCACCCGAAGTGTCCTCCAACACGGTCACCGACCGTTGCCAGACCACCATCGCAGCCATCGAAGAAGACGAAGGGTTACCGGACTATGACATCACTGAGCACTGGTGCCACACGATGTGTTACCATAAACCCGGACTGGGCAACGACATATCACCCAAGATATCACCGTCGCGAGAGATTGACATTGCCACGTTTGCCGAAATGCCGCCCATTTCTCTCACACTGGATACTTATTACTACTGGACTAGCTAGTCATAATGATGGTACAACATTGCTAAAGAAGTGCGAGAGGATTTTTTCATAAAAAGAAAACGAAAAACTACTTGCTAGTATTCGTTGGGTATTCGTCGCGCATGCGCCCTGGTTCTTGAGCTTGGTCTTGAGGGTAGAAAGGTCCAAATTGGGTTACGTTTTCTGTCACCCCTCCGTGGTCCTTGGTGAGTTTTCTGTCTATAATAGCCAAACTTTCGCGACCCGGGGAGAGCCCACTGGGCCCTCCCTTAAAATCTCGTGAGATGCCGGTGCAGTAGACGTTGCGCACTGCTTTGCTAGTGGAAAACAGTTGTCAGTTACGGGAAGCACGAACTGGAATGTGAAAGGGGCGTCGGAGAGGTAGAGCAAGGAATTTCTGAGGAAGAATAGAAGCAGGCATGGTTATCGGATACACGTAACCCTAACGTGAGGCCGATTGCACAGGGGCGAGGCTTGGGTAGATCGAGGTAGGCAGGAGTGGAAGCACTGCCAGTGCATACTTTCACGGAAGACAGAACATCAGTAAAAATATGAGGTGTGTGTCGACACCAGGATAGTGAGACATTGCAGAAACACGTAAAATAACAGCAGCACAGTAGATGACCGTATGTGGAGGCATCACCTACAGGCTCCACCCCTCCGTACACTTCCCCATCTGATGCGTCTGACTTGACCTGTCTGCCGAAGGAGGGCACCATACCAAGTTAACCGAACGGTCGTGTGAATGGGCGGTAAGAGATTGGCCAAGTACCAGGATGAGGGAGCTCTGTGGATAGCTGAGCGGTTTCTGTCAAGATCAGGGGTGACCTGGTGACGGTGAGCCGAAACCCTGGAGCGCACGAGGCGAACTCGTTGACGGGTGGTGCCAGTCACAATGTGTACACCCAGCAAGCAGAGCACCTCGACTGCACTTCGACAGGCTCGACCGCGGGCCGGAATGAATGCGAGAGTGCACTGAGAGTGCTTCCAATTTGATGCACTCACTATTTTATTTATTTCCATTCCCGTCCCATCCATTATCCCAGATAACCCGCTTTCCCCTTCGCCAATTCCAATCTACCCATCACCCGTCCTCCTTTTTCGTCATGCCCAGAAGGTCTGTAAGCGTAAAGGAACAGTGCGATTGGAGCAACTATGTAGACGGTGATCCCGCCACTAGCAACCTTATGGGGACAAAGTATTGTGTAAGACACAGGGCGGTACGTGAGCACCGACGACATATAGGAGAAGCCGTCGACGCGCTAGAGAGTCTCGTATGTTTGTTTTCTACACAAAAATCCGGCGTTCTGCGACTCACTGACGCCTCCTTTATTTTTTATCATAGGAAGCCGAAGGGTTCGAATTGCCAGGGTTCGCGCATTCATATACAGACGGTCACCAGTCTAGCAGTGATACTGTAATTTTGTTTGCAGACGTTCCCTAAACACGTGACCGGACTGGTCTACGTGGACAATGTTCACCACAAATTGAAATGAGGGTTTCCTTTCCCTTGAAAACAAGTTGTGGATATCAAAACCGCTACAACTACCCGAAATCATCTTCATAAAAACATTGCATTCATCCTTCGGTGGGGAAGAACGTATACGACCACTATCACTAGCTAGGCAACAACTCTGTACTATAATTGCCCGATGGTGACACAAGAGCGGAGTTTCACGCCAGCCTCGCATGCATATCATACGCGGTCTTCCCTCTCTGTGTATCTCTTTCGTGGCAGCCTTTTCCTTCGCAAATTGTCTTTCGTGGCACGCTTTTCGGGACTTCTCTGCATCTTTGCTTGACCGTTCGTGGGGAATGCTTCGCATTCACTTTTAAGACAAGAGCGAAGTTCAACGTCCAAGTTCAACAACAGTGCAGCGAGTGCTTCTTCGCAGTGGGATTTACTTGCCTACTCCGCCGCCGATGTGTGCATCCACCACCTAACCAGCGTAGATCCGCCGATGCCGTACCTTGTGCGGGCTCAGTCTCTCAAGCAGAGCGACCCAGGGGCCTCGGCGTCTTCGACTCAATCATCACCGGGTCGCGCATGCGCCCTGGTCTAGGAGGGCGTTGTCGCAGACATAGAGCTAGAGTAGGGCATGTGCGGAGCGCGAGCTGAGCCCCGAGCGTCTTGAGCTTTTTGAGCTTCTTGACGAGCCGATCCATCATGGCTTGTGCACGATGCCGCCCAGGCTTGCAGTTATGCCGAGGTGTTGGTACAGCGACAGGCATCCAGTGTCTCGCGGGAATGTGCGATAGTTCATCCCTACTCCGGCGGCAGGGACACGGGCAGGTGGTCCAGGATTTTCTTCATGAGCACGTTCGGCGTCTCGGCCGCGAGCGTCTCTCGCCCTAGGGCGTTTTCCGGGCTGCCCAGCAGCGTAACGGGGGTGGCGAGTTCCGTCAGCCTACGGTTGTCGAGGTACAGGTCTGGCCGCCACGACGAGCCAAATGCCTTTTTCAAGAACGCGAGCTCATCCTCGGGTGCTTCGGACAGTCTCGGGCCGGCTGGACCGGCAACATACAAGTCGAGCTCAGTTGCTCGATCGCAGTCTCAGTTTTTTCAGTCTAAGAAATTTATTTTCTCCTACATAAATACTTCATAGTTCACGTAGAAAGACCTCAGCCTTTTCTCTCAAGCAGCTGAGTCGTGCATTTTCGCGCTCCTACAGGTTCTTCAACTTGTACATAGTCACCGACGCAGCGGTCACGATGCTAGATCTTATGGGTACCTCCCAAGTGGACACGACTTGCTCCTTTCCGTGCGACTTCACGACCTCCGGAAGACTTGCCCTCTCGGGACTTCCGGTTTGGACACCCGCACCTGCACTCGTCGCCTCGACAGTGCCTCGACACATGCCTCAGCACGATCCAGTATTACGTCATGTAACAGTTTCGACCTGGGGGAAAAGCCTCTACCTCATTATTCCCGCGCGCTCTTTTCCGGTCTCGTAGACGCAGACGTTTTTCAGGCAAATAAAGATATGCGCCCCAAAATTTTGCTAATCTGCATCACTTCACTCCTTGCTATGAGAACGACGAAGGACATGCGCCACCGCACGGACGCTGGTGCGTCGCGTGTGGCTGAACTCCAACAGAACCCGGAGATGTACGCGACGAAATCCTCGACCTCGTGATCTTCGCCGAGTCCAGCCAGTATCCATGTCAGCGCATCTTTTTCCAGAGACGACTCAGTTTTGAGCGCGATACTTCTCTGCAACCCTTCCTTGAACTAGCACTTGCGAGTGGTAATGTGACGCATTATGTGCCACCGCCACATGATGATCTCGATGCTCGCCGTCGTCCCGCCATGTATTCTCCTCGATGTAGGGTGGATGACGGAATGAAGGCTGGCTTCTAGGGCGTCGGTTATCTAGCTGCGATACCTTCCACGACCCACTGGAGGACGATATGAAGTAGTGGGAGTTTGAGAAGAAACGCGGAAGGAGCATCGTCGCGATGTACACGGGCGCAAGGGGGACAATGTACACGAGAAGGACCCGTGCGACTGTTTTGTTGATCGAGAGGAGGAAGTCGACGAGGCCGATGAATAACACTGAGGTGTGGAGCGGAACCAGGATCATCTCCACCGCATGCTCCATGCCAAAGCGGCCAATCCCCGAGAAAAGGTAGGCGCGCTGCAATCGCGCTTGCCTGTGCGGTTCGCAGCTCTGGCCTAGCAGGTCAACGTATCGCTGCCACCTCTGCGCCAAAGTATTGCCCAGGTGAAAGCATAGGCTTAGGAAACACGGGATGCTATCCCGGACAGTAGGTAGTCCAGGTTGAACGGTATGGAGTGTCTGGAGACGGAGGTAGAGGCAAAGGCGTGGCCCTCGAGATTCCCATGAGCTGCTGTGACACCCGGATAAGCAGGGCGACGGTCTGTTCGCCAGAGTCGGGCGACAACTTGTTGTAGCTCTCTGTCGGAACCGTTGCAGAAAGTAGACGGGTCTATTGAAAAAGAAGGGAAAATAGTAATTATGGTGTGAGCTGCACGACTGCACAAGTGAACATGTTTCGTGTACGTAATGATATTCCTTTCTGAGCGTGTGAGTATTATGTCGTCTAGATGCGATGACGTCCTTCTCACATTGACAGTATCAGCCATCTTTCCACTACTCCCACCACATGTCGACTCGGATCCAGGTCTTCATACCATTGCTTCAGAGACTAAGTTCTGGCTCATCGAGCGATACCTCTTCCGTTTACGACCTTCTGAATGCCATCTGGAAGAAGGTGAATCTGCGCTTGGACGAGGGGTTCAAGTTTTCCCAACTTTCACTCCGCTCTTTGGTCAGTGATCTTCAAAAAATAAGCGTTCCAACTCAGACTTGACTTTCCACAGGTTTATCCAGTTCCCCTGGAACCACGGGATACCCTCCACAAAAGGGTAGTGGACAGCGCACGTGAGAAAGGGTGGGCGGGTACAGAGGTGGGAGACG
>Ga0137385_10000095_pt1 | contig 66100 bp, 84 predicted proteins | sample SagtaG_FD_104921 | JGI IMG/M metagenome (GOLD analysis project Ga0137385, IMG submission 104921) | Vadose zone soil microbial communities from Sagehorn Ranch, Mendocino, California, USA - Sage2_R_80_16 metaG | ecosystem: Environmental > Terrestrial > Soil > Vadose zone | place: USA: California... | reverse complement strand
CAGTCTCTCCCGTAGTGGCGTTCCACACACGAATTGTTCGATCGCCCGAGCCTGAGACGATGCGCTGGCCATCTGGCGAGAATGCCACAGACAAGACCCAACCCGTGTGTCCAGTAAATGGGACTGCCTCTGTCTCTCCCGTGGTGGCGTTCCACACACGAATTGTTCCATCACGCGAGCCTGAGACGATGCGCTGGCCATCTGGCGAGAATGCCACAGACGAGACCGAATCCGTGTGTCCAGTAAATGGGCCTGCATCGGTCTCTCCCGTAGTGGCGTTCCACACACGAATTGTTCGATCGCCCGAGCCTGAGACGATGCGCTGGCCATCTGGCGAGAATGCCACAGACGAGACCCGACCCGTGTGTCCAGTAAATGGGCCTGCCTCGGTCTCTCCCGTAGTGGCGTTCCACACACGAATTGTTCGATCGTGCGAGCCTGAGACGATGCGCTGGCCATCTGGCGAGAATGCCACAGACTTAACCGGATCCGTGTGTCCAGTAAATGGGCTTGCCTCGGTCTCTCCCGTAGTGGCGTTCCACACACGAATTGTTCCATCGTGCGAGCTTGAGGCGATGCGCTGGCCATCTGGTGAGGGTGCAATGGAAAAGACACCACCCCCAACGTTTGAAATCACCATCTCCGATGATGGCCAATAAGACAATCGCCCACGTTCCACGCGTAACATTCGAGGAAATGTGCTGGAATAATGTGCAGAGACAAGAGAACGAGTCGGCGCAAATGGCAACGTGGAGAGATAGACATGGGGAGCACTCTTCGCCATGGCTATCCCGAAATACCGTACAAATGCAGAGGCGTCATTGATGAATGCCCTGGATCTCTCTAGCTCCATTTGAGACACCTGTCGCGATCACAGCTATTAGTTGTCTGTCTGTCTCATCGAATCAACAGTTATACTCACACCGTGACCAGAGGCCAACCACACACTCAGAGATGATAATGCTGGCAAAGCAAGACGCAAATTGCTTGTCAAGCTAAGAGCCTCTAGCCAAAAGAAAAATTTCGTCTCGAAGAAGGCCCGAAGTTTGCCAAAGAGATCGGTCTCAAAAGCAACATGTTCTAAATGATCGTCCCAGAAACGACAGACATATAACAGAGCAGGTGGGATGTGTTCAGCGATGCCCAATTTAAGGTCTTGAACATCGTTGTTGGCGAGATATGATGATTCGAGTTTGCAGATGTTAAACTTGAGCTCGTGGAGCGCTAAACCAAGACAGGAATGGGCCAAATGACGATGAGAATCGCGAAGGTCCACGTAAAAGTTGCCGCTCTTCTCTTCATTTGTCAGGAAATCGCGGCATGACGTATGGAGAGGAACGATGGGAAGGTTTTGATCAGATGAATTGACATTACTCAGCAACGAGCTTAGGCGACGGAGCATTCTACGAACGGATTCAGGATCAAAGTCGTCATCAATGGAGGCATGCTGACGTAGAGCGATGAGGGATCGGATGGAGAGGGGTTCAAATGCGGCAATGAGTTGTCCCATAACAGAGCGGAAGAGACGCTGCGCTCCTTGGAAGTACCCTTTAATAACTTCTTCGTATAACTCGTCCAACGGATCTGGTCTATGATGATCTGCCGTGGGTTTCAAAAGGTGTTCTATGCATTTGGTCTTGCTAAAATCAAAGGATCCGGGAGGATCTAGGATGTATCCACAGGCAACCGCTGCCCACTGAAACAGTCCCTCTGCCTTTGTTGCCAGCGCATCGCAGTAATGATCGAGCTCTGCAGAGAGGAGCATCGTCCGAAGAAAGGTGAGAATATCACCGTGCGTTTTAGCAGCCAGCTTAAGATCATCCATGTATTTGATGAGGACTGATGGAGCTCCAACGAACGCGGACTCGATACCATCCTCCGGCCGTGAGGTGACGAGCACACGAAAGTTCGACGGCAGTCTAGAGAGGTTTTTAGCAAGAAATTTGTGTAAACCGTTTCCACCAGTTACATCCCCACTCTCGTCCAAGGCATCGATTACGACAAGAACAGGACCGACAACGTGCAGACCCTTAAGTGGTTCCAGGATAAGGGATTGAAACAGGGTACCATAGTCACGGGTTCCAGCCCGAAGAGAGGAGTCGTCCTTTACGATCCTTCCCAGCGCGGTCTTGAAGGAAGGATAGCGGTCGGAGAGATCGCGAGCAAGAGTCGTGAAGAGGTGATAAGCCTCCCGTTTGGATTGCTCCTTCCGCAAAAAGATAAAGGATGACGTAAGACGGTGCATTTTATGGAAGCGACGTGCGATCTCATGCGCGATGGATGACTTTCCCGTGCCCGCTTGCCCGAAAAGAACGAGACCAGGCTCCGAAGCGGGATCGTTCACCCAATTGACAATGAAGTCCAGGAAGGCCATCCGCGTTCTCGTAAGACAGCCCTTGTCGGGTGTGAATCGCGAGCCTGTTCCATATGGGATTTCTCCGATTTTTCTATCTAGTTCTATGACGATTATCAGATCGATAACTTATAAAACTGACCAGCAATCAGGACTACGTACCAGCGTCTGAAACTTGGCTTGACACCCACTCAAGACGAGTAGATATCCAGTCGACCTTGGCTGAAATTATTCCCACTCCGTCAAGAATCTGGAACGCAGTTATCTCCGTGGTGATGACACCTTGCTCCAAGAAAGCTCTTCGATGTTGGACAAGGGCGGTGGACAAGTCCTCAATTTCTTTGGTGGCTCCACCAGTCGTATTCTTCAACGTCCGCTTCCCTGAAAATCGCACGTTTACGCCGGCCAATGGAGTAGATGAAGACAACTTACAGAATTGTGAGTCCTTTGCATACGATTGGATAAAGTCACTGCAACTACAGACATCCTGCAGCATGAGAGTAAGGACTTGGGCTTGCTTGGAGTCGGGCTTGATGGATTTTAAAGTGTCTTCGTGGTGCGCGAAATCAAACGCATCGTGGATGGCCTCAAGCAGTGTTAGGACATTGTCGTCGCGTTGATACTGTTCCAGGAGTGTCTGGTACCCGAATAAACATAGCATAAATGTTTCCTTCCCACAATAATGCAAACAGGAGATGCACCTCCGGGATGGCTGAAACCAAGCCATATGCCATCTTTGCAAACGGGTGGAGCTGAGAGCGAAAGTCGGCTCAATCGAGGAGAGGTAAAATGGATATTGCACGCACTTCCGCAATCGGGCTTACGGTGTCCATCACCCACTTGATTCTCCCAACAGCCCCTTTCCATGTATTCTTTCGGTCAATTGGCTTTTTACATTCATCGGCGCGACGGAGAGCAAGCCGAGCCTTCTCGGTAGGCGACATCTCTGCCTGGCCATCTGGCATAGGAGTGGGAGTCTCAACTGGAAGGGGATTTGACAAGGGTAAAAGAGGTTCTGAGGCGGTGGATCCTCCGGAGTCCGGGACGATAGGGGGCTTAGTAGATTCTTCGGCGTAGGGATTGTTGTTGGGAATGATCGGAGGGGGCATGTTCGCTGACACAGTGATCGTCAAGTAGAGCGTGACCGGGTGCGTCGACTGTCCAACATCCACATCGTCATTACTGCCAGTGAGGATAACAGGAAAATCTACGTGCAATATGTTCAGTTAGTTGAACGAACGGGAAATATAAACATAGACGGACCACTCTGGGACGCGACAGGTATCTGAATCTCACGGGTTCCGATAACGACATCACGGTGTGCGAGTCGCTTCTCAATAAGACACAGTATAAGATGCGAAGACCGTTGTGCAGAACTGAACTGAACTTTAGCTGAAAAGTAATATTGAAAAAGGAAAGCCCTACAAGGCACCAAGCCTCTGGTTCCATTGCACCGTCTGTCCACCAATCCGACCGCTTTCCGTCTTCTTCACTGTCCCAAGATTGGTTACAGTGACAAAGAACCGCCTCTTCTGTACAAACTTTCTCTTGATATGGGGAATATTGTTCGCTCGGAGGACTAATAAAGAAAATAAACAGTTATCGGGGCATCAACGAGTCAGGAATTAAGACCATACCAGTCACCTCAGCACATAGCTGAGATGGGCTTCCCTGCGATTCAACGATTTGAGTGCTGTCCAAGAACGGTTCTTGAATGAGCATCGCTACACGAAGGAAGGGATCGACGTACCCTCTTCCTGAGTTTTGCGATGCTGAAGGATCTGGGCTGGGGAAGTAGGTCACAATCAAAGAAAGTCAAGAGTCAATGGCCATCACGCACGAATTCGAGAACATTTGCTGGTGCTCCGAGTCCACATTTTGTGTAGGGGCCATAATGGATAGAAGAATATTCGGGGGGTTGGGTTAGAGTGGGCGTAGGGTCTAAGTAAAACCAGGCGCTGTCCGCGTGACACAGCCCAGCGCATTCCGAATATCCCACGACTGTCAAGGGTGTAGTACAGTAGCTGTATCCAGGCTAGAAACAACAGATACAGTGCAGTAGTTAGCTTTGCGACGCATGTCGGCAGAGCTAGTGCGTGTCAGGCGGCATAACTAATCGTTATAGATGCTCTACTGTAGAGAATTACAAGTTCAAGTGATACTACAGGATCTTGGTGAGGATCATCAGCTTATACGCTGGGGAAACAATAATACAGTTTAGGAGCACAAAGCAATGCCGGTGAGATACTATAGTAGGATTATGGGCGAGTAAAGCCAAGAAAGAAGAGTTACTAGACCAGAGAGGCAATATGGATACAGTATCGTTCATGAAAGCTTTCGTGGGGGGTCGTGCAGCGTCTCATCGGCACATGAAAAGAGGTGAAGGCGTTCAACGCCGATCGTCATCAGAGCGCACGACCAGCCGCAACAAACCTGGTCGGGGGCTCCTTGGCACTGCTCAGCGGCACGAACGAGAAATCCGCCACTCCAGCGTCGTCATCAAACGGCGTCGAGAACGGGTCCTGCGCGGGCGCTGGCACGCGTACCCCTACCCGCACGAGAGCTACACTGGGGCTAGGCGGGAAGTACACCTTGCGCGCCGGCGTGGCACGCGCGTACCCGTAGTGCAGCGGCATCGGGACGTGCGCCAGCGCCACGGCGGCAGGGCTCGGCGCATTCGACTCGGCCTCGCCAACGCTCACGGCACTCACGGGCACGCTTGGCTTGCGGCGCATACCGGGGTTGACGGGCATCGGCGCCGTATCGGGCGACCACGCGGACTTGGGTTCGTATGACGGTGGCATGCGCGAGATGCCCGGAGAAGTGGGCTCGATTTCGGGGAGGCTCTTCCCTCGCAGCGACGCGGCGCGCTCCGTGGAGATCGTCAGCTGGGGACGGTGCGCCTTGTGGAAGCTTTTGCGCGCGGCGCCCTTGTCGCCCCACAAAGAGAAGGTTATGCGCTTACGCCAGTTGCCATCGCCACGGAGCTTGCGCGAGAGTGTGCGGATCACGCCTCCAGGTGCCGGAGGCTGCGCAGATGCTGGGGACATCTGATCGAAGAAGCTATCAAATGACTTGTTGGCGCCGTGCTTAAGATTAGGCAAGGGATGTAAACTTTCGGGATCTTCGGGATCGACACGACGGATCGTCGAGGGCGTGGGAGGGGACTGCGAACGCAAATTATTGGCTTGGGAAGGCTTCTCATTGTGGAAGGGAACCACAATATTGTCGAACCCTGTGCGTTGATTACGCTCGAAGTTGCGCTTGCCCCGTGCGTAGAGGAAGCGACGACCATACGAATGCCAGAAGATAATCGCGAGCGCCATGAGAACAACAACGCCCCATAGCACAAGGAATATCGCAAACATGATCCGTTCCTTCTTGAGTGACTGCACATAGGTATTGATAAGGCGCCCGACGAGCCCACCGTCGGGGTTATCGTTATTTCCGATGGCCGCGGCGGCGATAGGCTGTGAAGCCGCATTCACCTCATCAGGGGATAATATCAATACGCTCTCGTTCACGCGCGGGACGTCAATACGCAGGTTATCGTGTAGGAATGTGAGTGCATTTTCGATCGCATCGACCTTGGAGCCGATGAAGCACGCGAGGAATTCCTGAGCAGGCTGCTCTAGGATCGTCCCATTGAAAATTGCCGAGACCGCATTCTGAATGTCACTATAGAACGTGTTGATGGTGCTGTTAAGTGTAGTCGTGGTTCCATTAACCCATCCGAATAACCCGTCGTTGACCGTCGACTGTATGCTGTCGATATGGTTGTTGACGCCGCTCGCGTACAGTGAAGACTGGTTGTACATGCTTTGGTTGAGCGACGTGAAGATAGAGCCAGAGAAATCGCTGACGGCTGCGTTCGCACGATCGTGGAACTTAGCCTCCAGCGGAGCAACGGCCAACAACTGGAGCTGGACGGAGAGGATGCCGAAAAGGCCAATCAGGAAGCAGGCGAGAGCGGGTGGGTGGAATATGTAATGGAAGAACCAAGAGAGGTTGACGTGTTGAGAAGGGGTGAGATGGAGGAGTGCACTGAGCTTGTTTGCAATACGCGTCAGAAGGGGATGAGCCGAGTCAGCCTGGAGTATGAGTAAATTGTGATCAGAGAGTGTGACGGTTGGAGCTGTGGTCGGCCCAATATGAACCACTGTCGGGTCTGACATCCAAGCCTGGCGGGTGTATTCAAGATGGCGCTTGAGGCAACGCCACTTGTACCACTCGAGTGCGGAGTAGCCGGCCAATAATACCACCGCTAGGACAGCGATCAGGATAATCCCGATCTTCATAACGTTCATAAGGTCGTGTCCGAGCTCATCGATGACTGAGGTATCCATGTTATCGCAGAAGGTAATCGTGCTGCGATCAGGGAGGGGAAGCACCGAAGAGTTGAAACTCATGCTTGCGAAAGTGTCATTGATATCCTTCTTTACTGCCTCGAACGGAGTGTCAAGCCTATAAACGCGTCAAAAAAAGATAGCTAAGGAACGATAAATAAACAGCTCACAGGTTGTTGATTGTATCCTTCAATACAGAGACCGATGGCAAGGAAGCATTGAGCTTTGTCAAGGAGTCCTGAAAATCAGTGGGGAGAGTGACATTCTGAAGCGCATCGAGATTTGGGATGCTAAATTGTGGGGCCTTGATGTTGCCAAAGGGATTTACTTTGTTAATCCCATCGATCGCTGTTTGGACCGCCGAGTTTGCCGCCGCCACGTCGCTTTGGATAGACGTGCGCAGAGAACCAAACGTGTTGGTGAGGAAAGTGTTGATCTGAAGGGGACGTCAGACGACCGATTTTGATTTCTTTCGAAAATCCGCCAGACGCACCTCTTGTGTAGCACCTATGATCAATGATAGCCCTCCACGCACGATCAATTCCAAAAAGCACAAGAAGGTAGAGCGGTAGATGTCAACGAGGAAGTTGATTATGGCCTCCATGACGGTCAGCGCAAGAACAAGAGCCTCACGGGCACCATTCATCGAGGCATTGACCGCGTCTGTGATCTGGTCGTTAGTAGCAATGGCCATGAAACGAGGCATGCTCGCGGTTGACGACGCGGCTTGTTGCGCAGCCTGGCAGCTCGTGAGAAGATCGCCCCTAGCATTATTCACAGCTGCCTGTGCTGAATCCGAGGAAAGTTGGAGGCGGAATGCGATGAAAAGGAGAGATAAAATGGGGTATGCTAGCCACGTAAGAGAAAGGATGTGAGGGAGCTGGAGGTATGGGGTGAGGCCACTATCTGATACAGCGAGTCTTGAGTCGTAAACTGGAGGTGGTGACATCCAACGAGCGGGTGGTGGCGAGACGGGCATATAATGGGTTGTAATAGTCGCCCAGCGACGGTATAAAGTACAAGAAAGAAAGCCAAGCGGGAATATTGAAAGTCGCACTGGCAAAGAGCGACAGAATAAGGAGGAAAGGAAGCCAGGAGTGGTGAAAGAGACGACATGCTTTTGAGGCGAGTAGCGTCCATTGTGAGTCCATTGTGTCGCGTCTTGGGCAGTGTCACCGAGACGCGCAAAACAATAGACAGCTTATGTAATCGCACACCGTATCCAGGTCATGACCTCCGCGGCACAAATGTAGGTCGCGTTATCACCCCCGTGAATACAAGGCGTGGATGATTCTGCTCTCCATGTTATACTTTGGCTATTAAAAAGCCATTCAAGAACGGACCACAGTCCACCATTCGCGTGCGCAGAAAAAAATACAATGTTTTTCATGCCACCGAACCTCGCCTAATATCGAAGTTCCGAGACAATAACACAAACAACTCTGGTCCCAAGAAGACTCTATTTACTCGGCAGCATTGCCACTCACTCCGCTCGACAATATCACGGGCCGTTGTGTCAAAATGCGCTTCATTTTCAACTTAAGGACCTCTAACGATATGGAACCCGGTCGCTTTTCCCAAAGGTACATTTCGGGATGGAGCTCCACTTGGTTGACGAATGCAAAAACTTATTTATGCTGCATATCAGGGCCTCACCATTTGCCCAACACACCCGATTCGTGTTCGGTTTGTGCTCGAGTCAGAGACGCCCGCGGCGAGTTACTCGGTCCGATGAACACGTTAAGCCGACCAAACAGATAACAGGAGGAGCGCCATCAATGACCGATACATCCCGAATGGGGCGTATGGTTGAAGGTTTAGAAGGTTCTATGATAGCGGCACTCGTTACGAAAGTAATGTCGCAGAAGAAAAGTTTAATTTTGCGTGACACGGAATATAGCTACTTCACTATACGGCTAAACGGTGAGCCCCTCATTCTACTGTAATATAACCCAAAAAGTCCGCCATACGTGTAACAGATCATTTGACCCACTCTCGCTCCAGTTGACCAGGGTTCTTTGATGTTCCATCCACCATCATCCGTTGTTTGATATCCTCTGTTGGAAACCATCTCAGTCCCTGAGCCACAAGAACCGACCTCTCTGCCTTTACGAGGCATGCGCAACAGTGGTTCTCAGTCGTGGGACCGTTGGTGTTTTTGGAGCTTGTATACATTTGTGGATAGCCTCAACACAGCCAACCAGTATGTCACATCGTACCACATGCTAAATCACCGATCTAGCTGGCCATTCTTCGGGCTGGCAGGCACTTGAGCCGAACGCACTGCAGAGACAGGTCAGATGAAAAGTTCAACTCCCCTTCTGTGATCCATCGTGATGAGAGTTCTGCTATTTTCCCGTCCCACTCACAAGCCCCCGTCCGATATTCATTTCTCCGCTAGGGGACATTCCGTAGCGTGAAGATTATCCACTCCCTTTCTGGCGCCTCCACTATCTGCAGAAGTGTTAAGCACCACTCAAGAGAACTTTCCCTTGGCGAGCAGCCACTTCAGACGACTGTCACCGACAGCCTCAACCATCTCACAGTGAGAATGTGGTGGTGACGTATAGGCCGATGTGCCGGAATGCACGACCAAAGTCTAGTAGGCGTGTAAGTGCGCTCCTGAATTAGTCTTGAGAATAACCGAGGCCTCACCGCACAGACTACAAGCTATTTAAGCAAAATGAAAACAAACCACCGTAAACCCGAAAACGTCGAGATCAAGCAACTGAGGCTCGATTGGCCAAGATTAACATGTTTGCCGGTCCAGCCAGTCCGGAAATTTTTCTGCACACGCTTACGGTAGTGCCCGTCCAGCACAAGAAACTGGGTCACGACTTGCGGGGAACAGAGGCCGTCCTCGTCTCTCGGGTTAGGTGACATCTTCAGCGGGACCGACGAATACCGCAACCAGACGTAAGGGTCACTGGTCCATGTATTTGCCTAAGGGAACCTCGATGACAAGTATCCTAAAACTCTAGGGAGCACGTGTACGAATTGGCTTGTGCTTTATAGGCGGCGTTCTGTACAGGGTCCGCGAAACGCGTAATAGCTTTGACAGGGCGCGAGGCGCCAATATTTTCGTATGTACAGTAAGTTATGTGTCCGGCAGGCCGCATCTAGCGGAGACCCACGAGGAGAGGGCCCCAATTGGGGTCAGGGGGCGGAAGGGGCCATGTTCGGGTTTCAAAGGCGGCGCGGGTCTGTTCGAAGAAGGTGAGGAGCCGCTGCGCCAGTTTCTGGTCGTTATAGAGGGAACGGAGGTGTTTCCCGTAGATGTCGTGATGCGGGTCGCGTCATAGCGGCGCGGGCGATTATAACCGGAGGTCGTATAGGCGCGAACTTTCATTGAATGATTTAAAAAAAATAAAGTGTGGTATTACTTGTATTGTGATTACGGTCTAGTATGTAATCAAATGCCCCTCACAGCGACTGTCGCATTCACGTCTCCGCTGAGGTGGGCAGAGAAATGGCGGGGCGGTTGCTCCCGACTTTGGGGCTCTGGTGCAAGTCTGGTGACTGTCCGCTGGTGCGACAGTTCGCACTGGGCGGTCCCGGCCCGACATCAGAAAGAATGAAATTTAATGAAATTTTAATGAAATGCTGATCCCCGCCAAAAACTAGCGCCTGCATGGCTCTTGCCCACCTTATATGCGGCTGCGGCGGCACCTTTTGGTCGAACAACGACAGCTTGATCCCGTACGTTAGTGCCCGCATTCAAGCCCAAGTCCTACCCACAGCGCGGGCCAACACTGAAAAAGTACTGAAAGGTGAGGCCAACAGGTTGTACTGTTGCTTAGCATAACAGCCCATCGCATTGCCTATGATAGCAGATAGCAGGACGGAGCAATTGAACCGAGCCTTGACAAAGACACGCAGATAAATGTCGCTTCGCTAGGTCTACGTCTTTCTAGAAAGTCGTCATGTCCGGACCAGTGAACTCTGTCGACGGGCTCGCTACACAGTTGTATGCCTCACCGCGCTGCTGCCTACCTTTACGCAACTCACACTCTCTGGTAATCCTCGCTACAGCATGGTTACCCATATTCTCTCGTTCATACCATACTGTATGTGGTTTCTAATCCGCATCTCTGCACAATCGTTCTGACCTACTGCAGCCATCGTTTACTATGATTACTTTCTCACCCTCTCTGACGAGGTCGAGCTCTTCTGGTTGCACCCGGACAAATTCAACCTGTTCTCTTCCTTCTTCCTTCTCAACCGTTATGTGTCCCTTTTCGGCAACCTCCAGATCTTAATATTTGGCATAATTGGTCGGATTGACTTTATGGTACGTGTCCTGTCGGTTCGGCCGCCCAACAATTGTGTTTGAACCGCTCGTTCGCGCCTACCTCGTACCGCTTCAGTCGTGAGTGTATACGGCCCACAGAAATCATGAAATATAGTTGATGACGATTTCCGTTGCCGCACGCAGTTGCAGAACCTCCCACATATACCATATGGTCCTTCTGCTAATCCAACAAACTTTCGTCGCAAGTACGTCTTACATGCAGTCTTCCACAGACCCGTATCTCATGTCACACTCGAGTTTTGTGCATCATGCAGATCCATGCAATATATCATAGCAGGCGGGTCCTGGTGTTCCTCACATCGATCGCTGTCATCGGATTTGCGGTACCTTGCGTATGCGTTTTCACTCGTTTCCTACTCTCCGAGTCGACGCTCACGATCGTGACCACAGTGGAGCATGTACGCGCTGTCGACTAAACACTTGTCGTATCCCGTGGTAGTCACCCCAGTCCTAGGTTGTACCCGGGCAGTGGGAGAAACCGAGTAAGTCCACCGCAGTCTACCGGAGTCCAGTCCGTAGCGTCACCATCACTAAGCGTCATGACACTCTTCCAGGGGATTCTGTGAGTGAATGTCATTCGGGGGCCGTGTCGCCCCACTGAACGCCGCTGCGTCACGTGTCTTAGATTCAGCCATTTCTTGGACGGGCTGTCTCATAATAGACACGACTGTGTTCGTCCTCCTGCTGTATAAAATATTCAGCGTCGGTCGAGGCGTACGGCTCTTGGACACCATGATGCGCAACGGTACTTCCCCCACACACTTTTTCGCTATTTCGTCGAACTGACTAGTAACGTTTCTAGCTACCATATACTACTCGTACGAACCCCCCCCCCCCTTTTTTTTCAGCCAAATCTAACGCGAAGCTCACATACATCAGAATTCTGTCTCTTGTGAATCTGAGCAATATCCTGATACTGCGGGTATGTCTCCATCGTTTTCTCGTGCTCGCTCATCCAAGTACGTACTAACGAGACCGACCAAGTTCGCTTCCGTGAGTTTTTTTTTCGTTTACCACGAACCCCTCCCCCCCCTCCAAAAAAAAGTGTGTGGGACAACCGCCAACGAGTTTCCACAGCCCGGGTTCCGAACGTCTACAATAGCTCTAACGAATGCGTACGTCTTTCCCACTGAACGACTATCGCTCAGGCATTTCTGACATGCCCGAAACGCAAAACCTTTTCGTTTTGGCAGGTTATCGTGTACGCTTATATCGCGAGTCATCTTCGACCTCCGTTCCAAGTTCGGCAACACCGAGCGCGCCCAGACTACCGTGTATTACGACTATTACGATGCCGCGGACGAGCGAACCGAACGTGGTGGTGTGCCGTCGTTCGTGCGCTCGCTTTTCGGAAATTTAGTTCCGTCGGTCAGTCCGTCGGTTCAGTCTGTGACCGAGAAAGTGGCCCTTTCACACCTCGTATTTCTCACAGATCAGGAAGGGACGATAAGCCTCGGTGGCGAGAACGAGGGCAAAGGTTCCGTGATGGAGTGCCTTGGCATATACCCGGGGGACCTTGGGAAGTAGGAAGCAGGTCGAGACGTTGCGGTACAGGAGAACCACCTAGAACCGCCTGATGACATATCTCACGTAGGGCATCGCGTATGTTATGTGTTCCTTCCGAAGACTATATTGGACACTTTGTAATTACGGACATTCGGCGCTAGCGGCTGCTATCTCGATGGCATGTGCGATTCCCTCACCTGACTCGCTGCGGACAAGACCCACACGGGCAACGTATCATTTACCCGTGTTGTATTGACAGCTTGACTGACAGGCCTGGAAAGCAGGGTCCCTGCCTCATCTCTGATAGATTGCTTCTACGTAGTATGCCTCTCACAAGCGTTTGATTTGATTATTTTTTTTTCCAACGACAGCTCGAACCTACAAGAGAAGAGACAGCGGTACTCGGAAACCCGTACATCAGCGAAAGACGTCGCATTGAACAAAACAAAAAATAAACAGTCAGGCATCCCGAAGTCACAAATACTGTGTTAAAAAAGCGAGACCAGGAATGGTTACGTTCTGTTTCCGCCTGAGAAAGGGGAGGGGGGGAGGGGTTGCGATGCAATAAGCCAAAAGCGGGCAGGGCAAAGAAAAAGTCTTACAGTTCGCGAACTGAAATCATAAGAGGCACGATCGGGGAGAAGGACCATAAGCGGAAGATCATCATCATGATCAGACGTATAAGGCGGAAGGGCCCGAAGCAGCGCACCTCGGAATATAAAGTTGGCCAGCACGGCGAAGAAAAGAAAAGCGCTGATGATAACGGGTCCGGCGATCTGATCTAGAGAGTGAACGCGAAAAAAAACGAACGACAACTCAACACTCTACGGCGTTGTTTCCCACAGGGGGGAGTCTGTACGACTGAAGCACGCACCGAAATGCCCTGGATCACGTCTGCGGATCATGGTGATACGATGCTGGTACACGACATAACCGTAGATCTGCGAGATGGATGTGACGACCGCGGAAACGACGTCAGCGAAGCAGATTCATGCAAGAGAAAGAAAAATAATGATGTTTTCTTCTTTTGGATCTCTCAAACGCGGACAGAACGGATACATACCAGGATTCCAACGCTGATGGCAGCGTACACGTACGCAAAGTTGCGCGCGATGGGATCTTTGGAGGCGTTGAATAGCGCAACTGCAAGCGTGCCTATCAAGATAGACATGTTGAGGTACGAGACCCACGCTGAAACCGCACGGTGAGCATAAGCTATCGGAACGGGACCACCCGACTGTCCGATAAAATCGGACGTGCGAAAAAAACAAAACGCCAACGACAAACGAAAGGAGACAAACGGAGATAGACAGATAGACCGAAAGAAAGAAAGAAAAGGGGTGGGAGGGGGGAGGCACGCACTGCGTTCGTTCGCAAACCACACCTTGCCCTCTACCCGCACCGGCGTTGGGATCTTCTTGGGGACGCGCACCTGCGGCGGGACCGTGATGGAATGATAGTCCCGCACGGTCGGCATCTGGCCGTCCTCGTCCGTCGCAGCGACATCGGGAATCTCATCCGCGCGGGTGTAGCGCTGGGGACGGCGTGACCTGGGGAGTTGGGCGAGGGCGCTCTTGGAGAAAGGTTGAAGGAGATCTGACATCGCGTGCCAGGAGCGCCGGATGAGCGAGTCGTGCATCTCATCGCCGTTGCTCGTACTGTCGGTGAGCTGGTGCTGATGCGACATGTCGAAGTGATGGCCTGGCCTGAACGTTGCAGAAGGCCCGAGGTTTTGTAGAGGCCAGCGAATTCAAATTGCGAATCCGTGTCGAATATACATAAGTACATAGAATACAATTACAAAAATTATCAGATCAATTGTCATTGTCCCAATACTCTCCTCACTCCTTCCTTCTGTCCCGCTGTCAGCCGCGCAGGGAACGTCACATCCCACCGCACGACGAGATCACCCTTCCCAGATGCTCCTTTCCTCCTTATCGGCATGCCCTCACTAGCAACTCGCGTCTCCTGCCCTGGTTTCACCACCCCAGGCGGCACTGACACTTGCAATTTTCGCCCATCGAGGTGTTCTAACTGCTTCTTCGCCCCGCTATCGTTCGTCAGCGCCTCCACGAGCGGAATCTCAATCTTCGCGATGAGGTCATCGCCCGAGCGCGCGAAACGTTCGTGCGGCTTGTCTTCCACCACAAAGACGAGATCTGGCGAGCTGCCGTCGGCCGCCTCGTTGCCCGCATGCGGGAATCGGACTTTCGTGCCCTCTTTCCAACCGGGTTGCACGACAATCTCGAGCACCTTCTCCTCGGTGGTGCCATCGAAGTTTCGCCGTGACACCTTCATGCGCTTCGTCGTGCCGGCATAGAGTTCCTCGAGCGAGAGTTTGAGCGGACGTACGGTCTCGCTCGGCGCATTGCTTTTGGGGGCTGATTGTGACGGCTGAGTTTGGTAGCGCCGCGGACCACCACCACCCATACCGCCCGGCATTTGACCGGGCATGCCACCGAAGGCGGAGAACGGAGACCCACCGCCCATCATGTCGTCATTCTCGTCAAACATGCTGGCACCACGCATACCACCCAGGCCGCCGAAACCCCCCGCCGAGAGGAACGTCCTGCAAAAAAATTTGTTCATAAATGACGCCCCACTGGGGAAACATGAAATAGGTGAAACTCACTCGAATACTTTCATTGGGTCCGATGGTGAAAACCCACCCCTACCGCCTGGCATGCCAGATGTGAACGAGAAAGTGGTGCCCCCACCACCAGGGAAGCCAGAGAAGCCGGCAAACGGTTTGGCTCCAGCCCCTGCGCCAGGTGGTGGGCCGCCACCTTTGAGCCCCTCTTCGCCAAACTGATCATAAACGGCGCGTTTCTGTTTATCGTTAAGGACCTCAAAAGCCTCTGATATCTGTAGTCGAGTCGTGAGTATAGGGGGACAGGTGGAAGGAAAACAGGTCGAGGGCTAACTTGTTTGAATTTCTGGGAGGCCTCTTCACTTCCTGCGTTTCGGTCCGGGTGCCATTTCAATGCCTGCGATTTTGTTGGCAGGTAAGATCATCAGAATTAAGCGAGCAGAAGACCTACCATCTTTTTGTATGCTTTCTTGATGTCATCTTCTGTGGCATCCTTGTTGATGCCAAGAAGCTTGTAATAATCTGCGCCCATGATGAAGTGTTTGATTGGGTGGTGTCAAGAGGAACGTGTCAAGTTATATGCGTTTGTGCAAGTGTCTAGGGGGGACCAGAACATACCAGAAATATAGTTGTAACCGCTTATCTTGCGAAAATAATCGTATGGTAACCTTAATTGTTCCCTAAATGTCGCAGTTCTCCTGTCCGAGGTTATCCTTGGCTTGGCCTGTCTAACGAACTTTACGACCACCTCACGACCCAACCAACACCACTCCTTCCAACCAACGTTCCTCTTTTCAAAATGCGGCTACTAGTCGCCCACAATCTCGTTTTTCTATTTACTTTATTCAAACACTCAGCCGCACTTTATACAGCTGTCCCGAGGTCGGTTCCTTACTTGCTAGCCGCTCTTCCTTCCTCATCTCGCTTAGATGGGCACAAGCTGTCGTTGTAATAAATGACGCGTTGTTCCTCTACGGCGGCAAAACAGACCAGTACAATACCTTCGGGTACGACTCTGCTCCATGGAACAATGACCTCCTATTTCTATCCTTATCAACCGCCTTTGACCCTTCGGTCCCTCCATGGCAGTATGTCTCGGGTTCCCAGAATGCCTCCATCACCTCCCATGGTTCTACGCTCGCCTGGCATACTCTCTCCGCGTTCAATGCTTCCTATGCACTCATCTTTGGCGGCAGCACCGGCCCACTCTCTGGGGTCACCCTTCTCAACAACGACGACTCTGCCCAGTTGCTCAACGTGTTGGACCACATGCAGCCTATATTTATCCCCCTCCCCGAGGGCTGGGTAGGCGAACCGCAGCGACGGATGCGCCACGTGACTGCTTCGATAAACGGTTCGATATACATCATCGGCGGTGAGGCCGCGGACGGCTCGGGAAACGTCTTCTCCACACACTACCTCTTCATCCCCTCCATACCCATTTTCATCGAACTCCCTTCCGAAAATGCACCCCCAGGCATCATCGGTCATGCAGCCATCATCTTGCCCGACGGCCGTCTTCTCGTCTTTGGTGGCATCTCCCAGGGACAACTTGTACCCTTCAGTGTCTGTTGGGTACTTGACACCACGCAATCTAACTTAATGTGGACCCAGGCTTCCATTGATCAGTCGACCCTCCCTTATCCCCGCTCTTCCTTCGCATTCGTACTCCTTGACGACGGTCGTGTTCTCATTCAGGGGGGCACGGATGCAGCCTTCCAGTCCACCTTTGATGACGGCTGGATTCTCGACCCGTCTAGAAGCCCAATGACGTGGACCCTAGTTCCCGCCCTCTCTCAGCTCGGCTCCCGGAAGGACCACTTCGCGATCAATGCTGGCGGGCAAGTTGTATTTGGATTGGGTACGCAGTCCCATCTCAGCCTAGCCCACTTTTTTTTAATCATGAAAGCGCCACATAGGCTACGGTTCCAGTGCGCCCGCAGACGCCGCGCTGCACGTTTACGACGTTGGCGCGGCATCGTTCCAGCCCACATTTTCACCTATGACGGCCCCCCCGGCGCACACTACTCTTCCACCAGACCCATCTCAGACCATCACGAACGCTCCTGATGGGACCGTAACCTTCCCCAATGGACAGTCCCCTGGCCACTCAGGCACGGGAGTCAGCGGCAGCCACACCGGTTCGTCAACCCGTCATCCGACATCCAGCACGAGCACGGGCGGGGGCGGGGGTAACGGACAAGGAACCACTAATGGTATCAACTCTGGGAAGTCCAAAACGACCGCCATCGCTGTTGGCTCTGTACTCGGCGCTGTCGGGTTGGCAACCTGCGCGGCCTTGACGGTGTGGTACTTGCACCGTCGACACGCCCGGTCCAACCCCCCGTTCAGCCCCCTCGACGATGACGACGAGGAGCATCCCCACTCGATCACGGCCGTCCCCATCGTCGGAGCGCACGAGAAGGGTCCGCGGATACTTGCGGTGCCCCTTGGGCTGCTCAGCATGGTTGGCCTTGGTGGCCAGCGTCACGCGAACCGCTCACGGCATGACATCCTCGCAGACGAGGACCGCAGCTTCGACTGGGAAGTTCTTCGTCGAGCAGGATCCGGCGGCGACCCGAGTTTGGGGGGAGACCATAGCGCCCGGAGCAGTCCCCACGGGTGGTCGAACGCTGTCACCGCATCGCTCCGCAATCTCGCGCGCAGTACAGGCCGAGCATCGCATTCCCGAGAATCGACTGTTGATTGGGAGAAGCATGGCGTCGACCCATTCTCATCCGAGGTTGCGCTCATGGCGGACAGACTGGAGCACGACGAGCTGCCAGAACGGATAGGCCCTCCGCATCCCTACGCAGATCCCTTCGCCTCTTCATCAGAGGTTCTGCATGACCATCTTTCCGGACCAGAACCCGAGCCACAGGAAGACCCCCAGGAAGTGCGGCCCGCGGCGCTTCGGACGACACTGACACCCAGAGTTGACTTTGTGCCACTGTCGCCACTCTTGGAGCAAGCCTCACAGAACTCCCTCTCAAATTCCTCGTCTTCCCATAATGCCTCTTCAGAGCAGCACACAGGGTCAGGTTCGTCTAATGGCGGAGCGTCGCGTTCCCCGAGACCGTCTTCGATCCTCGACCCCAATCCGCCGCCAAGCCAGCCCATTCGGCGGAGCAATTCGTGGTGGCAGCGCTTCGCCAAGACGCCGCTGCTCGAGCGGAGGAGCACAGAGTCGTCTACACGGAATCCCAGTGGCTTCATCGACTTTCGCGATCCCAATCCGCCGCCACGGTTGCTCACCATCGAAGAATCGACGCACTCACATTCGCCCGACGTATCCGAATCACGGAGAGTGGCTTCTTTCGGCATCTCGGCAGCCCGCGGACACACCCCAACACGAAAGCATCCGTCGCTCTATCGTGAGACGTCACATGGGAGGTCGGCGTCCTCGCTGCAAACCGCCAACACGGACACGCTCGAACGCGTAGGCGGGACGATGGACATTGTTCAGCGCGATGCGACCCTGGACTCGCAGTTCACCACCCAGACGAGTCCCTTCGCCGACGACGAGTTTGGTGTCGCGAGCCCCGGGCAGAGCGCGTCGGCGCCGTCGTCGTTTGGCAGCAGTCCGGTGCGGGCACTGTTCGTGCGCGGAGAGCCCTCGTACAGCTCGACACGCACGTCGAGTTCATCTGAGCTGCCGGCAGCACTGCCGCCGCCGCCCTCACCCGCTCCTGCAACGGGCACACCCCCGCGCGAGCTGACCGATCTAACGTCTGGCGAGGTCGCTGAGAGCGTTGTGCGTCCACGCGTATCTGTGGGCGGCGGTCCACACTCGCCTGGGGTCACCGATCGCGTGCGAGCGTTCGAGCGACGCATGTCACGGGATAGCGAGCTGCCGCCGGCACCCACGAACACGCGTCGCCGGGAAGAGCGTACGACGCCACGGCCTGTGGTGCGCTATGGGCTCGTGCCGCGGGCGTCGCTGTTCGTCGCGAATCCTGACGGTGGGCCGGAGCGAGAGCCGCGGGTCTGATGGATCATGGCCCGCGCGTGACTCTCGCTTCTTCGGGGCTTGACGGCACGAGGCTGATCGTGGCACCGAGCACGGGGCGTTGGCTTTTCGCCTTGGCCTTCCTTTTCTGGCTTCCATGGACTGCGGAGGCGCTACTGATGCAGGGTCCGGCAGGGGCTACTGTATTGACCGACTTTACATTTACACAACTCTGGATATAATTGCGGACCGATCTTTGGGGTGCCCTGCGGATGCACCATTTACGACCCACTTTACGATGATTGAGATGAATCGTGCTTCTTTCTTTACTCACCCTTTATTTGTATACCTCTCTCTTCATGATGACCGGCACACACTTGATGTGCGTGTATCCTTTCTGGCCCCGTTGGCTTGCCTTTTTGCGTGTAGAGTAATTCCGTCACGAATCACAAGACATACCCCCAAAGAGCGATTGATGAATCAAATCCCAGTCGCCGCCATTTTTACACGTCCGCAACTCAATTGGCACCGGCGCCTAAACGTTCCATACACCCCTTCGCATGCTCCGGCGCTTTTTACTTACTGTAGAGTAGCAGCTGTTTTCCTCCGGGACCCCTCACACCCTCCCCCTACTTTTTGATCGGTGCTTCCGGGTTTGGGGCCGCCATTGGGTAAAGATATGTCAGACGTGCTGCGTAAACATGATGCACACATTCGCCGCGCACCACCGATGCGTTGCGTTCCCCATCATGAGCTAGCTCCTCTATACGACAAAAAAAATAGAGAGCCTAGTACTGTAAAAAAACATAGCAAACCTACCTCGCGTCCTTTTCTGCTCCGGCTTTTGCTTCTGGGCCCCGTGGAACCGCGGTTAAGTGGTGCACGCGTAGACGCATGGCCGTTTTATCTTTAGTACACTCTATCTTAGCCCCACTCGTCCGATATGCCTCTTTGGCACTTGACGTGATAGATGCATTTGACAGGAGGCTGGCTGGCAGGCATGCAGGTCCCCCGCTCCGTCCCTTCCCCTTCCCTTCCCTCCCCTCCTGGCGTCGCCCGGCCTCGCCTAGTCACACCAAAACAACACGCCGAGCCCATCTCGTCCGCCCCATTCCAAAAAAATTTATCTTCGTTCCCCGACAGGCAAACACGTGGAAACCCAAAAACGAAAACAGAACTTCTCTCTCTCTCCGTCACACATCTACTCATCTGACCATCCGTCCATTTCTCCCCCCGTCGTCCTAGGCCTGGCCAGTCCCATGGTCTCTGTGGGGCCGGGGGGTGGGCCCATGACCCGCCTGCAGGCAAGGAACAAGAGTTGAACCGCCTGGGCACGAGGCACCCCCCTGCACCTTCGCCGCCGCCGTCGAACGTTCTTTCCTTGGTTGGTTGGTCGATTTGGTTGGTTCTGGACGCTCGGTCGGTCGGCCTTACCCGCCTGATTGGCTGGCGGATTGGCTTATAGCTGGGGGCTGGCGCTACGGTAGCTTACTACTGTATGTGGGGGTGGCTTACAGTATGTATGAGTCGGAAAGAGGGCTGACCGGGGCTGGCCATGGGACCACGGTCCTGATTTTTTTTGGGTTCGCAATGCGTGAGTGGCGCTTCGTCTTCGCCTTCGATCCTGTCTGTCTGTTTCTGTTTCTTCTTCTTGTTCCGGTCCCATTCCGCGTTTCCCGAAAATAAATAAATTGGTAAGATAACATAATGTGCTGTATTGGTTACTTCCCGCCGCCCCCACTGCCCGCATCCTACCTCCGGTATCTATAGGTGTGAACGAAGGGAAGCAATTAGCCCAGTCCCCTTGGTTTTAGTCTTGTCGTGGAGTCGTTCTTCTGGAGTCGTTCTTCTCCGATGGGACAGAGCCCCCGGAGACCCTTTCACTGCCCTTATCATCCATCACCATCCATAAGCGCCCGACATGCTCGGACTTGGGAGGGGCACGTCCAGCCCAAGGGGGGTTGGCATCGTCGTCAGAAGGAGCAGGAACATTCGTCAAGACGACCTCTTACGCATGACCGCCGCCGCTGGAACGTTCCCTTTTTTCTTTTTTCGCTGCAAGTTTTCTTTTTTTATTATACAATCGCAGTTTAATTTGAGGGACGTTATGGAACTTTCTCTTTTTGTCTTTCATCATTTGGTACTAGTGCCTGTCGGCTGTGCGTGGAAACGTCTGGATCGCTCCCATCCATAGTTCCTTCCTTTCCATGGCTTCCGTCATTCCATGCGTGCGTGCGTTCGTGCGTTCTTTCTCTCGTTCATTTGGGACGAATGTGAATGTGCGGCCATTGAGTGAAGTTCGTTTGCTATAAAAAGTTATCAGGGCGCGGTTCCACACCCGTTCGTTGCTCGCCACCCGGTAATCCATCACAGAACCGTGGACTGTAGCTGTGAAGGATTTCAGGACCCATCGGACATGGAGCATGGGTGGGACATGGGCGTCTCCCCCAACTGTTTCCTTTGCGCGTCAAAGCGTAAAGAGAAAAAATAAGGAGTGTTCCCAGGCGCTCCCATGCACGAAAAAGCATATTCTAGATCTTTTCTTGGAGAAGGGCGACCCGGGAGGTGGCGTGCGCGGCAAAGCGAGAAACATGGGTGACCACCAAAGGACCAAGGAATGGTACGGTATACAAATAACGACGACGCGTGACGGGTGCACAAGAAAACGTACATACAGACACACAGAGTAGAGGACACCCACCCTCCTGGAACTATAACCCCGCTGCTGAGCACATCTGCGATTTGAGCAGATCAGGCAGCCTCGATCTGTGCTATGTATCCATTGGCCTCCTCCGTCCCCGCGGCTTTGAGAATCTGGTGTTGGATGTTAAGATGGTGACATTTGAGTGTGAGGGGGCACATGAGCAACGCACGGCGAGGAGCTTCTCGACGTATTTGGTCCACGCCTCCTCCTTCGAACTTCCCTTCCGATCATTCCAAGCATCCCTGTTGGGGAAATGTGGAAATGTGACAAGTCGAAAGGGGGTGTCGGTCAGCCAGTAAGTCAGTATCGTGGCTTTCAATAGAAATAACGGGCGATCGTACCACTTGGCCTTGCCCGTAAAGTCCAGTAAACCGGGTCTCGGGATGTTCACGTCGCCTTCCGTGGCTAGATCAGAGGGACGTTGGGAAATTAGGGCGTATCATCTATCTATAATGAAGTGCTCGCCTTGCTTGTAGTAGGAATAGAACTAGGTGGGTGAATGCGATGGAGTGGTTTAGCCATAGTGAGTTGATGTACGTAAGTAAAACGGGTGGGGTGCGTACATAGAGTTGGTCGTCCTGCGTGGGCTGGATGGGACCCTCCTTTGGAAGGGACCGCACAATCTCGACGGCTTTCTCGAATTTCCCTTTGGACATGGTGGTTCAGAGGCGATCGTGCGTTGTCTAATGCTGATAATCAATCGATGGTAGGCAGAGGCAAAGCTCGACCCGAAGAGGGCGGCTCTCCCCTCCCGGTCCGAAATGGTCCGATCGAGGTAAACCAACCTCTCTAACGCACGGACCAGCCATCGAGAGTCAACACACAAACACTTCTCTGTTTTGATGTACAAAACAGTCGTCGTCGTGTTTTATTTTTGGGAGAGGATCCTCGGTGTGTATGGTGAAACAAACCAGACGAAACGAAACGAATAACACTCGCGTCCTCATACGCCCACCACGTAGGGTAGCGCTCGCGCCGCGGAGGGTCAGGTCTGTGACAGCCGCGGACCCGGGGCAGCCCAGTGCGCGCTCGTTGTCGATCATCCTGGTCCCCGCGAGCGTGTATGGAGCCGTGCTTCTCGGTGCATCATCCCGGCCGCGCGTCTCTTTCGGCGCGCGCCTGTCTAGTCTGATTGTGTGCTTCCTCGAAAAAAGCTCTCTCCCTCACCACTCCATCACTTCTAAGCAGCCCGACCTGCCGTTTAGTATGCTGTTGTCCGAAAGAGTCAATGGACTCCGTCCGCTCCCTGGGTTCCTGTAGGTATGATCTCGGCTCAAGTGATTATGTGGCCTCGTGTGCCGGTGCTTCAAGCTTCAAGTGATGCAAGTTGAGCTTTCCCGGGGGCTAGGCTTCAATCGGTAAAGCTTACTACCCTCACTCTGGATCCCCTTCTTCCGGAGGAGACGAACGACAAGAGAAGAGAGACCCCAGCGTGTGTGTGGGAGAAAATGAACAACGATACGTAGATAGCGGAAAGGGTCACAGAGCAGATCGTCTCCTCGTTCCGTGCTAGTGCCGATTGTCATTTTCAGAACACAACAAAACAAATCTAAAGAGCACTTTTCCGCGAATTTCCGAGACAATTTGTCTCTGTCCGGCTGTCTGCGCTATGTTCTCTTCCCTCACAAGGCCCAACAAATCTTTGACCGTACATGTTTTTTTTTTTGGGCCCACACGCCAGTCGTCTGGATGCTGCGCAAAGCGAATCTGATAGGGGTCACGACGGTTGCGAGCATGTCCTTGTACTGTCTGCCTTGCTTCCTCCTTCCTGCGCCCTCTTTCACGTCGACACCTCGCACAATATCACCTCGCCTCGGTTCGGATTGAATTGAGGACTGTAGGGCTCCTCCAGTTCATCATCTCGCTTAGGGAGGGTCCCTATCGGACTGAATTCTGTTTTATCTGTTGTCCCTATCTCGTGCCGAACACGATGTACTGTCCTTCCTTGGCCGTGCGGTCGCGGTGTGCTTGGCTGTGCATTTGTTTTTCATCCATAACGTAAACACTGATCAATATCGCACTTGTTAACATGCCGACCTGTCACTAGGATTCGTCGCCCCTTCGTGGGCAATTTCTTTCTTTCTCGGATCTTACGAGCACCGCGTGCATTTCCTACAATTACTAGGCTAGTGACCTATTCCATGGGTGGGGCGACGCAACAGCTGTTTTCGGAATCGTGCGATGATAGCCACGGATTGCTGGTATGGAACCCGCCGTCGTTTTACTTATGTGCCTTTTCGTAGTCTGGTTCCTTGTTCTCAATGCGTTGTTGTTGCTAGGCGTAAAATGAGTGGTGGAAATATGATCAGAGTCTTTGTTTCTCGCGATCGTGCGGGCGCCATACTGCCGACGTCGCCGCTTCCCTGAATGTGTGTGTGCGCAGCTGTCATGCGTGTTGTACGTGTTGTCACTGTCAGTTCTGTCATTTTTTCCCACCTTCCCCCCCACCTCCTCCCCCCTTCTGTCGTCGACAGATTTCGCTGACAAGAATCTGCACCTCCATATCGAGACCATCTTGAAATCGATCGATCGGAGCAAGGCTGAGGACCAAGCCCAGGGGTACTTACAGGTGGGAGCGCAGTATTTGTATGCATCGCCGTGCGCTTCTTTTTTACTCTCTTTCCCCGTCTGTTTCCCGTTGCTACGCCCTCCCTGCGGCTGTGAACAAATGCAAAGATCATGATGTGCCAGGAACGCCGTAGTAATGCAATCATTCGTGCTAGAGAAGGGATAACGGTTAATAACAGAGCTGTCTTCTAGCTTAGCGTGGCGTCTTCCCAGTGCGACCTGATGTTTTTGAGACATGTTCCCTTGCCACTTTCAAGCTTCGAGCTCCACCCTCCCGGACATCATGGGCATTCATCAAATTTAGCGCCATTGAGAGATGACTCGGCGCAAGCGCCGACATCGGGAGCCGGTCACGAGGACACACAAAGGGGTCAAGCCACCTTGCCTATCGCCCTTGTTCCCTTCCTGAAGGGGCTTTTACCCTCCGGGATTATCATACTCCAGCCACACCGGGACGTCTGGGTCCTGGCTCTCCTCGCGATAAATTCAGGTGTGCCGAGATGTGGCAATCAGACATCTTTCTGAATTAGCCCACGAGTAAACAGAACAGAACAAGGATTGTGATGGTGTTTCAGACGCTCGAGCTTCCAGTCCCCCGGAGCCATCGCACTTTTGGGAAAACCGGCGCCCATTTAGGCTTTCCACGTCTACATCCCCGCAAGCTCAGATATGAAAGTTCTAGTGGCACAAGCATCAGTTGTTTCAGAATCAACCCCCACCGTCCGTGTCAACGACCGAGATACCCTACGTGATCAAATATCCCTCTTTCTTCCTTGGCCAAGGTGACGGGCGCGGTTTCTCGGGGCCCGCGCCGTCGGGACGGTCCTTGCCCATGACAGGACTCCAACGGCCGACAGTACGCAACGCCCCTTTAACGCCCTCCCCCCCAGCTTCGATGATATCTGGCAACTTCGGGAAGGCGCTTACGCCTTGAAGGATCTGGCTACCACCCGATTGGTGCCCGAAGTTCTGATACACCTTTCCCCACGGTACCCGGCACGGCCGCGCCGTAAATAGCACCCTCCGTCGGCAAATGGTGCAGGGATAGACGGTGAGGACAACCCGCGTGGGTGGGATACGGTGCGAGCCGAAGAAATATGATAATAGTGGATGATAATTAGATCAGGGGGAGGGAGGGTTTGGAGGGTTGCGTTTGTCGTCAGACGCAGATGTCAGGTGTCAAGGGGCAGGCGGTAAGCCGCTGCGCAGAAGGGATGTTAGGTAATTTGGCCGGACCCCAGTCCCATTTCGTCACGGCCGCCGGACGAATACGGTACTATCTATAATTGTTCTAGATAGGTGTGGTAAGAAGGGTCCCTTCTGGAAACCGCCGCGCCCCATCGAGCCTGCTAAAAAGAACAACAAGCAACTGGACGTTCTGTCGTTCCGTCGTGTACGATTGGTCCGATGCACGGAATTCTAGTGGGAGGTGGCTTGAAGGAAGAAAGCCTGGCTTATCTTATTGTGGGTGGATTGATAGATGGGCTATCATAGTACTCGGCTTTCTCGGAACTTGTTCGATTGGCGCGTTATGCGTTACCATCACGATACGTCACGAGCGTGACCTTCCATTGCGCCGCTCAACCTCCCAACCCCCCCCTCGGCCCCCTCATCGTCAAGCTCGCCACCGACGCCATTACACGATCTTTTAATTTTCAACGCAATCAACTCAAGGTAATCGAAGATGGCGCAGTCAGCAGCACCTCCGACGCCCCAAGAAGTGAGTCGCAAGCTGTCGATTCACTCGGCCATAAAACCCAAGGTGAGAGTGGTTGCTGGGTTGGGGTGGCGCTTCCTGCCAGCCAGAGGAATCCCAACCTTTTTTTGGTCTAGGCCGTGTCGCATTCAAATATTGTAGTCTCTGGGACCGAATCGGATTCAGATTCTCCAGAACACGCTACTGCGTCTGGCTCGGCGCCACCGCTACTCTCCGCCATCGTAGAGCGTCGACGGGCGGGCGAGGACTCTGAAGACGACGAAGAAGACACCGGTGCGTGGCGCACGGCCGACGTCCCACGTGCAGCCGGCGAGAGCGACCTCCGCGCGGGATACCTGTGGAAGAAGGGTGAACGGCGCAAGGTGCGTCATGTACCCCATAAAAAACCTATCATATTTGCCAAGCATATATGGATGACTGACGCTTGCAGACCTGGAAACGGCGGTGGTTCGTGCTGCGTTCGGCGCACCTCGCGTACTACAAGACCTCGGCCGAGTATCAGCTGCACCGGCTGCTCGACCTGCAGGACGTGCACGCATGCACGCCGGTCGCGCTCAAGCGGCGCGAGCACACCTTCGGCGTCGTGACCGCCACGCGCACGTACTACCTCCAGGCCGAGTCGCAGCAGGACGCCAAGGCGTGGGTCGCGGCAATCCGCGGCGCAAGGGAGGCGCAGCTCGCCTCGGCGGCCGCTGCACCCGGCACGGGTTCCACACAGTCGTCGTCCCCCCCGATCCCGATTCCAGGGCACTCCTCTCTTGCCACTGTAACGCCGTCGCCCCCCTCGCGCATGCTGCACGCGGTGACTTCGTCTGAATCGGAGGACGCCTCGCCAAATACGCAACGCAGGATGTTCGCCGCGCCGTCGTCCGTGCCCGGCGCAGCACCCTCGTCACCCAGGATCGGCGGACCGCCCGATCCATCGAAAGTCGTCATGAGCGGCTATATCACCAAGATGGGGAAGCGAAGGAACTGGCGCAAGAGGTGGTTCATGTTGAATGGTGAAATGCTGATGTATGCTGGCAGCCACATGGTGAGTAGCAAAGCAAGCAAGTAAACAAAGCCGTCCCTTTTTCTTTCTTCTCGGTGATCGGTGTGGGTTCTTTTCGGCACGCTGACGAGCAAGTCGGACAGGACACGAAGATGCACCGACAAATACCGCTCTCGCAGATCCTGGACGCATTTGAATACGATGTTCCTCCTGCCACTGCGCCACCATCACACTCGCGAGGGGGATCGGAGGAGGTGGACCACACGTTGCTGAAGCACACATTCAAGATAGTGACAACGAAGCGGACGTTGGTGCTGTGTGCTCCGAGCGAGGAGGAAGAGATTCAATGGCTTAGCGCAGTGCGTGCGCTCATCGCGCGGAGGTCAGGCGCTGGCGTTGTGCCGGGGGACATACTAGGCACGCCGGCGCCGAAATCTGGAGGGATCGATCAAGGCATTGTGCAGATGGTTGCCGGATCGGGATCGGGAGGGGGAATGAAAAACAGACGAGAGGCGCCGCCGCGCAAGATTAGCATCAGCGGCAGCGGTGCGGGGGTGTTCGCACCTGGGACGGCCCCGATTGCCGAGGAGAGCGTCTCTTGATGAGGGAAGGGGGAGAGCCTTTTTCAACCCTGACCGCCTGACAGTACCCACGCGCGCGCGCTTCTGATTCCCCTCTTTTTTATTTTTTTATCCCGCTTTTTCTTCACATTTTTCTTCACCTTTCTTTCCTGCATGATTCCCCCTCTGCTCTCACTATCTCATTCTCACTCGCACTCAGACAAGCACACGCTACCTACAGAAAAAAAAAACCAACCGCTGTTTCGTTCGTTCTCACAATGTATCACTTGTTCGGAACATAGCACACACCAATTGGTGTGCTCTCCACCATTCATCCGACCATTCATAGCATTGATATATTATTTTATGACACATGATTCCTTTGTGGAGGAAGGGTAAGGTGACGAAAGGGAGGGAGTCGGCGTTGGTAGGGCCATCATGATGCTGACAAGGAAGGATTTATGATAGATGTTTGGCTGACTGTATGAAGAGTAATCAGGTTTAGGTGAGAAGGAGGCTTCCATTGATGATAGTGAATGGTATATTGCGTTACACACAGAGTTGATGACTGAGGATTGGCAGACTCGAAACGAGGGGGGTTGCGACAAGCGCGGAAGCTTTTGCAGCTCTAGGTATAACCATATCGGGAAGTGGGGCCATGGGTATGGGCAGAAGTAGACCGGTGTGTTTAAATGCCGGGATGATAGACTAATGGATTTCCCGTGGCGGAGTGGAGGGGATCAGTAGGGATCGGGGGATGTGCGAGTGCTGACGGGACAAGACAGACGCCGCTGCAAGAGGGGGGGGAGGAAGGGAGGGAAGGGGGAAGGGAGTGACCAGGAGGGTGGGAGGATGGGAGGAAAGCGTAGGCATAAAAGAGGAAGAGTGGAACCGAGGGAACGGGACGATTTGTGCCTTTCCGATCTGAGCGGCTAGCCGTAAATAACCACAAGTGGATTGAAGTCCCGCGAATATGGATTAGACGCCGGCGTGGCCTGAGTCCTGAGGCACTGATATCGTACGTGGCTGTGTCCACCCTAGTAGTAGTCGTATTTATTTTATTGCGCATATCGCTTAGGGTGATATTGCGAGGTGGAGGTGGAAAAGGGCAGAGAGACGATGATCATGTGTGCGAGCCAAAAAGTGGAGAAGGAAATGAATAGGATCAAGGTCGTTAAGGGAGGGAGAGAGATCTGCTTTCGACGTGGGGGTTCCCGGGGTCCCAAGTATGGAACACGTAACTGCTATCGCCTTTGGCCCTTTGGACATTGACTTGTATTATGTGAGCATTCGCCGCACTACGGTCCACTTCGCCCCCCCGGCAAACGCTTATAACAAGCGCTTCCGTTCCTTCTTCGCCCTCCGTCGCCCTCTCCTAGTTCCCCTCCCAACCCATACAGGTCCACTCCTCCCACTGACAACCTTTCCCCAAGTTCTACTCAATCTTAGTCAACCTGTTGCACCTACTCTCTTCCGTGGCTATGCACGACTCTCCCTCCTCCCCACGGAGATCAATCGCACCTGCTCCCCCAAAGCAGCACCAGCCTAAGAAGGCCGGAGCGCCCAAGGCTAAAGGCGCGGTACGCGCCAAGTCGGGCTGCTACACATGCAGGATCCGTCGCAAGGTAAATGGTTCCGTCCCACGGTTAGACGCGTGTAATGATCGACGTCGCGTTTGCCCTCAGAAATGTGATGAACGACCAAACGCAGAGGGCCGTTGCGAAACATGCATCCGTCTTCGTCTTCAATGCCTTGGCTTTGGGCAGAAGCGCCCCGACTGGCTCAAGGTACGCATTGTCGCATAGCACCGTCGGGTGCCACGGTCTGATCATATCTCTTGTTCTTCGGTTCAAAGGAGAATAATAACGTCACCATGTTCCGTGAGAAGATCAAAGACTTTTTGGCAGCACAGGGCATGATCAAGGGCCACTCTGGCTCCGGAACGCGCACTTCTGATCAAGAAGGCATGCTTGTCCTCGTCACCGACCACGGCCGATCCGACACTTCCAGCCCACACTCCCCGGCCCTATCCATTGATTCGAGCGAGGACCGTCGGCATAGCGGTCACAACATCTCCAGTCTTCGTCACGATCCACATTACCCTTCCATTTCTCTCGCTGCTCAGCACTCACACCCCGGCTACTCTTCCCAGCAGCGTATGTCGTTCTCGTCCGCAAGGGAGTCGTCTCCGTTGAACCTCCCCCGTCTTCCGTCAGCTTACCATGCCCTTCCGGACATGTCGGCTGATGCGCGAGAAGGAATGAACTCGGAGCTCATTCTGCCGTTTTCGCCTCCGCCCACGTCGAGTAATATACTCCCACCGCCCCCTACCTCCTTAGTCTCTCCCATGTCTCAGTCTTGTAAGAATCCGTACCGTTATTGAACTATGTACCTTGTACAGTACTCAATGCCCCTTCCTTGGTTTGGCAGGGCATCATAGTAATCAAAATCCCTATCCTTCTTATTCCGCGCCTCCAGTCCCTCCTCCGCCTGCTCCAATTCCTCCACCTCCACCACCGCCGCCACCACCACAAACACAGCTGCCCATGACTCAGGTGTCTGCTCAAACGCCAGCGTCAATGTCCCATTTCACGAGCACCCTCTCAGCCTCGTATCAATATGTGTTTGAAGAGGAAGAGTACAACAACGAAACCGAACAGTTACATTCTACTGGCTACTATGCTGAGTCTTCGAGTCTTAGCCAGAACATTGCACCGTTCATGTCGTCCCATCAAACTGGATTAGTGAGGCATTATTTGGACCACGTCCTACGCAGACAGTACCTCTTAGCCGACACGTCAATAGCCGAATTTATCATCCGCACCGTGCAGGAGAACCCAGCGGTGCGCGACGCCGTCTGTTTACTCGCGTCACTGCACCGTGAGTCGCTACGGCACGGGCACCACAACTTCCCAGCGGCAGCAGCAGCAGCCATGACGGACGCGCTCGTGCTGCAGAACGACGCGTCGACGGACTACAGCAAGACGTACAAGCGGATATGCACGAACCTGCGCACGTCCGCGGCGGCCGGGTACACGGAGGGCGAGGCGATGGCGGGGCTGTTCGTCGTCTCGGCGTTCCTCTTCCGCGGCGGGCGCGGCGCGTGGCAGGAGTTCCTCTCCGTCGCAGCCGACTGGGTCTGGAACGTGCTGCACGCGGGCGGGGGCCCCGCGGAGACCATCATGCGCTGCTCCGATTCGCAGCAATTCATCATCAAGACGACGTTCTGGTTCGACATCCTCGCGTCCACCACGCGTCTCCAGAGCCCGCGCTTCCTCGCCATCTACCGCGAGCTCTGGTCGTCCCGCCGCGGCGCCTATATCGAGGGGAGCAGCGCTGCGCGCCAGCAGCAGCAGCAGCAGCACCAGAGCCCGCTGTCGATGATGAGCGTCATGGGCTGCGAGAACTCGACCGCGCTCGCTATCGCTGAGATCTCGGCGCTCGCGTGCTGGAAGGAGACGCACGCGCGGCAGGGCACGCTCAGCGTTCCCGAGCTCGTCGACCGCGGGCGCACGATCGAGTCGGAGTGCCTCGTGCACCCGTCGCCGATGCCGGCGCACCCGTCGCTCGGCGGGCTCGGCGGTGGCGGCGACGGCGGTCCTGGTCCTAGTGGTGCCAGTGGTAGTGGCGGCGGTGGCGGGCTGTACGGCGCGGGGGCAGCGGACATCGAGCTGGCGGAGAAACGGCGACTGACGGCGGACATCTTTCGCGCGACCGCGCGGGTGTACCTGCACTCAGTGCTGTCGGGGGAGTACCCTGGGTGCCCCGAGATCAGGGAGGGGGTGCAGGACACGATTGAGTGCCTACGGCGGGTGCCCGCGGGGGGTCACGGCCCACAGCAAGGGCAGCAACAGCAAGAGGGGCAGAGCAACGTGTCGCGCTCGGTGCTGCGCAGCGTCGTGTTTGGGATCTGCCTCTGCGGGTGCCTCACGGACGACTACAACGAGCGCCAATTTCTCCTCCGTAGGCTCGACGAGGAGCAGGCTGAGGGCGTCGGCAACTGCGCAGAGGCGCGCTCTGTCATGGAGCAGGTCTGGAGCCGCCGCGTCGCCGCGTCCAATGGCGCTGCTGGCGGCTCGTCGCTCAGCTGGCGAGACGCGATGCAGCATTTTGGAGGCGAGTCGCTGTTGCTCGTATGAGGAAGGGGGGAGGGAGGGAAACCTGCTCTTTCCTCCCGCTGGTCCCCTCTCCACAGCACAGGTATCCAACAACAACAACAACAATATTCTCCATCGTCCCCATCCTCCTCCCGATACCACCCTTTTTTCACTTTTCGGCCTCTGCGTGCCTCTCTCTCTCGCGCGCGCTTCCGCAATCTGCGCATTTCCGTTTCGCCGGAGGGGTCTGGTCCGCCGAAATGGCCAAGAACGCAATCTATCTCTCTTCTGGCGTCTCGCGTGCGTGCCTTGGCGCCCCTGAGAGGATTGCGGGCGGTGCCCGGGATTCGCAGGGCCCCTTCGCTTCCTCCCCTTGGTCTGGGGCGACGGCGGCGGCGGCGCGGCGTTCCCCCTTCATCTGAGAATTTAATTTGGACGGAAAGGGAACGAAAACAGGTCAAATAAAAATCGAAAACGTGTGTCGTGAAACAGAAAAACAAACGAAATCCAAAAGTCGACTTATTATTTTTCCGGCCCCTTTCACTTGCTCACTTTCGTGCTTGCTCTCTCTCTCTTCGCTTTGTTCACTCACATGGTATCTCTCTCTATCTCTCTCTATCTCACGGTTGTCTGCAATACGTGTATGTAGTCTTAATCAAAGCATGAACGTGAAAATGATGGCAGGTGATGCAGATGTGGCCCAAAGTCGTTACATGGGGTGGATATATCACGCGGTGTAGGGGACAACTGATGTGACTTTGATGAACGTTCTAGTAGCGCTCGATCGGGGGGGTGTAGGGAGGGGGGCCACGCCCTATTGCACCCAAGATCGCGGATGTGTGGATGGGACAAGGATTTTCCCCATTGTCTGTGCCAGGGGCAGCGGTGCAATGGCGATGCGGCACGAGTCAGGGGTCCGCAAGGAGGCTGGGGAATGGTCTTCTTTCTCTTGATACTACCAAAAATAGCGCTTTTGCGTTTACTCATATCGGGCTATCTATCTGGTAATCTGTTCATCTCATCCACACAGCCTTTTGCCTTTCGAGTTTGGGGTAACCGCGTCGTAGTCATAGTACAGCGTAAACAACAACGTATCATTTGTGAAGAGTAAGTATAATTATGAAATACGATGATGCGGAGGGCACCATGTGGAACATCGGAGAGGAACTCCGACCGCTGAATCAGAGCCCCACCATATTATCAAGGAGTAGAAGAGCGCCTCTTTCGGAAAGTGGCGAAGGGATACGATAGATGGGGCAGTCATGTTGCGTCTCCGAGCAAGCAGAGCCTCAGTGCGGGTACAGCTATGTAGCCTAGGAGTCAGATGGCGGATGTCTCGGAACGCAGAGGTGTGGCAATAGTGGCGAATTTTGATGGTCGAGTTAGGGACTGGATGGTGGTGACACATATGTGATCGACCACCGGGGGCGAGGAGGCGCGGAGAGATGGAACGCAGAAAAGGGCATCGGACTTTCCGCAATTACGAGGGAGCGGAGGGGAAGGGAGTGTCATACTGTGGCAGAGTGAGAGAGAGGAAGGTGAGAGGGAAAGGGGAGCCAAGCGAACGGAAGTAATAAAGGTGATCGGAGGGGATGAAAGTACGACGGAGATGGGGGGACATAATCGGCCGCACTGAAAGCGAGATCAGGAGAGATTAGCTGAGGGAAACTCAGCGGCGCGTTAGATGTAATGGGCCATGGCGACGAGCCAGAGGGGAGAGAACCGAACCAAATCGAACGGACCGAGCCGGTGGAACGAATCAGGAATGGTCTCGTGTGCTGGTCCGGGGAAATCCCAAGGCTCACACCGGTCTGCCGATTTGGGACGAGGCAAGATTCCCTTCAGTTCCGTCTCGTTTATTTCACCAGCCAGTGCTAGGCCCTGTCCAAAGATCGTAAAAGAGATCAATCTCGCAAACAATCTCGCATGTCTCCCTCATAACCATCCTCCCCCAACTCTTTTATCCTCCAACTTACTTGTTCGTTTTCGTTCTCGTTCCTTTTCTCTCCCCTCCCCCTTCCCCCTACAATAACTTCCTTCTTCCCTTTGCACAAATGACACGCTCTCCCATACCAGACGATTCCCACAATAATCCCGAAAACTCCTCCCCGTCCGACTTTCAATCCTCCGTAGAGACTTCCCCAGCAATCATCCCTCTCTCCGAACCCGCCGCTTCAGACGGTGGTCATTCCCCCTCACCCACCTCCACCCGTCCGTCGTACCAACACCGACACTCACTAGACCCTCAGAAGTCCGTCTCCGCAGCTGGCAGGGGCGGGTGCTGGTGCGTGTCGTCCCATAGTCTTTACATCATTAGCGCGTTTGTTACTAAGTCTCTGATGGCCTTTTTTCTCCATTAGGACGTGCCGTCTACGACGAAAAGTATGTGTTCATCGTTAGCGCGTCACTGCGCCTTGCATATGCTGATTGCTAACTCACCGGCCCGCTTTTCCCGTCCGTCCTTCGTTCGTTCCTTACTCGCTTCGTCCAACTGCGCCACGATCTGCGCTCCCTCTCGCCAATCCCCCCCTTCCTCTTCCTCCGTTCTTCCTCCCTCCGCATCCTTTTACCTTTTTCCTACTTTGCAGAAATGCGATGAGCAGCGCGAAGAAGGTGACTCGTGCCGTACCTGCCGGCGTCTGCAACTCAACTGCCTTGGCTGGGGCCCACGACGGCCAGACTGGATGCGGGTGCGTTTTTCATGATTGCCCATGCTCGCCGACCTCCCGGTCAGCCCGATGGATTACTGTGACTGACTCATCATCGGCACTAAATGTACAGGATAAGGAAGCGGTCCAAAACTACAAGATGGAAATTAAGGCTCACTTACTGCGGCTGGGGCTCATTCGAGGGCAGCCACGTACCTCTCTCTCCGCTGGCCCGTCCGGCCAAGCTAGTATCGTGGGCAAAGCGAGCATCGGCGGCACCACAACGAGCCGAGCTGGCAGCGATCGCGGCTCATTCTCGTTCCCATTTGATGACCCACAACAGTTCGAATTTTCCTTCCCTTCAGGCATACCATCCATCCCAGGTAAGGAAAGATTAATATTATGACTTAGTCTGGATTCGCTTACCTGACATTTTACCCGCGACGTAACAGGCAATGCCCCCATCCCGTCGCCATCGGTTGCTTCCTCCCCTTTCTCCGATACGTGGGTCCAGGGCGACTTATATGAGCTCTCCAATATTCTGGTACCTCCCACATCGCCAGGTCTTACGGGGGCAGCCGACGGCGGCGGGCCGCCGTGCTTGCCACCAGAGAACTTCAGTAACATCCCGGGAGCGGGCTCGAGTTTCCAGTGGGCGATGCAACCTGTAGGACTTACGGATCAAGATGCGACCGTAAAGCGCGAGCATATCGCGTATTACTTCAACCATGTGCGCGGTTTGCAGTTTTTATTTACATGCAAGGTTGCCCTAGGCGCTATACAAGCCGTGAGTGCCTAGTCGTATTTGACCTTGTTCTTTTCTGACGTCACAACGAACGCAGATCGTTACGCGCGACCCGATGGGTGCGGGTGCACTGTCAGATGCTCTGTGTGCAATTGCGAGTAGGCAGTATGCGAAAGCGCAGCGCCGGGCATCATTACCTGATACCAATACCCATATCATGGATGAGACCCAGTCACAGCTTTTCTTCAACCAAGGGACGTACCAGCTCGATGCTGCCCGTCGGCAAGGGCGATGTTCGCAGGCAGAAGCGATGGCAGCGATTCATTTGATCAGCTACTCACTCGCGGTGCGAGGGGGCGTAGTCGCAGGGGTGAATGCAAGCGTAGGAGGAACTGAATGGACGCCGATGCTCGAACTGGCGTGCGATTGGCTGGCCCAGACAGGGATGCATGTGGATGAAAATCCTCGCCTATTCATCATAAACATGCCGCTTCCGGCAGCGTATGCCGCAAAAGTCATCATGGTTCGTACCATCATTCCCTAAGCGGTTCTGAACAAGCGAGCTGATTGCCGCCAACAGTGTATGGACATTTTCATGGGGGTGACGCTACAGCAACCCCCACGTCTTCTCGCGCTGTACCGTAGGTTGCTGACCGCTACTGGGACGTCAAACCACACTTGGAGCGGTTCGCAAGGCGGCAATGCACCAGAATGGGAACTTCACATTCCTCTGTTGGTGGGCTGCACTGAGCAGGTACTGCTCGCATTTGCCGAGATCGCCGCGCTGGCGCATTGGAAAGCTCATGAGGCGCGCGACGGCAAACTCTCTGCGCGCGAGTTGATCATGCGAGGCAATGCGATCGAGCGCGGGATCAGGCAGACGGTGCTTGACCCGATGGCATTCGAAGGGAACCGCGCGGTGCAGGTTAACGAGGACACGTGCCGACGCATCCTAGCCACGATTCTGCAAGAGGCAGCACTATTATACCTCAATACGGTACTGAGCGGGAACAACCCAGGTGAGCGCTGATGTGGGACCTATTTCGCTGAAGTGATTTTGATGGGCGTTCACGTCAGGTGTACCTGAAATCCAAAGCTCGGTGAACCACATCTTGAACTTGCTCAGGCATTTGCCTCTGGGGAAGCTCGACCTTGGGCTGGTTCTACCCCTCGCATTCGCGGGGTTCATGGCCGATGCTCCGGCGGCACGCGATGCGATCCATAAGCGCCTTCTGCATATTGCCTCCGTGTACGGGAGTGCAAACATTCGGCAGATCGAAGGTGTGTTGGCACAGGTGTGGGCGCGGAGAGATGCTGGACAGAGAGAAGTTGAATGGCGCGAAGTAATGCAAGAGCGGGGACTTACCCTTCTCATGATATGACCGTGTGGAGACGTGGCGAAGCGATGACTACACATATTACCATACCACGGACTGGGCGGGCGGCGACAGCGCGCGGCGCCTCTAATTGATTTGACGTGCATGAGTGACCGTTTATGTATTGCGGAAGGCTGACTGACTTACTGTATCTTTTGCCCGATTTTATGTACGCTGCTTAGCTTAGATTCACAATTGCAGCGGCTTTGTTTAGTGGACACAGGAAAGGAAAAACCGAAAAAGCTAGTGTATGCGGGGGACGAGGGCTGAATCTCGAGGAGGGGGCGGGTAAAGGAGAAGGAGAGGGAGGAGGGGGGAGGGATTGGGGGGAGAGTAGAGAAGAAAGGCCATGATGTGGTTGTGGTTGCTATATACCGATCGACCGGGATATGCTTCTTCCCTGTAATTGGACAATTATAGACCACGTGAGCTCGGGTGGGCGCTGCCAACTGTCCGCGGAAGCTCGGGCGTCGACAGCGCCCAAGGACGACAGAAGAAGGTGCCTTGTAAAAGAAGATATTCTGACTGTGGGCGGGGTGTCTTGACGGGGGACTGCTGAGTGGGCGCGGGATGGGCGCGAGCACGGGCGCGATGTATTGCCCATTATAATTTCGGTCCAAGTCGGGCGACGGTCTCTCCTCGGCATCCTCGGCCGCGCGATCACATGTGTGTCACGTGTACAAACACGAACCGCGTCCCGACAAAGCTTTCCACGCCGCGTTCAAGTTGTTCACTCCTCATCACACAATGTTCAAGGGTATTCTTCCCCCACGACGTGTCCCAACTCCAGAATTTACCATTGTCAGCCCACTGGTAGAGAATGGCAAGGAGAACCTCCCGGCTTCTCCTGCACTACACCCTGAGGCTTCGCAGAATGGCAAGGTCGCAGCCGCTGCGAAATCGGGCAAGGCTGCAGCTGCCGCTCAGGACAAACCAAAGCGAAGGAAGGGAGGAGACGTCCCTCCTCATACCGCGCCGATCGCAAACTCCACAGATCGTGAATTCGACCGTCTTTTGGTTCGTGCTATTGCGGCGGTTCCCCCAGTCTCCGACGCCTTTTGCTCACGTGTTGGGTTTTCCGTAGGATGACCTCCAAATTCCATCCACGCTTCGCCCGAAGCTCGCTGGCATGGAGCCGTCCGTCAAGGCAGCCATGTTGAAGTCGTCTCAAGTCATCGCGCCTGGCTCCGCACCGGGGACCTCACGTGGCCTCCGGCGCGTGCAAAGCGGCAGCTCCCTCAACATCGAGTCGCCACGCAAGGGTGCCATCACGGATTATTCCTCTCCCAACACTCCCGATAGGTCCGCCGTTCAGGGCGCCGCCGCCCTACAACATTCCCGCGGCGTTTCGGTCGACGTGCCCCGCCCAAAGTCACGCACAGGCTTTACAGATGCGAGGGACGGAAAAGGCGGCGCGCAAAAGACACTCTCGCCCATGCAGTTCGTCAGCGTGCTGACGGGCAAGTCCAGTCTCGAACTCGAAGTTGATTTCGTAAAGAAACTCCGTCTGCTTCTCCGGAACGAAGCGGCTAGGTGAGAGCGGCGGATGCTGCTGCTGCTTCTATATGCGGGCGCTGATGAGTGGCGCTGTCGGCGCTGCGATGTAGTTGGTCACAGGACTTTTTAAAAGCGGGTGGCTACTCTGCTTTGCTCACTCGACTCAACGAGCTACTTGAAGTCGAATGGCGGTAAGTCTGCGTCCCTACTCGATGCTTCTGAACTTTTTTTAAACACCCGGCTGTAGAGAGGAGCAACACGACGATAAGCTCTTGCATGAGCTTCTACGGTGCCTAAAGGCACTGTCTACCTCCGAAATTGGATGTTTTGCACTGCGTAGCTCCTGCCCAACTCCCTTCGCGCAACTTGTGTCCCTTCTCTATTCCGACAAAAAACCAGGCGATGTGGCGACACGGCAGCTCATCGTCGATCTGCTCATGATTCTGTTCGAACTCTACCCGTCCTCGTCTCTTCCTTCCCTCGGATCGGTCCCACCGCGGATGGAAGTCTGGGAGACTGCCCCTCGTAGCACGATCACCCTTCCACATCCGCATCGGACCTTGTACTCTCTCCTTCGCACCCTCTTGTTGACTCCCGCGCCACGAGCGGCGGAAGCCCCAGAAGTTCCGCTGTCACCGCACGAATTCATCGACGCCTTGCATCGCCCTCGTATTTACAGGTCGTACCTGCAGGAATTCTCCGACATCTGTCGTGATTACTTCTGGATCTTCTGCCACCCAAATAACACCATATGGGTTCTGGCCGATACCGACGAGGCACGCGTCGAAAAGCCCCGAGCGCCGGGTGGTATGACTGGCGGCGTCGAATATGAAGCAATGTCCTACCTGGTACGTCATCCGATACCTCGGAGGCACAGGGGCTAAACTGGTGTGCCGCAGACGGCGCACTTTCGCTTGTTGAATGCGTTTACTAAGGCTGCTCATGACCTCAACCTGCCGAATGAACACGAGCTGTCTGCTTACAGACTCCACGCAGACCTCTTCCTCTCTGGCTTTGAGCGGATCCTTCTGGTACCTTTCTTTCACTCCCCCCCCTTTTTTTTCCCCTTTTTTAACGTCATTCGTCGCACTCATGATATTCCCGTAAAAAAAAAAATTGTAGATTGCGCGCAAGGCGTCGACGACATATTACCCGACCCTGCACCTCGAGATTGCGCGTTACGTCGCCCTCGCAGGACAGGTACGGTATGAGCTTCCGTGGACCGTGTCACGCCTCATCGGTCCACCCCCGGCACCACTGGCTCGCAGCACCAAGACGACGACGCCAGCCAGGGCTATGCCCGTGCTGCCGTCTCCGCGGCGCACGGAGCCACTGAAACTCGACTAGAAACCACGCAAAGGCTCTCGCGCGTTTACGGCTTCAAACCGGGCTGTGCTCGGAGTGCATGGGTGCGCAGTCTCCAGGGGGGGAGGGGATGAAGGTTTCGCAGCATCACCCTCTGACATGATGGGTCTGATGATCTCCGGCCTGGTGCTCGACTATGGTCATATTTGCTGCCTCCTTGAGCTATTTTTCTCTTTGTTGTTCGTGCTTTCTGTCTCCTACAATTGCCTTCGTTGTGGTCTTTTTTTTTGATGCTGATCCCCGCTAACAAAAACGCTGTTCCCGAATCGTGTAAAATGTGTATGTGCGGACACTAAGTAGATAGATGAGGTGACGATAAATTGGGGGTGGTTTGTGCCTATCCGAGGCGGCCTCGTGTGTGAATTCTAGCCCAGGACCATCACAAATTAGCATACGGTTTACACTGGATTGGTGCTGTATTGGTGTAATTTGTTGCCTTATAATAGAAGTCGAAAGCCGAGACCCAGCATGTAAGCGCGCGTCTAACTTAAACGCGCAATGGGCCTGCGAGAGAAGCTTTTTCGATGCCGTGGCTCTCGGCAGACACCTTCCTAGGGCTAGAGAGATCCGGCCGGGGATGAGAAAACACGATACAACCCTCTCACCCACGATAGGGAGAGATGTAAGGATCACGCACCGATTCAATCCGTGAATGAAACAAGTGACATTGTGATGGTAAGTTACTGCAGTGTGGCGGACGTAACTTGCTTGCAACTGGCAGTACAGTAAGTAACAGGTAAGCCACATCGAGCACACATGTGGCCTCACGGCACCAGACCCCTCCTCTCTGATACGCGACGATTGTGCACTGGGCCCAAGACATATATGGTACTCCTTACGGAGCTCAGCAGCCCCGCCTCCGTTGTCCTAATGAACAAGCACAGCAAAAACCCATCAGTTGATGCGACTGAGGGCTATGCACCGCTCGGGGATGCTGCTACGTATGGTAAACTAGGAAACAAAAAGACAAATACAGTAAGGTTTTCAGCCCTGCGGGATGACGCGACGTTTCGGGCTTCGCACGCCGGAGCGGGCCGCGAGCAGCAAGGCTACCGTAAGCGCAGCTAACTAAACCAGACAGGGCAGGATCAACCAAGCGGCTGGGCTGGACTGGAAACGCGCGCTAAGGCTCGCTGGAAGGCGAGCGAACTCGAACGAACGGAAAAAAAAAAATACACACACGGGCACCGAACCGTACATGTGTTGTATGCACAAACGCACAATACAATCACATTTTTTTTTACTTTAAGTTTACATCCTGTTCCCGTTAATGCGGTACGGTAACTCCGCAGATCTGCCTAACTTTCTGCAGCAACCAGCACCACCGGACCGGGCAGCACGAGATCGGGATTCTCCGTCCCACTCTATTACTGTATTACGGTAGGAAAAACAAAGAGTTGATTGGAGAAATCGTGTGAAACAAGGTGTGAAAAACGAACGAAGCGGCCGCCGCCAGACTCAAAACTCAGCACTGCTAACTGGTACCTTTACCCTGGTCACAGCCAGCCGACCCCTTGTGAGGGTATTTTTATTTGGGGGGAAAGGGTGGGGAGTGAGATGAGATGATAAGACGTGGTGTCACGGTGAATGCACTGAAGTTGGGCGATCGAGGGTTAGAGTGGATGGGAGGAAGGGGTGGTGTTAGTCAGCGCTATAATTGGATGGAAAAGGCTTTATTTCTTTTTTTTCTTTCTGTGAAGGGGAGATTTTGATCTGAACCTTAGAGCTGTGGCATACACGCCGTGGCAAAACAAGCAACTTGTTCGTACAGTATACCGCTTGGGGCATAAACTACCGCCAGAAGCGCCAGAGAAGCGTCAGGGCTCAGACGCATGCGTGGCCCAAGGGCAAAGGCTGACTGGTGGGCTGGCACGGTCGGCACGCCCCGTAATAATATAACGTGATCCAGGGATCAAGCGCAAGCGCAAGGCTCGGAGCGAACCGCGGGGCGATCCTGGAAATCGGGTTCGAATTCGTAACGTTGCGGTGTACTGCACGATTACAATCTCTTACTTAACTTGCAGATTGCGGACCAGTCATATTGTGTTGTTGTGAGTCATGCATAGCAACCGTGACACCAACACCGACGCCTAACTCTTGTTTTCCCATCATCTCCGAGTCCGGATAGAGTAGTTTGAATGTCCAGAGAGGTGGCGATTGGCGCGTAGCGTAAGAAATAATGGCCGGCCATGAAATCGATCAATAATAGGACGGGTTCGGTCGCGACTAACTTACGAGTGGACAACGTGAATAAGTGCAACCTGTCCGTACATGCCGTTACTCGACTGTCCACGTCTGCCATCCACACATAAACAAATTGGCGCTGGCTTGTCATTCGATCTCACAGGATACTGGTAGGCGCCCGCCGTCTTCGAAGGATTATTGTCCCGTGTCTAGAGAGCAGACCATCGTGCGTATAGTCTTCTCTCTCGGACCTGGAACCTTGTTGTTATTAGCATTAGCCTCATAAGAACAAACCCGTCGCCTGGGACAACTAAGTTAACTTCGACGCCTCATGTTCTTCTGGTCATAAGCGCCGGTGCACGCACGGAGTGTTCACCACCTCCGGCCAGAACGCACCCCCGGAAGTGACAATGTCGGAAAGGTGCGCGATCCGCTCCGGTGGTTCTAGCAGACCTTCCAGCCTCTGTCAGGCAGCTCAGGACGTCGCCGGGATTCTAGTATTGTGACGGTTCTGGTCGCAAGCCCATGGGGGAGCACCTGGGTGGCGGGGGGACAATAGCGGCACGCCGTCTTGTCCGATTACTTTTCGCCTAGCCCCCTGCTTAGGTGTCTTGGGAGATTCTTGCCTGACAGCCTAAGCTAGGTAGCTTTGGCCCGTTCACTTGCAAGACGTTATCTCATTGGGGATGTATCTCCATGAATGAACCCGCATATCGTACAAAACATGCTGCCAACGGGGCACATATCGTGCGTCGGTGTGAGGTGTTTGTGGGTGGCATTCGTGTCCTTTAAATTTTCAGGCGCTATTGTGATGATTAGTTGTGGTAAAGTGTACAGAAACTTACCAGATGGTAAAGGCGTGTCAAAAACGAGCCCACATGCCGAGCTCGGTGCCCATGCTGAGGCAGCAAGGCCTTGCGCAGTGGCGAACGTGTTGAAAACGTGCACGCACTCAAGAGGGAACGTGGTCGACAGCCACGAGAAGGTTGACTCGCAGATGGTAAAGCTACGAACTTGAGAAAAGAGTGAAGCACTCCAATCGACGTTTGGAAGAGGTCTAGTACTGCGAGGCTCTGATAGCGTCGTGACTTGATACTGGGGCAAGTTCTATGGGATTTCAGGGGGCTGGTGCGTGCGCTAGACGGGGTGGGGGGTGGGGGGGGAAAGGCGAGAATGAGGGTACCTCAGCGTGACTCCTTGCTGGTCCATCATGACACGCATGGGGAATAGGAGTGTATCAAGGTTTGGGCGCGCAGGAAGAAGCATAAAATTAGGGTCGTGAGCGTATTGCCGCCGCACAAAGCAACTTTGCACCAGTTTTTTGGAGAAGAGAGCACCAGTTCGGTTCGTAGCCATGCTTGTGGAGCTAGACGAAGTCCGAACGGTCAGTGAAATCAAAGGAACATTCCATGACAACGAGATAGACAGGCGTCCCTCGTCTGAACGATCAAAACAAAGAGTTCAGGTTCAACACGCATCATTACGACTCATCGATGCGTTGGCAGTTGGACTAGAATCGAAATTAATGAGCGCGGTCGGGGCCTTGATACGTGTTCTACGATGACTTTCGTGTCTCGGTACAATCAAACGGTTCGTCTCTAACCATTGATAGTAAGATCGTCGCTGATATATGGACACACCGCTGCAAGAGGGGTTAACAGAGACCTTGAAACCATGGTACCTGCACCGGACAGGGGCCAAAGAGAGCCCAATCACTATACGGCCGTGCCAGATGTCCGCTGCGTGGATCTAATCTCGGAGTTCAACTGGGAAGCACCGGTGGGGTCCTAGGAGCCCGCTTGTTTGAGGCAGGACGTTGTCATTATGAAATTGGGACCTACAGGGAGAGGCGGTGGTTCGTTGACACAGGAAATAAGACGACGAGGAGAAAATATAGGAAGTATACCTAAACTCATAACAAAAGGCTGTCAGATACAAGGTCTTCGCGCTGATTTTTACCCCGAATACCAATGCCTGTGAGGGTCTAGCGAACCAGGTATTGCCAGGTGATCGTACTCTTGCCTTTTTTGGTCCTTTGTGGCACTAGACGCCAATGATGCGTCGTGTGGCTTCTATGTGATCCTCGCCAACCCGCATCTAATGTGCCTGTACTTTCCGGAGTAGCTTAAACAGGGAAAAAAACACGGGAGTTGGGAAAATTATGCGCCCCGCACCAACTGTAAATGAAAGGGTTTTAGTTGCACAGCAGTCGGCCTGATACAGTCGGCGCGTCGAGGAGACGCTTTGGCCGACGACGACCAAACCATTGGCTCCCTGGAAGTCAACGGCACAGCCACATCGCCGATGATTTTCCCTCGACCATTGTTCGAACGTTTAGTTCGGGATGACACCGTCTTAAACCTGTGTGAATTCTGCCGGAGGTTCGAACCGATTTAGGGAATGGGCGCCTGATGCACAACCCGTATTAGCATAGTTCTGTGCATAGCACTCCTAAAACGGATATCCGGGAGAATTAGCAAGCGCCGATCCATAGAGAGGAACGTAAATGTACGTGCACATGTCGAACTGAGGCAAGCGGGGAAGTACGTCTGCATGTGTAGAACGGTCCCTCAAATCCTCCGCGCCTCCGCGGTGCTCGCCACCATCTGCAGCTGAAAATACCGGTACGCCGTACATACCAGACAAGGATGGCTTGAAGAAGGGGCTGACTCGAGGTGTGGTATATTAATTTCCGGTGCTTCCCTGCTACGTATTCCCGAAGCTAAAAAAAATCAAGCACGTCTGGCGCAAGCAAGACACCGCGGTCGAACGATGGACCGAACTACAAGCCAAATGGATCGACCGCGTTTACGGCTTGTAGCTTGCGTACGTGCACCATACACCAGCAAGCGAGGCATAGGCAAAGGGTCTTACACAGCTGAAAATGCCATTACTGCGTGCAGTTTACGTCCACTTCTGGCAGCATAGCGAATGTGTCAATGGGGAGGTGTCAACCTTTCGCTCTTACTCAGCTTATTCAGCTAGGGATTCATCAAAGATGGGGACATGCGGCGCTGGTAGGCCAGGGGTGCGTTCACATCCACGTCATCCTAAGAATGTGGCTTTGTAATACCACATTCTAAGTCCTGAGAATAGGTTCCGAAGGGATGTCGAGTTGGACGGCCGAAGAGAATTTTGAGAGGGGCGGTGACAGCCAGGTTTCGGGGAGAAGTATTGTCAAACCGTATAAGGGCTTATGCCATTGGAGGGCAACTGCGGAGAATTTTCGAAGTTGAGAAGGTCCGGCACTTGATGCTGAAGCTAAGAATTTTCATGTAAGCCCGACGAAAGAAGTAGCCCAAAAGCGTGTCTTCAGGGGGAGATAACAAGACCTATCGGAGACTGCAAGGGTGATCGTGAAAGCGGCTGTAAGGCGAAGCACGGTGGCGCTTCAAGGTTGGCATCACTGCGGACGACTGAAACGATTGATCAAGACGTCTCCCTGGGTAAGTACGCTATCTCAGCCTGAGTGAGATGGGAAGACGGGAGATAGAGATCCAATTGCAGTATCCTGAGAGAGGTGAGGTACACTCCTCGCCATTTCGGAAAAACAAAAAAAGACCCACGTGACCGTGCTCCGGGTTTCAGGCTTCCCGGAGCCGGGACCACCATCTTACCTTTAAGTTAAGATTCTTCCAGCTTGAGCCAGTTGAGAACACATCCACCACTACATCACGGGCCCTGAGTAGTATAGCCACTCACTCTAGAGCTTCCTATCGGTGGATACGCTGGCTTTACTTGGGCTACTGTCTCGGACTTTGGCTTCCAGTTTGGCTCTCTCATCTGAGAGTGGATAAGACGTGGATCCGCAGCTCTACTGATTTGTGCAGTGCAGCGTTGCTCTTGCTATGTTTGCGTTCGCGTTAGACCCACTCATTGTTGGCTCGTAGTCGTCCTGGTCTAGGGATAAAGTTTTGTCTTCGCGAAAGAAGGACATAGGGCTGCAGGGCTTGAGCCTAACAAACATTAACTCAACAATTCTTAGGTGCTCGCTGGTCATACTTCTACCTCCCGTTTAGCGGAGACCACCACCAGCGAGATCCGTTGCTGGGTAGTGAGGGGTGCAAGCCACGCTTTCCATCTGAAGCCTCTGGAGCCCTTTATTTCGACAACACGACAGGAATCAGATGGATGAACGCCATTGGGCACCAAACGAGCTTAGTCTCCCGTCCTCGACAATGTCGTCGTTCGTTGTCTAGACTAGCCCCCATAGTAATTGGCTCGTTTCCGTTGCACCATATTATAGCGGAGCATCGCTCTGGCTCGCCCAGGCTCTCTCACCGCGGAGAACGGAACATTGCAGCAGTCAACCAATCTCTTCTGGGTTTTTATGAGTATCATTCCCGTGTTCCTTCGATGGTCTGCGAAGAAGGGCGAGCCCGTCTCCAGGAAGAGTGACGAACTGGGGGATCTCCTAGAGTGCCTGGTTTCATTGACGATGTTGTCTAAAACCGACACTAGTTTCTAGGTCGTCCTTGGACTATACCAATGTACCCCAACCCAACAACATGTGAGACCGGGTTTGGTACTTTTTCCAATCGACGACACCTGGGATAGCCATCTATTCGCTTCCGGCGGTCTCTCTCTCTTTTTGCGTCTTACATGGCCCCATCGCCGCGACCCTTACTGGAGGACGTAAATGTTCAACTATTGACGTGCCTGACTTCCCATTGCGCATATACGGGTCCTCTACGGCCACTGGCCCCATGCGCGTTTCCCTCATACTGTTGGTCCGTGGAAAGCTGGTTACAGTCCCGGGCCCTTGGGAAGCTGAATCGCACAGACATAATGATTTTCATGTGTCGTATTCGCTTCCGCGGTCGTCACCTGGCAGCGATAACTAGCTGGATTGCCCAGGATCGCTTACTAGCCCTTCCATGTCAATTTTCCTCCAGTTCAATATTCTTTCGGGGCTTCTCGAGCTCATTACTGCAAAGTGGTGGGATATCAGACCCAAAGAACGTGTTTGAGTAGGTTGGGGGTCACAGAACCTTGGCGGGAATTGCTGCTAGTTCGTGTCGTTGTCTGACTCCCCTATCCTTGACGGCATTCGCCAATGCGTGGTAAAAGAAGACCCGACCAAAAAAATAGGAACGATGAACTACTTGCTAATCCTAATCGCCTGCCGAACGGTAGGGTAGGTCGGGGTGCAAATTAATGAAGAAGGAGACAGGTAAGCATAGCGCGCTGCAGAAGGAATCAGCTCAGGTAAGGCGTCCCTCCTTCCCCTGTTCAGAAAAAAACTAAGATCGACAAATCCGCGGCAAGGCAACACTGGGACGAGAGATGGAAGAAGAAATGGGAACCTTCGCCGAGATACGGCGAGACTAAGCATATCGATTCCTTACTTCCGTCACGCAATTTCGTCGTCGTACAACTAATCGGCGGTCACAGGACCTCCAGGTCAGACACGAGCTGAATCTTCCAGCTACGAACTGTACACATCCCGCTAAACGTGCACTTGGCGCGATTCTTCAAGAAAGTGGACAAGTCGCGCTACCCGGCTTGCAGATACCCAAATGAAAGCGTGCGACACTTCCTGCTCGAATGTTTACGATATGCTCACGATCGATCGGCCCTGCTCTCACACTGTCGACGCCTGAAGTGAGTTCTACTCACAGTCAAGAGGTCCCTCATCTCGCTTGCAAATTTTATACAAGCCTCAGGCCGATTCGAGAGCTCCAGTGGCCCTTCTGCGCCCTCTACTCTCCACGCATCGCCCACAGCCGCTTCATCATCTCCCCACCGTCCCTTCCTTTCAAAAATACATACCAACCCCAATCCGCTATTCCTTACAAAGACCCATTCAGTACACGGATGGGAAATGGATGGCGAAGGCCGGACGGATCAATGCAAGCACCAGCGTCAACTCGCCCCAACGTGCATCGCTCGCGGAAACAGACATCCTACGCACGCCAAGACCCAACTGCTCCTCAACACACTCGTAACTTGACAGGCCGCGATGTCACTCCCATCAGGGCTGTAGCCCAACGCGCACATCCACAGATTCAAAAAAGGTCCGCTCGCGTAATTTCTACTGGGCCAGGGGGAACGCGCCATAGAGTAATAGTGTGCAGACTCCGGTACAACGCGACTCGGGAGTAGTTGCCCGGACTTGAATACTACATTCGCCGCGCACGCTCGCGACCGCTTAGGAGGTCTCATAACACGGTTTCACGTTTGGATGAGTAGACGCATTTTTTTTCTCAGTTTTATTATTATTTCGGGCTCCTCTACGTTACAAGCGCGACCCATCCGCTACCGTAGATGACTCACACAGGGGTCATCTCTTCATCGCGCCTCCTTTACACTCCACTTCGATACCGCCTTATGTCTCGGACAAGGTCTCGGAGCTCACACAGCCACCGTGTACCATTTTGACTCGCTTCTACCACCCCTATCTCACTCCTATCCCCTTTTTTTCTTTACTCTTGTTTTGTTAGGGGCGTAGAAAATATGTATAAAATGGCTCGCATGTACTCGAATCAAATCCATCTTGTTCTCGAAATCCCTCTCATGTGCTTAGGAAGCACGCAACGCCAGCCAGGAGTATTCCGGTTAGTAAGCTATCTGAGTTTATACGGAGTGTAACTTACTCTCGCAGTATACTATAGACGGGAAAGCCGAAATATAGGGGAAATGATGATGCTCTCAGAACCCGACGTCCACCTCGACGTCTAACCATTATACTTTGCCCGTATCGCTTGTCTGGTCTGACACAACTCTCTCGAAAGCGAAGTCAAAATCGTTTTATTGTGGCTTTCGTTCCACTTCTACACATCGTCGACTTCGCACTATTTTGCCGACCGTACTGGTTATCTCGGACCCCTATACAATTCCTATGTTGCTGTCGTACTTATCTTTTTCCCTCCCACTGTTCCATCCGAAGCTGCGCTCATGTCTTCGGTCAAGTCCACCTAACCGGCTGTGCTCTCGAGAACAGAGGATCAGTACCCAAAAGCCATTCAGCTCCTTGTTCAGCTCTGTTTACCGTGCTGTGTTTTGCTGTGCTGAACGTACAATGACTGCATAAAAGGTCACAACGACACTTTGGCGAGAATGTCATAGACTCCATCGTGCTTTTTGCTGGTGTCGTGTCTGATGTTATGGCGGAAGTTGCAGTGGCTATACTGTAGTTTCTGCCACTACGTCCGACGCAACATCGTCGATCAACAAGACGGAATTTATGATATCTTCGCCAAAGTGCCGTTGTTCTCTGTGTTCACCCAAATCTGACTCTAAAATAGGTGGTTCCATATCATCCAGACCGCAATGTGGAAAGCCCGAAACACGGCAACGGTAATATCAACTTTTTTGGTGACATATTGCGGGTACTTCTTTCTCTCCTCTAGAAAATGCACCCGTTACAATCGCAAGCCGTTCCTTGCAGATGAGACAAATTCCAGTGGTAACTGGCAATGATCTGTCTGTGTGTGAGGAGGCCGTCCGCATTTCTGGATGATCTGGCGTGGTCTTGCGAATGAAAGCCCGTCGCGATCGATAGTCGTATTGGGCCTTCATTCAGTAATACACACCCCTCTATACATCAGCAGAGGTGATTGTTCAGGTGGACATAATCTGAAATGGACTCAACCATCTTGGTTTTTTGTCAGAACGATCACCTCCACGACAATTCTCCCCGCCCAAGGCAAATCACCTCCCTCAATATACTTGAGCATACTGAGATTAGATCACACTAATGCACACATGACAGTAAGACAGTAATACCTACGAGCGGCTAATCGACTGATGGCTGACGATGGCAATGCGACGCAGAAAACTATTGTACTACAGTAGTGTCCAGTGGAGTCGAAAGCAATGACCGATAATGCTCGGCGACGTTGAAAGTTCATAACTCACAGAGAACCAATATAAAACCTGCGAAGGATGCACGAAGCGAACACGATAAGTCAAAGAGACATGCTGCTGTGTCATGACAGACAAGCTTACGAAACGGACAAGAGAACCTGACAATGGCGGTCGTGCATCAAAAGAATGCCGGGCCCATTCGGGGTCCACCCAAAATTCTAGTAAGTTACCTCATACCCCACTACCGGACAGGGCTAAATCTTCGACAATCAATTCTACGGCTTTCTCCGCCACCGCGATCACTGGGGCGGCCTGTGTCCATACGGTAAGTCATAGTCATTCTCCTTGAGAAGCATATCGTGGACGGAAACAAGAGCACGTCCGCACCATCACGGAAAGCAGGTAGCGGAACAATCGTCGGCTGGACTCGCCAGCCGGTAAGTGCTCATCGGCGTACCAGAGCCTCGTAGTGGCTCGGACGGAAAATAAAGTCGAAATGGTAAACGAACGCACCGTGTGTCCGGAGATAATCGTAGGGAAGATGCTTGCATCGACGACCCGCAAACCGTGTACGCCATATACTTTCAGCCGCGCGTCGACTACGCCACCCTCAGACAGTGGAGCCATGCGTGCGGTGCAAGTCGGATGGTATAGAGTCTCCACGTTGTCCCGGACGTATGCACGAACCTCTTTGGGGCTTGCGGCCGGTAGCCAATTTCCCAGGCGTTTGTCCGCCGCGGTGTGGTCGATGATATCAGCGAGCGGCGAGGTATGGATGACGCGGGAAAGTATGGTCATTCCGCGCTCCAGGACAGCAAGATCATGCTCTGTGGAGAGATAGCTGCATACTAATGGTTAGCGTGAGTAAGTGGCCACGTGAAGAAACTTGCTTTGGGTTGATAGAAGGATGTTCGAACGGGTCTGTGGACTTGAGCAACAGGTTACCCACGCTCGTTGGCCTGTGAGAAGGTCGTTATGTTGTCTAGCACATTGCTTGTAATGAGATCCTGGCTTACCTGAGAAGTGTCATGTGAAGCCCGAAAGAGTCAACGTTTGGAAGAGGACCATTTCCGTTCTTAATATATGCTAAAGGCGACACGAAGAACTCTAGATCGGGGGCATTTGAACCAGATGTTGAGTCCTCCGCCGTCGGTGGAGGGGCCATATGGGGCGCGAAAAGCACTGGGTCATCGGAACGGAAGAACGCAGCTGCTTCCCCGATCTGGAGGGCCCGATCATTGAAATTGAAACAACGACGACAAAGAACAAGGACAAGTTACATTGGTGGTAAGGGGCCCTTTGCCAGTGAAAGAATAGGTAAGAAACGCGGTTGCGCGCTGGACGTGATGCCATACAGTCATCGGGTTGAGGAAATTTAATGAGTTTCCAGTGGTCTCTGCCAGTGCAACATCGACGACAGGATGATCCATCAAGTGTTCACCGACTCCGGGCAAAGAGGCGACGACCGGAATCTTGTGCTCGGCTAGATGGGCTTCAGGACCGACTCCAGAGAGCATCAGGACCTAAGATGAATCAACATTGGGCATAGGAAAGTCGTTCGAGAACTAACATGAGGAGTATGGATGGCGCCGGCTCTGGAAAGCGACGTTAGTGGTATGCCTGGTTGTTATGTCCTACTGCATCGAACATACGCGAGTATAATCTCGTTCTTTCCACGGACGCGGAAGCGAGGACCGTCCCTAGACGAGGCGAATTCAACCCCGACTGCTCGAGGGCTTGATCCTGTTGTATCAAAGATGATGCGCGTAGCCGGTGCGTTCACTGCGACCGTCAGATTAGGACGAGAGAGGACCGTAGGCGTAAGATACGCCGATTCGGTGGTAACACGGGAACCCCGAGAGTCGATGTATGTCACTGTGGGCTATTAAATTCCCATTCTCTGGGATTGTAAAGACCTCTTACTGAGCTGTTTAATTTATCAAAGGTTATCAGTACCGAAGTGGCAAGAACTATCGTGTTTTACATCGGCTGACCTTAGCTACGCCGCACGTTCCGTGGGATGTGTTTAAGTCTGCGCGAGATGGTATCCCCACACGGCTGCATGCATCAATAAACCGCTTGGCAAAGTCAGAGTGGTTGCCGTGAAATCCGACTGCGGCACAGATAGTGAGACAATCGCCAGACACGACACTAAGGAGATTTTTTTGTACCTTCAATCGGACCGTTGGAACCATGTTCGCCTTCGACAACGCCAGGGTGAGATTTGTTCGGAACGAACTTCTCGAACCTAAGGAAGTACCTGAATAGCCACGATGTGAACACCTCTCTACACTGTTGAAAGGGTACTATACTACGTACTTGTGGAAATCCTTGTATGCCCAGGCTTCTGCACCCTTCCCGCCGAGGCGGGCCCATTCGTCGTAGTCCGACGGATTACCGTAATGAAAGCTAGTCATATCTTGTCAGTCAAAATGCGACTATTCGTGGAAAATGCGGACATTTGTGCGTTGATAGAGGAACCTGGAAAGGACTAAGTAAGGGCGGAGGTAATAAGCCATTATTGGACTCACAACCACCAAGCATCTTAGCTGCATATTCGACAATAAGTTCCAGAGCCGGGAGCATACAGCGAAATTCACCTCTGGGCCAGAAATGTCTTCTCCCGCCCGTGTATTGCTGCAGCGTGGTATACAAACTAAATACCCTTGAGGTTCCAAGGATCAACGAGAATCCTGCCGGGATTTTCGAATATAGAACATTTGAAGAGCTGAAAATAAGTCAAGTGTCGGTGAATCTGGATTGGTATAGGTGACTATATGCACCTGTCGCCTGCTTCCAACAAAAGGACGCGCAGATTGCGATCTTCACTGAGGCGGGAGGCGAGGACGCAGCCTGCAGTACCTGCAAATGATCGCTATATCTAGACCACCCGTCGAAGCCGGTTGGCCATACCTCCTCCTACGATGACTATGTCATATTCATTAAAGTCACCCCCAGTGTCCACCTCTCCAACCACCTTTCCGATCTTTCGCGGATCCCTCTGGATTGCATTGCGCTTCGGACGCCCAACAGTGATGAGGCGGAGCACAAGTGCAAGCAAGGTGACTGCGGCGCCAAACCTCACGCGGCGGCCAAGACGCGAGTCTCCGCCCACGTAGTCAATGACGAGAGACGCGAGAGACGATAAAGTTTCGGCTCCTGAGACAGGGATGGGCGATTTCAGCGATGTCATGGTTGATGTAGAGTGAAGTGCCGCCACGAATACGGGCGCCTGGGCTCAAGTGCTTGTCAGTAGTTCACGGGAGCTATCTTCGTTCACGTAGATCCGGATCCGGATGCTCCCACGTACGATATAATTAAACAGGCTGTCACCTTGGGGTGCTCATATGTAGGTATTCGCAGAATGTGGTGGGAATATTGTATCTAAGGTATTGCAAGGGGACCATGATAAAACCTCCATGATTCCCATGGTTTTGGCGCGATCGTTGAAAGTTACGTATTGCTGTCCGTTGGATTCTGCAGATCTCCCACGTGAGCGAACTGACCTTAGTGCGTTGCTCATTTATCCGATTAGTGTGAGTGCGCCAGGCGTACTACTAGTATGTCGTGCTCCTCCTGTTTGAGAGGACGTTCGCGCCTCAGGGCACGCCGAGTAGCTCATTTTGGGAAACCCAGGGGAAATGTGGAGACGATAGCAACCGTGAGTAGCATCTACTCCTTCCTGCGTAACGAGTCAGACTATCGAGTATATTTGGTTGCCGGTTTCGACCCTAACTTTGCATTGGGAGTACGTAACCGGCCTTTCATGGCATATGTATGACCAGTGTTGGACAGTCGTTGACTGGAAGTCGGGAGTCAGGGTTACACAATGTCGACCAGTCACTGACTAGTCATTTGACTGTGGAACAACTGTGACTTTTCTCATCATGTGGTAGCACTGTTGAAGCGGGCGGGCCGCGTACACGAACACGAAGTTGATGCTAGGGGCCCTGGGGCGATGCTGAGAGGTAGGCGTGGGAATGTTCACTGTCAGTTGCAGTCGTTGACCCCCATAGTCAGACGGCCTCCCTGACTGGCACAACACTGTGTATGACGCAATCTCCCCAAGCAATTAGTTGGTTGGGCTTGGAAACATAAGCTCTACTACTCAAATCGGCCAAACTTGAAGCACCCCCTGCATTGCGTCGAAGTTAGGCGTTCCGAGACCCCTGATCTACGGAGCCCAGGGTCATCCGCCGAAAGTGAAGATCTGGTGCAACGCACAGGGTCCCATTCAGCGGTGGCGGAGAATCCATCGGTGTTGCAGCCCGGATTCGAGCCATCTGTGATGTCGTTGAGAGCTATGTAGCCGCTTCTGTACAGCCAAGGGTTGAGGAAGCCGAGCGGGGTCAGGCCTCTCGAAAGCAGCCAGTCATTAAGCAGCGATATTATGCCGGCCACAACCTGTAAATTGGCGGTCAGCTAGGTGCTCAAGCTCAAGACCCAAATAAGAGGGAGGAGGGAGAGACGCACGGGCGTTGCGGCGCTTGTGCCGACCCCCCGCACACCTCTTTGCCGTTGACGATGAACCGGAATCCGACGGCCTGCGCGGCGATGTCGGGGATGCCGCGACCAGTAGCGCTGCACCAAGTACAAAGTATGAATAGGTTAGATTAGGTCACGGAAGCGAACGCACTTGTAAAGACCTTGATGCCGGCTGCCGAGGTCCTGGAGAAAGGCGGACACAGCCTGCTTCTGGTAGATCGGCCGCTGAAAGTACTCCGAGAAGCCGCCGCTGGAAAACCTCGCTGCGACCTCCGGCTCGTAGCCTGTCGTCCCGCCGACGACGGTGATATAGGGACCTGACAAAGCGTGGCGAAGTAGTGAGCGTCCTGGACCCGCACTTGTATACTACTTCCAATCCGAAAAAAAAATGGCACGCGTACGGGTTGCAGGAAATTTGGGCCGGAACCGGACGGAGCCGTCTTTTTTCACGCACTTCCCGTCGCCGACGCCGTGGTTACCACTCGAGAAGAGGACACTGACGCCACGTGCACCGAGCTGTGCGAACAGGTTGCACACATACGTTGCATCTTCCTTCGATATGCTATCCTCGTTAAGGGCGTACGACGTGCTGATCGTCTGAGGGATACTCTTCTTGTCGAGGATGTATTTGAGCCAGAAGACGAACCAGTCAGTATCCTTGTCTGACGACCCGCGGCTGGTGCTGTAGAAGATGTGAGGGGTCGGATACGCCATGGCCTCAGCGTACTGGATGTCCATGTTCGCCTCTGGGTGTGGGTGGCTTGGGTCGTTCCCCCCACCATTGACCTGTTCGACGGTGAAGGTCGCATCCGCCGCGTCGGAGCGGTATGTGCGCATGAACGCCGCCAGGTCCGCCGGACTCGGATAGTCCTTTAAATATCCCGCAATCCCGAGCATATTCCGGTCCGTCGCAACGGGTTTATAGGCGAACGTGTAGTATAGCCGGCGCAGGAACGACGGCGTGATGTACTTGACATCAACGCGGCTCGACAGCATCATCGCGGGCTCCCCCGATGCTGCCCCGCCAGAGCGATTGCGCGGTGTCTGCAATTGCGTGGGCGGGGAGACAAAGGACGTCGTCGGCATCACAGTCAGCACATGCCCGTGCAGCACCGCGGGAAGCGCATAGCCGACAGTGCGGACAGTGGTCTCACTCGTTTCGACGTGCCTATAGAGCTGGTATGACGCGTCGAGGAGAGCATTGGCTTGGGTCACGGATACGCCTTTGAGCATCAGTGTGTTGCCGCCGTGTGTCATGGAGACGGACGAGGAGGGTACGCCGTGGTGTTCGAGCCAGGAATTAACAAGCTCGAGCGTCTTTGGATGCGGAGCGACGAGCTCGGCGACCTGTTCCTTGGACAGGTGTGCGCCGTATCTGCATCGGAGCAGTGACACTCGTGAGAACACGCGTGAGCGGAGGAGTCGCGGTGGACGTGCCTTGAATTCCCGGGTTCACTGACCTCGTACAGCACGTCGGTCAAGGCGTTCTCACGATGGGGCTTGAGCGCAATGTAAAGGTCGATTGTGGTGCCGGAAGGGGGGCGGCCCAGGCTCTCCCAGTCCTTCGGGACGGCGTTCCAGGAGTGCTTGATGTGCATGTCGTCCCAACGCGGTGAGAGGGGCTTCGCAAGGCCGCCAAGGATAACAGCGGCAAGTACGAAGATACAATAGTGGTGCATGATTTCGGGAGGTCAGCGAGATGACGTCTACGATACAATGAGTCCGTCAGGTTAAGAGGGAGGCCCGATGTTCATAGAGCCGAAACGCTGTGAGAGCTTTTATGGTACATTTTGCGTGGGAACAGAAACTCTGAGGGCTGCTGAGGTAGAAATATGACCACGGGGCGGGCTGGTTCAGGTTTTGATACTGAGATGAATAGGGCACGACCATTGACTGAGATCGTAACGGAATTGAGCGAGGGTGAAGTCTGACCCGAAGCAAGGGTCGCCAAGGGTGCGTGACCGCTAAGGGTCGCGGGTGAAGTCCGATCAGGTTCAATACTACGTGGGCTAGCATCAGTGGGTGACTAGAATAATACTTCCCGTAACGATTTGGTGCACCAAATCGTCTCCAAATTTAGGTGACAGCATGTTGGAAATACTGTAGTGTTTGCCATCCTTTGTTCTGTTGATAAGCTACATCGCGTTCATCCACGTGAGCTAGTACATATGACTAGGTGGTATACTCGGATTCGCAGAAGCTACAAGTCCAGCTTGAGGTTGTAGTATGACATCAGTTTCTTCGGCTCGTCAGACGCACCAGATCCTATGCTGGCCCTCGACTCTGCCTTGCGTGTGCTAGTCGAGTCCGATATCCGCAGCCCACTCGCTCACCCACGCTACTACATCCCTCGCCATCTGTAGACCTTGGGCACGCCTGTCCGGTGCATGCATGCCCTCCCGGCGCTCTAACTTGCGCTGCGCGCCGGCACGCCACGCATCCGAAACAGCGCTAGCCCACTCGCCCGATTCATATGCATCGCGTGTCATCTCCACACCAGTGCCTTCGCGGTCGAGTAGGAGGCGCAGGCCGTGCTCCTCAACAAAGAGCGGCCGAGACACTGAAACGCGATGAGGGGATGCACAGGAATATAGTGAAGCAAGTAGGCGCGACTCACCGTAGACAAAAGGCGTGCACGAGTCGACACACTCGGAGACCGTCCCGTATCCCTGTGAGCATGTTAACGCAACGCACCAGCTGAGCGACGTGTATACAGAAGACGTACGAGCTTTCCCAGCAGGACGTCACCGACCCCCATCAGGTCGGGCATATACACGTCTCTCGGGGCAATGTAAAACCCGTCGGGTAGGTCTCCGTCCTCCTCTCCTGAGCTCGTGTTCGCGGAACCTGCATCGCGTCGCTTCGTCTGCCATTCGCGCGAGTCAGCGACGCCGCATACAACCGCGATCCACGACGCGTCGGGTAGCATGAGGCTGCGCGCGTCCGCGTCTTCCTGCCCAGCAGAGGTGTCCCCGTATGGATACTCGAAGTCACGGAACGTCGGCGTCGGAGGGATGGTGGTTACTGTTGGGAGCGACGGGCTCAGCATGGCCGCCGGAGCTGGTGCGCCAGGGATAAATATATGTGACGGGCCAAAGACGTGCCCTGACTTCCTCAGACCGTGGCCACTTGAGAGTGAATTCAGTTCGTGTGACAGCTCTCGAGAAAAGCCGTTCGTTTGCAGATTTTGTTCGCGCAAGTTCTCGGGCCGGGGGCGGTTAGGTGATGTAGGGCGAGACGGTGTGTGGCTCCTAGAAGGCTTGTGGAATGTTTGACCACCAAATGAGACGATCAGGATCTTCGTTGTGGCTGGGTCGTGTAGATTTCCTGGAATACCGATGGAAGAAAGAAAACGAGAGCGACCTTCGGGGGTATAGATGCCGTCATTGGGAGGACGAACGAGTAATGGTGCAAGACGGGCCCTCCGCGATCTAGGTTTTGCGATAGGAAGGCCACCAGAGTGGCTAGAGGGAAATGGTATCGATGGGTGCAGGGTATACGTGTGGGGGTCGCGAACGAGATGTTCGATTACTTCCGGCTCGAAGGAGCGTGAGATTGGATCGACCCAGTGCGTGGCAGGGAGGGACGGGGATACAGCGAACGAAGGAATTGGGATGGCGCCGGGGAGTGCAAGAAGGAGATCGGCATAGCGGTAGCCATCGAATATTTGTTGAACTAGGGGAGAGAGGATTTCTTCTGGTATCGGAACGTCAGGTTCTGGGGGTTGATGTATGGAATTAGTCGGATTAGCTAGGAGGTGCTGGGTGTGATTTTGGTCAACGAAAGATGCAGAGAGCAGGCTGTAAATCGAGTCAAAGGTGAAATTGGTGATCAACACTGAGGGTATGCGGGCTTTGTTAGCTGCGAGACTTGGAGACAGTAAGCACCCGCGGCCCAGAGGCAAAGGTTAAGCAGTCAGACTACGCACAACGCGAGAAAGGCAGCATCACTCAAAACACAGTCTGCCCTGATTTCTCGTAACCATTGCGCTTCTTCCTCGACCTTTCGTTCCTTATTGTTGAGGAAATGCTCAAGGACGTGAATGCTCTTTTGTCGGTCTACATGGTATCTGTGGGCAGGATAAACTCATGAGAAATGAAAACGGCACATCCTTTGCAAAGCGACGAACGCCAATGGTTGAAGTATGACGGGGTCGATCTCTGCATTGCGGTATATGGCCCCCAGGGCTATGGACGTGGCAAAAACGCGATTGGGAGCGGAGGATACGATATGCACCGTGTGCGATTCATCAAGGGAGAGGATATGTCGAGCGAAAGCCGACACCCGAGTGGCATGCCCAAAACCTAGTGACTAGTTGGAACATATGGCTTCAGTGTCAGTGTTGAATGCTGCACACACCATGACCAGAGCAATAATATGCGAAACACAGTGGAGGCATTCTGAGGAGAAAGGTAGTAAGTGGTAAATACCCTTTGACAATCGTACATAGTTGATAGAGACGTTCGAATAGGCCCAAAAGTATATTGTCACAAGAACCTTACCGCTCCTGTGTCATTGGTACGGAAATATCTACCGCAGGACACTCTATATTGGGAAAGACTCTACGTACCGCGAAGTATCGTACAACTTGTATCAAGGGAGAAATGAGAAATGTCAATAGTGCATTGGATGGTGCGGAATTGGCGGGCCGGGTTGAGAGTCAAATGACTAGCCCGGGGTTTGGAGAGTGTTTGGGGACCGTCTGACCCAGTGAGGACATGCTCGCGTGTACTTTGGATCTTACCCGCATACATCTACTTCGGATCATCAAGTTACCCTACGAAGCGAGATACAAGTCAAAATACCTCAATCGTAATGGAAAAGGCAGATATACAACACGAAGATACCTGGGGAGCTTCCGTGTCTCCGAAGTTCGCCTCCAATTTACATACCTTATCCCTGACCCCGCGGCCTTCTCGCACCTCTGATTCACCGGTTCCAATAATACAGCGACCGCAAAGTTCACCGCCGCGCTCAAGTACAGAGAGTGACGGTCTTCCTGCCTCTCCTCCGGACTTGATGCCGCACCTGCAGAGGTCTGCACCCTCCATCGTCAAGACTAGGACCGGGAGTGTTCTGTCTCGGGGGTTTATCTTGAAAACAGATTTTTACCCTTCAGGTGAGTCAAAAACACTTCATGCACCTTCATCGACTGACACGCACACGCAGGGCGAGCACTTGACCTTGACCTGAACATCCATGGCGCACCAAACTTCAGGGCTCCCAGAACCGGGAGCTTGAACGTTTTCGGCGCTGCCCAGCCGCGATCCCAAGGCCTAAGGGCTATCCTTTCCATTCTTAGAGCCCGTCCTACAGAGAGCTCTCCTTCACATGTCATCTGGTTCTCAACACGGGAAGAGCCTATAGGTATACCTTTGCCTATTCCTCCGTCCCCACCGCTGTATTGCTTGACGTTTCTGTGGAATTAGTCTATATATCTGGGCGTCCTTTTGTCCTACGAGACTCGGCTGAACCAAGGAAGACTTTGCCCCTGTCCGATCGTCCTGAGAACCTCGAAGCGATCGAACAGCGTCTCAAGAACGACATTCTCGCTGAAGGGGTCAGGTGCGAGTGGTTTTCGAACTCGACTTCAATACGTATTGAATGCGTTTCTCTAATGTGCAGATTCGGTGGCCTCATCCTGACGCATAATGAGATAGGTGAGTAATTGCATACTTTTTGTGTCACGAGTCTCATCAAAATTATTTTAGCTTTAGAGGATGGTGACGGCGCTATCTTACCTACGTGGACCGCTGTGGACTCCAACAACGTCAGGACTTCCCGAGAGCTTTGGGAATACATGAGAAAGGAGGGTTGGCACGTGGAGGTGCGTGCTCATGTGTCACTACTCGTAACACTAAATTATTAGAGTACATTAGTACCATCGGTATGCACGTTTCCGCTTATGGAGACTGCCCTCTAATCTGTTGTAGCATACCAATTTCTCCCAACCGTCCGATCGAAGTACGCATCCTGTGGCCTTGGGTGTCTCTTCGTCTGAATTGTATTTTTAGGACAATTACGTGGACGCGTATTTACAAGTCATCAAGCATGCAGATCCCGTCCGTACTTCCTTGGTATTCTCTTGCGGCATGGGTGCCGTGCGGACAACATTCGCGATGACCGCTGCGTGTCTTGTGCGTCGTAGGCAACTCATGCTGCGTGGTCTCCCAGATCCATATGCGACTCGGCTATTGAGTACACCAAACCAGCCCAACCAAGGCAGTGGGATCAATACGGTCTGTCGAAGCCATACCTCACCTTTTTCTGTTGACTTATGGAGATATACGCGACACAGCCTAACGGATATGCTGTATGTCTTCTCGTGATATCAGTGAATGATACTAAGTCGTGGTTCAGACCCCTCCGCAGAACATTCTTGGGGAGGCCAAGATTCTTCAGGCGTTGGAGCAGGCCAATGCACAACAAGACCTCAATCGATCGCTTTTACGTCTTACCCACATCTTACAGCAGATACTCCCCAGTGGCCCGTCGCGCCAAGTCATTGACCTGTTGCTTACCAATTCGTCTCTACTTAATGACTTACGCAAGGCGCACATGGGAAACTATGGTATAATTCTGAGCCTACTAGGATGCCTAGATGACGGACTGAAGGCGAAGAAGCTTGTGGATAAAGTGGTAGATAGCTGTATGTACTAACTCTCAGACGGACCATGAAGAGGCTAATTCGTGTTTCTTTAGGTGACCATGTCGTTAATTTGAGGGAGGATATCTTAGTGCATAGGATCAAGTATTCGCTCAGCAGTCTCGAAGAGTCCACCAGCAATGTATTGCGAGCCGCAAAGGCCCTGGAGAAATAGTATGCAGATTGGTGACGTTGCAGTGACCGCGGCTGACTTAGCTTTGTTGTTCAGCTTCTTCACGATTGCCTTCGCCACTTTTGTAGAGGCGCAGCATGATTTTTCCCAGTCGTTTTCTGATTGGCTCAAGGTCTGTCTGTCGCATTGTCCCTTGCAAGTTGCTTACCTTCACCTTGACGTAGGCAAGAATTGAGATTTACAAGTAAGTCCATCGTGACTTATCGGTTGCTCTTGCCATTCTCAGAAAATCCTAGCCAAGTCCTGTTCCTCCGCAAGTCGTATGGCACTCGCTTGAGCATATTCTCGCCTGTCAACGACCTGTCCTCTCTTTCCAAGTCCGGGCGGCCTCAGCGTTCTTTAGTACGCGGCCAGACGAACGATGTTGCTATATCTGGAGGCCAGATCTTGGGTGACGAGTATTCTGACCATGTCGTGAAGGTTCGTCCGTTCTCTGCTGACTATGTCGCTTGACCCTCATCGAATCCTAGAACCGGAGCGGCATCATCTTGCGAGAGGGGTGATTAGTCTGTATCTGGCGTTCGTTGGGCAATACTGATGAGGTCTATCAGCACGCTACTCAAGTCAGATCAGTGGCTTTCGGAGTCACAGCATGTTTCGCTCCAGATGCGCGGGGCGATTAACTTCCGCAATATCCCGGGGACAAATATCTACGCACTCGGTCAGCCCATAGTTGAAGCGATAGATGGGGTTATTGATCACATCAAGCGCGCTCATCCGGAGGCGGAGCGTATTGCATGGGTCATGTTACGTGAGGAGCCGATTGTCTATGTGAATGGGGCGCCGTACTGTCTAAGGAGGGAACGGTCCTCCCTACGGAATATGAAAGGTCTGCCCTTCTTTCCGAACTTCCTGAAACTTCTGACTGTGTAGCTAGACTATGGTGGAATTTCTGCAGAGCGTCTGGAAATTCTGGAGGAGCGTTTGCGAGATGACGTTGTTTCTGAGCTCCATTCATTCGGCGGAAAGTATGCGCAACCCTTGCTTGCCTCACCGCTTGTTCGATAACGTTGGATATTAGACTTCTCTTGCATACCGAGACCACTGACGGATCAGTGATCCCAGTGTGGGAAGAGGTCCGCCCAGGCAATGTGGCCGTCATGAAAGATGTAATGTCCGCTTGCAAAGGGTCGAACATCAGCGTCGATGTCTTCTATCGCCGCGTGCCTATCACTGCCGAGCGCCAGCCCGACTTTTCTGACTTCAGCGAACTAATCGCAGTGATGCTTGGTCCGCATATGACTCACACCCCTATTGTTGTTAATGACCAGTTGGGCAGAGGGCGCAGCACGTTAACTTCTGTGAGTGCGACTCTGGACCTGGGAACACGTCTGTATGCGCTTACGGCGGAGTCGTTCCAGATCATCCTCATTCTTCTTGAGCAGTGGCTCGCAAAGCCCTTGCCCCCATCGGTAAGCCGTCGATCCAGCATCAGCCGCCCACACTCGACGGTGCTGTCCCATGATGTGCTTTCTGGTGATCCCCCCCTTCGGAGACAATCATTTCAAGTCATCAACAGTGAGTGGCAGTGTCCCGTCTTAGCCTCGACCCAAATGTGTATTCTCCTCTAGACCTGTTACGGGTCATTCGAAAAGGCCCCGTAGTGAAAGCAGCGGTGGATGACGCCATCGATCAATGCGCCGAAGTCTTCAATTTACGTGACTCGATCGAGGAAGCGCGTATTCGCGCGGAGCAAGCCGCAGATGAACGTGAAAAGCGATCGTTTGCACAGAAGGGTCTGCTTCATCCCTATTTGCACGCGAATGTTTCACTTATCGCTCTCAAGGCCTCCAGAATCTACGACGATACTTTGAGCTTATCGTTTTCCAAGCGTATTTGCAATCGACAGAGCCAGATACCTTACAAACGTACCAAACTTTTGAAGCCTTCGTAAAGAGTCTGCCAGGTAAAATTCAAGTTTCGGGAGTCAGGTGCTTGGTATGCTTATGGATGTAACAGTGATAAAGACGTTTGAGAAGGAGTTGCTCGCAGAAGGTATCGATGCCTTGAAACCACTGAAGCGTGTTGACCTAGCGGATGGCATCGCGTTGCCTGACGAGGTCACCAATGTTGTGACCAATCGTTCTGGAAGCATACTATCCGCCTCAACGATCCTCAAGAGCGACTTCTTCACTAACCTACAGAAGATGACTTTGCCTGAGTAAGCCTTCATCCGCAACGTAACGACGGACTTTGACGACTTTCGGACAGGCGGATAGACGGGGCGCCGAATTTCCGCCGCGTGCCTCTTGTGCTTCAGCTGATATCTGAGAGAGGGACACCTTCCCCCAATAGCATTTACTTTGCTCCGGGTTCAGGCGGCAATGGGAAGAACGTTTGTGGAAGGTGAGCCTACTCCCATCATTTCGTCGAGCCCTGTCTTAGTGAGATTACTTCAAAGCGGGATGCCAACAGTTCAAGGGTACAACTTTAGCCTTTCGCAGTGGGAGCTCGCTGACATCGTGCCGTAGACTTCGGAGAGCTCTGTCGCGAGTGAACGCAGGACCAGATGGTAACAATCGCGTAGTTTGGACGTCGTTGCGGGAGGTTTGTAGAGGAGCTGTATGTTCTTTCTCGATCTGATATACTTTCAGGAACCGGTCATCTACGTTGCTGGCCGCCCGCACGTTCTTCGTCTAGTCGATCGTCCTTTAGAAAATGTCGAGTATGTGGGCAGTCTCCCCTTGGCAGCTCGGAGCTGAAATCTTCACAGAGCGACGGGTATTACTACGAGTGGCGTTGAGGCCATGGAGGAGAACTTCAAACGCGATGTCATCCAAGAAGTTCGTTCCGGTAACGGCCGGATACTACTCCACGATGAGGTAGAAGAACGACCGAATGTGTTCGCCATCGTACCGCTGTGGGAGAATGTATCTGAAGAAGATATCATGACACCGGGAGACGTATTCAAGCTTATGGCAGAAGAGGGTTATAAGGTAAGCGTTTTCGCGTCTGTTATCAGTGGAATGATTGCTCAGCGCGTCGTTTCGTAGATTGATTACGGTCGTATTGCTATTGTGCGTTGGGAACGTCGTTCTCGTAACGCATAAATCTGACTCCCCGCAGACAGATGAACAAGCCCCTTTGCCAGGCGCACTCTCTCAGCTTCTTGAGAGAGTTACATCCACCTACGACAGCACCGGGGATTTCATCTTCAACTGTCAGATGGGTCGTGGGCGGACAACTACAGGCATGGTCACTGCGTGTCTGATTGCGAGCTCTATGAACTTGGAGCGGGATGAGTGCGTGCCGGACGTAGGGCTCGAGGGTATCGTCGAAACTTATGATGCTATCGATGGGCCATCCGAAGAGGAGGCATATTTGCAAGGCACACTTCTACCAACTTAGCGCTGTGTAACGATGCTGACGGATCTTTCAGGCGAGTACAAGACCATCTTGCAGCTTGTGGGCGTCCTTTCCCACGGAAAGACAGCAAAGCGATTAGCCGATGGTGCCATCGATCTCATGCAAGACGTTCAAAATTTGCGCAAAGCCGTTTATGAGTACGCCATCCTTGCTATTCTAGTACCTTTTGTCCAGGTGCTAACTCCGGATCGAAGCAATAAACTCAAGCTTGGGGCTTGCGAAAAAGGAAGCACAAAGTACAACAAGCTGTTCAACTTGGCAGTCAACTACTTGTTAGTCTCGATTCGTCCGTCTGATGATCCAGTCGCACATTGACACGAACGTAGATACCGATACGGCGTCCTCATTGTCTTCGCGAATTACCTCATCGAACGTCGGTTTGGCGAAGCGAGCCAGGATACGTTCCCCAAGTGGCTCTCGGAGCATCGCGAGATTACGAAGCTGTTGGGTCGTCGGTCATTGGACTGATATGAAGAAGGTCACCGTCGCACGCACAAGTACCATAGATGCAGCCTGGCGCAGCGTCACAATCATTTGTTACAAGGAGTAGAGGAATATAAAAGATCTCGAAACGGCGGGACGACTTGAAGAACTGTATGTACCTGTCTAGAAGATGCATGAACCTTCTTCCTTGTCTAAAATCTGCTTCTCGTCTCATCTGTTTGGTATTTTCACTCCGTTTCTTGCACCGCTGTCGGTTCTCTCCATTTTGTGTCTGCCTTCCCCCGAGTTGACACCCGTGCTCGCCGGTCGGCGCTAAGCGCAACATACAAAATAACTGGGGGGAGTGTTGCATTTGGGGAAACATGAATGCTGAAATTTACCGAGTTACAGTATGCAATTACAGTAATCTGATGCCTGAAAACGTACTAATTGACTGGATGGTGTAAATTTGCGAATTCTAGTATGTAGCAGCAAATTATTGTGCTCAAGATTGTGCTACTTATGGTCAAATCAAATGAAGTAAATAATATGGTTTGTTCACGGCCTTGTGTTATATTATGGACGGTGATCCATGTGTGTGAGGTCGAGCGCGAGAATCCAAGGATGGGTGAACTGGTGAAGCCGAAGACGAAGGAAGTGAGCGGTTTGCAAGATTTGGAAGGCCCGGGGTGACTTTGATTTGTCAAAGGCAGTGCCGAGATGTTGTTGGTCTCACTGGAGGACTCAAATGGTACACAGAATGAAGAAGGGGCCCTGGATAATCGTCGACAGTTGTATAATGCTGGCTTATATACAACAGGTACCATAGATGAGGCCAAAAGGAAAAACAAGGGGAAAGTAGGGAAGGGCTCGGGGCAAGAGTATGTATATGGAAAGAGACTAGGTGAACATTTGTAAAAACGGTAAGTGCTTAAAGGTGTTCAGAGTGTTTATTAAATGGTTCGGTCCATTTACAGCTGTTTTCATATGTATGCGGAAACGCGCCAAAAAATTCATGTGTTTGGTTATGTTTATTTTGTCCTGTGGCCTAGCAGGTTTCACGCACATGGACACCTCACAGTACTGTATACCTGTTCCAATATACCCCGCTCTCCTCGCTCAGATTCTCTTGATGCATCTGGCAATCAACTGACACTTGAAGTTGTGTGGCTTTTCATCCTACATTCTGGTGTTCTCTGTGGCCAAAAGGAAGAAGCCAAATCATCATACTCTCCCTAGCATATTCCCGTGTCCACGCCCTCTTTAGCCAAAACAATAAAACTATGTCTATCAACGTTACTGTAAATGGGGACGTGAACGCCTCCAGATCCCACTTCCCCCAGCTAATGCAGCCGAGGGTGACATACGCGATGGTCGTGTATATCGGGAAAAGAAACTCGCGGCGAAAAAGAGGAAGACGGATACGTATGTGCAGGAGCCTGGGGATTGTGGTGACCGGCGCTTGCCCCATTCCGAATCTACTAAGGCCATCGGATATATATGCCCGCATACGACTGCGCCTGTGAGTGGCGCCGCGGCGCTGTGCGAGTTCCTGATACCGTCGGGCCCATTGTTGCATCAAAGTCGCGGAAAGCACGCAATTCAAGCTAAGGACCAAGCTGAGGAACCACAACACGTTGACCCTCACGGCGGAGGCTGTTGGTTTGAAT
>Ga0137385_10000086_pt1 | contig 68208 bp, 65 predicted proteins | sample SagtaG_FD_104921 | JGI IMG/M metagenome (GOLD analysis project Ga0137385, IMG submission 104921) | Vadose zone soil microbial communities from Sagehorn Ranch, Mendocino, California, USA - Sage2_R_80_16 metaG | ecosystem: Environmental > Terrestrial > Soil > Vadose zone | place: USA: California... | reverse complement strand
TTACCGACGACAAGGCCACGGTAACCTGTCCGGCGCTGAGCAGCATCGGCAATCTCAACAATTATCTCGAAGCGGGCGAATCCCTTACCTGTACCGCCTCCTATACGGTCACGGCGGCCGACGTCACCGCGAAGTCGGTAACCAACACGGCCACCGCCGCCACCCCGGCCGGCGGCAATATCGCCGGAGCAACCTCCAACGCCTCATCAAAGACGGTCCCGCTTGCCCCTGACCTGGTAGCATTGAAGACCAACAGTGTAGGCGGCACGGTACTGCTGGGAGGCACGTTCAAATGGGTCATCTCGGTCGCCAACAGCACCACCGCCGGCACGGCGTCGTTCACGAACGGCCAGACCCTTTTGACCGACGACCTGTCGACCAGCGGCGCCACATACTCCCTGGGAACCGTCACCGCAACCGGCGTAACAGGAACGATCAGCTGTGCGATAGCAACCAATACCGTCAACTGCACGGCGAACGGCGCGGTTACGATACCTCCTGCCATGACCGGCTCGGTGGCGGTTACCAACGGCAATCCTGTCGTGACAGGCACGGGGACGACCTTCTCGACCGAGGTGACTGCGGGAAGCGTCATCGTCATCAGCAACGTTCCGTATTCGGTTTTGTCTATCCAGAGCAACACCCAACTGACCCTGACGGCCAACTACGCCGGAACTACCGCCAGCGGCCTGGCCATCCCCGCATCCTTCAGCGTGCCGGTCACCGTCACCCCCAGCGCGGCAGGCTCACTGGTCAACCCGAAGGGAGGCGGCACCTGCAAGGCGAATCCAGGGTCGGTGATCCCCGAAATCGATACGACGAATAACAGCTGTGCCAATACGGTGAATGTTCTGAATCTTCCCAGCCTCACCGTGGTCAAGTCCGTCCAGACCGTTTCCGACCCCGTGAATGGCACCAGTTCCCCCAAGTCTATTCCAGGAGCGGTCATGCAGTACACGGTTCAGGTTATCAACAGCGGTCTGGGCACTGTGGATAACAACAAAACGGTGATTACCGACGCGATCCCTGCCAACACGGCCATCTGCGTCACCAACAGCTGCAGCAACCCTCCGGTCGCATTGACCTCCTGCAGTGCAACACCCCCCTGCGGCCTGACGTTAACCTACGGGACCGATGTGACCTTTTCCTCCCAGGCGGGAGGTGGAGCCCCTTACAGCTATCCGCCCTCCCCGGATGCGAACGGCTTCGACGCCAACGTGACCGGGGTACGCATCAACCCGCAGGGGATCCTGAATGCGGCATCAGGCGGCAATAATGCTTCATTCAGCGTGACGTTCAAGGTGCAGATAAAATGACCTGTCTGGGGAATACATGCAGGTTAAGCATTCGACTGTGCAGGCTACCTCTGCTCTGCGCGGCCATCATGGTCTCATTCTGCCTGACGGCGATGGACGCTTTCGCAGTCGGCACCCCGGCCGGCTCGATCATCAGCAACGTCGCGACCGCCTCCTATACACAGAACGGGGTCCTATACTCCCAGAACAGCAACATTAATACCCTCATGGTTGACGACAAGGTCGCGTTCACCCTGACTGCCGCCGATGTCGCCAACGTAACGATTTCTCCTTCCGGCAAAGCCTATATGACTTACCTGCTTACCAATACCGGCAACGCATCTCATGATTACACCCTGAATGCCGCAGTAACTGGTACTCCCGACTTTGCCCCGGCTGCCACTCCGACGTTTTGCGCCGACAGTGCCGGCACTATACCGCTGACGACCGATCCCAATGCCGGGGGGCTCCCTTACGTCGGCAATCTGGCTCCCGATTCATCAAAAACAATCTATATGTTCATCACGGCTCCGGCGCAACTGACCGACGGACAGAAAATCTTCTACCTCGTCACCGCAGAGTCTTACCAGCCAGCCAATCTAGGCTTGATTAACCCGCCGCTCAAATCATCGGTTCAGGCCACCGTTGATGCGGCCAGCAATAAAAACACGAATCTCACGACCAGGTACGTTGTCCTGGCCGACGCGCACGGCAACGGCGGAGACGCAAACAGGGACGGAAAGTATGCCGTGATCGCCAAGGACGGAGCCAATACCACGATCGGCTTCAGGGTTCTCTCCACGGCGGCGAGCATCGTGAAGAGCGCGACCGTTATCGACAGAACAGGCGGCTCGCAGCCGGCCTCAGGTGCGACGATACGTTATACCCTTTACGTATCCACAACAGGTTCCGGAACAGCATTCGGCGTGGTGGTCACCGATCCCATTCCGGCCAATACAACCTATACGGCCGGGACACTCAAGTTGAACGGCACGCTTCTGTCAGACACCGCGGACGGCGACGCCGGAGACGTCGGGGGCACAACACCGGGAACCGTTACGGTGAAACTGGGGGATATATCGAGCACCGCCCCGGCCCACATCATCACATTCGAAGTCAAAATCGATTGATCGCCACTGCCGGATCTTATCTACCAACCAAAACACGAAAAAAGGAGAGAGCATGCAGAAATGTCTTAAACAAACAGAGGAGGAATACGAATGAAGAGACAACAAAAAATGACAAGGGAGGGAGAAGAATGAAGAGTATTTTAGCGATTCTGATGACGGCGCTCCTGCTGGCCCCGGCAGTCGTGACAGCAAAACCGGGAGGGGGGATCGAGTTGATCTCCCGGGCGGAAGTGGAAGTGGTGCAGAAGAACGAAAAGGGCGAGGATGCCCTCAAGCGCGTTAATGCGGACAAGGCCAACGTCGTACCGGGCGACACGGTGATCTACACCGTCTCGTACGTCAACAACGGCGACAAGCCCGCAACCAACGTGGCTATCAACAATCCCGTTCCGGAGAACATGCTCTACGTCGATAAAAGCGCCGAAGGGGTTGGAACCCGCATCGAATTCTCCATAGACAACGGCAAGAGCTACAGTCCGCTGGCCTCACTGAAGGTCACGAACAAGGCCGGCAGGGAGAGGCCTGCCAGAGCCGACGATATCACCACGGTAAAGTGGACCATTGAAAAATCGCTGGAACCAGGGGCCAAGGGAAGTGTCTCGTTTAAGGCCAAGGTAAAATAAGCGCAATTCCCTGTCGAAAATGAAGCAGCCATACGCACAGCTACAGGAACTCATTACATAATTACAGGAGGTGACTCGGAGAGCAGAGCACAGCACGAGTAAGCATTTTTGAGTAAGCATCTAATTAACCGGCCGTATAACAAAATATCCTTAAGGAGGATACAAATGAACAGCAAAAGACAGAATCTGATCCGGGCGTTGCTCCTCACCGGAGCTTTGGCACTCACCGCACCACAGGCAGCAATGGCACTGACGCCGGCATGTACGACGATCATCAACAGGGCAACCGTAAGTTACGACGTAGGCGGGGTGCCGCAAACCCCTATAGACTCATTAGACGGAAACCATGCAAACGCCAACACAGCCACAACCTTCAATGTCGGCGTCAAGGTGAATTTTGTTGTGACAAGGACAGGTGGAATAACGTCTGTCGTCCCGGGTGATAAAAATCAGAGTCTGAACTTTACGGTTACCAACACCGGTAACGCAACCATGAAATTTGGTCTCTCCGCCACTGCCAAGGCAACTGGCACCGCAAACCCTTTTGGTGGTGGTTTAACAGATAAATTTGATGCTGCAAAACCGGATGACCCGACCTCATTACTTCCTGCCGAGGTATGGGTTGATGGAGCGGCGGCCAGTTCGATCACTCTTGCTCCCACGGATCCTGCGAAAACGGTGATCATAAATGGGAGTATCCCCTTATCACGGGTCAATGATGATTTGGCTGTTTACGTACTGAAGGCACAGGCTCAGTGGGTTGGGAATTCAGCTGATGTTACGACTGAGGCTAATGCTGCCGGCAACGTCATCGGAAGTGGAGGAGTCAACGCTGCCTGCGTCGCTCTGGGAGGCACCACGGTCGAAGTAGTTCTTGCCGACCCTGCAAGCACGATCGCCGGTGACGATGCTGTCCGTGACGGTGCTCATTCGGCAAGAAGTGCATACAAGGTTGTGACGGCAGGCCTCACCATCACCAAGTCTTCCTCCGTCTATTGGGACCCTATCAACGGCTTAGCACCCGCTGCCAAGGCGATTCCGGGAGCTGTCGTCACCTACACAGTTTCCATAGCTAACACAGGTGCGGTAGATGCCACCAACATTCAAGTGGTCGACGACCTGACCGCAATGGTAGTCACCAGCACCAACCTTACGTTTGGCAATGTCAATGAGGCCACCCTCTCGTACAATGACGGCGTACTTCCCAACTGCGCGGCACTCGGTGCAGGATACGGCATCAAAGTGGACAATGTCTGCAAGACTAACGCGTATGCCGGGCTTGACGGGGCCTCCTGGAACGATCCTGCAGATCCGGCCGTTACGGGACTTAATAACAGGGTCGTCGCCTCCGGCATTACTGTCGCCGCCGGCGCGACAAAAACAGTCCAGTATCAGGTAACCATACAGTAGCAACAGCCGGGTCGATCGGAATCATGACCCGGCATCTCAACAAAGCAGGTATCCAGATATAGCATGAGCAGCCGTTTCCGCACATATCGCCAGGGCCAAAACCGCTCCACCTCCCGTCAGGGAAGTGGAAGTGCGGCTCTGCGCCTCTGTGCGGAAACGGCGCCCGCTTTCTGGTGCCTTCTTTCCGCGACACTGCTCATCTTTTTCGCTCTGGCAGCGCCGGCCACCGTCCGGGCTGCTATTCCGGCAGGGACGGTAATCAGCAACACCGCTGCCGCTGCGTATTCAGCAACTCCTTCATCAGGCAGAATCAACAAAAATTCCAATACCGTAACAATGACCACCGTAGCGTTCCGCACTCCCTCAACCACAAAATTCTTCAGCTACGCACCGCAGGTTTCAGGGGCGCTGCTGTTCAACATAGCACAAGGCGCCTACCTGCCGGGCAGTGACCCGTCACTCCCGCTTGTAACTCTGCCGCCGCCGGTACCGGCCGGTTCCACTACCCCCATCGACCTCTCGCAACCAGTTCCGCTCATCCCGGTTACATTTTACCATGTTGGCGAGCCGATCTTCGTACAGGTCAGCGACCTGGACCAGAACCTCGACCCAAGCAGGGCGGAAACCATCATCACAAGCATTACCGACAGCGTGACCGGTGATATCGAAGTTGTCCGCCTGACCGAAACCGGTCCGGACACCGGCATATTTATCGGCTATATCCAGTCCACGACGAGCAGTGCTCAATCTCCTTATAACGGCACCCTACCTGTTGGGGTTAACAGTTCCATCAAGGCCAAATATACGGACATCGTCGACGGCAGCGATTCATCCTCGGATGCAGCACTGGTTGATCCGTACGGTATCGTCTTTGACAGCTCGACCGGAAAGCCGGTTGACGGTGCTAAAGTTACCCTGATCAATGCAGCCACCGGCAGCCCGGCTTCTGTTTTTGGCGACGACGGGGTAAGCGCTTTCCCGGCCACCGTTACTACCGGAGCCGTCCTGGTGGTAAACGGCAGGACATACTCTTTTCCTCCCGGCGGGTTCCGTTATCCTTTTGTGAATCCGGGCGACTATAGATTCCAGGTGACACCGCCGTCCGGCTACACAGCCCCATCGCCAGTTGCCGATGCAACGTTGCAGGCTCTGCCGGGCGGGCCGTTTGCTCTGGTCACACCCGGCTCGCGTCAGGAGCGGTTTACGATCAACCCCGGCCCCGCAATCCATATTGACATCCCGGTCGATCCCACCCCGGTTACCCTCTGGCTGCAGAAGTCGGCCGGGAAAGACAGTGTCGCCATTGGTGATTTCCTCCCCTATCAGCTGGACCTGCAGAACACCCACGCAGTCACAACCGCACCGGGTGTAGTGATATCAGATACCCTGCCGCCTGGCATGCGCTACCGGCAAGGCTCCTCAAAACTTAACGGCGCGGTCACCCCTGACCCAACCATCTCTTCCGATGGCCGTACCCTCTCATTCAGCGTCGGTGATCTCGCCGCAAAGGCGTCTGTCAGCATCAGATTTGTCGTCGAGGTTGCCGCAGGCGTCCGGCTCGGCATCGCGACCAACCAGGCCTCGGCCCGCTCCACTAACAACATCAACTCCAACCTCGCCACGGCGGCGGTAACGGTCCGATCGGATTTCATGCAGAGTCAAAGCATTATCATGGGTGAGATGATCGTTGGCCCGTGCGAGGCGCCGGCCGACAAGACGCAAACCGATCTTTCCGGGATCCGCATCTTCCTCGAGGATGGCAGCTATGTCGTCACCGACAAGAACGGCATGTATCATTTTGAAGGGGTAAAGCCCGGAACCCGCGTGGTACAACTCGACCTCGATTCGGTACCCAAAAAGTACGAGATTCTGTCATGTGAGCAGAACGACCGCTTTGCCAAGAGGAGCTTTTCCCAATTTGTGGATATCCAGGGGGGAGTGCTCTGGCGCGCCGACTTCTATCTCGGTCTCAAAGCGAGGCAGGCAGGTGAAGTAGGTCTTGAGCTGCAGAGCACGCTGCAAAAGGATGTGCCGGATACAAGCGGAAGCGACACCGTAGAGTACAGCGTTCCTGTTCACATAGGATCGGTTCCGGTCCGCAACCTCCGCCTGACAATCATGTTGGCGGATGGCTTGACGTACCGTACGGAAACAAGCAGACAAGATACTCTCCCTATTTCCGATCCATCCGTCACGGACGGCTCACTGACCTTCCGGCTGGGCGATTTCTCCGAGAACTGGCAAGGGACGGTGCGGTTCAAAGCCGGGGTTCCCAGAGCCGGATCTGCCGGAAAACTGGTGACCAGGGCACTTCTCACCTTCAACACACCCGAGAAGGAAAATGTCCGTACCCCGGTGGCAGACAATGCCATGGTGCGAAGGAGTTCCGAGGAGCTTCACCCCGGACCCGCCACTGTCAGCACCTCTCAGGTAGTGGGCAAGGGCGCTCCCGGCCAGCAACCCAAGAGCAACGATACCTTGCTGCAACAGGTCAAGAGTGCAACGAGTATCGCCATGCCGGAGATAGTACTCTTCCCTCACTTCCCGACGTTCGGGGCTGAACTGAGCGATGCAGACCAACGGATTATCAACGATCTGTCGAGCCAGTTGACGGGGCTTGATATCGAAGAGGTCACTGTTACCGGTCACACTGACAATGTCCGGATCGCTCCCCGCAGCCGCCATATCTACCCGGACAACAAGGCTCTCTCCAAGGCAAGAGCCGAAAGCGTCGGCAGATACCTGATCGACATCCTGCATCTGCCGGCGGAAAAATTCAAATTTTTCGGAAAAGGAGCGTCTGAGCCGGTTGCCGAAAATCATACCGGTGAAGGCAAGGCTCGCAACCGTCGGGTTGAGGCAAAAATCAGGACGGTAAAACCTGTTGAGACAACCCTTGGCGAAGCGGTAAAAGTTGCAGACAACAGCCTTGACAGAATCGTCCTGGATACGCTCCCTGCTTCTGTGCCAGTAGATCGAAATGTTAAGGTTCCATCATCCAATGCGGTGAATGAGATAATCAACGAGAAGGCTCGGAGCGGTGTGAAGTCAGTGGCGACTGTCGGTCTTCGCCCCGGCGAACAGTGGAGTGCCTCTAAAATCGACATGGATGCAGAGTTGAAGGAGATGCCCGATTATAACGCAGTCTGGCTCAACAAAGCAGAACCGGGACTGACATGGCTCTGGCCGCTGAGCGGATACCATCCACCGATAGCAAGCGTAAATCTTGCCATCAAACACGATCCGCGCAATACCCTCAAGCTTTTGCTCAACGGAGCCGAGATCGATCCGCTCAGTTTTGATGGCACGCTCAAACGTGATGATAATACCCTGGCCGTCAGTAACTGGAATGGAGTCCACCTCGTGGAAGGTGACAATCTCTTCGAGGCGGTTCAATCGGATGAGTTCGGCACCGAGTCAGCAAGGCTTAAACGGATCGTCCATTACTCCACAGCACCGGTGAAGGCTGAGTACATTCCAGCAAAATCACGGCTGGTCGCCGATGGCAAAAACTCGCCGGCTATCGCCATCCTGCTTACCGACAAGGATGGTCATCCTGGGCGGAAAGGGAGTATCGGCGAATATGCGCTCGATCCGCCGTACGTGGCGGTTCAACTGGCCGATGATCTGAAGAATTCTCCCCTGGGCGCCACGTCGGGCAACAAGCTCAAATACACGATAGGCGATGACGGCATTGCCTTGATCGAACTTCAGCCAACAACGAAAGCTGATGAGGCGGTGCTTCGGCTTGCGCTCTCAAGTGAACCGCAGGTGATACGTGCCCGCCTCACACCTGACTACCGCGACTGGATTCTGGTCGGTATCGCCGAAGGTACCGTGGGGTACAACACCCTCTCCGGCCACATGGAAAATCTGCAGTCGTCCGGTACGGATGAAAACCTTTACGACAAGGAGCGTATCGCCTTCTTTGCGAAAGGAACGATAAAAGGGGAATGGCTCCTTACCATGGCCTATGACAGCGCCAAACAGCGGACCGGTGTCTCCGGGAACGCCCTCTTTCAGACTATCGATCCCAACAGCTTCTATACGCTCTATGGTGACGGCACCAGCCAGGGTTACGAGGCGGCCAGCCAGAGAAAGCTCTACCTGAAGATCGAACGCGATCAGTTCTATGCGATGTTCGGCGATTACGATACCGGCCTTACGCTTACCGAACTCTCCCGCTACAGCCGCAGAATGAACGGCCTCAAGAGCGAATTCCGCTCGAAGGATTTCGAAGTTACCGCCTTCGGCTCGGAAACCGCCCAGGCGTTTGTCAAGGAAGAGCTGCGTGGAGACGGTACCTCCGGTCTGTACCGACTCTCCAGAACCGGCGTTGTCCTTAATTCGGAGAAGATCACTATCGAATCCCGTGACCGCTTCCATAGTGAAGTGGTGACCAGCTCCAGACCGCTGAGCCGCTTCATCGATTACAGCATCGATTACGACACCGGCGCGCTTTTCTTCAAGAGTCCGGTACCGAGCAAGGACGACCAGCTCAATCCTGTCTATATCGTCATCGAATATGAGGTGGCCACCGCCGGCAACGATGCTCTCACCTACGGTGGCCGTGCCGGCGCAAAGCTGCTGGACGGGAAAGTCTCGGTTGGAGCGACTCACATTCATGAAGGTCAGGTCTCCGGAGATGCGAATCTCTATGGTGGTGACCTGACCGCGCAACTGGGGCCGGGGACCAAGCTGAGAGGCGAGGTGGCAACAACCACTAATGACGTTAGTCCCGGAAAAACTAGCGGCAATGCCTACCTGGCTGAAATCGTTCATTCAGACAAGACGAAGGATGCAAAAGCCTACTACCGTGAGCAGGAAAGCGGTTTCGGTTTGGGTCAGCAGAAACAGAGTGAGACCGGCACACGCAAATTCGGTGTTGAAGGGGGCTACAAGCTGAATGACAACGTCACCCTGAGCTCTCAGGCCTATCGGCAGTATACTCTTGCTACCGGAGCTGTCAGAGACTTCACGGAACTGCTGGCGTCGTATAATGAGAAGCAGTATTCACTGAGAAGCGGCGTCAAATATGCCAATGACACGCTGCCTGACGGAAGCAGCGCCTCTTCCGTGCTGGGGACGATTGGTGCGAGCTGGAGATTGCTGAACGAAAAACTGACCCTGCGTATCGACCATGACCAGGCCCTTTTCAGCAAGAACAACAACACCGATTTCCCGACCAGAACGACCTTCGGCGCGGACTATCAGGTAACTAAAACGGTAGCCCTCTTCGCCCAGGAGGAACTGACCTACGGGGCGGCCGCGGATACCAACACAACCCGCGCCGGCGTAAAATCCACGCCGTGGACCGGAGGCAGCATCTCCTCCTCGGTGGTCAACGATATGCGTGAAAACAGCGAGCGAACCTTTGCCAACGTCGGCCTTGCCCAGATGTGGCAGATAAACCAGAAATGGGCGATTGATGGGGGTCTTGATCATAATCAGACCATCAGGAAGAAAACCGGTTATCAGCTCAACGCGAATGTACCGCCTGTATCGGGCGGCGAGGATTTTACCGCGGTTTCTCTGGGGGCTAATTATGCGGAGAAAAAACTTATCTGGTCTAACCGGGTCGAATACAGAACCAGCGGCATTGATGATAAATGGGGTGTGATATCCGGCCTTATCAACGAGCAGGGACTCAACTGGGGCTGGACGGCCAGACTGCAAATCCTGCACAACCAGGCTGTCGGCGGAACAAGCAAGACCGATGGAAATCTGAGACTGGGACTCGCATACAGGCCCCCGCTGACGAAGTGGATTGTACTCGACCGGCTCGACCTGATCGCCTTTGATGAAAAGAGTCCGACATCGTCAACACATGGCAACAGGCTCGTCAACAACATGAACGCAAACTACCGTCCGGACCGAAAAACACAGTTGTCAATCCAGTACGGGGCTAAATATGTCCTGGAGCAGATAGATGCGCAGGATTACAGCGGTTACACCGATCTCGTCGGGATTGAAGGCAGATACGACATCACGAAAGAGTGGGACATCGGGCTTCGCGGCTCACTCCTGCATTCATGGGCTTCAAACCAGTTTGCTTACAGTTTTGGTCCTTCTGTTGGGTATAATGTCATGCAAAATGCCTGGATAAGTATCGGCTATAACCTTGCGGGCTTCAAGGACAGGGATTTTTCCGCGGCAAACTATACCGCACAGGGGACATTTGTGCAGTTCCGCTTCAAGTTTGACCAGAATTCAGTGAAAGAAACCCTGAAATGGCTGAATCACGAGTAAAAGATGAATTTTGCGGATAATTCGAGGCAGGCACTGTTTTAAGTGAATTTTGTGGATAATTGCTTCATCAAGAATATATGGCCGAAGTGAAACCCCGCCATTGCCGGTTAATTTCTACCTCTTTTGTTCAGTGACGTCCGGATGGCAAACTCCCCTTCATGCCTGCCGAGAAGCGCCGGACTGTCCGTATTATGTTTCCTGTTGTTGCTTTCGATCATCCCCGCATTGAAATTGGCGTAGCAGTAGGCACAACGGAAACGGCAGCTGTTGTAGATCCCCATATCCGCTGACTCTGCACAGTTGCAGGCTTTCCGCTGATATCTGTCCTTTTTAAAAGATCCGTTGACGCCGAACAGCTCCCGCACCAGATTGCCGTCGATGCAGGCGCCATGCAGGATACCGATGTCAGCCAGTTCCACACTTTCACTGCATGAGAAAATCTGCAGGTCATGGCGGTCAGCTGTTTCCTTGAATCCCCGCGCAACCTGTTCAAGCGATTTTTCCAGTTCCGGCGCGGTAATATCTTCCAGCATGATGCCGCTGCCGCTCAGAGCCCTGCTTAAATTCCCCTCTCCTCTGCCGTATAAATCATAGAAACTGAACACCAATCGTCCAGTCGCCGCGCTGACCTTTCCGGCGATTCGTTCCGCCTGTTCCAGGTGCCATGAGGCGGGCGTGGCACTGGTGAGGATGACCGGGTCATAGCGCCATACCACCCGCTTTCGCCCGATGCGCCCCGCCAGATCGATCATCGTCTCGATACGCTCCTGCAATGGCGGGACGTTGGGCTCGAAGGTCGTGTCGTATGGGTTGAGGGTAAACTGGAAGTAGTAGTTCAGGCCGCGCTCATCCAGCTCATCCAGGTGCTGCATGAGGGGTCGAGGATTTTTAGTCCAGAAGCAGACCGCATCAACATCATCAGGCTTCAGGCTGAAGCCGGTAACCTGCCTGCTGTTAAAGGGATTTATACGATAGAAGAACCCTTCCCTGACGCGCATCATGAACCAGTCGGCATAAAAAGCCGGTATATCGGTGCGCCTGCTGGCGGAAATAATCATGGTTCAATATTCAGACAAGTAATTGCCACGATTCCGCTTATTTTTCCAGAGGTACGGGGAAACAGACGTTGTGCGGTAAATTGGCTTTTGCACCGCATTTTGAGCACGATACCGTCGGAGTGCAACTCAGGTGGTATGACTCACTCAGCAGCCCCATATGGGTCAGCCAGCAAATATGTCCCTTATGCATTTCTCCGCAGCTGCATTCCGTTTCCGGAATTTCTTCATCCAGTTGATCACTCATGGCTACCTTCCTTCGATCACATCGGATTTCCATGTCAAAGCCAAGCAACCAAATTATATCACGATTTCTTTATTCGACCAGGATCACTACTGGCTATTCGAGACAGAATACGATCAAGATGAGAAGCGAAGCGCTGCCGGTCTACCAGACTGAATTGTGAAGGGCCTCCCTGTGCAAACCCGTCGGCACGCAGCTCCATCATCAAATCACGGATGGAAAGCCGCTCGCCGATATTCTCCTCTGTATAGAGTTCGCCCCGGGGGTCGAGTGCGACGCCACCATTAGCAACGATCCTGGCCGCCAGGGGGATGTCGGCTGTGACAACCAGATCTTCCGCTGCGGCATGTTCGGCAATATAGTCATCGGCCACATCGAAGCCGTCTGCGACGACAATGGATTCTACCAGCCTGCTGTTGTGCTTCGTCAGCTCCTTGTTAGCCACCAGGAGGACCGGCAGATCAAGCCGCTCTGATGCGCGAAAAACTATCTCCTTGATCACTCTCGGGCAGGCATCGGCGTCGATCCAGATTTTCAAATGATTGCTCCAGTGATTATTTTGCTTCAGGGCAACAGGTGCCAAAACGGCATTGAACAGTAGAAAAAAGGGCTACCGCATCAAACGGTAACCCTTTGTTTGTTCTGGAGCCATTTGTCGGAATCGAACCGACGACCTCATCATTACGAGTGATGTGCTCTACCAACTGAGCTAAAATGGCACTGCTGCCATCCGGCATTCCTGCGCCGCCGGAAGGAGTGAAATTACCTCAAAATAGTGGCGGCTGTCAATGCCATAAGGCACATTTCCTGTAATTTTCTACTTTACCACCGAACCGGTTACGGCTACTATAGCGAACAATTGCATTTCCACTATTCTCTCTCAGGCGTCCCATGATTTTTCGTACACATCTGATACTCCTGCTGCTCTGCTTCACCGTTCTGACGGCTCAGGCGGCAAAATCGACCGGTATTACCAGGCTCGGGTATGCCATTCAGATGGGCGCGTTCGCCGAGGTGAAAAACGCCGAGCGATTTACGGCCAGACTTCAGGCCAAAGGGATCGAGGCGTTTTATTTCCGCAAGGACAACGGTGTCTATGCCGTCCGCTTCGGCGACTTTCCCAGCAGGGAAAAAGCCCGTGAAGCGGCCAAACGGCTGGTGGCCGATCGAATGATCGACAGTTATTATGTTGCGCCGCCGAATGAAGTCGTCTTCAGCGCCCCAAAAGGGCCCGGCTGGCAAAAACCGCAGCCCGATGAAATCCGGATACCTCCCACCCATCTCCAGCCGGTCGTACCGAAAGATCTGGCTGACAAGCCGGCTCCCAAACCGGGTCACAAAGAGCGGGACATGGGGGCAATCGCCGCCCGTACCGCCGAACGTTTCGTCGGTATTCCCTACCAATGGGGCGGGGACAATGTGGTGGAGGGCATGGATTGCAGCGGCTTTGTACGGGCGGTCTACAATCTGTGCGGACTCAGTATTCCACGCACCTCGCGTGACCAGTTCAAGGCCGGAGACCTGGTTGAGAAAGACGATCTTAAAGATGGCGACCTGGTTTTTTTCGGATCTTCAGCCGATAAGATCAATCACGTCGGCATATATGTCGGGGGAGGGAAGTTCGTTCATGCCCCGCGCCGGGGTGAAGAGATCCGGATAACGGCGGTAAATGATAGTTATTTCGAAAAGCATTTTGCAGGAGCACGCAGGTATTTTTAACACGTTACGGAGAATAACGCATGGCAATCATCAAACCATTCCGGGCGCTGCGCCCATCCAAAGATATTGTTGAGAAGGTTTCAGCACTTCCCTACGACGTGATGAATGTCGAAGAGGCGTGTACCATGGCGGCCGGAAACCCCATCAGTTTTCTGCATGTTTCCCGACCTGAAATTGACCTTCCGGCAGAGGTTGATCCTCATGATGAGTCCGTTTATCTGCAGGGGAAAACCAATCTGGGCGAATTCATCCGGCGCGGGGTATTGACGCAGGACGCTCGCGACTGTTTCTACGTCTATCGCCAGCGGATGGGGTCCATCAGCCAGACCGGTCTGGTGGTCTGTGCCAGTGTTGACGATTACCAGTCGGGTGTAATCAAGAAGCACGAGCATACCCGGGCCGACAAGGAAGAAGACCGGGTCAAGCATATCGATTATCTGGATGCCAATGATGAGCCGGTCTTTTATCTCTCCCGCTCCTGCGCTGAAGTGGAAGGTATTATCGAAGGGGTTACCAATGGCCCGCCGGAATATGATTTCATATCCGACGACGGGGTCGGCCACACCGCCTGGATAATCGCCGAGCAGACCCTGATTGACCGCCTGATCGTTCTGTTTGCCGCCATCCCGAGGCTGTACGTCGCCGACGGCCACCATCGCAGCGCCGCCGCGGGACGGGTGCGCGAACTGCGGCGCAACAGCAACCCCGCTCATAGCGGCAGTGAAGAGTACAATTCGTTCCTGACGGTAGTCTTCCCCGAAAACCAGCTCAACATCATGCCCTATAACCGCGCCATCAGGGACCTGAACGGCCGCTCGGCGGCCGACTTCATCACCCAGGTGGGATACAGCTTTGAAATATCGCCCGCCACCTCTCCCGTCATCCCGACTGAGCGCCACCACTTCGGCATGTATCTGGACGGCAGTTGGCATCATCTGCAAGCCCGCCCGGCGATCGTCGATGAAACGGACACCGTCGGCAGACTGGATGTTTCAATTCTGCAGAACAGTCTTCTCGATCCGCTGCTCGGCATTCACAATCCGCGCACCGACCAGAGAATCCACTTCGTCGGCGGCATCCGGGGCAACGAAGAGCTGGTCAAGCTGGTCGATTCCGGCGAATATGCCGTGGCGTTCGCCCTTCACCCAACCTCCATCCGCGAATTGATCGAACTGGCCGACCAGGATAAGATCATGCCCCCAAAATCAACATGGTTCGAACCAAAGCTGCGCAGCGGCCTGTTCGTGCACAAACTTAGCTGATCGCCCCTTCCAACCGCATACAAAAAGACCTCCCGGACACTGACATTCGGGAGGTCTTTTTACATCGGAAGGGAGCGGCAGCTACCTCTTCATCGCATCATCCATCAGCTTGTAGGCACAAAACTCACCGCACATCGTACAGGCGCCGTGATCTGATACCGGCGAGTTGGCCCGGTATTCGCGGGCTTTGTCCGGGTCCATCGCCAGGGCGAACTGCCCTTCCCAGTCCAGCTTTTTCCGACATTTTGCCATCGCAATATCCTTCGCCATGGCCCCCTTGACCCCCTTGGCGATATCTGCGGCATGGGCGGCGATTCTGGTTGCAATGACACCGTCGCGCACATCCTGCACGTTCGGCAGACAGAGATGCTCGGAGGGGGTCACATAGCAGAGAAAATCGGCCCCGGCAGCGGCTGCAATGGCGCCGCCGATAGCACAGGTGATGTGATCATACCCGGGAGCGATATCGGTCACGAGCGGCCCCAGGACATAGAACGGGGCGCCGTGGCAGATCCGCTTCTGCAGCTGGATGTTGGTCTGAATCTGGTTGAGCGGCACATGTCCCGGACCTTCGATCATGACCTGCACACCGGCTTCCTGAGCACGCTGGGTCAATTCTCCCAACAGGAGCAGCTCGTGGATCTGGGCCCGGTCGGTCGCATCGGCCAGGCAGCCGGGACGGAAACCGTCCCCCAGCGACAGGGTCATATCGTACTCTTTGGTGATCTCCAGCAGTTTGTCAAAATGCTCAAACAGCGGGTTTTCCTTGTTATTGTAGCTCATCCATTCGATGGTGAAAGCGCCGCCCCGCGATACGACGTCCATCAGGCGCCCTTCATTCTTCATCCGCTCGACGGTGCCGCGCGTTACGCCACAGTGGACGGTGATAAAATCGACCCCGTCCTCCGCGTGCTTGATGATCCCGGCAAAGATATCGTCAACCGTCATATCCACGATGGCTTTATTCTTGACCCGCACCGCATCCAGAGCGGCCTGATACAGCGGTACGCTACCGATGCAGGCATTGGTTTCGGCAATGATCGCTTTCCTGATTTCGTCCACCGGACCGCCGGTGGAAAGATCCATGATGGCATCAGCGCCGTATTTGACGGCAATCCGTGCTTTTTCAAGCTCTTTTTCCATGTCGGTATCGTCGGAGGAAGAGCCGATGTTGGCGTTGACTTTGGTACGCAGCCCGGCTCCGACCGCCAGCGGAGAACCATTGAGGTGCTTGATGTTATGGCAGATGACGATGTTGCCGGCTGCGATGCCGTCACGGATGAATTCGGGTGAGACACCCTCCGCTGCCGCGGCAATCTGCATTTTTTCGGTGATGAGCCCTCTGCGGGCGTATTCAAGCTGTGTCATGTGCGTAATCCTTTTCGGCGAAATTCATATTTAATTCTGTCATCAATACTGCAGCAGTTCACGTGCCGCCAGAAAGTGGTTGACCGGGCTATGCCCCTTCCCCAGTGACCTGGCGGTGCGAATGGCGGAACTGATGAACGTTTTAGACCGTTCGACCGCCGTCAGCAGCGGCTCCCCCTGGGCAAGCAGTGCGGCAATTGCCGAAGCATAACTGCAGCCGGTGCCGTGGGTGTTGCCGGTGAATATCCGTTCGGAACTGAATCCGTGGCACCGGACCCCGTCAAAGAGGATATCGGTGGAGAGGTGTCCGGTCAGGTGCCCCCCCTTGATCAGGACATTGGCCGCACCCAGTGCATGCAGTTCAACGGCGGCCTGCTCCATCTCCGACTCGTTTTGTATAGACCTCCCCAGCAGTCGCTCCGCCTCCGGAACATTGGGGGTCAGCAGATAGGCGAGCGGCAGCAGCTGGTCACGGAAGACCTGAATCGCTTCGCGCTCCAGCAGCGTTGCCCCTCCTTTGGCGATCATAACCGGATCTATCACCATCGGCATGAGAACCTTCCGCTCCCCGATGCGTTCCGCCAGGGCCGAAATCATGGCCGGAGTGTGGAGCATCCCGGTCTTGATGACATCGATTGGAATATCCGACAATACGGCGTCAAGCTGGTCAAGCATGAAACTTGGCGGCAGCCCGTGAATAGACGAAACACCACGGGTATTCTGGGCGGTCAGGGCGGTCAGCACGGTGGCGGCATAACTGCCAAGGAGAGTAATCGTCTTGACATCAGCCTGAATACCGGCCCCGCCGCCGGAATCGCTTCCGGCAACGCTCAACACGGCTCCGCGCGGAAACGGGCGGACACGGTTAAACAGCAGTGCCAGCTCCGCAGCGGCAACGTCGGGCCGCGGGCTCGAAAGGACCGAAGAAATAACGGCCAGAGCGTCCGCTCCCGCCTCGATGACCTGACAGGCATTACCGGATGTTATCCCGCCAATTGCCACAACCGGGACCTTTACTTTGCCGCGGATCGACTTCAGACCTTCTGCACCGGAGATATGAGAAACAATCTTGCTCCCGGTCGGGTATATCGCTCCGAAACCGATATAATCGGCGCCATCTTGCTCTGCACGCAGGGCTTCAGCCAGATTATGGGTCGACCGGCCGATAACCTTGCCCGGTCCGAGCTGCGCCCGTGCGGCGGCGATATCGCCATCATCCTGCCCGAGATGAACACCATCGGCATCCAGCTCTTTGGCAAGCCGAAGATCATCGTTGACGATGAACGTTGCGCCAAAACCGGCAGAGAGACGTTTCAGTTCTCCCCCCTCTGCAAGGCGTTCACCGTACTCCTTCCCCTTGGCACGGTACTGAAGGGTTGTGACACCGCCGCGAAGCGCCTGGCTGACCCTGCCCAGCAGGTTGTCTCCCTGATCGGTAATCAGGTAGACACCGGAGAGGTCAGGCGGCCCGGCGGCATTATTCACGACAAGGCGAACTGGTCTGGTATGGCTCACGCAGCGGCTCCTCGCCCCGATGAAGGGATAAAACAAAAAAACCGCACTGACATACAACATCAGGCGGCCGGATAAAGATTCATCCCGCTAGCCGCTTTCCTACGCCGGAATTACCCGGTTCAGGTACAAAGGGTTCCCGCTGACCGAAGATGACCATATTCGGAACAGACGGATCTCAGTTCGAAAAACTCCCCCAGGGCCGTGTTGGATAGACACACTACTGCAATGGAGCGGCAATGTCAATCTGTACAACCGCATTTCTCAATGCCGGGCAGGTAAACCGCCAGAGTCAGGGCTATGGCTGCTATGGACATTTTTCCCATCCTCGCCTGCCTTTACGCTCAAACGGAAAATCATGCCGCTGCCCTGCGTTTACCGGAAACGTCTCCTGGGTCGGGTTCCAGAAACACCACAGACATGAGCAAGCACCCCGATCCGAATTTACTGCGGCCTCATGCGTTCTTTAGGTATATAGTGGAATAAATGCGGCACATGACAGGTAACGTCGTACGGTCACCGATATACAAGAAAGAGAACGACTTAATATGGAACTGACGGAACGCGAAAAACTCCTCGACCGGGCCAATCTTCTGGCACTGTTCACGATCTGGTACAACGTTGTGGAAGGGATCGTCTCCATGGCGTTCGGGGCTTCTGACGAGACCCTGGCGCTGTTCGGTTTCGGAGTAGATTCGTTCATCGAGGTAATCTCGGCAATCGGCATCTGGCACATGATCCGCCGGATCAGGAACAATGGCGGCGAATCGCTGGACTCCTTCGAGCAGCGGGCGCTGAGAATAACCGGCGGGGCCTTTTACGCGCTTGCGGCGGGACTGGTGCTGACGGCAATTCTCAACCTGCTGCAACAGCACAGGCCGGAGACTACGATCTGGGGGATCATTATTTCGTTGATCTCGATCTCGTTCATGTGGCTGTTGATCCATTACAAAACAAAGATCGGTATCGCCCTCAATTCACCCGCGATCATGGCAGACACCGCCTGTTCACGAGCCTGCGTCTATCTTTCACTGGTATTGCTGGTCACCAGCGTCGGTTACGAGGTAACCGGCATCGGCAGCCTGGACTCGATCGGCGCCCTTTTGATCGCCTGGTTTGCGTGGAAGGAAGGTAGGGAGGCATTCGGAAAGGCCAAAGGACTCTCCTGCGGTTGCGGGTGCGCGTGTGGCGGAAAATGAAGCGGAATACAGGCCGGGAGGCTTTACATCCTTCCTGACCGGATGATCGCATAGACCAGCCAGAGCCCGACAAACCCGGCCACCGTATATCCCAAAAAAGCAAGCACCGGAAAGCCCATGATCGCTGGACCTTTATCGATCTGCATGATGATCGAGGAGCCGATGATCATGGCCGCCAGGATCATGCTGGTTGAAAGGCGGTTGATGGAGCGATCGAAGTCGGCGGTGAATTTGTCCAGGCCGCGGTGTTCAAGGTCGATCTTGAATTTGTTGCGGTTGACACGGTTGATGATCTCTTTCAGGTCGCGGGGGATGTTGCGCGCCAGGCTCAGATATGAGGAGAGAATCTGGTTGATGTCGCGGGAGACACGTAGCGGAGAGAATTTCTGACGGACCGCCTTCATGATGAAGGGGCGCAGGTGTTCCACCATATCGAAAGCCGGATCAAGAGCCCGCCCCATTCCCTCGATCAACACCAGCGACTTGACCAGCAGCATCAGATCGGACGAGATTCTGATACTGTAGAGGGTGATAATCTCGATGAACTCCATCAACATTCTCCCTACTTCGATCTCTTTGAGAGGGATCTCGTAGTAGCCGTCGATGAAATTGAACAGATCCCGCTTGAGGGCGCGGATGTCAAGGTTGTCGGAAATATCGCCGGCAAAGAGCAGCAGAGACACGACTTCGTCCATATCCCGCTTGACAATGGCCGCCAGGATGTCGGTCAGGAACGTCTTGAGCTCTTCGTCCAGCCGCCCCACTATGCCGTAATCAAGCAGGCAGATGACGTTGTCCGGAAGGATCAGGACATTCCCGGGATGAAGATCGCCATGGAAAAAACCGTGGGTGAGCACCATCTCAAGAAAAGAATCCGCCCCCCGCCGGGCGATCAGTTTGACGTCAATCCCCTGATTAACAAGTTTTTCCCTGTCGGAAACCTTTACCCCCGCAACGTATTCCATCGTCAGAACGCCGCGGGAGCTCTGTTCCCAATATACACGGGGGAAATACATCCAGGGTGTTTTGCTGAAATTGTCACGGAATTTCTCGATGGTGTGGCCTTCGCGGATAAAATCCATCTCCCTGCGGATCGTACGGGAAAACTCACGCACGACACCGACCGGGTCGTAGATCTCGCTGCCCGACACGTGACGTTCCGCCAGACTGGCCAGCGCCATCAGGGCACTGATATCGGACTCCACCACCGCAACGATGCCGGGGCGGCGCACCTTGATGACCACCTCCTCACCCGTCTTCAACCGGGCCCTGTGCACCTGGGCAATGGACGCAGCGGCCAGGGGCACGGGATCTATCTCCGCGAAAAAAGTCTCGACAGGGCCTCCCAGCTCGGTTGATATCTGGGACAACAACTCCTCAAACGGGAAACTCGGGACATCGTCCTGCAGCTTTTCAAACTCCCGGACAAACGCGTGCGGTATAACATCCGGCCTGGTAGAGAGGATCTGCCCCAGCTTGATAAAAGTCGGTCCGAGTTCCTCCAGGGCGAGGCGCATCCGCTCGGCGGCTGTGAGCCTGGCAATATCGGGCATTGAGCGCCTGAATAATTTCCTGCTCCGCACCACCATATCGGTAAGGCCCAGCATTTCAAGCGCCTGGTCAAATCCGTAGGTGCTGAGCACACGAACGATGTTCAGATAGCGCCTGATGCTGCGGATGTTCCGGTTGATCCTCAAAAAACTGAGCATAGGCTAGACGCTGCCGCGGGATTCCAGTTCCTGAACCCGTTTGGCCAGCCGGTCGAACTCGTCACGAGAAACAATCCCCAGGCGGTCAACGACCTTCTGGACTTCGGCTTCGGCCGTCTCCCTGACCTTCTCCCTACTTTCAGTCGCAAGGGCCTGGATCCTGTCAACCAGGCTCTTTCCTTCCTCTTCACTCAGCTTGAAGCGCTCCTTCAATTCTGCCGCCAGCTCTTCCGCCTTCTTCTGGGTAATGGCCGCAACACCGATTGTCGTCATGACGGCTTTTTCAAGCATCTCCAGCATGGTAAACCTCCCGGACTCATTGTAGTTACGTCATGGTTTAGATTAACATAACCGATTCATAATGCAACTGGATCGCCTGAATCCTGACGTACCCTTCAGATATCTCATTACATATTACGGGAGGGTGAATATTCAACAACTATTATTTGCAGCAGGCTTATGTTATTCTCCCCTCCGATTCCTAACGACAAGAAAAGGGCGGCATGAACTCTATCACCGACGCACTCATACCGGTCCTGGCACTGATCCTGGTCGGCTTCCTCATCCAGCGCACCAGTTTTCTCCCCCCGACGTTCTGGCCGTCGGCCGAAAAACTGACCTACTTCCTGCTCATGCCCGCCACCCTGATCCACAACCTGGCCGGTAAGCAGATCGGCTCCCTCCCCTGGCTGAAGATCCTGTTGACCGTGGAGGGAGCGATACTTGCCAGTGCCGTTCTGGTAACGCTCTGGTGGCTTGCCAACCGGCGCATGGACGGCCCGGCCTTTACCTCCCTTTTCCAGGGCGGAGTGCGCTTCAACACCTTTGTGGCGCTGGCCGTGGCGGAGAACCTGTTCGGCAGGGACGGCCTCTTCCTGGCCGCCATGGGGGCCGGTTTCATGATCATCCTGATCAACGTGCTCTGCGTATCGGCATTCTCACTTACGGTTACCGGCGGTAAACGGGTTGACCCCAGGCGTTTCCTGGCCGATCTGCTGCGCAATCCGCTCATTATCGGCTGTGTCATCGGGGTGGGACTGAATGCAACGGAACTTAAGCTGCCGCTGGCGATTGACGGCATCCTGGCGCTGGGGGGAAAGGCGGCGTTTCCGGTGGGGCTGATGGCGGTAGGTGCGGCCTACCGGGCCGAAAATCTGATGCTGCACTGGCATCCGCTGCTGGTAACCAGCACCGTGCAGTTTCTCTGCAAGCCTCTGATCGCATGGGGGCTGGCGACGTCATTGGGGCTGTCCGGCATGGCCCTGGGCGTGGTCGTGCTGCTGTTCAGCGTGCCGACAGCCCCTTCGGCCTACATTTTGTCCCGGCAGATGGGGGGCGACCATGACAGCATGGCCGCGATCATCACCGTACAGACATGCCTGTCGTTTGTCACCCTGCCGCTGACGATCTGGCTGCTGCGCTGACAATACGATTCACCGATCGGCTGGATCAATCCGTTCCACCACCTCAACCAGCTCCCCGCGCACTTCCACCTTCATCAGCACCAGAGCCCGATCGGCAGGGCCGGTAAGAACATCTGATTTGGAATCAACACACCTACATTTATCCGATCTCGGCGTCTGAAGGATCTTTTTTTTCGACGAGCCCATAGAGGATGGCGCCCAGTGGTGGAAAGGCCAGGATGGCGAGTGCCCAGAGTGTACGCTCGCTGCCCGTCAGGCGCCTTGCTGCCAGATCTGACAGCGCCCATCCGACGGCTGCCAGGGCAAATATGGCAAGGAAAGGAAGTATCGGTTTCATAAGGGCATAGATGATCAGTTCCATATTCATCTCCTTTTAGTGCCTATCAGGGCTGGGGAGGCTTTCGCTCCACAGCAGTGCGCAAAGCCACCGTTCCGGCGAGCGCTATCCACTGGTACAAGGGAACCACCCAGAAGATCACCCGGTTGCGGGGATCCGTGTGTACGAAGAATCCGTCGAACAGCATGACCATGCCGAAGGCGACGGTGCCGGCTGATCCGAAGAAAAGCACGATCAACTGGCGCAGGGTATGCTTCATTTTGAGAAGGATCGAACTTAGACCCACATAGGGGGCCAGCATCCAGAGGGCAGCTGAAAGGAACGATGTGATCCACCACTTCACTCCCAAGTGCCACCCTTTGTCGGCGTACACCACCACCTCCAGGCTGAAGGCGGCCGCACCGCTGAGCATATAGAGGGCGACCCCCTTGACCATCTTCTCAAGTTTTTCGCTGTTCTGCACGTCGGAGGTAAGAATGTTGTTTGTCCTTTGCTGCCGGGATTCAGTATGTCAATGTGCCAGAACTATAGTGGAAACTGAATATTTGTTCAAGTACAAGCACCATGGCGCGCTCCGCTTCCCGTCTCCTACTCCCTGGCTTCACAGAGTTCCCCCGCCGTCTCCAGGCTGGGGACAAAGACCGATGATATTTTAAATCCGGCGGTGCGCCGGACCAGGTAGTTGTAAGCTACGGGTCCCGCCAGGGGAAGCGCGATCACCGCCAGCGTCCAGAACAGCCGGCGGGAGGCCGACACGTTGCGCAGCGAGAGGTCCATCAGCGCCCACGCAATGGTGATGAACAGGAAGATGAAGGTGAAGGGGATGATAGCGGAAATCAGTCCAAATGTGATTATGTTCAACGTCATGACATTCCTCCCGGAGTCTCTGTAGCGACTCCTGTTTGTTGGTATGCCCCGAAGGGTGGTGCTTAAATCGGTACGTGCTACATGTTTAATTCAGGGCGATTCGGACATTTGCGCTGTCGCTACCCTGTGAGAGTCCGGTGCCTTTGACCCCGGAATGACAGGCAGCGCACCGCGTATTGGAGGCAAAGGCCATGATGCCGTTGTGGCAGGTGCCGCAGTATTTGCCCTCCACAAGCGACTTCATGGTGAAATCATCGTTTTCCTGCGCCTTCAACGCTTGCATCTCGAAGTTGCGGGCATGGCAAAGGTCGCAGGACAACTCCTTTTCCTCCACATGCACCTTGTGGGAGAAGTGGACCGATTTGACCGGCTTGGTATAGACCACATTTCCGCCGTGGTTTTCCGCCGCCATGGCCGGTACGGCGATGGCGGTGGCGGCAGCGATGATTGCACACATTTTCTTCATGACGTCTCCTCGAAATATTTGAATAAATCTTTTTTATTTGAAGGCTACCGGCGAGGTATCCTTGGTATAGAACACGTTGGGCTTGGTGCCCGCCTCGGGGCGCAGCACCCACACCGGCCGCTCCAGTTGGTGAACCGCCTTGAAGAGGTCGCTCCCCTTGTCCGAAAGGTCGCCGAATACGCGGCAGGTGGCCGGGCAGGCGGCGGCGCAGCCGGTGAGTTTCTCCCCTTTGGAGAGCCGCGTGTCGAAGCAGAAGTTGCACTTGTCCACCGCATGCTTCTCTTCATTGAAATAGCGGGCGTTGTAGGGACAGGCTTCCTGGCAGGTCAGGCATCCAATGCACTTGTTGATGTCTATCATGACGATGCCGTTGGCCTGGTCCTTATAGGTCGCCTTTGTGGGACAGACACGGGTACACTGAGGGATGTTGCAGTGGTTGCAGAACACAGGGATAAATTCCCGTTTCAGACCCACCGCGTCCGGCATCTCCTTCATCAGGATACGGGTGCGGTACCCATAATGAGGGACGTCGTTGGTCTCGACGCAGGCCGCCACACATCGCTCGCAGTCGATACAGCGGTTCTGGAACAGGATCATCCCATAGTGGGGCTTGTAGGGGTACTGGGCGGTAAACTCGTCCGTCGAAGCGAACACCTTATCCATCACCGACATGGCTGAGAAGATGGTTCCACCGGCGAAGATGCCGGTGATCGCCAGTCCCATCTTGAGGAACTGACGACGTTCCTCCATCGGTACGTTTTCCTGCCCCTCATTCTTCATGCTGTCCAGGTCGTGCTTGATCTGTCTCATGGTATATGGTCCTTTGCGTTTGGTTGAATGGTCGTTGGGTGAGTTCTCAGTGGTATTCCGCCACCTTGTGGCCGGCAAAGAGCTTCTCCCCGAGCAGGAACAGGAAGGCGGTAATGCCGAAGCCTCCCAGGGCGATGATCGTTTCGTAGAGCGAGGGGGTGTAGGAAAGGAGGTGTTTGTACTCGTTTACCCCCAGTTCGTGGTAGACCGGCACGATCTGCCCCACTATCACCAGGTCGTAGCGCATCACGAAGATGCCGATGATCATGGAGAGGGAACCGACCAACATCATCTTCATGTTCTCACCTTTGGAGCGGAGGAACATCACCAAGGGAAAGATCATGCCCATGCCCAGCTCGCCGACCCAGAAATTAAGCGCGTATGGGCCGCTCAGAAGTGCCATCACAGCCTCGTACTTGCCGGCTGGTTGCCCCGCAATCCCCGAAATCATCTTCCAGCAGGTGAAGAAAAGGATCACGCTGATCAGGAGGACGCCGACCTTGGCGGTGACCCGAAGCGCGTTCTTCATGGAGGCGGGCATCTCCTCTTTATTGATCTTGTATCCGAGGATGTGGAACAGGATGATTACCGAGCAGCCGGTCATCATGGCCGAGGCGATGAAGTAGATCGGCATGTAGGGTCCGTGCCAGAATTCGCGACCCATCAAGAGGCCGAACACAGCCCCCAGGTTGCTGTGGGCTGCAATCCCGGCCACCGAGCCGCTGAATCCGCAGAACACCGCCGGCTTGTGCTTGTCCAGCAGCAGGAAGACATATTCCGCAAACATGAAGGCCAGGTAGACGCCATAGAGGGTCCCCATCCACCAGATATTGGAGGACAGGTTGGGAGAGATGACGTTGTAGATGGCCATGCGCCAGGGAATCTTGATCTCGAAGGCGATCACGAAGAAACCCGAAAGGATTGTAGCGACGGAAAGAAATACCGAACGCTTTGCTATAGGCATGAAATCACGATTGCCGAAGACATGCCCGATGGAGGAGATAAGACACAGACCGGTGGAGGTGACCACGAAGAAGACATAGGTGCTGATCAAGAGCCCCCACGGCACCTCGCGGGTCACGTTGTAAAACTTGTCATGGCCCGCCACCATGGCGTGAATACCGGCCGCAGCAGCCGCCAGGACGAGAACGCCGCTAAGCAGAAGCAGGAGATAGTAACCCTTGCTCCCCGACTTTAATCGCGTGGTGACCATGCTCTCCAGTGCGTTCAGGGTGAGTTGCGCTGTTTCTGCTCTGTATTCCATTGATTGATCCTCCGGTGTAATGTTTCAAGAGAGACGGAACCGTCCGTCCCTCTGGTCTCGCGTATCGTTTATCCTGCGGCGGAGAACCCATACTCCACCGCCATACCGTACTGTACTGTGCACCAGGGGATGATGGGCTCGCCGCAACGGTACTCCTCCAGGTTGTTGAACTCCCCTGCCGCCCAGCGCTCCACAAGCTCGATCGCTTCACCCTCTTGCTTCCAGAGCACCCAGATATTCTCGAAATTGAATGCCGCCTGATACGAGGACCCGTTGTCGCTGCACACGACTCCTGAAACCCCCAACTCGCGCATCCATACCGACAGGTTCGGCTCATTTTTGGGGTCCCACACCTGAAGCTCGTTGTTAGTCACCTTCCTGGTCGCAACATCGACTGTCGCGATGAAGAAGACCCGCGAGAGTCCCAGAGGGGGAAGGGTAAGTGTGCCATAGTAGGGGACTGCAACGAATATAGTTTGATTTGACAGTTGTGCACTCATGCCGGTTCATATTCCAAGGTTCGTGCCGGATTGGGCAAAAAAAGAAATTTGTTAAAAATACGTTATATTACGGCCTGTTACATTGGCGCTGCAACAGCAAACACGGGTGTTGCAGGTTGCCCCAACCGTTGCAGACACAACGCCCGGAGGCGGTTTTGGCTTAAATATATTGTATTTCGAATATACTTGATTTTTAATAACAGATGAAGTCTGGTGAGTTACACCATTGTTGCGGGAAGTTGTTGCAGGTGGCGTTGCATTAAAAGGGGAGGTGCTGCACCGTGCAACACCTCCGCCGGTTCAGGCTGCGATCCCGTTTTTTTTCATCCAGCGCCAGAGGGTGGTGCGGTCCACACCCAATTCACGGGCTATCTGGGTGCGGTTTCCATTGTGAAGGGGCAGAAGTTCCGCCAACTTCTCGCGGGTTATCTGGGTGGACAGGACCATGACATCCGGCTTTTCCGCTTCCTGTCCGGGACAGCGGATAAAGACGGCAGGAGGGAGCTGGTCGATGCCGATCTCGCCGTTGCGGCAGAGAATCACCGTTTGCTCCACGATATTGAGCAGTTCGCGCACGTTGCCGGGATAGTGGTGACGCAGGAGGACCTTGAGCGCCTCCGACGAAAAGCCGCGAATCTTTTTGGAGTAGCGTCCATTGAAACGTTCCAGCGCCATGTCGATCAGGAGAGGTATGTCTTCGGGGCGCTCCCTGAGTGGGGGGATCTTGAGTTGCACCACGTTGATACGGAAGAAGAGATCGCGGCGGAAACTTCCTTCAGCCACCATCTTTTCAAGGTCCCGATGCGTGGCGGTTACAAAGCGTACGTCAGCCTTGAGGGGGCTCTTCGCACCCAACGGCTGGTACTCCTTGTTCTCCAGTACCCGCAAGAGCTTCACCTGGAGCGGCAGCGGCAGATCGCCGATCTCATCAAGAAAAAGCGTTCCTCTCCTAGCCATCTCCAGACGGCCGGGGCGGTTTTCCACGGAGCCGGTGTAGGCGCCCTTGCGGGCACCGAAGATCTCGGCCTCCAGCAGCGGTTCGGGAAGGGCTCCGCAATTCACCACCACCAGTGGTCCCTCGCGGCGCGGCGAGAGATCATGGACGGCGCGGGCGAACAACTCCTTGCCGGTGCCGCTGTCGCCGTTAAAAAGCACCGTCACCTCGGTGGCAGCGACATCCGGTAGCACGTCGAAGAGACGTCGCATTACCGAGTTGCGGCTAACAAGGTCGCGGAAGGAATACTTATCCTTGATCTCCCGCTTGAGCACATTGATCAGGGACAGGTCGCGAAAGGTCTCCACCCCTCCCACCGCCTGCCCCTGGGCATTGCGAAGCACCGAAGCGCTGATGGAGATGGGGATCCGGCGATTATCCTTATCGGTGATATCCAGTTCCCGGTTCACCACCGCTTCCCCGGTCTCCTGCGCCTCACGAAGCGGACAGCCCGAGGAGCAGACAATGGCACGGAAGATGTCGGAGCAGCGGCGCCCCACCGCTTCCCTGGCTGTAAAGCCGGTGATCTCCTCGGCGGCCCTGTTGAAGGTGGTGATGCGCATCTCCACATCGACCGTGAACACCCCATCCGCAACGCTGTCGAGAATTGTCTTCAAATATTCCAGATGTTCGCAATTTTGTTTCTTCTCCATCCGATCAATCTCCATAAATCCTTGCCATCTCTATAAAAAAAGGCGGCGATCTCGTCGATAGCCGCCAGGGTCCGCCGAATGATGCCCACCACCAAATGCGCACCTCTTCAATAAAGCGCACGTGATCGCCTTGACATCATAATCGCGTTTGTCGTGAAATTGCATGGTGAAATACTCAGTATAAATCCATAACTACAATGTAATTTTCCTACTTGCCTTCAGAAAATCGTTTGTTTCGTAAACACTGAATGATTCTATTCACCTCTTCTGAATTGTTGGGAAACAAATCCAACGGAACGGATTCTCTACCACATTCTTTATAAATCCTGTACCGCGCACAGGACTCATAGTCGCTAAGGCATAACTTGTTTTTTATGTAAGCTGCCGTCTTTGGCATGTCTTTCATTTTGTCGTTGAAAAACTGACAACATGCCACTAATTCGCACGCCATTGCAGCACCTCCCTATAATCAACAACGTATCAGATGCCTGCCTGCTGGTTGTGGTCTGAATACTTCTGTCATCACGAGGAAAGACAACCCGAGATGAGCAGCAAGATCAAGGTCGTAGTGGATTTTCGATGCTATTGAGGAATATTTTAAATTTTTTAGTAAGAACCTGACTCCCGCATCATACGATTAAAGCCGCCCGTAGCAACAGTGGACGGCTTTAATCGTAGCGCAACTGCTATTAAAATGAATTAATCACTTCTTGCCTGCCAGTTTCCGCCCACCTACCTTCATTGGATCACCTTTGTAGCCGAGCGCTTTCCAGTTCATGCGGTCGCCGCCCATGTGACATTCACCGCATTGAAGGGCTTCTTCCTTCGGCGACACCTCATGCTCCGCAGCGATGTAAGTGACCGTATTCACGAACTGGTACTTGCCGCTGTATGGCAGTCCGGAACCTTCCGCTCCACCCTTCAAGGCCTTGTCCCAGTTGTAGTCTGCCCAAAGGGACTTGTACTGCTGGAAGATGCTCAGATACTTGTATTTGGCGTCCATCGGCTGATCGCCGGTGTAGATCTTGTAAGGGTATATTTTGGCGGTCTTGTCCTTGATATCGCCGACCGGGCGGGACATGTAGACCGGTTTGCCCGGATCCTTGATCTTATCGCCGACCATGTAGCGCTCGATCATACCGTTACTCCAGGCATAAGACGGCTTTACGTTCATCCCCCAGACGAAGGAGCCTTTCTTCTTTACAAAGGTTTCCTTGTCGAACTGCTCCTCGGCTTTTATGTCCTTGCCCACATCAGACCATTTCCAACTCATCTTGGTTGCCTGTCCCTTGGCGAATACCGGGATGTGACAGGTCTGGCAGGCGACCGTAGCTAGGTGTCTGTTCAGGATCTTGCCGTTCCTGGCCTTCTGGTGCGGTGCCTTTGCACCGGTGTGGCACTGTTCACAGTTCACGCGGGAATCATAGTGGGCCATCATGCTGGAGGCGCCGCCGATCTTGTGCTCCCTGGTAACATGGCAGGCCTGGCAGGCCATGTCCTGACCGCCGCTCGCCTTGGTACCCATATGCACGTCCTGTTTTCTGTCCGGTTTTTCCATGGTGGAATCGAGGCCGGCATGTTTGACGGCGTCGGCGCCGCCGCCGAAGAAATGGCAATAACCGCAGTTTCTGCGGGTGGGAAGGCCTACACTCTTGGCGGCCAGATCGAGGTCCATAACGCCTTTATCCATAGCTTTCGTGTCGACGATACATGCTTCCGACGACCTTTGGTAGTTCCCCTTGAGGGCATGGCAAACCAAACAGTCGACGTTCTCTTTTTTAGTAAAGTCATAATTGGTGCGGGTCCAGCCGTATCCGGCGTGGCACTTGCCGCAGGATTCGTGTACCAGGCCGTCCTTCCCCCCCTGGATCGAGGTACAAAAGGCGTTGATCATATTGGCTTTACCGTACTCTTTCTTGCTCTTTTCCAAACCCTTGACATGGTTGGGGGTGCCTTTCCATGTCCAGTGGCTGGTCTTCATGAAGCCGGCAGCTTCTTTCTCGTGGCATTCAATGCAGACCTTGGTAACTTCCGGCCCGGTTTTGAAAGGTCCTTTAAGAAATTCCGCATGGTCCTGTCCCGCAAAGGCCTGGAATGCGAACATAACCAACACTGAGACCAGTAAAGACATCATCCTGCTGCTGTTTTTCATAACCTGCTCCTTATTAATATTTTTTGCTGTTCCCAGTCGGAAAGCAGTCTTTGAATATAGTTTACGTAATATATTTATTATTGCATATTATTTCCCCTAATAACGGCGTATCCCTGTTACGAGATACGCCGTACCGGAATGGGCCGTTACAGACATAAAGGTGTTACGGCATTCAGAAGCGTCTTTGCGGGCATGATAGCAGCCGCCTGAAAGATGTTAACCTTAGCACCCGGCCGTCTTTTTGAACATCTTGCTGATATTCTTGCCACCTTCTGATTCGTATTTGGTACGGACTTCATCACCTTCCACGATGCGCTTGTCCTTGAACTTGTCGAGGGTAAGATCATCCTTAATAGTGATCGTGACCAAAGCTTCCGTCTTGCTGTCTTTTAATACTGCTGTGGCAGACTTACCGTCAGCCGCAAGCTCTATTTTTGTAATTGCACCTGTCATTTTGAGTTCTTCCGCACTGGCTGTTCTAACCACGGCGAGCGAAGAAAAGAGTACAAGTGCCATGACCATTACAATTGAAAGTGCTTTTTTCATTGTGGGTTCTCCTTTGTTAAATTGCGTAAAATGAGCTTGGCAGACAGTTTTCCATATTCCATCTGCCGGTCAAAGGACTGTCGGGGAGTCCGCTTAGACTCCCCGACATACCGCTGCATCTAGAACTTTACTTCGAATGTTGCATAAACATCATGTGCATTCTTCACGGGTGCCAACATCAACACGTCCGTCGACTTGATTTCAGAAATCTTCACAGGAGCGCCGACCCAGTTGTTGCTGCCGGTATACTCGAAATCATAATACTGGTAGCCGATCCTGAAGAAGGTCTTGCTCAAGTATGAGGAGATCGGTTTGAGGTTGAGTTCCTGAATGATATAGGGCTCATAGACATTGCCACGTGTGCCTATTTTGCTGGTCCACATATCGTCTGCCGCCGGACTGAAGGTAATCCAATCTTTTGAGCCGTGGTTAAACTCGAACCCAATCTTGGTTTTGGAGGGGAGGTCATAGCGGAAACCTGCGTGTACAGCCCAACCGGTCCTGTCAACAGGGGCCTCAGGCGCAAAGAATGCACCGGTTTCCAGTCCCTGGAACCCAGCCTGCCCTGAAACATTGCCGTTGGGATGTGTGATGCTCATAGCAACATCGGTGAAGATATTCAGGTTACCCGGACCAACATTCTTGGGGGTGCTCATAACACCGCCGCCGGCCCAGTCAATACTACCCAGGTTGGTAGAAGGGGCGGTGTTGCCGAATGCAGTGTTTTGCATGACCGGGAAGTCGAAGATGTTGAAGGCGTGGTCCCACAGGAGCCAGACGCGCAGCGGATCGGTATCGATCGGGACTATCGTGACACCGAAAAAGTCAGTGTCCTTAACGTTGTTGGTGGGCGTCTTGATGCCGCTGTCGAAGCCGCGGCCACCGCAGAGCTTGGCGTAGGCTCCTGGGAGGGCATCGATATCGGGGGCATAGCCGATGGCAAAGCCGTCGAAGGCGTAATCGATCAGCATCGCGGGAGTGCCCCCGTTGCCGGGACGCTCGTTATTGAGCTTGAGGTTGGTGGGGGCACCGTCGGTGGAGGGACGGCGTCCGATCGAAATCCAAGCAGGCTGATCGGCGATGTTGCTCCACGTGGCGTAGGCGCGGTCTACGTTCAGCAGGCTGCTCGATGGGATATGGCTGAGGGTGCCGTCAAAAACGCCGACGCGGTCGGCGAAGTAGTTGCCGGTTACCTGGGAATCGTCCTCGGAGCCGGTGGATTTGTACATGAGGAGCCGGGCATTGACCGTCACGTCCTTAGTGGCCTTGGCATGCAGGTCGAGACCGAACCTGTTGGTGAAAAGGGTTTCGTTTTTAGGCTTGTATGCGTCGACAGCCCCCAGAGGGGCAAGCGTCGGTAATCCGGCGACGAAGGGGTTTGCCGGATTTAAAAAGGCCTTCGCGCCGGCATACGTGTTTGTTGCTTTCATCGTATTGCCAAACGCAATGAACCCGTTGAGCGCCGCTCCTGCCGAGATTCCGGATCCAGGAGGAAAAAATGCGCTGTCTGCGGTAGGGTTTGCAAATGCCGCAGTTTGAAGTGCCTGGCCGACATTTCCGAACATCTTATTGGGATCTGTGTATGCGACCGTCTGCCCATACAGCGAATCAACCCGGGCACGGTACTCGCCGCCGATAGTCAGCCATTTGCCGATTGACTTGTCCTCGACCTTCTTGACCGAGCCCTTGAGATCGGCGACCTCCTTGCTCAGCTTGTCGATCTTCAGCTGCAGATCTTCGTCCGCCGCATTCGCTGCCAACGGCACCATCATTCCCAACATAAGAGTTACCGCGATTTTTCTGATGGACTTCTTTTTCATGCTGCCTCCTTCTACAAAGAATTGGCTGTCATGGCATTGGAACATGCAAACATAACTCCAGATATATGAGTATTAAATTATATAAAACAACATTCAATCTAACTATATTGTTTTACGTATGTTTAAAATGTAAAAAAAATCCCGTTCAAAAAAATAGAATGGGATTCTAAATATTTTACAGTTATTTGGCGTAAATGGCCCGGTGAAATGACAAGTATTCAGTCAAAAGGCCGATACCGCTTCCGTCAGCGCAGGATTGGAAAGCCGTTCCGATACCAGCCGACAATGCCGTCGGTCATGTTATACACATCCTTATATCCCTGCTGAGCCAGAAAACCTGCCACCGGCTTTGACCGGGAACCGACGGCACAATACACGACAATGGTCTTGTTTTTCGGCACCTCACGGATTCTGCGTTCAAACTCGCCGATCGGGATCAGAACCGAGCCTGCCAGCCTGCCCTGGCTGTACTCCTGAGGCGTCCGCACATCCAGCAAATACACATTTTTATTCGTATCGAGCAGCGTCCTGGCTTCACGAGCCGAAATGTTTTTCTCGGCAGCCCAGACCTGAGTCACAATAGCCAACATCAGCAGCAGCACCGGCACAATTCTTTTCATCCTGTCCACAGCTCCTTTCAAATGGTTTGTATTTCAGACTTCCAATGTATAGCCAACCATCGCCACCTGAAACTCCTTCGGCAGCTCCCGCGACAGCCGCGCTGAAGCGGCAAAACCGGTGCAGTGGCCGGCGGCCAGCTTCTTTATTCCCAGACGCCTGATGGCGTCAACGGTCATCCCGATTTGCTCCTGACTGCAAAATCCGAGGTGCGTTCCGCCGATTACGGCATGAATATCCCGTCTGCCGGTCATATATGCAACGTGCTCCACCGTATTGACCAGCCCGGCATGGCAGCAGCCCAGGATGAGGACCAGCCCCCGGTCCGTCTCCAGCAGCAGCGACTGATCATCCTGAGTGATATCAGGCTCCTGGCCGGTGCAGTCACAATACAGCCCCTGGTCACCGGTCTCAAAATCGGTTACACGCGGCACCTCACCGGTCAGGTACACCCCGGGGGCTATCGCACGGAACTCCTTCGAAAAATTGAACAGGGCACCTGCCGCCTCCAGCTCCTCACGACCGGCAGGGATGGCGATGGAATAACAATCCCCGGTATCCTTGACCCGGAACCGGGGTCTGAAAACAGAGGGGTGACAGTAGACCTGTTTCGTACCACACTCGTCCAGCAACGGTTTAAGACCGCCGCTGTGGTCAAAGTGTCCGTGTGAGAGCACCACCTGTTTAACGTTGGCCAAGTTCTTGTTCATACGCCGGGCGTTGTGCAGCAGGGTCAACCCCTGGCCGGTGTCAAACAGCAGCGGGTCTCCGTGTGACGGTTCGATCAGCGCGGAAAAGCCATGCTCTCCAAGAGTGCCGGAGAGCGGGCCGACCGAGTTCTCACAGAGTACCGTGACGCGGAAGGTCATTTGCAGCAGTCGCTCTTCGGAAAACGCGGCACACCCATTTTCCGCAGGATGTTGAACATCGGACAGAACTGGGTGAAGCCGGACTGAAACAGGTTCAAGCCGACAAAGCCGGTGAACCAGAGCCAGTTGGGGGAATGGAAATGAGCCAGCAGCAGCGAGATCAGAACAAACGATCCGGCCACGATGCGCACGATGCGCTCGATGTAGAATTCTTCTTTCATTGATGTTTCTCCTTCTTGGTGTAGGCGCGCGGTCTATGACCCGCCCTGTTGCAATATTTAACATTTTTGTTATTCCGACAAGGGCGGGTCTAAGACCGCGCCCCTACGATTATTGTGACAACATCTCCGCGACCTTCCCGGCAACCTCTCCGGTCAACATCGGGCAGACCCCCTTGTGTGTCTGGCGGATGGTCGTGCAGCAGGTCACGCCGTACTTCTCCTTGAACCAGACATGCAGCTCTTTGGTAAGCCTGGCAGTCTCCTTCTTGTCCGCCAGAACCAGTCCGAGGGCGACGGTGCCGCCCGAAAGCGCGCCGCAAATGCACCCGGTCCCGGAACCACCGCCAAAACCGGCTACGGTGCCGACAATCGACTCGGGCAGGTCAGCGGCGAAATGCCTCCGCACGGCCTCCAGTACCGCTTCCGCACAATGATATTTTCCCGAGCGGTAAAGCTCCTCGGCTTCCGCCCTGCATTCTTCAGCCAGCTTGATTCCTTCCAACAATGGTTTTGCTTTTTTCGACCAGAACATGAAAACCTCTTTTACATGGATATACAGGATAGACAGGATAATAACGGAATATAATCCTGCATATCCTGTTCATCCATGTCAATTATGTTTTTTGTTGCTTGTAATTCCTTTCTTTCCAGTTTTGAACGAGGTAATACAGGATCGGTATCGTCACGCGCGACAGGGTCGTAGAGGCGATCTCCCCGCACATCATCGCGATCGCCAGTCCCTGGAAGATCGGATCGAAGACGATCACGAAGCTCCCCACCACCACCGCCGCACCGGTCAGCAGCATCGGGCGGAAGCGGACCGCCCCGGCCTCGATGATAGCCTCGTCCAGCGGCATCCCCTCGCGGCGCTTCATCTCGGCGAAGTCGATCAGGATGATCGAGTTGCGCACGATGATGCCGGCCAGGGCGATGAAGCCGATCATCGACGTCGCGGTAAAGAAGGCTCCGAACAGCGCATGCCCCGGCAGGATGCCGATCAGCGTCAGCGGGATAGGGGCCATGATAACGAGCGGCGTGGAGAAATCCTTGAACCAGGCCACCACGAGGATATAGATCAGCACCATGACCGCGCCGAAGGCGACGCCTAAGTCGCGGAACACCTCGTAGGTGATGTGCCACTCGCCGTCCCACTTCATGCCGATGTGCTCTTCGCTCCAGGGCTGCCGAGACGCCAGCACCTCGATCTTCCGGCCGTCCGGCGTCGGAATCGCGGCGATTTCCTTGCTCATCTTCAGAATCGCATAGACCGGCGCCTCGATCTGGCCCGCCACATCGGCGGTCACGTACACCACGTTCTTGAGGTTCTTGCGGTAAAGGGTTTTTTCCTCGTTGCCGGCAGTGACGCGTACCAGCTGGGAGAGCGGCACGTTCCCTTTCGGTCCGGGAACATAGACCGATGAGAGAGCGGCGGCTGAACTCCGCTGGCCGGCCGGGAGACGCAGGTTGATCGACACCGGCTCTTTTTCCTTCGGCAGATGGAGAAGCCCGGCATTTTCTCCTTCGAGGGCGATGCGCAGACTCTTCGCAACGTCTTCGACAGCAACGCCGGAAAGGGCCGCCTTCTCCTGGTCAACGGCAAAGGTCAGCTTCGCCTGGTCATCTTCGCGGTACCAGTCGACATCGACGACGCCGAGAGTTTTGGCGAGGATCGCCTTGACGTTTGCGGCGACGCCGGCCCGCGAGGCGTCATCCGGGCCGTAGACTTCGGCGACCAGGGTTGCCAGCACCGGCGGACCGGGAGGAATCTCGGCCACCTTGACCCGGGCGCCGTATCGGTCGGCAATCGCCTTGACTAGCGGCCTGATGCGCTTGGCGATGGCGTGGGACTGGTCGGTGCGCTCATCCTTCGGGAGCAGGTTGACCTGAATATCGGCCAGCCCGGCCCCCTTGCGCAGGTAGTAATGGCGCACCAGGCCGTTGAAATTGAACGGGGCGCTGGTGCCGACATAGATCTGGAAGTCGGTCACTTCCGGCACAGTGCGCAGCGCATCACCCATCTCGCGGGTCATGCGGGCGGTCTGCTCCAGCGGCGTGCCGTCCGGAGCGTCGATGATCACCTGCAACTCGTTCTTGTTGTCGAACGGCAGCATCTTGACCGTGACCGCCTTGAAGTAGATCAGCGAGCAGGAGAGGAGCAACAGGACGACGACGCTGGCCAGAAAGCCGTAGCGCAGGCGCTTCTCGTGGATCAGGCGCCCCATCCAGCGGCGGTAAAATGCCGTCAGTCTGGAATCTTCCGGCGCCTCGCTTGTGCCGTGGTGCGATTCCCCCTTCATGAAACGAAAGGCAAAATAGGGGGTAACGATGAAGGCGATCAGCATCGAGAAGAGCATCGCCATGCTCGCGCCGACCGGGATCGGTCGCATGTAGGGGCCCATCAGGCCGCCGACGAACCCCATCGGCAGAATCGAGGCGATGACGGCAAAGGTGGCCAGCACCGTCGGGTTGCCGATTTCGTCCACCGCTTGAATCGCGGCATCGAGCGGTTTCATGACCGTTGTCGTGAAATAGCGGTGGATGTTCTCGACCACCACGATAGCGTCGTCCACCAGAATCCCGATCGAGAAAATCAGGGCAAAGAGCGTGATGCGGTTCAACGTATAGCCGATCAGGTAGAAGATCAGCATCGTCAGCGCCAGGGTGACCGGAATGGCGATGGCCGCCACCGCACCGGCGCGCCACCCCATGAACAGCGCGATCAGGATCGTAACCGAGATGGCAGCCAGGAACATATGAAAGAGCAGTTCGTTGTTCTTTTCCCGGGCGGTTTCACCGTAGTTGCGGGTAACCGTCACCTGCACGTCGGAGGGGATCGTTTTGCCTTTCAGCGCTTCAATTTTCCTGACCAGGTCCTCGGCTACCCAGGTGGCGTTGGCTCCCTTGCGCTTGGCGATGGAAATCGTTACCGCAGGGCAATCGACCTTCCGGTTGATTGCCCCTGCATGTGCCGCCGGCCCGATTCCCATGAAGACGTAATCCACAGGTTCGCTGAGAGCGTCCTCCACCTTGGCCACGTCGGACAGGTACACCGGTTTGCCGCCATAAACGGTGACAACCAGCCGTTTGACTCCCTCTACAGAATTGAGGAAGCCGCCGGTATCGACGAGCATCTCTCTGTTGCCGCTGGAAAAGCTGCCGGACGGCAGCGAAGCGTTACCTCTGTGCAATGCAGCCGCCACCTGCAGCGGCGACACTCCATATCCGGCAAGACGCGGGGCATCCAGAGTCACCCGCAGTTGCCGGGAGAGTCCTCCGGTGATGGTTGTTTCGGCGCTGTTCTCGCTCTTTTTCAGTTCGTCGGCTACTTCACGCGCCAGCGTCCTGAGCGTGCCGTGATCGTACCGCTCCGACCAGAGCGTCAGGGCCAGGATCGGCACATCGTCGATCGATTTGGGCACCACCAGCGGCTCGGCCGCGCCGGGGGGAAGCAGGGTTCGGTTGCTCATGACCTTGTTGTAGAGTTTGACCAGCGACTCTTCCATCGGCTGGCCGACGAGGAAGCGTACCGTGATGACGCCCATGCCGGGACGGCTCATCGAATAGAGGTATTCAACCCCCTTGATTTCCCACAGCTTGGCCTCAAACGGCTTGACCACCCGTTCCTGAACCTCTTGCGGAGACGAGCCGGGCAGCGGGAGGTAGATATCTACCATCGGCACGACAATCTGCGGCTCCTCCTCGCGGGGAGTCATCTTGACGGCGAAGAGGCCGAGCAGCAGCGAAGCCCCGACGATCAGCGGGGTCAGCTTGGAATTGATGAAGGTGCGGGCGATCTTTCCGGCAAAACCGAGCTTATCCATGGTCTATTCTACCCGTGCCCCTTCGGTGATCTTTTCGACACCAACGGCAACCACACGATCACCCGCGGACAGCCCGGAAAGAATTTCCACCCGTTCACCGGTCTCCCGGCCGACCTTGACGATCCGCATCCGGGCGCTGTTCTCGCGGTCCACGGTCCAGACCGAGGTCAATGCGCCGCGTTCAACCACGGCTTTTTTCGGTACGGTAATACCGGTTACCGTTGATCCGAGAGGGATCGCGCCGCGGCCGAACATGCCCGATTTCAGCCCCTTCCGGTTCAGGGCGATCTTGGCTACAAAGGTACGGCTGCCGGGATCGGCGGTCGGCACGACCTCGGCGATCCTGGCGGCAAAAGAGCTGCCGGCAGCATCCAGAGTCACCTGCAGCGGAGAGCCCGGCTTGACCCTGGTCGCCACGTTTTCCGGCAGCGCCAGCTCCAGCTGATAACTCCCTTCATCCTCTATCGTCATCAACGGCTGGCCGGGGAAAACCGTGGCGCCGAGATCCGCCTGTTTGCTGGCGATAATTCCGGAGATCGGGGCGACGATGCGGGTATAGCCGGACATCGTGGTGGAGGCCTTCGCGCCCTCCTGGGCCTGTTTGAGCCTCGCTTCGGCACGCGCAACACCCTGAATAGCCACATCTTTTTCGGTCTGCCTGACATCGAATTCCTGACGGCTGACCGCCTGCTCTTTGAAGAGGTTGTTGTAGCGATCAAAGGTCGTATCGGCCAGTTTTTTTCGCGACATCGCTTCGTCCACCCCGCGGCGGGCCTCATCAATGGCGGCGGTTGCACCGGCTGCCGTGGCCTGATTCTCCTGGGCATCCAGCTGCGCCAGCAGCTGTCCCTTGCGCACCCGGTCACCTTCACGGACGCGAAGAACGCTGATGCTCCCCGGAATGCGGGTCGAAACTACGGCACTGGTGCGCGCACGCACGCTCCCGACGACGTCCAGCAGCTCCGGTACCGCAACAAGCTTGACGACCTCCAGGGACGCACCCTTGACTACCGCTGCCGGTGCGGTTTCGGCTCTGCCCGCTTCATGCTTCTCGGAACACCCGGCCGCGGAGAGTGCGGCGGTCAGCAGGATCGTTACCGGCAGTATATAGTTTCTCATTTCAGCATCTCCTTCACAAATGTTCCCGTCATGTAATAAACCCGGCCGCCTGCCAGGGCATACCCCGCCTCGGCTTCCACCAGATTTGCCCTGGCCTGATTAAGCGCCGTCTGGGCGTCAAGCAGTTCAACCATCGTCGCCAGCGTATTTTCAAAGCGTTTTGTCAGGAGCCTGACCGTCTCCTCGGCATCCAGGACCGAGTGCCTGGCCACTTCAAGACGTTTGCCCACTTCATCACGCCGGACGTAACTTTCCCGAAGCTGATATCTGACATCTTTCGTCGCCGATTCCAGCATCTCGCGGGCGGCCGACTGGCCGGAAAGCGCCCGCTTTCGCTCGCTGCCGCGCCGGAACCCGTCAAACAGCTGCCATTTAAGTGAAACACCCGCGCTCCAGGCATCGTTATCCGCGCTGAAGGGGGCATCCTTGGCGTGCAACTGGTATGAGGCAAACGCTCCCACGCTGGGCAGATACTCGCTGCGGGCAAGCCTGAGCGCAGCGTCGGACTTTTCAATATCGGCATGTGACAGCTTCATTTCGACCCGGCTTTCGAGAGTTTCCTTCAGTACCTGATCGCTCATGGCGGGAACAGTGACGCTGTCAAGAGAAGCCGAGACCTCATAATTATTGTCATCGGGGAGGCCGATCAGCATTGCCAGCTTCATCCGGGCCAGCGCCAGGTCGTTGTAGACGGAGATATGCTGCTGTTCAATCATGGAGAGGTGGGTGCGGGCCCGCAGCTCGTCCGATCTGAGACCGACTCCGGCGGATGTCCTGACCGCTGCCAGCCGCATGTTTTCCCTGGCGTCGGCAACGGCCTTATCGGCCGCCCCCAGACGGGCCTCGGCCTTCTGCACCTCAAGATACGTATGAAAAACCTGAAAGGCGATACCCTGGCGGGCCGCTTCCAGCTCCAGCCCCGATTTCTGCGCATCCTTGACGGCCAGCTCTTTGAGCGGAGAAAGGGAGGGAACGTACAGCGGCTGCTGAAGCGTCACGGCGGTCTTGAAGTCATGCTGTGCGGAGGGGTTGTTGAGGTTGCTGATTACAAAATCATTCGATGTAAAGCGTCCCTCATCGAGCTTCATCATAAACGTACTGGTCGGCGAGTTCGATGCAGTCAGGGTTTCCTCAAATGACACGGCGGGGAAATAGCGGGAATCGGCGCTCTCGATCCCCTGACCGACGGCCTGGGAAGTATAGCGGGCCGCCTTGATCCGGCTGTTGTTTTCAAGGGCCATGCTCATCGCATCCCTGAGCGACAGCTTCAACGTCTCGGCACCGGCAGAGGCGACCGAAAGCAGTAAAACCGCACATATAACTGATAGACGGGTCATATTTCCTCCACACATTTATAATATTCATATATATATAAAAAGCTGAATATGTCAATATCTATTTTCATTCCATACAGGGTGAAAGCGTAGCAGACAACAGGAAGGTAAACGCCACCCAACGTGGCCCGATCCGCCAGGTTAAGGCATGAACCCGCGTTGCCCGAGCTGCGGAACAAATGTGTTAATGGTATTTTAGCGGAGGTTCTTTGCGGCCAGCCGGAACCTTGTGGGGATATTAAGCAGGATATATATTCGGGAATTCCGTGCCGTGATTTGGCCAGGGCCGTCGACCGCTCATCTCAAACAGGCCACGATCCCGTTCCTTGATTTGACGTTCATTTTTTTCATTATATTCTTGATATGATCTTTAACCGTATATTCGGAAATAAACATTTGCTCTGATATTTCCCTGTTTGCAAAACCGGAACAGACCAGTTTCAATACATCCGTTTCTCTCCTGGACAGGCTGAATTCATGCTTGGCGCTATCCAGGTCGACCTCATGCCGATCTATTATCTTCTCAATCAGGACCACAATGTGGCTTGAGCGGCACTCCTCGCCAAGATGTCCGACAAAAAAAGCCCGCAGCGAATAGACGGCACCTCTTTCGCTTACCATTAAACGCGTCGGGTTATACATTCCCGGACCGTTGTCATTGTAATCTGGTGATTCCTTCAACTCTTCACATACATCCCTGATTTCGGCAAGCAGGTATGAAGGATGCTCATCACCCGCCGCCAGATAGTCCTTAAAACCGAGCAGCAAGACGTCTGCCTGCTCATTCATAAATTGAAGGGTACCCGAAGAATCGAAGACCAGTGTCCCGGGAATTGCACGCCTTCTTATAATATCAGTCAGATTTTTCATACGGCAATTTTAGGTTCATCCCCAGCAAATAGCAATTAGTTAATATTTACATAAAAACCCCACTTTCGAGGGATTGTATCGCATTGCTTCCGGTATATATTTACCAAAACATAAATGTTTACAATATTCTGATTTCGGAAGTGAAGGGAGGGAACATGAGAACGCTTATTTTATCGGTATCGGTGGTATTATCACTCCTCGCGACGGCTCCGGCACAGGCGGCAAACAACATCTGCGCGGCAGACGCCAGAATAGCACCCGCAAACACCGATATAACCTTGAATAACGGTATACCGGTCACTGTGAAACTTAATGGCACACCCTCTTTACCCGGAAATGCGACCTCTTACTCCTGGGTGCAGACAGGGGGGCCAACCGTTACACTCAGCAGCTCAACTGACAGCCAGCCAACTTTTACAACCCCGGATGTCGGGGCGTCAGGAGCAGCCCTGACGTTCCGGTTGACGGTCACGGGGTGTGACCCCTCACAATCAAGCAGCGCGACCACCACGGTTAATATAAAAAACAGTGCCGCCAATCAGGCCCCGGTTGCCGCTGCCACCGTGACACCAGCCAGTATATACGAGGGTACGTTTGTGACCCTGGACGGTACTACATCCACCGACCCGGACGGCAATACGCTCACCTACAGCTGGACACAGGTCAGCGGCCCGGCTGTGACCTTTATAAGCAACTCCGGCGGCATTGCGACATTTAACGCCCCTACCGATGTTCCCTACCCCGGTGGCGTGTCGCTGACTTTCAGGCTGGCCGTCTCGGACGGATTCCTGACCGTCTCAACCGATAAGATTGTCAATGTGCAATGGGTCAATGACCCGCCGGTAGCCAGGCTGTCATGTCCATCGACGGTAAATGAACGCGAGGAGCTCACTTTGAACGGACTCGCCTCAAGCGACAGCGATGACGGTATCGCTTCCTATGTCTGGACTCAGTTGCTGGGCGTTCCTAATGCAGTTCTCCCCGAGTATGATCCGGCAACCGCTTCCAGCATAAAATTTACCGCGCCAACCCTTACCTCCAGCGACGACAGCATGACATTCAAGCTGGTGGTAACGGACAGTCATGCTCTCTCCGACAGCGCGGAGTGCACCGTAAAGGTTCTGGACGTAACGAAGCCGGAGATCTCTGCTCTGCCTGCCGATATTCTTGCCGAAGCGACGGCAGCTTCAGGGGCAGCCGTAATATTCAGCAGCCCCGTCGCGGTTGACAATGTGGATGGCGCACTGAATGTCACCTGTATACCGGCATCCGGCGCCACATTTGCAATAGGTACAACTATTGTGACTTGCAGCGCCGCCGACAAGGCAGGCAATAAGGCTTCTGCAGGCTTCACCGTTACCGTGAGGGACACCACCCCACCCGCAGTAACGGCTCCATCTGCCGTTACCAAGGAAGCAACGGGACCGACAACCCCGGTAACATTCGGTACAGCGGCAGCGACTGACGCTGTGGGGGTAGTTTCCCTGACGAATGACGCCCCGGCCGCATTCCCGGTGGGCATCACGATAATTACCTGGACAGCCAGGGACGCGGCAGGCAACACCGGCACGGCGACGCAATCTATTACCGTTACGGACACCACCGCGCCGACTTTCAACAACTTACGAACAACCTCCACCCTCGCCACCTCTGTATCCGGCGCAGCGGTAACCTTTGCTCCCACGGCAACCGACCTGGTTGACGGCAATGTCGGCGTAACCTGCACACCGGCATCGGGCAGCACCTTTGCAATAGGTACAACCATTGTGACTTGCAGCGCCACGGATGCACACAGCAACACTGCCAAGGCTGATTTTAACGTCACCGTGAATTATGGTTTTAATGGCCTGCTTTCACCGTACGATTCCGGCAAGACATACAAGATCAAGAGCGCTATCCCCATCAAATGGCAGTATACCTCCAGCACCGGGGCAGTTCTGCCGAGTTCGACGGCAAAACCGGCCGTTATGGTCTATCTGGTCAGCAGCGGAGTAGATTCCCAAGACGCAATCGCCTTGGATGATGCCGGGAATAGCGGCTATCAATACGACGGCACAACCAACACCTGGCAGTTCAACTGGAAAACAACCGGACTCGCCGCAGGCACCTATGACGTTTATATCCAGAGCGGTGTCACAGGTCAGAAAAACGGCCCATTCAAGGTGCAATTGTCAAAGTAGCAACCTCTCAGTTTAGATCGGCACATTAAAAAGAGGCGGGGCTTAGGCCCCGCCTCTGCTGTTTCAGGATATTATGCGAAAGGGGATAACACCTGATGCGTTATCCCCTCTTGTGAAGCCGGTGCATGAGATTACGGCAGGCTATTTTTTCATGTTCTGGCGCTGTTCCTGAACCTCGACTTTGACGCATCGAAACCGTTCCCGTCAACATTTGCGCCGATAGGCACCGTGGCAACTACCTTGCCGGCCTTTAAGTCCAAAATTGTCATCACCTTGTTATGGCACCCGGAAAAAACCCTGCCATGCTCTGAATCCAGCCCCAGCCCCGTCGGCTCTTTACAAGGCTTATTTGGCTGTCCCCTCTGCGTTCTCCTCCATCTCCATTACCATCCCCTGTTGAGGGAGGGGCAGGGACACTTGTCGCCATCCGCCCATTGTTTCAGCGGATTGGCGATCTTGCCCCGCCTGGCGTGGTAGATGTCGAATTCGGTTTTGCCTTTTCCTGCCGGCCGGATCTCGGCCACCAGCGCAAAAAGCCCTTCCTGCGGCGCCCCGGTCATCGGTTTGTCATTATACTCTTCCTGAAGCGAAAGCGTCGTCACGTTGGTACCGTTTTTTTCAACTTTCGCCCGGAAAGTCGTCGAGCCTCCTACCTCTCGCAACGAGTAGTTCGGCGGATCTACGACCCGTATGTTGAGACATTTCTCGGAGAACTTCTTGACATCGGTAACAACCGCTTTAGACGGGCGGTTGATGGTGAAATGCTCTGCCTTGCCGAACACTCTGGCATCTTTGTACATGGTGACAAACTCTTGCCGGTTTTGGGGAACACCGATGGCACAACCGGCGAATATGGGAAAAAGAAACAAGAAGGAAAGAGTACGAAATAATCCGGCCATGAATGTCTCCTGGTGTCGATTGGGCTTAAACGTAAAGCAGGGCATGTAATAAATAGTTGTCCCTTTTATTCTCCCCCTTTATTCCTACTTGCTGTTATTCAGATAATATTCCAGGGTCTCCGGGGAGAATCCGGACATCTTGTTTGAGCCGATGATTATCAACGGCACGCCCCTACCGCCTAGATCCTTGTGCCGCTTATTGGCGGCGCTGTCCTTTTCTATATCGTAAGCCACATAGGGGATGCCCTTGCTCTTCATGTAACTCTGAGCCTTTTTGCAGTAGCCGCACCAATCGGTTACGTACATTTCCACAGTGCCAGTGAAGGGCTCTTTTCTGGGTGGTGAGGGCTGTGATGACGGCTCGGAGACGTTTTTGCCGCTGCGTGTTACAGGTGCTGGCTGGAAAGGGGGCGCGGGAGCGAAGTCGCTGTCGTCGTAGACCTTCACCTTTTTGTGCTTCTTGGATGCAGGAGGAGGCGAGTCCTTAAAGGTAATCACGCCGTATTCGTCAACCCATTGGTACATTTCTGCCCATGCCGGTGAAAAGGCCAAAAACAGGGTAATGACGGCAAGTAATGTTTTTATAGACATTCTCACTCCTGTGTGGTTTGAATTTTCCCTTTTGCTCAACGGGCCAGCCGTTGACCTGCCGGGTTTTCGGGCAGGTCCAATGGTTGGGTTAGGCGACGTTGTATTCGTCCATCTGTTCATGGTGAGTCAGCCACGTGCCACTTGGGAGACAGCAAAACTGTCTTCCAGCATCTGAAACCGGACAATCTCGCCATTGGCGACGGTGAGCACGATGGCGAAGTCCGTCGTGACGACCTTGCCGTTTCGCTTGAGCTTTGATGCAAGCGACCCAAGTATCACCGCTCGGTTATCGCCGGCTAGAATGTCGTGAACCTCGAAATTGATCCGCTCGATCATGGCGCGCGAGTCACGAACGAAATCGGTGATGGCGGCTCTACCTGACTTGTGGCCGATCCAAGGTAGGACGCCGATATCGCCCGCTATCTCCCACTCCAAAGTCTCGCTGAACAGCTTGGCGATTTCGGCCGGTTCCGCGCCGCTGCCCATGCGGCCAAGGAACTCCTGCGCAAGATGAAGGGTTTCGTTCTGACTCATGGGTATCTCCTGTTTTGTATGTATGCGTGCCGCCGCCTAACGGCTCGGGAGATCACCTGACGCTTCATGGTCAGGTGCATCTCCCTTGTTATGCTGCTCGTCTTATATGAGTAACGAGACGCCAATAAAAAACAGCCTCAATTGCAATAATCGAAATTGAAGTTCCCCATTCCAGTTGAAACTTGCTAGTTCCGGCCATTTCTAATACACCAGTAACCACCCCAACGACGAGGCCAGCAACCATGACCTTGATCAGAAGAGGGAAGGAAAGTAAAACTGCTTTCTCAATAAAGCGAGTTCCCGTACCACCACCATTTGCCTTGAACGCCGCATTAATCCCTATGATTGTGATGAGTAGTGTTACTAGCGACTCAGTAACCAAAGCTTGCATGTTCTCGGGAGGCTGCAAGATTGCGAGAGAGGAGCAAATGGTTGTAAGGACTGCAGTCCCCATATAGTAATTCTTGAGGCCAGTTTCATTGATAGAGTTCCTTTTTAGGTCTTCCGCTAATAACTGTGACTTCCAAAAATACATCTGTCTCTCCTTAGAAAATGCATAACGGGGCTGAGGCTGACCCGCCTTCGGCGGGTCTTGCCGATGGTTGGCGTTACGTGCATGCCTTCAAAGTTGTCAACATCTCAATACAGGACATACTGCATCCCCGGCGAAGCCGAGGTCCCCGACGGTCCTTTTGTTTTCACCCGCTCTATCTGTGCTGATATGTACCCATCCAGGGCAGCAGTCGGCTTCACCAACAAAGCTTTGGCGGTCTCATATCCCGCTATAGCCTCGTCAGTCTTTCCCAAAATCTCACAGGAGGCCGCGTACCTGAAATGCGCCACAAAACTTTCGGGAAACATTCTCGTGGCCTCGGCGAACTTGGAAACCATGGACGCGGGGTCACCCAGACGAAGTTCCTCTTTTGCTTCCTTGAACAGCCGGTGCAGTTTAGAATTCGTGCGAGCGTCAGTCGCTACCTTTTCATGATAGGTATATTCGAATTCACCACGCCGCTTTCCCAGGAAGAACGACCATATTATCGCCTGGTCCAGGAAGAAAAATATCTCAGGAAAAACAAAATAGCACCACGGGCCAACATTCACGCCCAGTGCAAGGAGCGCTGCCATGAAAAACTGAAAAAAGAATAACCCAATCAAAGCGCCGGTTCCGGTTGCTAGCGCCGAGTTGATAAACCAGAAATAAATGTAGTATCTGCTAGGGATATCCACCGTCAGTCCTTTTCTTATTTCTCTCGCCAACGGCTTGAGGGTCTGCTGTGAGCGAAGCGAAAACAGCAGCACCCGAGTGTTAGGCACATTCCAGTGAGAGTTTCTCCGATAAATTATGTAAGCATTCAAGGTCGTCATTCCATAGTTTATTTAGGATCATTTTATCTCTAAGTTCATGGTATTCTTTTTCAGAATGAAGCACAGAAGCTGACGTTGCTGAATAAGGTGATGTTTGTTGGCATTCCAGCAAAAGACTCTGGACGTGACCAAGTAGGCGATTTTTTGATCGGGTTGAGCCATTGTCGATAAATCGTTCCAGCTTCTCTATCGCATCTCCAATTGAAGTTTGAAGAGCCTCTCCTATTTCAAATCGCTTCATTACTGCACGTTCATAGTTATTTAAATCTACAACTGAAATAGTATTTTCACCAATCTGGGATTTTCCACGAAATCTATAAAGCCTCAATTTCAAATGAACTTTTGGGTCCTCTCTGAATGGATCAACTATTGGCTCCAGTCTCACGTTATGCGTTCCTTTACTTACGTTGCAACGCTTGCAAGATGGTAGCAGGTTTTCCCATTCCATAACTTTATCTGGATTGCTACTTTTGTCCTCAAAATGTTCAACTTCCATGTACTTGCTTTCCTCGGACAGATCACATTCGCAATATGCACATTTATGATGACTTATTTCTAGTAATGCTTTTTTAAGATCATCAAGATGCCATACACTTGTACCATTAGCTTTGTATTCATCGGTGAGAATCTGCACGTTCACGGGATTCATAATCATAGGGGTGAAATATCGCTCTAACTTAATCAATTGCAGCCTCCTTGATGGCGGCTAACTGAAATTTCAAGAGTTTTCTTATCGCATTTTGTGGATGAAGCAACTGGTCTAGGTTGTAATAAATAGCATATGCTTTATCATATTCTTCTGATTCTATTGCCTTACTGAATTCATTAATTGTTGACATAAATATATCTGTTCTTGTGTCATGCATTCCCATTACGTCTATTAACACTTCCTCTATAGTCCATCCTTTAAAACCATAGTTGTTTTCTGGAAGTTGTCTAATTGCTGTTTTGTTGTCTAGGCATTCAAGTGCTATAATCTGTCTTGGTTCGGCACTTTGAATAACGTGTGGGCTATGTGTTGTAGATATAAATTGGACTTTTGGAAAAACATCAACAAGTACATTAGATATTTTCGATTGCCACTCAGGGTGCAAGTGTAGTTCTAATTCATCTATTAGAACAATACCGTCAAAATCATCGAATTTATATTTTGGATCAATAAACCTAAACTCAATTTCTTTCATAATTCCGAAGATCATGGAAATACATGATTTAAACCCTGAAGAAAGATACTCGTAGTAAATATCCCCAGTTGGAGCTGATATTATAATTTCATTTGTTGATGCATGAACTCTGCTAAAGCTAAAATCAGCATTAAGAAGAGAAAAGCTTTTTTTTGCTAATTCAAAGTTGTGCATTTGAGTTTCGTCTAAGGCACCAGGATGCGCCGAGTAGAGATATCTGTTGACGAACCAATTCTTGACATCCCCAAGACTTACGCCTTGTCTTGACTCATTCCAAATAATATGAACTTCTTTTTGAGTATCTCTACCAACTGCGTCTAGTGGTTGATAGTTAAATATTCTGGTTGTTTTCAAAGACAAAAGATGGTTGCCAAATTGGTGTAAACCTGTAATGTGGCCACTTGGTTTGTTAGGCTCAAATGTATTTATTTGGAACTCAATTTCTAACTCTTCTCCATTTGATTCTACTACTGCCCTAATTTTACTCAGTTCACTTCGGGCATTTTTTTTAAGAATGTTAGTTGGCCCGTGAGAAAATGCATGGGCAATGCATTCGATTATGGTCGTTTTGCCGATACCATTCGGTCCACAGATCAAATTCATTTGCGGCTCAAAACTCACATCAAGAGCGTCAATTCCTCCGACCCCAATAATCTCAAGTTTTTTAATTTTCAAGTATATCTCCTTTGCACTTTCTTCTGCCTAACTCATTGTTGATCAGATCCGGCCAACATGCCATCTGATCATTCGACATCGGAAATCCATAAAATGCTACTGTCGTAACTTACTGTATTAAAATGAAAGTCCTGTTGGCCAACATTCCGAATAAGTATGTTGGCCTGATCCGGCCATATCGCTGAAAAGCATGGGCTGGAAGAAGCGCTTCATTCAACCTCCCACAACCAAAACAAAAAAAGGCCGCCGGCCGGGGATAAACCCTGCGCTGCGGCCCTGAATCGCTATTTATTCCCAGTACAAGACATATCCCCATCCCGGTCATTACATAACAATCAACAAATGAACGCGGCTACACTATCGCCTAAACCGGGGGTTGTCAACGACGGAAGATTAGTTGCGGTAATGCTTTCCCAAGGTTTTTCAACCGGAAAGGCAATCTCACGCAACGACGCGACGACGCGACGAAATTCAATACTGAAAAAATGTAGATAATGCGAAACCCCGCACTTCATATTCTCCTTGCTCCTCGCGAACCAAGGGAGAGCCCGCAAAACATCCAGCTGTCCTGGCAAAAAATCCTTCGGCCATGCGGCCGAGGATTCTTGGTCTGAATTCGAATTTCCAATAGGCATAACGATGATTTCAAGTGAACGTCTCATGAAGGATTTCGAAATTCTATCCGTCAAGCCTACTTCACCTCAAGAAACCGCTTCAGAAGCTTCGCCCGCTCCTTTTCATGCTCTTCCGGCGAGATCGCCCCCCTGTCCGCCCTCTTCTTCAATATCTCCAACTGTTCCTCAATACGGCGGCGCTCGTCCGGCTGCTGAACCTGCGCTCCCCTCCCCTTGCGCTCCCGCAGGCGGGCAGCTTCCGACTTGATGTCGATCAGGTCCATCTTCAGCTCGGCGTTGCCCAGCCAGTGGGTGTAGGCCGCGTTCTGGTGATAGGCCCCCTTGACGGTCTTTGCCAGGTCGTACTTCTTCATCTTGAAAAACAGCCGCTCGATATGCGAGGTGTCCTCGTAGAGCATCTGGGCGTCGAGCACCAGCTTGTTGCCGGAGAGCGGATGCGGCGGGCGTTTGTCGGGCATCGGCGCCAGCACCGCCTCATCGTTCAGGGCGGCGATGATCCCTTCGGCCTCCTTCACAATGGCGCGGCTCTGGCTGCCCACCGCATCTCCGGCGGCAAGTTCTCTGGCGGCAAAGGCCGGGGCGTGGCAGTCGCCGCAGATCGCAAGCATCTCGGCGCGCCCCTTCTTGGCGGCGGCGGAAGCGAACGGTACACTGCCGGAAGTGACGGTCAGGCCACGTGAGACGTCATGGCTCCCCTTCGGCATGTGGCAAGCCTGGCAGTCGGGCCCCATCTTGCTCCCCAGAGTTGAGTAGAGCACGCCGTGGCGCGAGGTCTGCCACATCTCCCACTGGGGGTGGTCCGGCCCCATATGGCAGGGGGAACAGCTGGCCGGGTCGCGGACCAGACGCAGGTCGGTGGAGTGGGCGGCATGACAGGAGGCGCAGGAACTCTCCACCTGGTGACAGCGGTTGCAGCCTATTTCGCCCATCTCGCTGGACTGTTTCAGAAAGCGCGCGCACTGGATATCTGATTTGGGGACGCTGCTCCCCTCCTCGTGGCAGAAGCCACATTCGCGCGGGTCGCGCTTCTCCAGGTTGCGCGTGCAGCCCCAGCCGGAATGCAGCCCCATGCCGTGGCGGCTGGCAACATGCTCATTGAACGCCTTGGCATGGCATTTACCGCACACCTTGGCGCCAACGCGGGCTTCACCCTTCAGGATGAGGGCATGGTCCGCACCGTGGCAGTCGCGGCACCCCACCTTGGCTTTCATGTGGGCGCTCTCCTGCCACTGCCGGACAGCAGCCGGCGTTTTGCCCTGATGGCAATCGACACAGTCATCCGCACCGGCAACTGTTGCCGTCAGCAGAACCAGAGCGCAAAAAAACCATTCCCCGGCGTAAATTATCGAACGTCTCACTTCATCACCTTTTCCTTCGTTTTGACATACTCTTCAGCAGAAATCAGTCCCGCCGCGCGCCAGGCGCGGATGGTGCGGAGCCGTTCCAGCTTCTCCGGCGGCATGACCGGCTCTGCGACGGCAGCACCAATTCCCGACACCAGAAACAGGGCGCCGTCCGCCACAACCAGCAAGCGGCCGTCATCTAAAAACTCCCCGGTTGTCCGAGGCGGAAACAGCGCGGCTTCCCTGCCGTCGTCCAGAAGCCGCCCGTCGGCCAGCAGGTGGCGCCCGTCCGGCGATACGGCCAGAACACGCCCGGAAAACGGAGCGGCCGGCTTTTCGGATTCATTCCAGGCGGCGATCCGACGAATCTGGCCGGAACCGTTGGACACCATCAGCTCTTCGCCGTCGGCGGAAAAGCGGGCAGATCCATCACCAATAGCGGTTTTGACAACCTCCCGTTCGGCTCCGCTGGCGAGGTTGCGGACTATGACTTTCAGATATGCATCAAATTCTGGTGGATCCTGGATCCGGCCATATAACAGCTCATCTCCCAGCGGGGAGATAGCGGGAGATATGACGCGTGCCAACCCCGACGACAATTTGCGTACCGTGTAAGGCTTGAGTGTGGTCTCGTGGAGGAGTGTCCGCTCCGGGGCGCCCGCCAACGGCCATCGAAGCAGCACTTCGCGGCAGGACGTGCCGAATTTATGGGGCTCCAGCTCCATCGTCACGGCCAGAAGAACATCGGGTCCGGTCCAGAAGATGGTTCCAACAAGGCCGGCCGCCGGGGTTTCGGCCACGGCAACGCCGGCGGCGTCAAAAACTGCTATCCGGCTCCCGGTGCCGCTGCCAAGGGCGACCGCAAGCTTCCCGCCGTCCGGCGACCACGCCAGCGCCAGGGGACGCTCCGTGGAAAGGGGGCGTGATTCCCCGGATGGAAGCGGCATGACTCTGACCCCCTCATGGGAGAAGGCCACCTTTTGCCCGCCGGGAGCGGCGGCAAATAGCGGTTCTGCATCGAGCCGGGTCACGAATGTGGAGGTCAGCCGGTTCGCATCCGGCCCGGCAATCGGCAGCCGCGCGCAGCCGGAGAGCAGGATCATCAGACAGGCCGGCAGCAAAGATGCACGAAATAAAAGGGCGGCAGTCCTCCTCCCCCACGGACCTGTGACAAAACCTGTCTTGATCGATTGCACCATCGGTATCACTCCTTTACCCCGCTCCGGATCGTATCCCGTCCCTGCCTGCGACTATTTATCGGCCACCGGCCCACTCAGCCACTCAACAGCGCCTGCAATCTCATCACGGGCCACAAGGACTTCGCGCCATCCTGCCGGCAGCGCCCGTATTCCCAGAGAAGCCCCCAGCCAGGAACCGGTCATGGCCGCCCGCGCGGCGTTGTCCCCCCCGGCCGCAGCCGTGGCACGCATAGCCGCGCCGAAATCATCTGTGTAGTGCAAGGCACACTGCAGGGCGGCAGGAAAGCTTTTCGCAAGCGGGCAGGATAGCCCGAATTTCATGGCGGCTTCGCCCACCGGCAGATCGCGGCCGGAAAGGGCATCATCGATCTTTTCCGCCACTTCAGCGCCTTCGGGTCCTAGCCGGGAGAGTTGTTCCGCGGCACGCTTGACACCATCATCCAGAGTAGAGCCGTTGAACAGTTCTCGCAGGATCATGGCATGCGCCTGATTATATGCAACAGCCAGGTCATTGTTCTGGCATACCCGCGTGGCGCGCCCGACGATGACCGGAAGGTCGGCATCCCTGAAATACCGGGCAACCAGCGGCGCCAGCCTGGTTATACTCGCTGGCTGGTCATCGTCGGCGCCATCTTGATAACCGTATACCTCATCCGGATGCAGAGCCCGGTAGGCACGGTAGTTTGCCGCCGTCTCTCTGGCGGCATGATCACGATAACCTTTATATTCGGGCGACTCGATCAACGACACGAAACGTGAACCGAAGTCCGCGGCATCGAAGCCGTTACGCTCCTCTAATGAACGGAGCAGCAGCAGTGCGCCTTCACCGTAATGGGTCAGGTCTCCCGGCTTCTTGCCGAAATGATAGTGTCCTGCAATCGGCTCCTCGAATCCATGGGGGCCGCCGGGAAAGCGCTGCTCCATTTCCGCCGGGTCATAGATCCAATGGCTGCCCAGACAGAAGGCATCCCCCACAAACTGCCCCCAGACGGCACCGCCGATCCGGTCCGCCACGGCTGGTTGCGGCCTGGCGGCAAAATTTCTTCTATTCATGACATTACCCCCCACGTCTGTTAATTGTTCGGGCATCCTCAATCTTTTCATTGTAATCGGATACGGCAAGGAATACTACCCTCTGCTCAATGTGGTGGACAGTTGAAAACGGCACGTTACTACTATCGAATCGGCAGGGAGAGCGAGGACACCGGCGACATTGCCTAGAAAACCCGCACGATTCCATCTGTCAACCTGGTTCGAATTTCCCTAGTTCCTTCGCCTGCGTTCATGCTCTAAAATCCCCATAACTTACCGTAATATATCTATTTTATTGAATAATAATTCCATGGCGAATAGAATACAGGTAAAGAATCAATAAAGATTTCTCCTCACGAAGGTAAGCTGAATTCCGGGTCAATCTTGCGGATTGATTACGTACGAGGAGAGTAATGAAGCGGAAAGGAGTCTTTATGAAAACGTCCATAATTATTAATCGTCTACTGGCCGTTGTCGCGGCTCTTTCACTTGGCCTTGCACTGGTTTCATGCGGCAACAGCGGATCGCAATCCGGGTCCTCCGTCGGTTCGAAAGGCGTTATCACCAGTACCGCCAGTACAGCAGACTTTGTTTTCCCTCTCGATAACCCCGAGGTTTTTCTGAAAAACGTGGGTTTCGATGCCGTCGCGGAAACGATTACCCTTCCCCTGTACAAGGGGATGACTCAAAAAGGCGATACCGCATGGTTCATCATTACCGATGCGTCCGATCGCGCCCTGGCGGAGCAATTGGGAGTCAACTGGGCACCCAAGCTTGCTAATGCCATCGGCACGGCTGCGGTACAAAACGTCGGGTTCATGAACAATATGATCATATTCCAGGGAACCGTTGATTTTACCCCGGACAGGTTCCTGATGGCGGGGCCGAACGTATTTCCTCCCGCCACGGCCATGCCTGGTTCGGTTGGCGACGCCGCCTATTCCCCTTTGATCACGAAGGGTGACGGGATCGTGCTGAATGCGCCGCAGGTGGCAAACGGCACCGGCCTTCACGATAAGGTGGTGAATATCAGGATGGACATGATGGCTGTAACCATGAAGCTGACCGAGGGATTTTACCACGACAAGGGGATTCTGTACCTGAGCACCGATGCTTCTGATCCGGTGGCCGCAACTCTTGAAGCGGCGACACTTGCGCCTAATATGAACGCGGCACCCGGACTGGCTTCAAACGATCCCAAGAGCTCGGCCCGCGCGGCAATCGTCCCGATAGTCAACGGACAGACCGGTGTCGGCAATCCGGACCGTCAGGGGCTGATATCCGCGATCTTAGGGGAAGGCTCGCCGTTGAACGTGACCGAAATCCATCCGCGCAACAGCGGCGAAATTCCGATCTACAGCCCGTTTTGGGATGTGCATCCCGCCGTCTGGACCGATGCGGCGATCGCCGCGGGCGAGCGGCGGCTTGTAAAACATCATGAGGATATTGCGCAGCTGTTCGAGAACGGATTGCTGGTCAGTGGCGGTTCCGGACCGCCCAACCCGGTACTTGGCGGGTTACGGGCCGCCGGATTCATTGTCAACTGTCCGATCATGGCCCTCCAGTAGCGGCCTGAGTGCGGTAATGCAATTGAAGGGACGGTTTTACCGTCCCTTTTTGTTTTTTGACTAAACCCGCTCATACAGTTTCAGGGCTCTACGACGAGGGTATAAGTAGAAATTGGAGCAGGTTTATGCTATCAACCGGCCGGAGTGAAGCTGCGGGGAAGCGCTGTTCAAAGGGGATACTTGTTTTTCCTGCAGTAAGCCTGGATAACCACATCGGCCTGATTAAGCCGGGAAAGTTTCATATTTCGCGCCTTAATGGCCATGATATCATCGAGCGGAATTATTTCCTGACGTAGTTCGCGAGCAACGATGCCGATGTTGACGACGATGATTTTAAGATCAGCCGGAGTATAGTTCTTCAACAGCGGCGGAGACAGCATTAAATATCCTTCCGCAATATCCTGCGCAAGTTTCTTCGGACTACCGGCAATAGGCATGGTTCCTCCGTAACAACAACTTCTCACGGCCTTTAAGCCGAAAGCTTATGAGTCCGTCTTCACTACTCCCGCCCCGGCGGCTTTTCCCGAACCGCCTTGTCGGCGGTCCAGCCGGCACTCGCCTCGGGATAGCAGTCGAAGCGGGGGATATAGGGCTTGATGTCGATCAGCGGCGTACCGTCAAGCACATCGATGCCGCCCACATGCAACACATTCCCATCGCGGCGCAGCAGCCTGACCACGGAAAGTCCCAGGCCGTTGGGGCGGCAGGGGTGGCGGGAGGCAAAGACTCCGTGCGGTTCGTCGTCCAGAAAGGTCGGGCGGGAGAGGATCACCTCGCCGGCCCGGTCGAAGCGGTAGATGAGAATCAGATGGGAGAAGGTCTCGATATCCTTGAGCCCGGGGGCAAACCCGGCGAAAATCTCGACGCTTCCTTCCGCTTCCGGCTGGAAGGCCCCCTGAATGGGCGCCCCCTCCTTGGTTCGGAAGGGAGAGCGGATGATGCCGATGGGATGGATTTCCATGCTTGAACCTCTCGGACAGATATGCGCCCCGATCATTGCGGACTGGGAGAAAAATGGTCGGCAACCGCCAGCCAGCGGCCATTCTCGCAAATCATCGTGAACATGTCCCTCCCGCGCTGGAACATGCTCTCGCCGCACATCTCGAAGTGAATCTTGAAGTAGTAGGTCACTACCGCGGTATCGCCGAACAAGGTTACCTTCGGCTCCACCTCCTCCCACGAGCGGATCGTGGCCATGTCGGCAAATGCCTTCCACGCGGCGACACAGGCTTCCTTACCCTCGATTCGCCCTCCTAAGGTAGGAGTGATGGCGACCATCTCGTCATGAAAATAGTCGCCGAGCCGCTCGCAATTTCTTTCCGTCCAGCTCCTGTTCAATGCCTGGACACTTTTCCAGACTTCGCTCTCAACTTCATCCATAGCGTTATCCTTTCTTGTTTAAGCATGTTTCCCGCCATCCGGTTAGTAAGTTGAAACTATTACTTTTCTAATCCGGTTCAATTATACGTCACTAATTTCATTAATCAAGGAGACTCTTCACACAAAAAAGGCCGTTTCCGGGTGGAATCGGCCATTAACGGCTTTATTTCATCATGCAGCCCATCGATCCAACAGCGTCAACCCCAAAGCTTGGCAGCTCCTGAAGTACATTACCCGCTATGACTGCAGCCGGCGCAACATGGCTGAAAATGCAGTGGCGGCGGGAGATACAGTCCTTCCTTTCCGGTGTACCAGCGAAAAACTTCGGGTGATGGCTATACCTGAAAGGTTAATCGATACCAGTTCGCCCCGCTTCAATTCGCCGCGAACAGCCAGTTCAGAAATAAACGCAATGCCGCATTCCGCCAGCACCGCCTGTTTTATCGCTTCGCTCCCCGGCAACGTGGCGCAGGCCGAAAGGTCGCCCGGTGCGATCCCCTGCTGTCTTAGTGCCGCACTAACCGCATCGCTGGTGCCGGAACCTTTCTCCCGCATGACTATCGGCTCCCTGAGAAGTTCTTCCAGCTGGACCGATTTGCGGCCGCACCAAGGATGCCCCTTGCGCACGACCAGAATAATTTCATCGCACCCAAGCGCTTCGGTGGTGAAGCGCTTGTCGTCAGCTGCCGCTCCTACTATCGCTATTTCGATGTTTTCATCAATCAGTCTGGCAAGTATATCACTGCTGTCGCCGATTTCGACTTTTACGCGAATCCCCGGATCACTTGCGCGGAGCGCTGCAATTGCCTTTGGCAGCAGGTACGTACCGGGAATGGTGCTGCCGCCCACAGAGAGTTCGACGCCGTCTGCCTGGCGAAACCGGAGAATAGCCTGCTCGGTATCCTTGAGCGATTTGATCACCTGCCGCGCGTGTGTAAGCATGATTTTCCCCGCTTCGGTCGTCACGGCACCGCGTCCGGTGCGGTCAAGCAGCCTGACTCCGCAGCTCTCCTCCAGCGTCGCGATGTGCTGACTTGCGGTCGACTGTGTGACGCAGGCCGCCTCCGCACCTTTCGAAAAGCTGCCGGTGGCGGCAATGGTCACAAAAATCTCCAGCTGTTTTATATTCATGGCGGTTCCTTATCGTAAAAACTAATTTAGCTCATCGGTTATATCGAATATATCAATTTGACATATTCAGCAATAACAAATAAGAATATGAATCAAACCAGCAATTTAGCAATTCTAATATTTAACGCTGGACGACCATGATCAGACTGCATCAAGGAGATTAAATGAAGATGAAGTTTCTGTTGTTTGTTGTGGCGCTCTGCACTATGTTCACCACCGCGGCTTCCGCTGCAAGCCGTTCCGGTATCGTTACCTTTGACTTGGATCTTTCCGCCCAGGATACGGCCAAAGAAACGAAACTCTGGGTCCCCTACCCGGTGACCGACCGTCATCAGAAGGTGAGCGATATCAAGGTGTCAGGGGATTTCGCTTCATCAGGCGTCTATACGGAATCAGTAAACAGCACTCCGATCCTCTACGCCCGGTGGCCGGCCGGCGTGAAGAGCCGCAAGCTAAGCTTCTCTTTCAGCGTTGACCGCCAGGATATCCGCCAGACAAATCTGCCGACCATCGAGCCCGCCTGGAACCGTGGGGATTACGCCGAGTTTTTAAGACCCACGAGCCTCGGCCCCATCGATGGTGAAGTCAGGAAACTGGCGGATTCCATCACCAAGGGGAAACAGACCGTGCTTGAAAAAGCAAGGGCCATCTACGACTGGTGCTGCAGCAACATGTATCGGGACCCGGCCACGGTGGGATGCGGCAAGGGGGACGTCTGCGCCCTGTTGCAGAAACCGGGCGGGAAATGCACCGACATCTCGTCGGTCTATATCGCCCTCTGCCGGGCAGCCGGTGTGCCGGCGCGTGAAGTATTCGGCATCCGGCTCGGCAAAAAGTCCACGGAAGACATCACCGGCTACCAGCACTGCTGGGCCGAGTTTTTCCTCACCGGCTACGGCTGGGTAACGGCTGATCCGGCCGATGTGCGCAAGGCGATGCTGGTGGAGAAGCTGGAAGAGGGCGACCCGAAGGCGAAAACGTACCGGGAATTTTTCTGGGGCGGCATCGATGCTTACCGGGTGGTGCTTGCCAGAGGACGGGACGTCGTCCTCAATCCTCCACAGTCCGGGGCGCCGCTGAACACCTTCGGCTATCCCTACGCCGAAGTGGGGGGCTCAGACATCGACTTCTACCAGCCGAAAAGCTTTATCTACAGCTACAGCTTCAAGGAGAAGTAGTTCCCAGTATTCATAGGAAGCCGGCCGCAGATCAGGGAGTTCCAGGCAAGGATGGTTGAAAATTTGCAGTTCGGCCTCACCGGCCCATATGGGGGAAATCAGGACGTCGCGCGATTTCAGCTGAACCAGCTCATGAATCGAAGGAAGATCGTGCCCGGCCTGAATTATCTCGATGTTGCGGCTCAAGGAAACTCCGTTTAAGCGGCATAAACAGGCATGCCGCCTCGCCTGATACGAATTTTCTGGACACTTGCGGCGATTGCGGAATTGACAAAATCAGCTATAGAATTATCATCTGCTCCAATTGCTTGCGAAGACTTTCCGGGACAACTAATCCATTGTTGGCATGCCTTATTGTTCCGGCTGAATCAAGCAAAAAAGTGGTAGGAAGAGTCCTTACTCCCCATTCTTTAGCAACCTCCGGCGCTTCATCGATATTGTATGCGGTAAGCGTTAATCGCTCCTTGCCATACTCGCCCAAGATTCGTTCCAGGATCGGCTTTTGCGTTCCTTTGCATACGGAGCATCCTTCAGACCAGAAGTATACAATGGCCGGTATGTTTGATGCGGTATTAAACCCCTGCGACGCGCGATTCGCCAGAATACCCTGGCGACGTCTCATGAGAGTCAACGCCGCCCAGGCAACCGCCATCACCGCAAGAGTTATCATTAATCGCACATACATTGTCTACCTCCATCGGGTAATATTTTTTTATTGGCTTTTAGGCGGACGCATTCCGGGAAAAGTGCCTGTAACAGGGACGTGTTTGAATAGTCCGCTAAGTCCAAACCGATTCATCATATAGTAGGTATAGCAACCGGCACACCACCCGGCAACACTTCGACCCGATGCCAGAAGACAGGTTGCCGTTGACGCTACGATAGTGCCGAACATAGTCGCAAAACGATGTGGTTCCGGGTTATCGGCGCGAATGTCCGGCTTAATAATGCCGGTCGGGCGCAGAACGTGACGGTACAAGGCGATGTAGGGGCCGAAACTTGGATGCAGTGTTGTCAGGAACAATGCGCCGGCCTGAAAGGCGACTAATTCCCAGCGGTCGATAACAAATGCCGTAACCAGCACCGTGACAACCAAAATCGAATTGACCCGCAGCTCATTTTGATCGACTGTGTGCGTGCATGATCTCTCTGTCGCTTTCTTCACAATATCCTCCAAAAGGCTTAAATATATGTCTTGTTCAGCTTGCTGCCTTTGTTCGTGAACAGCCAATCCTCACCTGCTTCGCCGGAAAGATGCAGTCACTACCACGGGAAGCCGGACGCCAGCCAGTAATGCCATAAATAGTTTCATCGTCTTTTCTTTTTGCCCTCCCAGATTCAGGTTAATCAACTGGCATTGCCTGTTATCGAAAGACAAAGATCACGAATTAATTTGGGCGATATCAAGGTGTTGCCCTTCTCCAATCCCATGTCAGTCAAAATTATCGCCTCAGGTTACAATCCGATATTTTCGATTGTTTTTTTAGCGCAGAGTATTTCACAACCGTCTATGGTAATCACCGTGTCGGCCGCTTTTGCGGCGTCAATAAAAGGTTTCAAGCCTGCGCCGATTCCAACGATACAACTAGCCTTGGACGTGGCAAACCCGTCTTGCCTCAATTTGCGGCTTACCTGATCGGCAATTTCGCCAACATCTGCACATCCGGAACAGGCGTAAACGACCCTTTTCATTTCCTTTTTTGGCTGACAGCAAGAGCATTCCATACATTTCTCCTTTCTTGTTGAGGTTGATTATTCGAATCCATGTACGCCGCTATTACCTTAGAAACCGCGAAAGCGCGGTTTTGACTTCATCCAGAAGTTCCTGCTTCGTCATCGGCTTGGCCACTTCGTGTTCCGAGCCGCTTCCATGTCCCAGCACGCACATCTCCAGGTGCCTAGTGAGCAGCTCGATACCCATGGCATCCAAGGCCGAGCGCACTGCCGCAATCTGGTTGAGGATATCCACACAATAGCGTTTGTCTTCCAGCATCCGCTCTATTCCAGCCACCTGACCGGCGATGCGCTTGACCCGTGTTGCCAGCTTTTTCTGTGATGTTCCGTCCATGCGACCCTCCCTGTTTTTAAATACCCGGTGGGGGTATATAAGTTGAAATAAAAATACCCCTGTGGGGTATGTGTGTCAAGTAAAAGATTCGTGAGCATTCAGTTTTTATATCAGGGGTGTTTGTGATTGAAGCTGTGGATATAATGTTTCGCGATTTGTGGATCACCAGCAGCTAGGCATCCCCACTTTTACGTAGTTCATGACAGTTTTTTACTGCGCAGACCCCGCTCCACCTCACGCAGCTGGGCATTGACCTTGCCGGCCGCCACCGCCATCACCACTCCCTGCACTGCGCCGATCTCCTCGGAGGTGATCCCTTCCTTCTCCACCTGCCCCAGGTAATACTCCATGCAGGGAGAGCAGCCGAGCGCCATGGCCGCGCCGAGATGGAGCAGGAGCGTGGTCCTGGAATCGAGGATAGTGTTTTCCCTGACCGTGTCGTAGAACTCACCGAACGCCTTCTGTTGTTTTTCCGGCAGCATAATTACCTCCTTTGTGTTGTGACAAAGTTCAAGAGCAGCAGCCCCCGCCGGGGGCCTTGATGTTCCGTTCCCGCAGCCATTCGTTGATCATGCCCGAGGCGCAGCCGACCCCGGCATCGACTTTAATCGCCTTGACCGGACAGTTCAGGGCGCAGGCGCCGCACTCCATGCAGGCATCGAGGTCGCGGATATCAGCCTTTTTTTCAATCAGCTCAAAAACCTGGTGCGGGCAGACCTCCAGACACCGGCCGCAGCCGATACAGGTAGGTTGATCCAGTTTCAGCGTGGCAACATTTTTCAGATAACTAAAACCTTTCATATATTCTCCTTCATCCCCTGAGGAACCTTCCCGCCAGCAGCAAAAACACACTCACCACAAGAGCGCTCCCCATCGCCGGCAGGGCGAGACGCATCTCCTTCTTGACTCCCGAACGGGATGGATAGGGGGAGCAGCCGGTAAAATTAAGGGTGTAGAAGGCGCTGACCGCCGGCAGGGCCAGGAATACCGCGGCGGTGACGGCGCCATTCCAGCCGGAGCCCCCCGCCAGGAGGTAATAGAGCCCGCTCCAGAGCAGGCCGGTAAAGGCCCCCTTGACGGCGAAGCTGCGCCCCGGCAGCCAGGGAAGAAGGAGCGGTCCCAGCACTACCCCGGCCAGCCACGCGCCCAGCCAGGCGCCGAAGCCGGATATACCGGCCGTGTCGTTACCGAGCGCGGTTATGAGCAGCAGGATCGCCCCCCCGATAATCGCAACGGCTTTCAGCCCCATCATCAGCTCTACCGGAACCAGCACCAGGCGCTCGTAGAGGGTGAAGGTCAGCCGGCGCATCTCCGGGGTGGTGACCATGCCGTTATCGAGATACTCCGGCAGGTCGGCGGCCCGGATGGTGGCATAGCTGACCCCGAATCCGGTCCGCCGGGCCACCTCGTGGGCGGCGACGCCCGGAGCCCCCAGGATCGGCAGGATCAGGCGGCGATGACTGACGACCTTGTCAAGCCCGGTCGCCTTAACCCGCCGCACCAGCTCGCCGGTGCCGAAACTCCCCTTCCCCGCCGCGCACCAGACATTGATGCCGTAGGTCTCCAGCACCAGCAGCCAGACGTTGCGCCCCGAGAGCGACCGGCGGACCAGGTCATAGCTCATCTTGTAGTTGGCGGTCACCAGTACCGGGTCCGTTGCCGAAGGGTTACCTAAGGCATAGAGGCCGGGGGGAACGATGAAATCCATCCGCCCGATCCCCCAGCGCGCCTTGCAGGCTCCCAGATGATCACTAAAACCAAGCGACGATGCGATGCGCGGTACGTTTCCGCCCGGCGTATCCAGCCACTCGATAAAACCGGGAACTTTTTCGGTGATGGTTCCGCCGCCTTTAGAGGTAGGCGGACCGCAACAGGGCGGCTTGTCACTGCCGGCATCCGCTTCACCGGAACAACATGAGCCTCCCGGGGCGCACTCCGCATCCGCGGTCTTCCGCACACTCTTGATCTTGAACGGGCCAACCGGCCCTTTTTTTACTTGCAACATGCAACTGCTCCTCTCTGCCTGGCATCGCTTTCACCAGCCTTGGCCACGGCCTCGTTCAGCAACCCCAGCGACCTGACCACGGTCTCCCGCTCGAAGTCGCTCATACAGGCGAAAACCATTTCCAATCGCCCGGCCATGTAGTGGTCGATCTTTTCCAGCACCCGCCTCCCCGCGGCGGTCAGCCCGAGCAGGCTTACCCGCCGGTCGTCGGGAGACACACGGCGGGACACGAGCCCCTTCTTTTCCAGCCCCTTGACCTGGCGGCTGAAGGTGGTGATATCCATGCCCAGTTCCTCGGCCACCCGCTGCATCGAAGGGTCGCCCGCCCGCCGCACCTCGAACAGGATGTGGCTCTGTACCATGGATACCTGCTCACCGCAGCATTCGTCACAGCATGATGCGTTCAGCAGACCGAAACGGCGCACAAAAATCTGAAGCTGCTCCCTGATCGATTCCATTGATTACCTCCATGCGATCGACGTTAGCAGTTATAGTTGCATTTTGCAACTATTAGATGTGTAATGTTTCATATGAGTGCCGGTAATGATCGGACTGGTGAATGTGGACTTCTGGTTTCGGAGAAAGTGGTTTATAATTGTTTCGGAGAGCCGGTAGGGTTTGTTGTCTTTTTCTGACAACCGGTTCGGCGCAATTTTATGAAAGGACACAATGGCAAACATTGACCGCAACATATCCAGCCGCCTGGTTTTTGCCATCGCCCTGACCGCTATCACCCTGGTGGCGGAGATCATCGGTGGTATCTGGTCCAATTCTCTGGCGCTGCTCTCCGACGCGGGGCATGTCTTTCTGGATCTTTTTGCCTTAGCTCTTTCGCTGGCGGCAATCAAGCTTGCCGCACAGCCTCCGGGCGAGCATCACTCATATGGCCTGCACCGGGCCGAGGTGCTGGCGTCACTCATTAACGGCCTGACGGTCTTTCTAATGGCAATCGGAATTCTCTATGAAGGGAGCAAGCGACTGATTGCGCCGCAAGAGGTGCAGACGACTCCGATGCTGGTCATAGCGGTATTGGGGCTGGTTGCCAATCTGCTCGCGGCCAAGGGGCTGCACGGACACGCCCACCATGACCTGAACGTCCGGAGTGCTTTTCTGCATGTTCTGGGGGATGCGGCGGCTTCGGTGGGAGTGATTGTCGGAGCGGTGCTGATGCGCTTCACCGGCTGGTATCAGGCCGATCCGCTCATCTCCATCGCCATCGGCCTCCTGATCCTGACCGGCGCCGGACGGGTGTTGAGAGAGGCTACGCATATCCTGATGGAAGGGGTACCGCGCGGTTTGTCCGTCGATCAGGTTGCTGTGCACATTCGCGGAATCGAAGGGGTGCTGGATGTCCACCACCTGAACGTCTGGTCGGTCTGTTCACATATTTTTGCCCTGTCCGCCCATGTAGAAATAGATCCTGAGTATGACGGAGAGCGGATCCAGCTGTTGCATGCCATCGAGCACGAATTGCAGCACCACTTTCATATTACCCACACCACTATCCAGTTTGACTGTTCCAACTGCAACGGCGGCCCGCTGATCAAGGAGTTCAGCCATACCGAACGACAGGCGGTCTGCAGCGGGCATGGGCACTAGTTAGCTGCCGACCTGGCCGCAAACTGCCTACGGCTCTTTGGCCGGCCCCAGCAGCTCTTCATGCGGGGTTAGCTTCCGGTCAGCTGGTATCTTCTGCTCACACTCGCTTACCCATTTAACCAGATCCAACAATCTGAACGGTTTCTTTAGTGTTGTGCAGCCGAGCTCGCGAATCTCCTGCTCTTGTTTGGCGTTGAATTTCAGTGCGAGCACAGCCTTATTCCGGGGAGGAAGATGGCAGCCCCTTTCATTTTGGTGGCGAATCAGCTCCAGCCGGGTCATGCCTTTCATCTCCATATCAGCAAGGATCAAATCTGAACAGACATGGTCGCGCGGGCACGTGCACCTGTTTTGGGACACAAGAGCGCAGGTGGACGGCAAAGGGAAATGCAGCACTTCGTACCCCTTGGAGCGAAGGTAGAGGCTGAACAGATTGCCCATCATATCGTGATCCCCAAAGAACAGAATTCGTGTGGCCATTGTTACCCCCCGTGAAAGAGTACCGCTTCGATTTCTTCCGATGCATACCGCCAGGGGCAGCATCTTCCGGCGCTTAGACGCAATTTATTCCCGATGGTTCCCGAGCGGTTTTCATCTCCTCCGGTCTCCGGACACCCAAAACGCAAAAAGCCCATCTCCATTACACTGGAAGACGGGCTGAACACACGGCGGCTAAAATTGGTGTCTATACCCTCTTCGGTAACCCGGCTACCCGCTTGGGGCCCGTGGCTTTGCGTCCCGGAATTGCTTCCGGTTTGCTAGTATCGGAGAGTCACGCTTTTTCGCGCTTGACCCCATTAAGACATTATTAATGACAATGTCAAGATAAATTTTCAGGAATCCTGCCACCCCTCAAGGTTTGCGGTTCGGTAACGAGGCACGGTACCTGCTAGATCTGGTAGTCATCGACAAAAATCCTGACCTGGCGCGGGCGTACATACACCTGTTCCCCATGCTGCAGCCCCAGGGTCCGGAACACGTCCCTGGTCAGCTCCGCCTCGACGAACTCGTTATTGCCGTCTATTGCCAGAGTGACCCGGACTGCCGGACCCAGTTTCTGAATATGTCTGATCGCTGCCTTCAGTGCCGTCGAATCCTGCCGGGTGCGGTCGATCTCGATATCGTGCGAGCGGACGTATGACACCGCATTTTCATCGGTCTCATGCTGCCCGGCGCCCGGCTGGTTGAGGCGTCCGTGGAACAGGTTGACGTTGCCGAGGAAATTGAGCACAAAAGGGTTGGCAGGATGTTCGTAAACCTGATCAGGGGTGCCGGCCTGTTCGATTCTCCCCTTGTTCATAACCACGATCCGGTCGGCGACCTCCAGGGCCTCCTCCTGATCGTGAGTCACGAAGACGCTGGTGACATGAATCTCGTCATGCAGCTTGCGCAGCCAGCGGCGGAGTTCGGCCCGCACCTGGGCATCCAGGGCTCCGAACGGTTCGTCCAGCAACAGCACCTGCGGCTCGACCGCCAGGGCTCTGGCCAGGGCGATGCGCTGGCGCTGCCCCCCGGAAAGCTGTGCCGGGTAGCGTTTGGCCATCCCTTCCAGTTGCACCAGCCGTAGCAGTTCCATGACCTTGTCGCTGATCGCGCTGTTGGAAGGGCGCGTGGCACGAGGCCTGACCCGCAGTCCGAAGGCGATATTCTCGAAGACGGTCAGGTGACGGAACAGGGCGTAGTGCTGGAATACGAAGCCGACCTGACGCTCCCGGACATGTGAGCTGGTGCTGTCCTGTCCGTTGAACAGGATCCGGCCGGCATCGGCCGATTCAAGACCCGCTATGATCCGCAGCAGGGTGGTTTTACCGGAGCCGGAGGGTCCCAGCAGCGCCACCAGTTCACCGGAGGGGATGGTGAGGCCGACGTCCTTCAAGGCCGCGAAGCTTCCGAACTGTTTGCTGATATTTTCAATTTCGATACTCATATTTCACCTGTCATATAATTTGAACTTCAAAAGTTTGACTTTCTCCGCGTCTCCACGTGAACAACGATTTTAATTGTTCTTAAGTTGCTGCCGTACTTTCCATTCCGCCGCCGTCTTGACCGCCAGGGTGATCAGCGCCAGAAAGGCAAGCAGCGAGGCCACGGCAAATGCCGCCGTATAGTTGTATTCATTGTAGAGGATCTCCACGTGCAGCGGCACGGTGTTGGTCATGCCGCGGATATGGCCGGAGACGACCGACACCGCGCCGAACTCCCCCATGGCGCGGGCGTTGCAGAGAATCACGCCGTAGATGATGCCCCATTTGATGTTGGGCAGGGTCACGCGAAAGAAGGTCTGCAGGCCGGTGGCGCCAAGTACCAGGGCCGCCTCCTCCTCTTCCTTCCCCTGCGCCTCCATCAGCGGGATCAGTTCGCGGGCCACGAAGGGGAAGGTAACGAAGATCGTGGCCAGGATGATCCCCGGCACGGCAAAGATGATCTTGATGTCGTGCTCCCGCAGCCAGGGGCCGAACCACCCCTGCAGGCCGAAGATCAGGACGTAGATCAGACCGGAGATGACCGGCGAGACCGAAAACGGCAGGTCAATCAGGGTGATCAGAAGGTTCTTGCCCGGAAAGGTGAATTTTGCGATGGCCCAGGCGGCAGTCACGCCAAAGAAGAGGTTAAACGGTACGGTCACGGCGGCGGTTATGAGTGTCAGCCTGATTGATGACAGGGTATCCGGCTCCTTGAGTGCTTCCAGATATACTGAAAAACCCTTTTCAAAGGCCTGGCTGAAGACCGCTGCCAGCGGCAGCAGCAGAAACAGGGTCAGAAAAACCAGGGCAATGGCGATCAGCAGCCGGCGTACTATAACCGGTTCGCTTTGTGCCCGGCCGGTCAAACTTTTTGCATGGTATGTTTTGGTTGGAGCGGACATGTCTACCTCGGCAATCTAATCTGTTTTTCCCGTTATTCTGCGTATCTTCTGCTCCATTTCTGCAGAAAATTGATGACCAGCAACATTAGAAATGATGTCAGCAGCATCACACAGGCGATGGCAGTGGCACCTCGATAGTCAAACTGTTCCAGTTTGGTGATGATCAGCAGCGGAGTAATTTCCGATACCATCGGCATGTTGCCGGCAATGAAGATGATCGAGCCGTATTCGCCGACGGCGCGGGCGAACGAGAGGGCAAAACCGGTCAGGATTGACGGAAACAGTATCGGGAAGATAACCCGCTGCAGCGTCTGCCAGCGGCTGGCACCCAGACAGACGGCGGCCTCTTCCAGCTCCACCTCGATCTCTTCTATCACCGGCTGCACGGTGCGCACCGCGAAAGGTAGCCCAATGAAGGTCATGGCCAGTATTATGCCAAGCGGGGTAAAGGCGACCTTTATGCCGTGCGGCTCCAGAAAACGCCCCACCCAGCCATTGGGTGAGTAGATTGTCGCCAGTGTGATGCCTGCCACTGCGGTGGGCAGAGCAAAAGGAAGATCCACCAGGGCATCGACAATCCTCCGGCCGGGAAAGCGGTATCTGACCAGCACCCATGCCACCAGTACGCCGAAGATCGAGTTGATCACCGCCGCAAGCATGGCCGCGCCAAAGGTCACTTTGTATGAGGCCAGCACCCTTGGAGCTGTGACGGTGCTGATAAACTCGCCCCAGGTCAATCCGGCTGTCCTGAATACCAGTGCCGACAATGGAATAAGCACAATTATGCACAGGTAGAAGATCGTGAAACCCAGGGTCAGACCGAAGCCGGGCAATACGTTGTTATGGCTGTTAAAGAGTTTCATGGTTGTTTCCTTAATAAGCCAAAGGCAATAGAACGCAGATTAAATCTGATTTGAGCGGATTTGCGCTGATTTTAGAAACTTTGGTTCAGTTTTTTTTATAAACAATTTTGTGCTTGATCCGCGTTTATCCGTTCAATCCGCGTCATCCGCGTTCTATTGCCGTTCTGTTGTTATTTTCTTTCTGAGTAGATCTGGTCAAACGTACCGCCATCGGCAAAGTGTGTTTTTTGAGCTTTCTGCCAACCGCCGAAGGCCTTGTCGACTGTGTACAGCTTCACCTTGGCAAGTTTGATCGGAATTTTGGGGTTGATCGGCCGATAGTAGTGTTTGGCGGCGATCTTCTGCCCTTCGTCGGTATACAGGTATTTCAGGTATTCTTCGGCCACCTTGCGGGTGCCGCGCTTGTCGGCTACTTTATCCACCACGGTTACCGGCGGTTCGGCAAGGATG